>Ga0310914_10000101_pt1 | contig 41496 bp, 36 predicted proteins | sample GREbulkMGAN108_FD_203450 | JGI IMG/M metagenome (GOLD analysis project Ga0310914, IMG submission 203450) | Lab enrichment of tropical soil microbial communities from Luquillo Experimental Forest, Puerto Rico - GRE.bulkMG.AN108 | ecosystem: Environmental > Terrestrial > Soil > Tropical forest >... | reverse complement strand
TGACCACGGCCGGTGTTGCGGCGCTGACCACCGACCAGGTGGTGGCCCTGCGCACCGACCAGGCCGCGGCCCTCAAGACCGACCAAATTGCGGCCCTGACCACGGACGGCATAGCGGCGATGGAAACACGCGACGTGGCGTCCCTGACCACGGCCGGCGTGGGCGCCTTGACGACCAACCAGGTTGCCAAGGGCCTGACCACCGACCAGGTGGTGGCCTTGAGGACCGACCAGGTGGCCGCGCTCAAGACCGCGCAAGTGGCGGCGCTGACGACAGACCAAGTGGGGGCGATGGAAACGCGCGACGTAGCGGCGTTGACCACGGCCAGCATTGGAGCCCTGAGCACCGACCAAGTCAGCAAGGGCCTGACCACCAGCCAGGTGGCGGCACTGACCACGGGTGAAGTCACGGCGCTGACCACGGCGGCGATGGCCGCGCTGACCACGGACCAAGTGGTGGCGCTGCGCACCGACCAGGTGGCCGCGCTCAAGACCGCCCAGGTGGCGGCCTTGACTACCGACGGCGTTGCGGCGATGGAAACGCGTGATGTGGCCGCGCTGAGCACGGGCAGCATTGCAGCGCTGACCACCAACCAAATCAGCAAGGGCCTGACGACCGACCAGATTGCAGCGCTGACCACGGGTGAAGTGATGGCGCTGACCACGGCCGGTGTTGCGGCGCTGACCACCGACCAGGTGGTGGCCCTGCGCACCGACCAGGCCGCGGCCCTCAAGACCGACCAAATTGCGGCCCTGACCACGGACGGCATAGCGGCGATGGAAACGCGCGACGTGGCGTCCCTGACCACGGCTGGCGTGGGCGCGCTGACGACCAACCAGGTTGCCAAGGGCCTGACCACCGACCAAGTGGTGGCTTTGAGGACCGACCAGGTGGCCGCGCTCAAGACCGCGCAAGTGGCGGCGCTGACGACAGACCAAGTGGGGGCGATGACGACGCAAGCGGTTGCATCGATGACGACGGCCGGCATTGCTGCCTTGACCACAAGTCAAGTGGCCAAGGGCCTGACCACCAACCAGGTGGCGGCGATGACGACATCGCAGGTCGCTTCGTTGACCACCAGTGCCTTGTCCGCCTTGACCACCGATCAGGTGGTGGCGCTGCGCACCGACCAGGTGGCCGCGCTCAAGACCGACCAGATTGCGGCTTTGACGACCGACGGCGTTGCGGCGATGGAAACGCGTGATGTGGCTGCGCTGACCACGACCGGTGTGGGTGCCTTGACGACCAGTCAAGTCAACAAAGGCCTGACGACCGACCAGATCGTGGCCCTGCGCACCGACCAGGTAGCGGCCCTCAAGACGGCTCAGGTAGCAGCGTTGACCACCGACCAGGTGGCGGCGATGGAGACGCGTGACGTAGCGGCGTTGACCACGGCCAACATCGCAGCGCTGTCCACGGACCAGATCAGCAAGGGTCTGACTACCTCGCAGATCGCCGCCATTACCACGGCGGGCGTGACGGCGATCACAACGTCGGGTGTTGCTTCCCTGACCACGGATCAGGTGGTGGCGCTGAGGACCGACCAGGTCATGGCACTGAAGACAAGCCAAGTGGCTGCGCTGACAACGGATGGCACGGCGGCACTGGAAACGCGCGACGTCGCGGTGTTGACCACTTCGCAGGTTCAACAGGGTCTCACGACCAACCAGATCGTGGCGCTGACCACCGATCAGATCACGGCCTTGACTACCAAGCAGGTCGAGGCACTGTCGACGGCACAAAAGGCGGCATTGACCACCGATCAGACGCCGCATCTGACACTGGGAACACCCATTGTTCTGGACTTGAACGGCGATGGCATCACAACCCAGAGCATTGACAAAGGCGTGCAGTTCGACATCTTCGGTGTGGGCCAGAAGGTCAATACCGGATGGGTCACCGGCGGAGATGGCTTGCTGGTCATGGACCGCAACCACGACGGCTCCATCAACGGTGGCACGGAGCTGTTCGGAGAAGGTACCAACCTGGCCAACGGACAAAAGGCCAAGAATGGTTACGAAGCCTTGGCAGAGCAGGACACCAATGGTGACGGAGTCATTAACTCCGCGGACGCGCACTTCGCTGATTTGATGGTTTGGGTGGATAGCAATGGCGATGGTGTGAGCGAAGCTGGCGAGTTGCACAGTTTGAGCTCCTTGGGCATCACCCAGCTCGACCTGAAGGCCCAGACTTCAACGGAAGTCAACAACGGCAATCTGGTTGGTCTGACATCAAGTTATACGACGTCCAATGGTGCGACGCACGAAATGGCAGACGTGTGGTTTGCCACCAGCAAGGACTCCTCGACCCAGGTTGCGGCGGCGACTCCGGCTTCACCACCCGCGTTGCAACTGCCACCGGCCAATGTGGCCGCGGACAGCAGTGGCGGCACTCCAGCGATCAGCGGTGCGCAGGGGGCTCTGCGGTCGCAGGTGGGTAGCATGGTGGATGCGATGGCGTCGTTCGGCAGCGGCTCCAGCGGAGGCGTTGCACCGAGTGGCGCGTCTTTGACGCAACCTACTGGGGCCACGCCGACGACGGCAACTGCGGGCATGGTCGACGCGATGCGGCAATTCGATGCCAATGGTCAGCCCAAACTTACGGGCGGTCTGACGGCCGAAGCGGTCGCTACGACGCTGAATACGACGCCGACGCGTAAGCCCGACACCGATATACTCGCTTCGAGCAAGTAACCGTGCAACGGCGACCGGGTTCAACCTCGACGAAGGTTGAGCCCGGGCTGGTGCGCGTGTGAGACGCAGTCTAGGGGCGAAGGCGGATGGAAATTGCTGAGGAATTCGGATCAAGCGTACTGACTGCGTGGGAAGGCAGACTGACATTCCCGGAACTGATTGAGCGCACCGCTCGGCTGGATGCGTCTGGGCTTTCGCCTTTGGCGGCGGTGCTATACCAGACTTGGTTGAGCCGCACGAACTCCCCCTACGCGCACGCCGTCAATTTCAATCTGGGCGCAACCTTGGCCAACCTTGGCGACCTTGCGGGGGCTGAAGCCGCCTACCGCCGCGCGTTGGCCATGGCGCCGACCTTTGCCCAGCCCCGGCTCAATCTCGGCCTACTGTTGGAGCGTGCAGGCCAGTTCGACGCAGCCATGGCCGAATGGAAATGGATCGTGGCCAACTGTCCACGGGACGAGGCGACTCGGCCCCTGGTGCAATTGGCGCTCAACCACCTAGGGCGGGTATCCGAAGGCAAGAAGCAATTCCCCGATGCCGACTCCTACTTGACGCAGAGTCTGCTGCTGGAGCCTGATCAGCCCGATGTCTTGCACCATTGGGTGTTCCTGCGCCAAAAGCAATGCGCTTGGCCGGTCTATGCGGACGTACCCGGTGTGAGCAAGGAAGCCATGCGCGAGGCCACATCCGCCCTGGCCATGCTCAGCATTTCGGATGACCCCCAGGAACAGTTGCATGCTGCCGAACAATATGTGCAAACCAAGCTGGCCAAACATCTTCCGCAATTGGCCGATGGGCGCGGCTATGGCCATCGCAAGATTCGCGTGGCCTATTGCTCATCGGACTTTTGCCTGCACCCGGTTTCTCTGTTGACGGTGCAGATGTACGAACTGCATGACCGCGGCGCGTTCGAGATATACGGTTTTTGTTGGAGCCCGGAAGATGGAACGGCGATGCGCCAGCGCGTCAAGTCGGCGATGGACCACTTTTTCACCATCCACCAGCTCAGCGACGAAGCGGCGGCACGCCTCATCCGCGACCAGGAAATTGACATTCTGGTGGACTTGCAGGGGCAAACATCCGGGGCGCGCGCCAACATCTTGGCCTACCGCCCGGCTCCCATTCAAATCACATACCTGGGCCTGCCCGCCACCACCGGATTCCCGTTCATCGACTACGTGATTGCCGATGAATTTCTGATACCCCCTGCCGAGGCTCCGTACTACTCCGAGAAGCTGCTGTACATGCCCCATGTGTACCAGGTCAGTGATCGCAAGCGCGTGCAAGGCCCCGCGCCCACGCGTGCCAGTTGTGGCCTGCCGGAGCAAGGCGTGGTGTTTTGCTCCTTCAACAACAGCTACAAGTACACGCCGGAGATGTTCGACATCTGGCTCTCGCTGCTGCGCAAGGTGCCAGGCAGCGTGCTGTGGCTGCTGGCCGACAACCCCTGGGCTGAAAGCAACTTGCGCCGAGTGGCGGAGTCCAAGGGCTTTGCGCCTGATCGGCTGGTGTTCGCCACCCGTGTGTCGCCGGAAAACTACCTGGCCCGCTACCTGGTTGCGGATATCTTCCTCGATACCTTCCCTTTCAACGCGGGGACCACGGCCAACGATTGCCTCTGGATGGGTTGCCCCTTGGTCACGCTCACCGGGCGTGCCTTCGGTGCCCGCATGGCTGGCGCCTTGTTGACGGCGGCCGGTTTGCCGGAACTTATTGCCTACAACCTGGCGGACTACGAGGCCTTGGCCCTGCAGTTGGCGCTTGACCCCGAGCGGCGCCAGCAACTGCGTGAAAAACTGCGCGCCGTGCGTGAGCACGGTGCCTTGTTTGACACACCGACCTTCGTACGTGATTTGGAAGAAAGGTTCCAGACCCTTGTCAAAGCCTTGCCGTTGCCAGTGAACGAGGCCGTGGTGGCATGAACGACAGCAGCCAAGGCGCACGTGACAAGCGCAAATTCACGGCGCGCCTCAAGGAGGCGCGCATTGGCGACCCAGCCGCCCAGTATGACGTCGCCTTGATGTATGCCACTGGTGTTGGCGTTGCGAAAAGCGTGGCCCAAGCCTTCACATGGACCAAGACAGCCGCTGAGAAGGGGTATGTGCCTGCTCAATTCTTGCTGGGCAGCGCCTACTTGGGTGGATTGGGCGTGCCCAAGGACGAGCAAAAGGCGCTCATCTGGTTTTTGCGGTCCCACGAGCACGGGAATGAAAAGGCGTCCCTGAAGCTGGCCAGGCTGTTGGCGGTCGCACAGCCTGCTTCGGCCTTCCAGTTTGCGATGGAGGCTGCGGAAAAAGGCTTGGCCGAAGCCCAATGCATGGTGGCCGAGTGTCTGGCCATGGGTACGGGCGTGGCCGCGGACGTTGACCAGTCCCTACATTGGTACGAGCGGGCGGCCGAGCTGGGCTCCGCAGCGGCCCAGTTTGCGTTAGGGCGGTGGTGCGAGTCACAGGACTCGGAACTGGACGACCAATCCCGGGCAGCGCAGTGGTACCGGAGGGCCGCCAAGGCTGGGCATCCGGGGGCGCAGTGGGCGTTGGACAGCCTGGACCTCTCTGGCCTGGGCCGTGCCGCAGATGGCAAGGGGCGCACGGGGGGGCGCGAGCGCCGGGCGCCAGAGTCCCGCTTGGTGAAATATGCTGGCGGCGGCCGCGCGGAGGATGCCTACCATCTGGGCCTCATCTATGAGCTGGGGCATAGCGTTGAGCGCAACGCCAAGCAGGCCCGGGCGTGGTTGAAGAAGGCGGCTGAGCAGGGCGACGCCCGCGCCCAGTTTGCCCTGGCAAACAGCCTTGAGCAGGCCGATTCCGTGCAAGCAGGCAATTGGTTGCGCCGGGCTGCAGAGCAGGGCCATACCCAGGCGCAGGTTGCCTTGGGCGAGTGGTTGCTGCAGGGCGTGGAGCGAGACGCGTTGGGGGCTCTGTCGTGGTTCGCTAGGGCCGCGGAGCAAGGGGATGCGCAGGCCGAGTGGGCGCTGGTACGCGTGATCCGAGAACATGGACAGGATCTGGTGAGCAGTAACACGGCGCGTGCCGCGTCTGGAGGCAATGCCGAGGCCCAATGCGCCATGGGTGATCGTTACCGGCTGGGCCAGGGTGTTGCCCAAAACTGGTTTGACGCCTGCCGTTGGTACCAAATGGCCGCCGAGCAGGGCCATGCCCAGGCGCAATGTACCCTGGCGGGCTGTTACGCAGAGGGCAAGGGTGTCAAGAAGGACCTGGCCCACGCTTTTGCATGGTACGAGAAGGCGGCCGCGCAGAATCTACCGCGGGCTCAGTGGAACCTAGGTGAGCTGTACGCTACCGGTCTTCCCGGTGTTGTGGCCGACGCGAAGAAGGCCACCATGCTCTGCAAGCGCGCTGCCAACGCTGGCTTTGTGCCGGCACAGGCCACCCTGGCCACCTTGTTTGCCCGGGCCAAGAAACATGACCGTGCGGTGCCATGGTGGACCCAGGCCGCGGATCAGGGGGACCTGGAGTCGCAATTCAATCTGGCCCAATCCTACCGCCTGGGGTTGGGGGTGGACAAGGACGAGGCCAAGGCCTTCTCCTGGTTGTTGAAGGCCGCTGAAGGCGGCCTGGCCGCAGCCCAGTCTCGGTTGGGATTGGCCTATGCCACGGGTGAGGGGGCCGCGCTTGACCCGGTCGAAGCCACCAAGTGGTTTGAGTTGGCGGCCTTGGCCGGGGACACCGCTGCAGCGGCCAATTGGGCTCATGCCAAGCGGACCACAGGCCCTGCCCAGCAGGCTGAGGCTGACCGGCGTGCCCAGGCTTGGTTGCGGTCTCGGGAAATTAAGACCTGAATCGCGGCTTTTTTGTGGGTTAAGCAGGGTGTGAACGTGGGACCATGAACGGGTCTGAATTGGACCGTATCCGCGTTTCTCCCCTGGGCTCCTCACATCAATGGCCGAGCAAAAAAATCACTCCGTTGTGCAGTGTCTGACTGCGATAGCGCAGCACCACGGCCTGCAAGTCAATCCCGAGCGCCTGATTGAAGAGCATGCGTTGCCGGATGAGGAGCCGCGCCCCGCCCTGGTAATCCGCATGGCGGCGGACATCGGGCTCAAGGGCAAGCTCTCCAAACTCAGCTGGAAGGGGCTTTTTGCCCAGGAAGGCGTGTTCCCCTTCATCGGGCTGATGAAGGATGGCAAGGCGGTCATTGTTGTCGGGGTACGCGCCGGCGGTGGCGGCGCCGAGGGTGAAGTGGCTGTTCTCAACCCGCTGATTCCGAAGGCAGCCGTGCACTATCTCGACAAGGATATGTTCACGGAGAACTGGAGCGGCCAGGTCATCTTCCTCAAGCGCAGCCATGCGCTGACCGACCCCAAGCAGCCCTTTAGCTTCCGCTGGTTCATCCCCGAGATCCTCAAGCAGAAGGCGGCTTTTCGGGACATCGCCATCGCGGCGGTGGCGCTCAGTCTATTGTCCATGGCCTCGCCCATCTTCTTCCAGTTGGTCATCGACAAGGTGCTGGTGCACCAGAGCGCCTCCACGCTCTGGGTTCTGGCGGCCGGCATTTTGGTGGCACTGGGGTTCGAGACCGTGTTTTCCTACGTGCGGCAATTGCTCCTGCTGTCGGCCACCAACAAGATCGACATGCAGATCACCCGCCGTGCTTTCGGCCACCTGCTGTCGCTTCCCATTGACTATTTCGACAGCACCTCGGCCGGCGTGGTGGCGCGCGTGATGCAGCAGTTGGAGAGTATCCGCGGCTTCCTCACCGGGCGGCTGTTCTTCACCTTCCTGGACACGTTGACGCTGCTGATCTACGTGCCCCTGCTGTTCTCCTACTCGCCCAAGTTGGCGTCCATCGTCGTAGTGTTTGCGATGGTGATTGCCCTGATCATCGCCGTCCTGTTACCGACCTACCGCCGCCAGCTCGACAAGTTGAACGCCGCCGAGGGCGCGCGTCAGGCGTTGCTGGTGGAGACCATCCACGGTATGCGCACCGTCAAGGGCCTGGCCATCGAGCCGGCCCAGCGCCGCACCTGGGATCAGCTCTCCGCCCAGACCATCACATCGCATTTTCGGGTGGCCAAGACGGCCATGACCGGCAATGCCATGACGGAATTTCTGGGCAAGCTGTTGCCCATCGTGGTGATCGTGGTCGGTGCCCAGGGGGTGTTCGACCAGACACTGACGGTGGGCGCCTTGATCGCATTCCAGATGTTCTCCGGCCGCGTCATGGGGCCGCTGACCCAGATTGTGAGCCTGATCAACGAGTACCAGCAGACGGCCGTGTCGGTGCGCATTTTGGGCGAGGTCATGAACCGTCCACCCGAAGGCCGTGCTGGCGCCGGTGGACTGCGTCCCACGCTGACGGGCGACATCAGCTTTGACAATGTCTCCTTCCGTTACCCCAATGCCAATGTGTCCGCCTTGGACCACACCACCTTCACCATCAAGGCTGGCATGGTGGTGGGCATCGTCGGCCGCAGCGGTTCGGGCAAATCCACCCTGACCAAGATCATCCAGGGCATGTACCCGGTGGACGAGGGCATTGTCCGTTTCGACGGGGTGGATGCGCGCGAGATTGAACTGTCCCACCTGCGCCGCCAAGTTGGCATCGTCATGCAGGAAAACTTCCTGTTCCGTGGCTCGGTGCGCGACAATATCTCCATTGCCAAGCCCAGCGCCTCGTTCGAGGAAATCGTGGCCGCCGCGCAAATGGCTGGGGCCGACGAATTCGTGGAGCGCCTGCCGCAGGGCTATGACACCATCCTGGAAGAAAACGCTTCCAATCTCAGTGGCGGGCAGAAGCAGCGCCTGTCCATCGCCCGCTCGCTGCTGCTCAAGCCGCGCGTGCTGATCCTGGACGAAGCGGCCAGTGCGCTGGACCCGGAGAGCGAGGCCATCTTCATCCGCAACCTGGGCAAGATGGCCGTCGGCCGGACGGTGATCATGATCTCCCACCGCCTGTCCACCCTGGTCAATGCCGACGCCATCCTCGTCATGCAGCAAGGCAAGCTGGCCGATGTCGGCAAGCATGAAGAGCTGCTCAGCCGCAGCGAAACCTACCAACACCTATGGCATCAGCAAACCAGCCACCTGTGAAGCCGACGGGTCAGGGCGCGTCGAACAAGACGGCCATCGACTTCCTGCCGGACGCCGACGAGATCGAGCGGCGCCCGCTGCCGTTCATGGCCCGTATCACGGTGCATCTGCTCATCGGTGCCCTGGTCACTTTCTTCGTCTGGGCATGGTTGTCGGAAGTGGACATGATCGTCAACGCCAAGGGCCGCTTGGTGACGCCGCTGCCCAACATCGTGGTGCAGCCGCTGGAAACCTCCATCATCCAGACCATCGACGTGCGCCCGGGCCAGGTGGTCAAGAAGGGCGACCGTCTGGCTACGCTGGACCCCACCTTTGCCCAGGCCGACAGCTCTCAGCTCAAGAGCAAGCTCGACAGCCTCAACACCCAGTGGGCCAGCCTGGATGCTGAGTTGTCCGGTGGCCGCGTGGAACGCGAAGGGGCCGAATCCCCCGACAGCAAGATCCAGTCGCGCCTGTCCAAGGAACGCCAGGCCAGCTACGGCTCCCAGGTCCGGCGCCAGACCGAGTCCATTGCCAAGCTGCGTTCCTCTTTGGAAACCGCACGTCGCGACGAGGAAGGGCAACAGGCCCGGGTCAAGGGCCTCAAGGAAATGGAGGTCATGACCGACGACCTGGTGAGCAAGAAGCTCGCGGTCAAGAGTCGGCTGCTGGATGTGCGCGACCGTCTGATGGAGGCCGAGCGTGGTGCCGAACTGGCTCGCAACCGGCAGGTGGAAATCCGCAAGGAACTCTCGGCCTTGGAGGCGGAAAAATCGGCCTATGAAACCGGTTGGCGACAAAAGCTGCTGGAAGAGATGCTGTCCGTTTCGCGCGAGCGCGATGCCATCAGCGACCAGTTGCAAAAGGCCAACCTGCGCCAGAGCCGCGTGGTACTGAGTGCGCCGGCCGATGCCGTGGTGCTGGAAGTGGCCAAGCTCTCGCCGGGCTCCATCGTCAAGGAGGCAGAGCCCTTCTTTACGCTGGTGCCCATCACCGACGTGTTGGAAGCCGATGTCCAGATCGACTCGCTGGACATGGGCTACATCAAGATTGGCGCCAAGTCCAACCTCAAGATTGATGCCTATCCCTTTCAGAAACACGGCACCCTGGAGGGCTACCTGCGCACCGTCAGCCAGGATGCGTTCCGCCGCGAGTCCAACTCGGCTGCCGTGACGGATGCCTACTACGGTGCCCGCATAGCCCTGCCGTCCGCCCATCTGGAGGAAATGCCCCCCGGTGCCACGCTGCTGCCGGGCATGACGCTCACGGCGGAAATCCTGGTGGGCAAGCGCTCGGTGCTGTCCTACCTGCTGTGGCCGCTGACCAAGGCGGCCAAGGAGTCCATCCGCGAGCCCTGAGGCACGCAGCACACGATGGGTGAACGACCATGAAGCACGCAATCTTTGCCTTGCCACTGCACACTGTCCCGCGTACCCTGGCGTGGTGCCTGGCCCTGGGCGGCCTGTTGACGCTCACGGCCTGCGAAAGCACCGGGCCCAAGGCGGACACCAGTACCTATGCTCCGCCCCCCGTTTACCGCAATGCCTTGGCGGCGAGCGAGGCACCGACTGGCGCCGCGCCGCCAGCGGAATGGTGGATCCAATATGGCAGCCCCGAACTGGACCGTCTGGTGGATCGGGCGCTGGCCAACAACGGGGACCTGCGCGTAGCGACCCTGCAAGTGGCCCAGGCTCAGATTCGCGCGGAGCAATCCCGCTCCGGCAAATTGCCCTCGTTGAGTGCACCCTTGCGCATCGCCAATCAGGCGCAGGGCAGCACCACCGACTCGGCGCAGTATTCGCAGTTGGCGCTGACCAGTGCATACCGTGTGGACGTGTGGGGTGAGCAGCGCGGGTTAATTGATTCCGCTGACATGCAATTGGAGCGCGCCATCCATGAGCGCGAGAACACGCAGCGCACGGTGATCGGCAATCTGGTGTCGAGCTACATCGCCTACCTGTCGCTGAGCGACAGCATTCAGATCGCCAAGGAGAATGAGGCGGTGGCCGCCGACGTGCTGCGCTCCGTGGAGCGGCGCCTGGTGCTGGGCGACGCCACGCTGGACGACGTGGAACAGCAGCGCGCGGTGCTAGCCGCCCAGCAGGTGTTGCTACCCAGCCTGGAGAACCAGCAGGAAGAACAGCGCAACGGCCTGTCGCGTCTGGTAGGGGGGCTGCCCGGCAACCTGGTCTTGTCGGAGCAAGGTCTTGATAGCCTGCAGCTGCCTGCGGTGCGGGCTGGACTGCCATCGGCGCTGTTGCTGGCGCGGCCCGACATCCGCATGATGGAGGCCCGCATGCGCGCCGCCGATGCCAACATCGACGTGGCACGCGCACGCCTGCTGCCGCCCCTGGACCTCTCCGCGCAGGCCGGGTATGCCAGCGCCTCCCTTGCCAGCCTGTTCCAGCCGCAAAACCTGCTGGTCACCACCGCTGCCGCTTTGGCCGTAACCATTTTTGATGGCGGCCAGCGCCGCGGTGAAAAGGCCTTCGCCCAGTCCTACTACGAGGAAATGGTGGAGACCTACGGCAAGACGGTACTGCAGGCCGTGCGTGACGTGGAAAGCGCCCTGGCCGGCTTGCGCGCCGCCCAGCGCCGTGTGGAGGCGCAGAAGGCGGTGACTCGCTCCGCGCTCAACATCTTCAAGCTAAGCAACGAGGCCTTTGCCGCGGGGGCGGTGGACCAGGTCACGTTGTTGGAGCATCGCAAGAACTACCAGCGTAGCGCCGATGAGTCCCAGCGCATGAAGTCTGAACTGCTGCGCGGTTACGCAACCCTCGCCTACGCACTGGGCCTGGGCTCGGTGCTGAATGATGGCGCCAGCCCGCACGCCAACGACGAGACTGCCCGTACGGCGTTGGAGCGCGATGTCACGGTGCGTGGCGTGCGGGGTGTTCCCGTGCTGGCGGCTGCCACCGACAAGTCGGCAGCCGGCCCCTGGGACGTGGAGTTGCCTGGGGTCTTCCACCGGTCGGCCCTGGTGCCCTTGTGGCGCGACCTGCAAGCCCGCGTCGCGGCCGCTGACTCGGGGATATGGATCAGGGGCCTGCATGCTGGGCATGTGGAGAGCAAGACCGAAACCGCCGAGGCCTGGTATCGCGTGCAGGTGTCGGGCTTCAAGGATCGTAACGCCGGCCTATCCTATTGCGACAGCCTGCAGCGCGCCGGCCAAAGCTGCAAGGTCGTTGGCGAAGCGGGTGGCGTGCCCACTACCCGCGTGGCGCTGCGCCAGTAGCTCGGAAGTAGGTGCCATTGGGCAGGTCTTTTAACGCTTCGCCCAGCCTGGTGCCGGGTTTAAATCGGTTTTCGATGGATTGCTGATGAGGCCAGCAAAGCGGCGAGAATGCGGCTTGGCAACAACGAACACTACGCAGAGACAGGACGATCGTGCAAGACAACCGCCCCGCACCCACTCATCCTTCCGGGATGCCCTTGGTCAGCATCCTGATCCCTACGCATAACCGTCCCGACTACGCCGAATTGGCGCTCAAGAGCGCCCTGGCGCAGACCTATCCCAATATCGAGATCGTTATCAATGACAACAGTGACGACGACCAGACTGAGCGGCGTTTCGCCCCCTACGTGGCACGCCACGCCAATCTTCATTACGTGCGTGTGACGAGCTGTGGGCCCATGGAAAACTTCCAGGCCTGCTATGAACGCTCTCAGGGTGAGTACGTCAACTACCTGATGGACGACGACCTGTTTCACCCGGACAAAATCCAGAAGATGATGTCCTTCATGTTGGCCAAGCCCAGCATCGGCATGGTGACTTCGTTTCGACAACTGATCGATGCCCGTGGCGCGGAGATGGCGCCCATCGCTGGCACCGAGCGCACCTTCAACGTGGACACACTGATTGCCGGGCGCTCCCTGGGCACCATGATCCTGTCCAACGGACAGAACATGGTGGGCGAGCCCACCACGGTGCTGTTTCGCAAGAGCGACATGGGGCCGCGTTTTGGCTGCTACCAGGGCAAGCAGTATTCCACGCTGTCGGACGTGGCCACCTGGCTGAGCATCCTCTCGCACAAGGACTGCGTGTACCTGCCCGAGGCCCTGAGCTACTTTCGTATGCACGGTGGTCAGGATCAGCGCAGCAATGGCATCAAGATCAAGGCCAATGTGGAATGGCTGGAAATGTTTTGCGATGCGCTGGCGCACCAGCAGTTTCTGCCCGACCAGCACGTGGCGCAGGACCTGCTAGGCTCCAAACTGGTGACCTGCATGTGGTTCCTGACCTCGGTGCGCGACGAGGTTCGCGCCGGAGCCTACCCACTGGAGCGTGTGCAGGCGGTGCTGCAACAGGCCGCGACCATCCTGTTCGGCACGGGTGGCGCGGCACGTGCGATGGCAACAATCAACAACCGGACGACCACAGGAGGCAGCACGATGGACCAGCAGGCCAATGGCAGCGTATTGATCGACTATTTCGAGAACCATGAGCACCGCATGATCCACAAGTGGATGCACTACTTCGAGATCTACGAGCGCCACTTTGGTCACTTCCGCAACCAGCCCATTTCGCTGCTGGAGTTCGGCGTGCTGCACGGCGGCTCGCTGCAGATGTGGAAGCACTACTTCGGCAAGCAGGCCAAGATCTATGGCGCCGACATCAACCCGCGTTGCGCCGAGCTGGCCGAGGACCAGATCACCATCCTGCTGGCCGATCAGGAGAGCCGCGAGTCCCTGCGCAACATCTGCAACACCCTGCCGCCGTTCGACATCATCATCGACGATGGCGGCCACACCATGCTCCAGCAGAAGACCACCTTCGAGGAAATGTGGGGCCAGCTCAAGATCGGCGGCATCTACCTGATCGAGGACATGCTGACCAGCTACTGGCCCTCCTTTGGCGGCGGCTACAGGGATCCGGTGAATTTTGTCGAATACACCAAGAACCTGATCGACCAGCTCCATGCCTGGCATGCCGTGCCCAACAGCGGCCTGACCGTCAATGAGTTCACCCGCACGGCCTTTTCGCTGCACTACTACGACAGCGTGCTGGTCATCGAGAAGCGCGCCATGCAGCAGCCGCAGGTGCGTATGAAGGGCAAGCCCTCGTTTCCGCTGGCACCGGCCGAACAGGCGGTCTACGACAAGGGCTGAGCGGCTAGGCCAGGACCATGGACATCCAGACCATTCCGCTGATCTCCGTCTCGTACAACTCCGCCGAGTTGATCGAAGACCTGCTCAGCTCCTTCCGGCGCCACTACGCCAACCCGGTGACCATCATCGACGGCTCCAGCGCCGAGCATGTGCCGGCCATTGAGGCTGTGTGCGCCAAGTACCCGGACGTAAAGTTCATCCACTTCGACTACAACATCCACCACGGCCCCGGCATGGCCTGGGCCTACCAGAACCTGGACCTGCAAGGCCCGGTGCTGGTGTTGGACTCGGATGTGTATGTGCTCAACCCGGGCCTGATCGAGGCGCTGGCTGCCGCACTCAAGCCCGGCATGTATGGCGTGGGCTATGTCAACCATGTCAACGAAGGTGGCTTTGACGTCACTTTTGAGGCCGGTGCCGTGCGCTACCTGCACCCGGCCTGCATGCTGTGCAACATCGAGGTGGTGCGCCAGTGGCCCATGCCCACCAAGCATGGCGCGCCCAACATCGAGCCCATGCTGGCCATCCACCGCGCCGGCCGACACGACCTGATCGAAGGCGTGCAGTGGGTCAAGGAAGACTTCGCCCGCGGCGATGCGCCCAAGCATTATTTGCGGCACGACTGGCAAGGCACGGTGCTGCGCACCGGCGGTTACCACCTGGAAGAATGGCAAAGGAGCGTCATGGAAAAGCAGCAACAGCAACTACAGGCCCAACAGGCGCAACAGGCCGCCGCAGCGCTGGCTGAGCCGACCAACTTCAACCGCGACCTGCTGCCCCTGATGCCGCCCAACGCCCGTGGCGTGGTCGAGGTGGGCTGCAACAACGGCGCGCTGGCACGCGCCTACAAGGCCATCAACCCGACCTGCAAGTACACCGGCATCGAGGTGGTCCCCGCCAATGCCGAAGGTGCAAAGCGCTATTGCGACGAAGTCCTGATTCAGGACATTGAAAGCGTGGACGAATCCTTCTACGCCCAGTACGCCGACCGCAACGTCTGGATCTTTGGCGACGTGCTGGAGCATCTGCGCTACCCCTGGGAGGTGTTGGCCCGCATCCGGCGCAACCTGCCGGCCGACGGCTGCGTCATCGTCTGCCTGCCCAATGCCCAGCATTGGAGCGTGCAGGCCAAACTGGCCGTGGGCGACTTCCGCTACGACTCTGTCGGCGGCCTGATGGACCGCACCCACCTGCGCTGGTTTACCCGCGCGACCATGCTGGAGATGTTTGCCGGTGCCGGCTTCAGGATCGAGCAGGGTTTTCCCCGCGTCTTCGGCGAACTGAAGAACGAGCACATCATCACCGCCATCCGCTCCATGGCCATCGGCGTTGGCGCCGACCCGGACCTGGCCGTGCAGGACAGCCTGCCGATTCAATACGTGGTCAAGGCGGTGCCGGCCTGAGCGCTCCTCGCACGCGGCTAGTGCGTGAGGAGTCTGCTATTGTTTTGGTAGCTGCCTGCGCAGTGCCGACGAGGGCTAGAGGCCGATTTGGCTTGTGACTGCGGGCCGGAATACCATCCACCGCCTCACACCGGCGGCACCGCCCCCAAGCCACCCAGCGCATTCAGCATGGCCTGTGACCCCACGGTACCGCAGACCTCGGGTGTGAGGGCGTGCGCCCGCAGGCGCGTGGTCACGCCCGGCTGGCCGACCACGGCCTCCATCAGCCAGGAGCCAAAGCCGCCGTCGCGCAGGTGGTCTTCTAGCGTTTCCACCACATCAAACGGTTGCACGGCGGCCGCCTGTTCGGGCTTGCTGGCCATGCTCCACAGCGGCATGCTGTGCACGCTGTGCTGGCGGTACTGCGGCGCGTTGCGCCAGCCCATGGCGATGCCCATCGCGGCGCCGGTGGATAGCAGGGTGGCGCGGCCATCGCCACCCTCTGCAGCATCGGCCACCTTTAGCCACTTGCCGGGCGCCACATCGGGCACGGCGGCGTGGAAGTTCGGCTCGCCGGCCTTGCCCAGGCGCAGGTAGGACGGCTGCGGGTTGGCAGCCAGGTAGCGCATGCAGGCGCGCACCTCCATCGGATCACCGGGGGCGGCGATCAAGAGGTTGGGGAAGGAGCGCATCAGCGCGTAGTCCTGCACCGCGTGGTGGGAGTAGCCCAGTGCGCCATAGGCCAGGCCGCCGCCGACCGAGACCACGGTGACCGGCAGGCGGTGGTAGTCCACGTCGTTGCGGATCTGCTCGGCACAGCGGAAGGTGGGGAAGTTGGCAATCGAGTAGGTGAAGACGTGGTAGCCCTCGGACGCCATGCCGGCGGCCAGGCCGGTCATGTTCTGCTCGGCCACGCCGGCGTTGATGAAGCGGTCCGGGAAGCGGTCGGCAAAGGGCTCGATCACGGAGTAACCGAGGTCGCCCACGACCAGCGCGATGTGCGGGTACTGGGTGGCCAGGCTGACCAGTTCTTCGATAAAGGCATTGCGCATGGTGGTGTGTCCTTAGCCCTGCAGCTCGTTCAGGGCCTGCGCCAGTTGCTCGGCATTCGGCGTGCTGTAGTGCCACTTCACCAAGTTCTCCATGTAGCTCACGCCCTTGCCCTTGGTGGTGTGGGCGATCAGCATGGATGGCTTGCCGGCGGTCCACGGCGTGGCGCCCAGCGCGCCGGCCAGGGCCGCGTGGTCATGGCCATCGACCTCGCGCACGCTCCAGCCAAAGGCGGTGAACTTGTCGGCCAGCGGTTCGATGCGCAGCGTCTGGTCCACGGTGGTCAGGCTTTGCAGCTTGTTGTAGTCGATGACGGCGACCAGGTTGTCCAGCCCATGGTGGGCGGCAAACATCATCGCCTCCCAGTTGCTGCCTTCGCCCAGTTCGCCGTCGCTGAGCAGCACAAAGGTCTTCCAGGAAGCGCCCAGCCGCTTGGCGGCCAGCGCCTTGCCCACGCCAAACGGCAGGCCGTGGCCCAGCGAGCCGGTGGAGAACTCCACGCCGGCCACTTTGTGGCTGATGTGGTTCATCAGCACCGAGCCGTCCTGGCCATAGGTCTTGAGGTCGTCACGGGCGATGAAGCCGCACTCGGCCAGCGCCGCATACACGCCGACGCAGGCATGGCCCTTGGACAGCAGAAAGCGGTCGCGCCTGGGGGCCTGGGGTTGGGCCGGGTCCACGTGGAGCACCTGGCCGTAGAGCACGGCGACGATGTCACAGATGGACAGTGCGCTGGCGATGTGCGAGGCCTTGGCGGCGTGCACCATCTGCAGCGCCTGTATGCGCATGCGCCGCGCCAGGTCCGCAGTGTCAGTGGTGGGGGATGGGGTCATACGCTTAGGGTTTCAATGGGGTGGATGCACTGCGCCCGCATGCTACGCCGCGCGGGCCGCACGCGTCCAGGCCAGGGTCTTGCGCAGGGCCAGGTCCAGCGGGGTGTAGTCGTCCAGGCCCAACGTGGAGCGGGCCTTGCGGGTGTCGGGCAGGTAGCGGGGGGCGGACTTGGTCGGGTCCGCAGTGCCACGGATGTCGATCGGAGTGTCGGTGCCCGCCGCAGCCACCACGGCGTGCGCCAGTTCGGCAATGGATACGGCATGTTGGCCGCCCACGTTGTAGGCATCGCCTGCTCGGCCTACGTCCAGCATGCGCAGCAGCCAGATGCACAGGTCCGACATGTAGAGAAAGCTGCGCTGAGGGCGCCCGTCGCCCTGGATGACGATGGGCCGCCCGGCCAGGGTGTCGCGGATGAAGTTGCCAGCGGCAAACGGGCCGTCAAAGGGCAGGCCCGGCCCCACCACGGCGAATATGCGGGCGATGCAGGCCTCCAGCGCGCCCGCGCCGGCCTGCTGGGTGTAGGCGCAGGCCAGCCATTCGGCCATGCGTTTGCTGTTGCCATAGGCCTGGGCCGGCGCGAGCGGGTTGGGTGCGCCCGCGTAGTCTTCGGCGATGCCATCCAGCGTGGGGGGCTGTGGCCCGTAGATGGCGCCGCTGGAGACCAGCAGAAGGCGGCGGGTGCCAGCGGTCAGTGCCAGGTCCAGCACGCGCCGGGTGCCATCCACGATGGTGGCGTATTGCTGCAGTGGGTCGCCGGCCCGGCCGGGGTCGCCCACATCGGTGGCGGCGTGGATGCACAGGTCAAACCGACCAATGGGGGGAAGCGCCCGGCCCACATCGGCCTGGATCAGCTGTGTGTCGGGGCGTTCGAAAACGGCGCCTGCCTGGGCGCGGGTACGCGCAACGTCGCGCGTGAGGACGACCAGTTCCAGCCCGGCGGCCAGGGTGTCATTGGCATGTTGCAGCGCCTGCACCAGCCAGGAGCCGATGAAGCCGGTGCCGCCGGTGACCAGGACGCGCGCACCGCCAAAGCGGGAGAAGAAGGCCGGCGTGTGGGCCAGCACAAAGTCCAGGTCCTCGGCGGGGTAGGCGCGTGCCATGGGGTGCGTTAGAAGTTGACGCCCAGGTAGCTCTCGATCTTGCGCGCCGCAAACTCCATCATCTCCTGTGTGAGAGAAGGTTGGACACCGATCCAGAAGGTGTTGTTCATCACGTTGTCGGTGTTGGTCAGGTCGCCGCTGATGCGGTACTTGGCGCCCTGCATGGAGGGCTGGCGCGTCAGGTTGCCGGCGAACAGCAACCGGGTGCCGACCTTGTTCTGGTCCAGATAGGTCAGCAGGTCCAGGCGCGAGACCGGGCTGTTGTCTTTGAGCGTGATCGGAAAGCCGAACCAGGAGGGATCGGAATGTTCGGTGGCCTGGGGCAGGTTGACGAACTCGGCGCAATCCTTCAGGCGCTCCTTCAGGAAGGCGAAGTTGGCCCGGCGCGCGGCGATGAAGGCTGGCGCCTTTTCCAACTGGGCCAGGCCGCAGGCGGCCTGCATGTCGGTGATCTTGAGGTTGTAGCCCAGGTGGCTGTAGGTGTATTTGTGGTCGTAGCCGTGGGGCAGCGTGCCCAATTGCTGGTCGAAGCGCTTGCCGCAGGTGTTGTCCTTGCCGGGGGCGCAGTAGCAGTCGCGGCCCCAGTCGCGGAAGCTCTCGGCAATGGTCTTCAACTCGTCGTTATTGGTGAACACCGCGCCGCCTTCGCCCATCGTGATGTGGTGGGCGGGGTAGAAGCTCAGCGTGGCAATGTCGCCAAAGGTACCGACCATCTGGCCGCGGTAGGTGCTGCCCAGTGCATCGCAGCAGTCCTCCACCAGCCACAGGTTGTACTTCTTGCACAGCGCGGTGACCACGTCCAGGTTGAACGGGTTGCCCAGCGAGTGGGCCAGCATGATGGCCTTGGTCTTGGGGCCGATGGCGGCCTCGATCTTGTCGGCGTCGATGTTGTGCGTCAGGCGGTCCACGTCCACAAAGACGGGGATGGCGCCGAACTGGATGATGGGGTTGACCGTGGTCGGAAAGCCCGCCGCCACGCCAATGACCTCGTCACCCTGCTGGATGGCGCGATCCCCCAGCTTGGGCGAGGTCAGCGTGCTGAACGCCACCAGGTTGGCCGACGAGCCGGAGTTGACGGTGATCAGGTGCTTGACGCCGATGAAGGCGGCCAGCTTCTTCTCGAATTCGGTGTTGAAGCGTCCGGTGGTCAGCCAGCCGTCCAGCGAGGCCTCCACCATGTACTTGAGCTCGGTCGCGTCCAGCAGCTTGCCGGAGGGCGGCACCACGGAGCCGCCGGGCAGGAACAGGTCGGGCGCCAGCGCGATGGAGGCGTACTCTTCGACGAGTTTGGCGATCTGCTCCCGCAGGGCTTGGGTCTTGGCGTTTTGCATAGGGTGTCGGTTCGGAAATCAGTCGGTGCTGGCTGTCAATGCTAGCGCCTGGTAGGCGGCAATCTGCGCCAGGGTGACGGCGTGCAGGTCGGCGCCCGCCTGTCGGGCGCGGGCCCAGTCCACGATCAGGCCCAGGGCGTCGTCCAGGCGCAGCGCGGGCTGCCAGCGCAGGCGCTGGCCGGCCTTGGAGATGTCGAGCTTGAGGTAGCTGGCCTCGTGCGGGTGGTTGCCGCTGTCCACCTGCCAGGTGGCACCCTGGCCCCAGCGTTGGGCCAGTTGCCGGACGATCCATTCCACCGGCTTGGCGTCGTCGCTGTGCGGGCCGAAGTTCCAGCCTTCGGCGAAGGCCGGGCCGTCGGTGTAGAGGCGCTCGGCCAGCGTCAGGTAGCCGCGCAGGGGCTCCAACACGTGTTGCCAGGGGCGGGTGGCGTGCGGGTTGCGGATGGGCACCTGCTTGCCGGCCTCAAACGCGGCCAGGATGTCGGGGATCAGGCGGTCACGGGCCCAGTCGCCGCCGCCGATGACGTTGCCGGCGCGCGCCGTGGCCAGTGCCACGCCGTGCTGGGCATGGTGCGCCGGGTTGAAGAACGAGGAGCGGTAGGCGGCGCTGACCAGCTCGGAGCAGCCCTTGCTGTTGCTGTAGGGGTCAAAGCCGCCCATGGGTTCGTTTTCACGGTAGCCCCAGGCCCATTCCTTGTTCTCGTAGCACTTGTCGGTGGTGACGTTGACCACCGCCTTGACGCCCGGCGTCTGGCGCACGGCCTCCAACAGGTGGACGGTGCCCATGACGTTGGTGGCATAGGTCTCCACCGGGGTGTCGTAGGACAGGCGCACCAGGGACTGGGCCGCCATGTGGATGACGATCTCGGGCTTTGCCGCCTGCATGGCGCGCAGCAGGGCGGGCAGGTCGCGCACGTCGCCGTGCACCGACTGCATGCCGGCACCGACGCGGGCCGCGTCGAACAGGCTGGGGTTGGTGGGGGCGTCCAGCGCGTAGCCGGTGACCTGGGCGCCCAACTGCTGCAACCACAGGGCCAGCCAACTGCCCTTGAAGCCTGTGTGGCCGGTCAGGAAGACGCGCTTGCCCGACCAGAACGCAGGCTTCATTTCCAGACCTTCCAGGGCGCCTGGCCCTTGGCCCAAAGTTCTTCCAGGTAGATCTTTTCGCGCAGGGTGTCCATGGGCTGCCAGAAACCGTGGTGGTGGAAGGCTGCGAGCTGGCCATCATGGGCCAGGGACTCCAGCGGGCCACGCTCCCAGATGGTGTCGTCGCCGCCGATGCGGTCCAGCACCTTGGGCGACAGCACAAAGAAACCACCGTTGATCATGGCGCCGTCGCCCTTGGGCTTTTCCATGAACTTGGCGACCTTGTTGCCGTTGAATTCCAGCGCGCCAAAGCGCCCCGGGGGTAGCGTGGCGGTCAGCGTGGCCTGTACGTTCTGCGCCTTGTGGAAGGCGATCAGCTCGGTGATGTTGACGTCGCTGACGCCGTCGCCGTAGGTCAGGCAGAAGGCGTCCTCGCCCTGGATGTGCTCGGCCACGCGCTTGAGGCGTCCGCCGGTCATCGTGCTTTCGCCGGTGTCCACCAGGGTCACGCGCCAGGGTTCGGCGCTGCGCTGGTGCACGTCCATGGTGTTCTTGCTCATGTCGAAGGTCACGTCCGACATATAGAGGAAGTAGTTGGCGAAGTATTCCTTGATCTGGTAGCCCTTGTAGCCGCAGCAGATCACGAATTCATTCACGCCGTGGGCGGAGTAGATTTTCATGATGTGCCACAGGATCGGCTTGCCGCCGATTTCGACCATGGGTTTGGGCTTGGTGTCGGTTTCCTCGGAAATCCGGGTTCCCAAACCGCCGGCCAGTATCACTGCCTTCATTTGCTTTGCCTTTTGTCTCGGTGCGCTACGATTTTGGTAGCGCTTCACGCATATTCTACGAGGGCTAGACCCCGATATTCCATATGATCACGGGCTGCGCGCATGGGTGGCTGGGAGGCGCTCAGACCTGCATGTTCATGATGTCAGTGTACGCCTGCACCATGCGGTTGCGCACGTGCAGGGTGGCCGTGAAACCGATCTGCGCCTTCTGGATGGCGACCATGGTTTCCTCCAGGCTGACCTTGGGGTTTTCCATCTGCACTTCCTGCTGCAGGCGGGTCGCTTCATTCTGGGCCGCGCTGACTGAGTTCAGCGCGCCCTTGAGCGCGCCGGCAAAGCCGCCACCCACGCCGCTGGCTGCGCCCGAGGCGGCCGGCCGCACGCCCGTGCCAGGGCGGACGGTCGTGGGCATGGATACCGGTGTGAGTTTGAGGTCCATAAGGGATCTCCCGTGTTGATTGGATTGCGGCAATCCTATTACCCGGGGTTGGACCGTATTTTTTTGAATTGGCGGGGAATTTCGGTGCTTATCGTCCTAATGTTTTTGGGGGTGGGTCGAATAATCAATCCAACCCGTGGGAGCTTGCGTGCCCCATATGCACCGGAAACCAACATGTCAGCAGTCGCTACCTTACCCGTCAATCCCACTCTTGCCCAGCGTCTGGCCAATCTGGACCAGGGGCAGCGCTTGCGCTTGGCCCTGGGCGTGGTGCTGTTCGTGGCCATCGGCATCGTCGGCCTGGTCATGGGCCGCCAGGCAGAGTGGCGCATCCTCTACACCAATCTGGCGGACAAGGATGGTGGTGCCGTCATCGCCCAACTGGCCACCATGAACGTGCCCTACAAGCATTCCGAGGGGGGCGGCGCCATCCTGGTGCCGGCGGATCGCGTGCACGATGTGCGCCTCAAACTGGCCTCGATGGGCCTGCCCAAGGGCTCGGTCAGCGGCTTTGAGATGATGGAATCCAACCGCTTTGGCATGACCCAGTTCCAGGAGCGGCTGACCTTTCAGCGCGGCCTGGAGGGTGAGTTGACCCGGTCCATCCAGGCGCTGTCTTCTGTGGCAAGCGCCCGCGTCCACCTGGCCCTGCCCAACCAGAACGGGTTTTTCCGTGAGCAGCAAAAACCCTCGGCCTCGGTCCTGCTGAGTCTGCATCCCGGGCGCAGCCTGGACCGCGCCCAACTGGCCGGCATCGTGCACCTGGTGGCCTCCAGCGTGCCGGAAATGGCGCCTTCGGCCGTGAGCGTGCTGGACGACACCGGCAAACTGTTGTCTACGCCGGCCGATGGCACGGGCGGCATCCTGGGTGCCGACGCTGAGCAGTTGCAGTACGTGCGCCAGATTGAGCAGCAGTACAGCCGGCGCATTTTGGACATCCTGGAGCCCATCGTCGGGCGTGACAACGTCAAGGCCCAGGTGACCGCCGAGTTGGACTTCTCGCAGACCGAGTCCACCACCGAATCGCACAAGCCCAACCAGACGCCGGACGCCTCGGCCGTCCGCAGCCAGCAGACCGTGGAAAGCACCAACGCTGCCAGCACCACGCCGCCCTCTGGCGTGCCCGGTGCCACCACGAACCAGCCGCCGGCCCAGTCGAGCGCGCCCATCAACGGCCAGGCCCAGACCCTGGCGGCGAACGGCCAGAACACGTTGGCTGGTGGCGGCAAGCGCGAATCCATCATCAACTACGAGGTGGACAAGACCATCCGCGTGGTCAAGGGCGCCACCGGCATGATCAAGCGCATCAACGCTGCCGTGGTGGTCAATAACAGCGTCACCACCAACGACAAGGGCAAGACCACCAGCACCCCGCTGACCGACGCGCAGATCGAGAAGATGACGGCCTTGGTGCGTGAGACCGTGGGTTACAACAAGGACCGCGGTGACTCGGTCAACCTGGTCAATGCCGCCTTTGCACCCGAAAAGGTTGAGGTGGTGGATGTCCCGCTGTGGAAGCAGCCTGAGGTGATCGATCTGGTGCGCAGCTTTGCCTGGCCGCTGGGAACCCTGGCGTTTGCCGGCCTGGTCCTGATGGGCGTGATCCGCCCGGTGATGAAGAACATGGCGCAGCCGGCCGCGACTGGCAGTGGCGCGCGTATCAGCCAGCTGGATGCGCTGGAATCCGAGATGCCCGAGCGCCCACAACTGACCGGCCCAGGCACGGCCGCCGACGCGGCGCAGTTGTCGGCCCACGAGATGCAACTGGAGGACGCGCGCAAGCTCACGCGGGATAATCCGGCAGCGGTGGCCAACATCATCAAGACGTGGATGAACGGCGAGGCGCCGGCCTGATAGCCGACGCACAATAGCACCATGGCACAAGACGACGGCTTACAAGACGCGGCAATTCTGATGATGTCTCTGGGAGAAGCGGAGGCATCGGAGGTCTTCAAGCATCTGTCACCCAAGGAGGTACAGAAGCTGGGTGAGGCCATTGCCAAGACCTCGCAGATCACCCGTGAGCGGGTGGAAGAGGTGGTGGGCAAGTTCACCGGCGTGGCGGCCTCGCAGAGCCTGCTGGTGTCCAACTCCGGCGACTATGTGCGCTCCGTGCTGAAGCTGGCCTTGGGCGACGACAAGGCGGCGCTGCTGATCGACCGGATTCTGCAGGGCGGCGATGTGTCCGGCATCGAGAGCCTGAAGTGGATGGACCCGCTGTCGGTGGCCGAGCTGTTGCGCAACGAACACCCGCAGATCGTGGCCGCCATCCTGGTGCATCTGGACTACGACCAGGCCGCCGATGTGCTCAAGAACCTGACTGAGCGCCAGCGCAACGAGGTCATGCTGCGCGTGGCCACCATGGAAGGCATCCAGCCGACGGCGCTGAAGGACCTCAACGAGGTGCTGTTCAAGGTGCTCGCCGGCGGCGACAAGATCCGCAAGTCCTCCTTGGGCGGTGTGAAGACGGCCGCCGAGATGATCAACCTGATGGGTACAGCCATCGAAGGCACGGTGCTGGAGTCCATCCGTAACCACGATGCGGACCTGGCGCAGAAGATCATGGACAAGATGTTCGTGTTCGACGACGTCATCAAGCTCGACGACAAGGCCATCCAGATGGTGCTCAAGGAAGTGTCGTCCGACGTGCTCATCGTGGCCCTCAAGGGCGCCCAGCCCGAACTCAAGGAGAAGATTCTCTCCAATATGTCCTCCCGTGCGGCCGCCAGCCTGCGCGAGGACCTGGAGTCGCGCGGCCCGATGCGCCTGTCCGAGGTCGAGGCGCAGCAGAAGGAAGTGCTCAAGACGGTGCGGCGCCTGGCCGACGAAGGGCAGATTGTCATTGGCGGTGGAGGTGGCGACGACGCCATGATTTGATGAGCACGCGCAACCAGAACCGTTTCATTCCCGGCGAAGAGATCGGCGCCGTTTCCGGCTGGGAGTTTGGCGCCGTGGACCAAGCCTCGGTGCGCTTTGCCGCCAAGCTGCGCGCGCAGGAGCTGGCCGAGGAGCAGGCCCGCGAGGAGAAGGCCCACCAGGCGGGCTATGCCGAGGGCTACGGCCATGGCCATGCCCAGGGGGCCTTGGAGGGCCAGCAGCACCTGGACGATTACATCGCCACACAGGGCCAGGAGGCGGCCCGGCACTATGCGCAGCTGTTCGAGGCCGCCAATGCTGGCATCGACCTGTCGCAACAGGTGATGGCCAAGGGTGTGCTGGAGCTGGCCTGCGAGCTGGCGCGCCAGGTGTTGCGCCATGAGCTGTCCAGCAACCCGAATGCTCTTCAGCCCGTTATTCGAGAGGCGCTGGCCATGCTGTCAACCGACAGCAAGGCGGCCGTGGTGCGGCTCAACCCGCTGGATATGGATGTACTGGAAGACGTGTTGCGCCAGGAGTTCTCCAGCCTGTCCCTGACCCTGTTGTCGGATGCGTCGGTCAGCCGCGGCGGTTGCTTGGTGGAGTCCGCCGGTACGGTGGTGGACGGCAGCATGGAAAAACGCTGGAGCCGGGCCGTGGCCCGCCTGGGGCTGGAGTCGTCGTGGGAGGTGTCCGATGACGACGCATGAAGCCAAGTGGCAGGAATTTTTGGACCGTGCCCGCGGTAATGTGGACCAAGACACCACGCTGGAACTGCGCGGTACCTTGAGCCGCTTGACCGGTCTGGTGCTGGAGGCCAATGGCATCCGCGTGCCGGTGGGTTCGCAATGCGTGGTGACCCAGAAGGCCCGTCCGCCCGTGCTGGCGGAGGTTGTGGGTTTTTCAGGCGACCGGGCCTTTTTGATGCCGGCTGGCGATGTGCATGGCCTTTCCAGCGGCGCGGGTGTGGCACCTGCGGCCGCGTATGTGCCGGTTCCGCGTCTGGGTGATCCCGTGTCGTCCGAGGCGGCTGATGCCGGAACCCTGCGCCTGCCTCTGGGGGACGGGCTGTTGGGGCGCGTGGTCGATGCGCAGGGTCAACCCATGGACCGCATGGGGCCGCTGGTGGATGTCAGCGCGCTGCCCTTGAACCGTTCCCCCATCAACGCCATGGACCGCGCACCGGTGCGCCAGCCGCTGGACACCGGGGTGCGCGCGATCAATGCTCTGCTCACCGTGGGGCGCGGTCAACGCCTGGGCCTGTTTGCCGGTTCCGGCGTAGGCAAGAGTGTGTTGCTGGGCATGATGGCGCGCTACACCGAGGCCGATGTCATCGTGGTCGGTCTGATTGGTGAGCGGGGCCGCGAAGTCAAGGAATTCATTGAGGACATCCTTGGTTCCGAGGGGCGTGAGCGCTCGGTGGTAGTGGCAGCACCTGCGGATGCGCCGCCGCTGCTGCGTCTACAGGGTGCCTCTTATGCCACGGCCATTGCCGAGAGTTTCCGTGACCAGGGACGCCACGTGCTGTTGCTGATGGACTCCCTTACCCGCTACGCCATGGCCCAGCGGGAAATCGCGCTGGCCATAGGTGAGCCGCCAGCTACCAAGGGCTATCCGCCGTCCTGTTTCGCCAAGCTGCCGCAGTTGGTGGAGCGTAGCGGCAACGGGCTTAACGGGGTCGGGTCCATCACGGCCTTTTACACCGTGCTGACCGAGGGTGATGACCAGCAAGACCCGGTGGCCGATGCGGCCCGGGCCATCTTGGATGGGCACATCGTGCTCTCACGCGGCCTGGCGGAGGCCGGACACTACCCGGCCATTGATGTCGAGCAGTCGGCCTCTCGTGTGATGCACAACGTGATTCCACGCGAGCATTTCGAGCTGGCGCGGCGTTTCCGGGCCGTGTACTCCAAGTACCAGCGCAGCCGCGATCTGGTGCAGATCGGCGCTTATGCGCAGGGTTCCGATCCGGCGTTGGACGAGGCGATCGCTTTGCACGACGGCATGAACCGCTTCCTGCAACAGGATATGTACGAGGCCGCACCTTTGGATGTGGTGCTGGACGACATGATGCTGGCCACCAGCCTGAACGCGGTGGCGGCATAGAGATGGCACAACGATTGGAGCCGCCATGTCCGAATTGAAAGGCATCCAACTGGCCATCGAACTCGCTACCCGCGACCGGGATGAGTTGGCCAAGGTCGTCGCCCGGGTGGAACGCAGTCTGGCCTTCGCCAATGATCAGATGGCGCAATTGGAGGGCTACACAGCCGAGAAGGACTCCAACTGGATGGCCTCGGGATCGCGCAGCATGTCGCCGGAGGTGATGCGCCACCACTACCAGTTCATGGAGCGGCTGCAGCATGCCATGGCCCTGCAGACCCAAACCATCGCCAACACCGGGCGGCAGTTGGAGCAAGTTAAGGGCAATCTGCTGCGGGCGGAGTTCCGCCTCAACGGCCTGAACCAGGTCCTCAAGAGCCGCATGGCGGCGCTTTTGCGAGCCGAACGGCGGCGCGAACAGCGCCAGACCGATGAATTTGCTGCCCTGCAGCACGCCCGCAACCGGGCCGAGTCAATGAATGGAGAGAAACATGACTATTGAAGCCAGCTCAGCATCCAGTGCAGCCCGCTCCGGCGGCGTCGGAGAGGCCAAGGGCGCCACGGGCAAGCAGGGCAATGACGCGGACGGTGGCGGTTTCATGGCCGTGCTGGCCTCGGTTGAAACCCCGCCCAAGGAATCCGCGGCGCCCAGTGGCGATAGCGCGGCAGCGGGCCAGGCCAAGGCCAAAGCCAAGAATGCGGGTGGCAAGCCCCAGGCCAAGGACGCTGCCGATGCCAAGGATGACGTGGCTGTTGCCGACACCTCCTCAGCCGCAACGGCGGCCGGTGATGGCAAGGCCCCGGTGGACTCGGCCGCTGTTGTCCAGGCTTCGCTCCAGGGTGCGGTGGGCTCCGAACCCATGGACGCTGCGGCTTTGCTGGCGCAGTCGGCGGCGTGGGCCGCCACGGGCTCTGCTGCGACAACCACCGGGGACGGCACCGCCCCCAAAGGCCAGGGCGAATCACTGGTGGGGCAGCCCGTGACAACACCGGTTGCCGCACTCGGCACGACGCCGGGCGCCACGGGGCCGCGGCCACCCGCCACGCCGGTGCTCGTGCCCGAAGGTGCCGCTCAGCCCAGTGGGGTGTCGCCCGAACAATTGGCAGAGGGGACGCAAAAGGCCCTCAAGGCCGCATTGGAAGCCAAGGGCAAGGTTGCATCCCAAGCCAATGCCACGGCGGAGCCGGCCCTAACCGGTGATAACGGCAAGGCTGCGGCCCAGCTCAGCCCGAAACAGGCCGACAGCCATGCAACACCGTTGGCAACAGTATTGGCCAATGCCGCCGCCAACCTGGTCGCATCGCCCCGGCGGGAAGAGTCATCGCGCGAGCGGTCGGTTTTCCGTGCCAACAGCAACGACAGCGCGGTATCACCCCAGGCATTGTCAACGCCGGCGCCAACCTTGACTGTGTCCGGCGCGCCCGAGACGGTCCCGGCTACCGATGCCTTTGTGGCGGAAAAGGTGTCATATTGGATTTCGAACAACGTCCAGAACGCGGAGATGAAGCTCGACGGTGTTGGCGACCGCCCGGTGGAGGTCAGCATTCGCATGCAGGGCAACGAAGCCCACGTGGCGTTTCGTACCGACGAATTGCAAACCCGTGCAGCCCTGGAGAACGCCAGCGTGCACCTGAAAGACATGCTCCATCGAGAGGGCTTGGTACTATCAGGCGTGTCCGTGGGCACGGCCGGCACAGGGGATTCTGGGGCGCAGGACCGCAAGTCCAGCCAGGGCGAGCGGCGGACGACGGTAACAGCGTTGCAGCCGCTGACGGGCGATGTGCGCTCCGCGACCAGTCGCGTGTCCCGTGGCGGCCTGGATCTTTTTGTGTAGCCGCAGGCGAGAATAGGACAATATGGGCGTAGAGTGTCTGGCGGACGGGCTTGGAAGGGTGCGAGCCCGCGGCTGACCTCCGGCGAATAGAGTTCAACCAATTAAGGAACAAAAGTGTCTGCGAAGTCTGAAGCCGATGCGGGCGATGGAGCCAAGCCAGCCAAGAGTAAGAAGATGCTCATCATCATTCTGGGGGCTGTCCTGGTGCTGGCCCTGGGGGGCGGTGGCGCCTTCTTCTACATCAGCAAGCAGCGTGCTGCCGCGGCAGAGGAGGAGGAGGGCGGAGGTTCTGCCAAGTCCTCCGAGCATGCCAAGCCCAAGACCGCACCGGCCTATCTGCCGTTGGAGAACATGGTGGTCAACCTGGCGGATCCTGGCGGTGAGCGTGTGGCCCAAGTTGGCATCACCTTGGAGGTGACGGACGCGCACGCCTCCGATACGGTCAAGGCCTACTTGCCCACCATTCGTAGCGGCATCCTGATGCTTATTTCCCAGCGTACTGCTGACGAGTTGCTCAAGCCGGAGGGCAAGCAGCAACTGGCAAAGGACATTCTGCGTGAGGCAACGCGCCCGTTTGGCGGCGGTGACGATGAGCCCGAGGATGCTGGCGCCAAGAAAAAGAAGAAGGCCAGCGGTGGGCATGGTGATATTCCCGTGGTGGGCGTGCTGTTTTCCAGCTTCATTGTTCAATAGCGAGGCAGGTATTGGCATATGAGTGAGTCGTTTCTTTCGCAGGAAGAGGTTGATGCCCTACTCGAAGGGGTCACTGGCGAGAGCCAGAAGACTGTCGAGGAGGCTGCGGAGCATGGGGAGGTCCGTGCCTACAACATTTCCAGCCAGGAGCGAATCGTCCGTGGGCGCATGCCCACGATGGAAATCGTCAACGAGCGTTTCACCCGCAACCTGCGGGTGGGGCTGTTCAACTTCATCCGGCGCAGCCCTGAAATTTCGGTTGGACCGGTCACTGTGCAGCGCTACAGTGCCTTTTTGCGCGAATTGGCGGTTCCGACCAACTTCAATATCGTCGCCATCCGGCCCCTGCGTGGCAGCGGGCTGATCGTGTGCGAGCCGGCGCTGGTCTTTGGCGTCATTGATACGCTGTACGGCGGCATTGGCAAGTTCCAGACCCGGATCGAGGGTCGGGACTTTTCCGCCACGGAGCAGCGGGTGATCAACCGGCTGGTGGATGTGATCACCTCGGAATACAAGAAGGCCTGGAAAGGCATCTACCCGCTGGAACTGGAATACCAGCGCTCCGAGATGCAGCCGCAGTTTGCCAACATCGCCACGCCCAGCGAAATCGTCATCTCGACCTCGTTCCAACTGGAAATCGGCGATATTACAGGCGCCATTCATTTTTGTTTCCCCTATTCCACGCTGGAGCCCATCCGCGATGTGCTGTACTCGTCGACCCAGGGCGACTCGATCGAGGTGGATCGGCGTTGGGTCAATGTGCTGACGCGGGAGATCCAGGCGGCCGAGGTGACTCTGGTCGCCGAACTGGCGCGTGCCGATGCCACCGTGGAGCAATTGCTGCAAATGAAAAAGGGAGATTTCATCGAACTGGACCGCGAACCGAGAATCCAGGCCACCGTGGACGGTGTACCGATTTTCGAGTGCCAATACGGCACGCACAACGCTAAGTACGCCATTCGCATAGAGAAGGCGTTGCGTGGCAATGACCAAAACTGGTTGGGAGAAAGAAATGGCATCTGAAGACAAACCCGATGAAGCCGCCGCAGATGACGGCATGGCCGATTGGGCAGAGGCCCTGTTGGAGCAAAAGGCGTCCGAACCCGGTGCCGGTGACGGTCAGGGCGGCGTTCTGACGGGAGAGGCACCCAAGCCTTTCTCGTCCATGACGGGCGCCGGAAGCGATGCCCCGGTTCACGACATCAACATGGTGCTGGACATCCCGGTCCAGTTATCGGTGGAACTGGGGCGCACCAAGGTCCCCATCAAGCACATCCTGCAGCTCGGGCAGGGGTCGGTGGTTGAGTTGGATGCCTTGGCCGGTGAACCTATGGACGTGCTGGTCAATGGCTATCTGATTGCACAAGGTGAGGTGGTGGTGGTGAACGACAAGTTCGGTATCCGCCTGACCGACGTGGTCACGCCATCGGAGCGTCTGCGCCGTGTCAGCAAGAGCTGACATCGCACGATGATGGAATCAGCGGTATCGGTTGGCATCTTTCTCTTGCTATTGGCCTGCGCGCCACTTGTCCTTAAGTGGTACAAGCAAAAGGTGCCGGGCGCTGGTGGTGAGATCGGTGGGCAGGCCCGCTTCATTTCGGCCCTGGCCGTGGGGCCGCACCAGCGTGTCGTAACGGTCGAAGTCGGCCCACAAGGGCGACGGGTGTGGCTGACATTGGGTGTTACTGCGCAGAGTATTTCCTGCCTGCATCAGGTCGACGTAGGCGCTACCGCGGGCGCGCAGGCGGGTACGCCGGAAGTGGATGCAAGGTGAGTAGGCATCATGGGTATGGACAGGGCATGGTGAAGAAGCTGCACGGCAAGTGGTTGTGGGCGTTGGCCTTGGTTGTCCTGCACGGGCCTGTGCTGGCGCAGACATCCGGCCAATTGCCCCTGCTGGTGGCCTCCAGCGGGTCTGGAACCAGTTATTCGGTCCCCATCCAGACGCTGCTTTTTTTTACGGCACTGTCTTTCCTGCCGGCGGTTTTGCTGATGATGACTGGCTTTACGCGCATCGTCATCGTCTTGTCGCTGTTGCGACAGGCTTTGGGCACCCAGTCCTCGCCGCCAAACCAGGTCATCGTCGGGCTGTCACTATTCCTGACGTTCTTTGTCATGGGGCCAACGCTGGACCGCGTCTATGAGGATGCCTATATTCCCATGACGAAGAATGCGATCACGTTTGAGCAGGCCCTGGAAAAGGGTGAGGCGCCCATTCGGGGGTTTATGGTCAAGCAGACCCGGCAATCGGATTTTTCGCTGTTTGCCAAACTGGCCAAACTGCCGCCGGAAACCAAAGCCGATACGGCACCGATGCGGGTGCTGGTGCCCGCGTTTGTCATCAGCGAACTGAAGTCGGCGTTCCAGATCGGCTTCATGATCTTCATCCCATTTTTGGTGATCGATATCGTGGTTGCCAGTGTGTTGATGTCGCTGGGCATGATGATGTTGTCGCCGGTTTTGGTGGCCCTGCCATTCAAACTGATGTTGTTTGTACTGGCTGATGGCTGGAATCTGCTGGTGGGCTCCTTGGCTGCCAGTTTTGTGACCTGATGGGAGCTGACCAATGAATGCGCAAATGGTTCTCACCATGGGGCAAGACGCCTTGCTGATGTTGCTGATGGTGTCCTCGCCCGTTCTGGGGGCCGCCCTGGTGGTGGGGCTGTTGGTGAGCCTGTTTCAGGCAGTGACCCAGATTCATGAGGCTACATTGGCCTTTGTTCCGAAATTGATTGCGGTGATTGCCGTGTTCGCCATTGCCGGCCCCTGGATGCTGACCATGCTGGTGGAGTACGTGCGCCGAACGATCGAGGCCATTCCCGGCGCGGTGGCCTGACGCGGACGCGCGGTGATTTCCATTTCTGAAGCCCAACTGGCGGCGTGGATTTCGCCGTTGTTCTGGCCCTTCCTGCGCGTGTTGGCGTTGTTCACGTCTGCACCGGTTTTGTCCTCACGCGCCATACCCATCCGTGCCAAGGTGGCGCTAGCCTTCTTTGTGGCGCTGGCCATTCAAGCCAGCTTGCCGGTTATGCCTGTCATCGGTTTTACGGATCCGCAGATCCTGGCGGTGGTTTTGCAGCAGGTTGGTGTGGGGCTGGCCATCGGGTTTGCCGTCAGGGTGGTTTTTGCCGCCGTCGAATTGGCCGGTGAAGTGGTCGGCTTCCAGATGGGCCTGAATTTCGCCGCGTTCTTCGACCCCGCTATCGGCGCTCAATCGAGTGCCGTGGCGCGCCTGTTTGGCCAGATGACATCCCTTTTGTTCCTGGTGATGAATGGCCACATCATGCTGCTGATGGCGGTTCACAAGAGCTTCTCCGCGTTCCCTGTGGACCAGAATTTTCTTCACACCCTGTTGCACATGCAGTTGCAACGCCTCGGCGCAGATCTGTTTGCCAGCGCCCTGTGGATTGCACTGCCCATGGTGGGTATGTTGATGTTTGCCAATCTGGCGCTGGGTATTGTTTCGCGCGTGGCACCGCAGATGAATATCTTCGCGGTGGGGTTCCCGATCACGCTGGTCGTTGGGCTGGTGGGCATTGCCATGACGCTGCCCATGCTGGATCAACCCTTCATGGCACTGATGCAGCGCTCCATTGAGGTGTTTGCCGGCAATTGAGCGGGGGCGGCTAAACCAATTCGTTGCGAATGGCGTAGACCGCCAGCTCCGCGTTGTTGGAGAGTTTCAGCTTTTCCAGGAGCCGTGCCCGGTAGACACTGACGGTTTTGGGGCTGAGCATGAGCTCCTCCGCGATATCCGATAAACGCTTTCCCGAAGCGATTTTCAGCAGGGTCTGCAGTTCGCGCTCCGATAGCGATGCGTGCAGAGACTCGGTCGTGGGGGAGGCAAGGTTGTCGACCAGCATTTCGGATATGGCCGGTGTTAGGAATTTGCGTCCGCTGGCCAGCGTCCGCACCGCGGGAACCAGTTGACCAGGATCACCCGCTTTATTGAGGTAGCCATCGGCGCCGGCGCGCAGGCACCGGATGGCGTATTGGTCTTCGGCGAACATGGATACGATCAACACCCGAATTTTGGACTGGTCTTCCCGTAGGCTGGCAAGAACCTCCAGACCTCCACGCCCGGGTAGGTTCAGGTCCAATATCAGGACGTCGCATGGGGTGTTGCGAATGACTTCCCTTACTTCCGCGTAGTTGCCCGCCTCCCCGACGACCTGGATATCGGTCGCTTCTGCTAGCGTATCCTTGATGCCGCGACGCACCATTGCGTGGTCGTCGCACAAAACTACTTTGATCACTTGAATTGCTCCTCGAGCGAGTCCTGGGGCGTTTCCGCAAGCGGCACGGACAGCACGATGGACGTCCCCTTGCCTGGCCGCGTGCTGACATCCAGCCAGCCGCCCACGGTTTTGGCGCGCTCCTGCAGGCCCCGTATCCCAAAGGCTGTGGCCTTTTGGAGTGCATCTTGGGAGATTCCAATGCCGTTGTCACTGACCTCCATGGTCAGGAAGTCTTCGGCGTCGGACAAGTCGATGTGCACCAGGCTGCACTGGGCGTACTTGGAGATGTTGGTCAACGCCTCCTGTGCTGTTCGGTAGGCCGTCAATTGAACGGGCTTGGGTGGGCATAGTTGCTCATTGTTTATGCGCAAAACCGTCTTGATGCCTGTTCTCTTCTCGAAACTATGGGCCAGCCACTGCACTGCGGCAAACAGACCTTGATCCAGGATGGATGGGCGTAGGCTCATCATGATCCTTTGACTGGCGCCCAGCGCGTGTTGCAGCATGTCCGTCGCAGCTTGGATGTGGGAATGGGCGGCGTCGTCCGTGCTGTGTCGGGCAATCCAGGCCAAATCAAGCTTGGCCGCCGCCAAAGATCCACCGATGTCATCATGAATCTCTCGGGCAATGGCCGCTCGCTCGCGTTCGATTGCGGTTTGCAGGTAGCCAGCGAACTCGGCGAGTCGTTTTTCTGAGGCCGCCAATTCCTTGTCGGCCTTGGTTTTTGCATCCCGGGCCTGTTGTACCTCCAGGGCGCGCAGGATGACACGGGATAGCCTGTCCAAGTCGTCCTTGTGCAGATAGTCGCTGATGCCGAGATGGATGGCGGAGACTGCGGCGGCTTCGCCAATGGCACCCGACAGCAGGATGAATGGCGTGCTTTTCCCCGTGGGAGTCAAGGCTGACCATGCTTCAACGGCCGTGAAGCCCGGTAGTCGATAGTCGGCCAACACAACATCGCACGCGTTGGTGTTCACCAGGTTCGCAAATGTGTCGAGCGACTCCACGCGGTGAATGGTGTATGCCAGTTGTGCCTTGTCCAGTGCTCTGCAAACCAGACGGTGGTCTGGCAGCGAGTCTTCCAGGTGAAGGATTCGCAGGGGAGAGACGGGGGGATGGCTTTCCATACTGAGCGCTGTTGCAGCTTGTGATTATCAGGGACCGGACGAGCCGCGGGCAAGCCTGCCGGTTGCAGGTATATTGCCCTGGCGCATGGTGAAAGTTCCCAAAGGTAACGGTTTCCTGCTAACCTACTAAAAATACGTGATATTTCGGCCCTAGTTGCCGGAATCGGACGCACTTGGAGAGCGGTTTATTAGGATATATGACGATGCAGCCAACTATGACAACGCCCACTGTCCCGGCTGTGCAAATGCCGGTCATGCTGGTCGCGGAGGTTCAGGACTCGTTGCTGGTGGTGGTGCATGACTTGACCCGTCTGGATGGGTTGTTGGCGCACACCATGGAGAACCTGATGGAGCGTTTTACAAGTGCCAGTGCAAACCTGGCGAATCCGGCGCTGATGGGCTCCAAGGAACTTGATGATGTGCGAAATACCTTGCGGGCCGCGGTGACCGAGTTGCAATTTCAGGACATGGCCTCTCAGTTGATCGTGCATACCTCCAAGATTTTGCAGGGCTGCGCCTACCGTTTGGCATCCGAATCCATGGGGATGGAGGATGGGGAGGCGGTTCCTTTTGTTGAAGAAGTTCCCGAACGGCCCAACCCGGTGACCCAGGATGAAATGGATGCTGGCTCAATCGAGTTGTTCTGAGGCGTTCTTCCAATTAGTTATTTGATTTGAAATTTGTCGGAGCTTCAAATGCCATTAATTCTCGCTGTTGACGACTCTCCTTCCATGCGCAAGATGGTGTCTTTCACATTGACGGGCGCCGGATACCAGGTAGTGGAGGCGGTCGATGGGCAGGATGCCTATGAAAAGGCACAGTCGCAGTCGTTTGACTTGGTCCTGACCGACCAGAACATGCCTCGACTCGATGGGTTGGGGCTGACGCGCAAACTGCGCGACCATCCACAATTCAAGACGACCCCGATTTTGATGCTCACCACTGAGTCCAGCGATTTGATGAAGCAGGCCGGTCGCGCCGCTGGTGCCACTGGCTGGTTGGTTAAGCCCTTTGATCCTGCGCGCCTGCTGGATGTTATTAAGAAAGTGATCCGCTGATGGGAACGCCAGCAGAACAGTCCATAAAAACAGGAGATTTTCATGTCTGAAGTACACCAGGACGCGGGCGGCGGCGGGGATTTCGATCTAACCCAGTTTTACCAAATCTTCTTTGAGGAAGCGGGTGAGAACCTAGATCTCATGGAGCAGATGCTCCTCAATTTGAATTTGGAAACGGCCGACGATGAAGTGTTGAATGGCATCTTTCGCTGCGCCCACTCTGTAAAAGGTGGGGCCGCGACGTTTGGCTTTGCCGATGTGGCAGAGTTGACCCATCAGATGGAATCTTTGCTGGATCGGCTGCGTCGCCATGAGTTGCAACCCAATGCCGCCATGGTGGATGTGCTATTGGAGTCGGCTGACGCCTCGCGCAGTCTGCTCGCGCGCCACCAGTCAGGAGACGAAGGCGAAGCCCCTCCCACGGCGGACCTCGTACGTCGTATCAGTGAACTGGCCTCGGGTAAGGTTCCCGCAGCTACGCCGGCGCCCCAGGTGGCTGCGCCGCCGCCCGTTACCCGTGTTGAAAGCGTTGTGCCAACCAGTACTGCCGGCTCTGCCCCCAAATCCGGCCGATCCTTGGAGATTCGCATTGGTCCCTTGGAGCGTCCGGAGCAGGCGGATGCGGTTCAGGAGTTGTTTCGGGACATTCCGGGCCTGGGCGAAATATCTGCCTTGCCCTCCGACGTGAAGAACACGCGGTTTTTCGCGGTGAATACGGCGTCCTCGGATGAGGACTTGCTGGATTTGTTTGCGTTCCATGTTTCGCGGGATTACATCCAAATCACGGAGCGCGGCACTTCGGGTGCCGTTCAGGAGGAAATGCGAGCGCAACCAGCAGAGCAGTCGGTTGTTGCAGACACTTCGTATGCAGACGACCCTCCACCCGGGGCGCCGTTGGCTCCATTGCCGGGATTTGGCTTCTTCGACGGAGCTCCTGGCGCGCCGGTGTCCGGTACGGCCAGTTCTGCGGTTGAGTCCAAGTCTGCGGCCAAGGTGCCTGTCAAGCCGGGCGCGCCCAGCGCTGCCGCGCAGCCGGAAGCGGCGACCATACGGGTGGCCATCAGCAAGGTGGACCAACTGATCAATCTGGTGGGTGAGTTGGTCATCACACAAGCCATGCTGGCCCAGAATAGCCGCGCGTTGGACCCCGCAGTGCACCAACAGTTGCTCTCAGGCCTGGCTGACTTGGACCGCAATACGCGGGACCTGCAAGAGTCCGTCATGTCGATCCGCATGATTCCAATGTCCATCGTGTTCAGTCGCTTCCCGCGGATGCTGCGAGACTTGGCGACCAAATTGGGAAAGAAGGTGGATTTTGTTACACAGGGTGAGGCGACTGAGTTGGACAAGGGGTTGGTAGAGAAAATTACCGACCCACTTACCCATTTGGTTCGCAATAGTTGTGACCATGGTGTGGAAACGCCGGCAGAGCGATTGGCAGTTGGCAAGCCGGAAACTGGGACCATTACATTGTCTGCATCCCATCAGGGGGGGTCTATCGTCATTGAGGTGCGTGATGACGGGAAAGGCATGTCCCGCCAGAAAATTCTCAACAAGGCGCGTGAACGTGGCTTGGATGTTTCGGATCAGATGTCGGATGCGGAGGTCTGGCAGTTGATCTTCGCCCCCGGGTTCTCGACTGCAGAAGTTGTGACCGACGTCTCCGGGCGCGGGGTGGGCATGGATGTGGTTAAGCGCAATATCGCTGCCTTGAACGGAACGGTGGAGATTGACTCGGCCGAAGGTTATGGCATGAAGGTGTCGGTGCGTTTGCCGCTGACACTGGCCATTATGGACGGCATGTCCGTTGGCGTCGGAGGTGAAGTCTACATTCTTCCGTTGTCGTCGGTGGTGGAGTCTTTCCAGGTGAAGGCGGATGCCGTAAGTACGGTTGGGCAAGGGTCTCAACTGGTCAAGGTTCGTGATGAATACATGCCAGTCATCGAGTTGGAGAAGATTTTTCAAATTCCACGTTTTGATTTTGACAAGTCCAGCGACATCATGGTTGTCGTGGAAGCCGATGGAAGTCGCGTTGCCTTGTTGGTGGATGAGTTGCTGGGGCAGCAGCAGGTGGTGGTGAAGAATCTGGAGTCGAACTACCGGAAGGTTCCGAATGTATCGGGTGCCACCATCCTTGGGGATGGCAAGGTAGCACTGATTTTGGATACGGGTGCTTTGGTGCGCCGCTCGCGTCACTGATGGCAAGGTATTGAAGGAGCCCGATATGGGAGTTATGGAAAAGCTTGATGAATTGAAGTCATCAGAAACCAGGGAATACCTGACGTTCCGTTTGGATCAAGAGGAATACGGCATTGATATTCTGAAGGTCCAGGAAATTCGTGGCTACGAACCGCCCACGCGAGTTGCTAATGCGCCGGCGTTTATCAAGGGTGTTGTGAATTTGCGTGGCACCATTGTTCCTATTGTGGATATGCGATTGAAGTTCAGTTGCTCCAAGGCGGAGTACAACTCCTTCACGGTCGTCATCATCTTGAATTTGCGAAGCCGGATCGTTGGCATTGTGGTGGACTCAGTCAGCGATGTCATGGAACTTCCGGCTGAAAGCATCAAGTCAGCTCCGGACATCGAGAGCGTGATCGACAGCTCCGCTGTGTTGGGCTTGGGCTCACTGGGAGACCGCATGCTCATCCTGTTGGATATCGAGCGGTTGATGTCTGCTCCCGACATGGGCTTGGTCGGGGCGACCGAGTGAGTTGACTGAGGTATTTGCTGTCGGCATTGCATCCACGCGCTTTGCCGGTGAGGCTTTTGCCACAGAAGGTCTCCACGCGATGGAATTGGTAGTTGGGTTCAAGGTGCTGAGATGAAGTTATCCGCGGATGCAGTCCCTGGGGGCCCTGCCGGTGAGCAGGGGCGGGAATTTGCGTGGACAAATGCGGATTTCGACCGCGTGCAGGCCATGATTTACAAGCGTGCGGGGATTAGCCTGCATGATGGCAAGCACGCAATGGTCTATAGCCGACTGTCCAGGCGTTTGCGTGAAACTGGCTACCAGAGTTTTCGTGATTATCTTGGCTGGTTGGAGTCGTCGGACGGTCCAGAGTGGCAGGAGTTTGTGAATGCTCTGACAACCAATCTCACCTCCTTTTTTCGTGAGCACCATCACTTCGACATTTTTGCTGAGCGTTTGAAATCTAAGCCTGCAGGCACGCCGTGGAAGGTGTGGTGCAGTGCGGCGTCGACCGGGGAGGAACCCTACTCGATCATCATGACTGCGCTGGATACGTTGGGCGTACGACCAAACTTTTCCTTGGTCGCCAGCGATATTGACTCAAAGGTCCTGGCATCGGCTGCGCGAGGAGTTTACCGGTTGGACGGGCTTAAGGGCATTGACGCAGGGCGTATGCAGCGGTTCTTCTTGCGTGGCAAGGGCAGCAATGATGGCATGGTGCGCGTCAAGCCAGAGCTGGCTCAGCTGATCGAATTTTTGATTGTCAATCTGATTCGCGACGACTGGCCTTTCAAAGAGCCGTTCGACGTAGTTTTCTGCCGTAACGTGATGATCTACTTTGACGCGCAGACCCAGCGAAGGGTGTTGGAGCGCATTCACAAAGTTCTTAAGCCGGGTGGCTTGTTATTCGTTGGCCATGCGGAAAACTTTAGTGATTCGCGAGATCTGTTTGTTTTGAAGGGGAAAACCGTCTATGAGCGGCGTTGAGGTTTTCCATGAGCTACGCGTTTTTACATACCGTCACCTGACACAAGGGATTGCATGAATTTGCCTCAATACGGAGCGGTAACACCCAGTAGCAGGGCTATGGGTGGCGGCAGCGGTGGCCAAGTTCCCAAGGTCTTGGCGAGTGGGCGTGTTTCCCGGGTTGATCAGCTCAAGGCAATGCCGCGCAAACCCGGCGAAGCCTCTTTCTTTTACGCCGACCACCATTTTCAGTATGACGCGGTCAAGGTGCTGCCAGGTGAGTACTTTGTTTCAAACGAAGACCTTGTAGTCATGACAGTTTTGGGTTCCTGCATCGCTGCGTGCATTTGGGATGGCAAGGCCCGAACAGGGGGCATGAACCACTTCATGTTGCCGGAGGGGGATGGCGGGGAAGGGTCCGGGCGCTATGGCTCGTATGCCATGGAATTGCTGCTCAATGAGATGTTCAAGTTGGGTGCCCGACGTGAAACGATGCAGGCCAAGATCTTTGGTGGGGCACAGGTGATGGCGGGCTTCACGACAATGAACGTCGGGGAGCGCAATACGCAATTTGTGTTGGACTATCTGTCAACTGAGCGCATACCTGTTGTGTCCCAGGATGTATTGGATATCCACCCGCGCAAGGTTTGTTTTTTTCCCGTGACTGGCAAGGCGTTGGTGAAACGTCTTGCCCACTCCCATCCCGAAACGCTGGCGGTCGAAGAGCGCCGTGGCAACGCTGCTACCGTGGCTCGGTCAACTGCGGGCGGTTCGATTGATCTGTTTTGAGGCTTTCACTTGAAGAAGATACGTGTTGTGGTGGTGGATGATTCAGCCTTGGTCAGAGGGCTGTTGACGGAAATCATCAATCGCCAAAAAGATATGGAGTGTGTTGGCGCAGCCAATGATCCGCTCATTGCGCGCGAAATGATCCGAGAGTTAAATCCGGACGTCATCACTTTGGATATCGAGATGCCAAAGATGGATGGCATCGACTTTTTGGCTAGGCTCATGCGTTTGCGGCCTATGCCAGTTGTCATGATCTCCACTTTGACAGAGCGTGGCGCCGAGGTAACGATGCGTGCGTTGGAGCTTGGTGCGGTTGATTTTGTGGCGAAGCCGAGAATCGGATTGGCGGATGGCATTAACGAATTGGCGACCCAGATAGTTGAGAAAGTGCGCGTTGCGGCGTCAGCCCATATTCGGCGCGTTGCTTCGGTCCCAGCTCCCGCTTCGCCAGACGGGAAGCCAGCTCAGCTGCACTCCCGCGATGTTGGGCCGATGGGGCGTGTGTCCACGGAGAAATTGATTTGTATTGGAGCGTCCACTGGGGGGACGGAGGCCATTAAGGAAATTCTGACCCGTATGCCGGCCGATGCGCCGGGGATCGTCATCACGCAGCATATGCCGCCCGGTTTTACAACAAGCTTTGCGGCCCGATTGAACAGTCTGTGCCAAATTACCGTACAAGAGGCGGCAAATGGCGCCCGGATTCTTCCTGGGCATGCATACATTGCACCGGGAGGAAAGCAGTTCCGCGTTGACAAGAGCGGCGCCAACTACGTCTGTGTGGTTGAGGATGGTGAGTTGGTGAACCGACATAAGCCATCAGTGGAGGTGCTGTTCAAGTCCGTCGCTCGGGTGGTTGGTCGTAACGCGTTTGGTGTCATGCTTACAGGCATGGGGAACGATGGTGCCAAGGCGATGAAGGAAATGAAGGACGCCGGCAGCTACAACTATGTGCAAGATGAGGCGAGTTGCATTGTCTTCGGGATGCCGAGAGAGGCGATCTTGCATGGCGCGGCGGACGAGGTGTTGCCGTTACTGAATATCGCAGGTGCTTTGCTGTCCAAGCTAGGTGGCTTAACCGACCGTTACAGGGTCTAGTAATTGGGGTTTGGCATTGAATGCTTTGCAATCAGGGAAATCCCGTGCTAGAATTCAAGGCTCTGCAAATGACGTGTTTTTATAAAAAACGAAAGTTTTGCAGAAATTTTGACGACGGCGTAAAAACTGTGTCATAATACAAGGCTTCGCTGATCACGGCGAAGGCAAGTGAAGCAGTGAAAATTGCTTCTGAT
>Ga0310914_10000100_pt1 | contig 41656 bp, 38 predicted proteins | sample GREbulkMGAN108_FD_203450 | JGI IMG/M metagenome (GOLD analysis project Ga0310914, IMG submission 203450) | Lab enrichment of tropical soil microbial communities from Luquillo Experimental Forest, Puerto Rico - GRE.bulkMG.AN108 | ecosystem: Environmental > Terrestrial > Soil > Tropical forest >... | reverse complement strand
GCCTGCCTTTTGATCGGGACCAACCCGCGCTGGGAGGCGCCGCTCGTTAACGCCCGGATGCGCAAGCGCTATCTACGCGGTGGCTTTCGAGGGGCCGCGATCGGGCCCGCTCTCGATCTTACCTTCCCAGTCGAGATGCTTGGCAACGATGGCGATGTTCTCAACGGGCTCGCTGCCGGCACGCATCCCTGGGCCGGGGTGCTGCGCGACGCCGAAAAACCGATGATCGTGGTCGGGCAGGGAGCGCTCACGCGGCCGGACGGCGCTCGTGTTCTCGGTGCGGCAAGACGCGTCGCCGAAAGCTGCGGGGTGGTTCGCGACGACTGGAACGGGTTCAATGTGCTGCACCGCGCTGCCGCGCGGGTCGGCGGCCTTGATCTCGGCTTCGTGCCTAGACCGGGCGGCCGCGACGCGAGCGGTATCCTGGCCGGCTGCAGATCGGGCGACATCGAAGTCCTTTACCTGCTGGGCGCCGACGAGATCGATCCGAACAGTTTTGGCTCGGCCTTCGTGATCTACCAGGGACACCACGGCGATCGCGGCGCCCGGCACGCCGATGTCGTCCTAGCGGGCGCCGCCTACACCGAGAAGGACGGTAACTACGTCAATACCGAAGGTCGGGTGCAGCAGGCGCGCCGCGCTGTGTTCCCACCAGGCAACGCGCGGGAAGACTGGATGATCCTGCGGGCGTTGTCGGGTGTCATCGGCCGTCCGCTGCCGTTCGACGCATTGACTGAGTTGCGCCGCCATATGCGGGAATCCCATCCCGTCCTGGCCGCGTCTGATGTCGTTACAAGGGCGCCATGGGGCAGCTTCGGTGAAGAAGCGCCGGTCGAGCCGGGTCCGTTTGCCTATCCGATCGAGGATTTCTATCGGACCGACCCGATCAGTCGTGCCAGCCAGACGATGGCGCAATGCAGCGAGCTTATTATCGAGCGGCGTTACCAAGGCTCGGCGCGGACGGGCACCTATGGCTAGCTTCTGGGCCGGCTATGCCTTGCCGACGGTAGTCACTGTTATTGAAGTCATCGTCGTGGTGGTGCCGCTGCTGCTGGCCATCGCCATGCTCACCTATGCCGAGCGGAAGGTGATCGCGCTTTCGCAGCTCCGCAAAGGACCGAATGTCGTCGGCCCGTTCGGGCTGTTGCAGCCCTTCGCGGACGGCCTGAAGCTGTTGGTGAAAGAGACCATCGTTCCGAGCGGCGCGAACCGAGTCGTGTTCATCATCGCCCCGCTCATCACTTTTACGCTGGCCCTCGTCGCCTGGGCGGTCATCCCGTTTGATCCCGGGGTGGTAATCGCCAACATTAATGTCGGGGTGCTCTACCTTTATGCGATCAGCTCGTTAGGCGTGTATGGGATCATCCTGGCCGGATGGGCCTCAAACTCGCGCTACGCCTTCCTCGGGGCGCTGCGCTCGGCGGCGCAGATGGTTTCCTACGAAGTCGCGATCGGCTTTGTGCTCGTAACCGTGTTGCTGTGCGCCGGGTCGCTCAACCTGACTGAGATCGTCGAGGCGCAGCGCCATATCTGGTTTGCGGTACCGCTTCTGCCGATGTTCGTGATCTTCTTCATCTCCGCATTGGCCGAGACCGGACGAGCGCCGTTTGATCTGCCGGAGGGCGAGTCGGAGATTGTCGCCGGCTATTTCGTCGAATATTCCTCGATGGCGTTTGCGCTGTTCTATCTCGGCGAATACGGCAACATGATCCTGATGAGCGCGATGACAAGCGTGCTCTTTCTCGGCGGTTGGCTCGCGCCGTTCGGGGTTCCGCCCTTTACCTGGTTGCCTGGGTGGCTTTGGTTCCTGCTCAAAATTGCCTTCGTGCTGTTTTGTTTTCTTTGGGTTCGCACGACTTTCCCGCGGTACCGCTACGACCAGTTGATGCGTCTCGGCTGGAAGGTGTTTCTCCCGTTTTCGCTATTGTGGCTGGTGCTGACCGCCGGGGTGTTGACCGCGGCCGGGTGGGTACCGCCGCGCTGAAGGACGATCAATGGCATTTCTAGAACGCGCTACTCGCAGCTTGCTGCTCACCGAGCTGCTGTCGGGGCTGGGACTGACCTTGCGCTACATGTTCAAGCGGCCGGTAACCGTCAACTATCCATACGAAAAGGGCCCGCTGAGCCCGCGCTTTCGCGGCGAGCACGCGCTGCGCCGCTACCCCAACGGGGAGGAGCGGTGCATCGCCTGTAAGCTGTGCGAGGCAATCTGCCCGGCGCTTGCGATAACGATCGAGGCCGAGCCGCGCGAGGATGGCAGCAGGCGGACGACGCGTTACGACATCGACATGACCAAGTGCATCTATTGCGGGTATTGCCAGGAAGCTTGCCCAGTGGATGCGATCGTCGAGGGACCGAATTTCGAATTCGCGGCCGAGACCCATGAAGAGCTGCTCTACGACAAGGACAAGCTCCTGGCGAACGGCGACCAGTGGGAGGCCGAGATCGCAAAGAATCTAGCCCTCGACGCGCCCTACCGGTGAAGCGAATGGCAGAGCTGAGCCCCTCACCCTCCCGGTTCGCGGGCCCCTCCCTCGCCCCGCTCGCGGGGAGAGTGTTGGGGTGAGGGGCGACGGATCATGATCGTCCAGGCCGTTCTCTTCTACATCTTCGCTGCGATGGCGGTTGCTTCCGGGGTGATGGTGGTGGCCTTGCGCAACCCGGTGCACTCGGTGTTGTTTTTGATCGTCGCTTTCTTCAACGTTGCCGCGCTGTTTCTGCTAATCGGCGCGGAATTTTTGGCGATGATCTTGGTCATCGTTTATGTCGGCGCGGTGGCGGTCTTGTTTCTTTTTGTCGTGATGATGCTCAATATCGACTTTCTGCAGCTGCGTAGCGGGTTTGTCCGTTATCTGCCGATCGGCACGTTGCTCGGTCTTATCCTGCTTGCCGAACTCGTCCTTGTCATCGGCAGTTGGGCGATGACCCCGTCGCTGCCGAGCCAAGCTCTAGTGGTGACTACCGGTGGTGTTTCGCTCACCAACACCCGCGCGCTCGGCGATATTCTTTACACCCGCTACCTGTTGGCGTTTCAGGCGGCAGGATTGATCCTGCTCGTGGCGATGATCGGGGCCATAGTGTTGACTTTGCGCCATCGCGCCGATGTCAGGCGGCAATCGGTCCCGGCGCAGTTGGCCCGCACGCGCGCCGAGACGGTCTCAGTCGTCAAGGTACCGCTCGGCACCGGGGCCGAATAATGGCGATCGGTCTTGCGCATTACCTGACGGTGGCTGCGATCCTGTTCACACTCGGGATTTTCGGCATCTTTCTGAACCGCAAGAACGTCATCATCATGCTGATGTCGATCGAGCTGATGCTGCTGGCCGTCAGCATCAATTTCGTCGCCTTCTCGATCTTTCTGAACGACCTCATCGGTCAGGCCTTTGCGATGTTCGTACTGACGGTCGCGGCGGCGGAAGCAGCGATTGGCCTTGCCATTCTTGTCGTCTATTTCCGCAACCGCGGTACGATCCAGGTCGAGGACATCAACATGATGAAGGGCTGACGCGGTGGCGGTCGCCGTCGTCTTCCTACCGCTTCTCGCCGCCGTGATCGCTGGCTTTTTCGGCCGGGCGATCGGCGACCGAGGCTCCCAGTTCGTTACCTGCGGCGCGCTGTTGCTGTCGGCCGTGCTCAGCCTCTTCCTGTTCCGCGATATCCTCGCCAGCGCGGAAGTGCGGGTCATCCCGCTGCTCAGCTGGATCGTTGCCGGCGGCGTAGATGTCGCATGGTCGCTGCGGCTCGACACACTGAGCGGCGTCATGATCGTCGTCGTGACCGTCGTCTCGTCGATGGTCCACGTCTATTCGATCGGTTACATGCACGGAGATCCCTCGATTCCGCGCTTCATGTCCTATTTGAGCCTGTTCACCTTTTTTATGCTGTCGTTGGTAACCGCCGACAATTTCGTCCAGCTGTTCTTTGGCTGGGAAGGCGTGGGCTTGATGTCTTACCTCTTGGTCGGCTTCTGGTACGATCGCCCCTCGGCGAATGCCGCTGCGATCAAGGCGTTCCTCGTGAATCGGGTCGGCGACTTCGGGTTCTCCCTCGGCATTTATGCGGTCTTTGTGATCTTCGGCTCACTCGACTTTGGGACCGTCTTCAGCGCGGCGCCCAGGGCCGTCGGCACGACGATGGAGTTTCTGGGCTGGCACGTAGATTCACTTACCCTCGCCTGCATCCTTTTGTTCATCGGCGCGATGGGGAAATCGGCGCAAATCCCGCTGCATACCTGGCTGCCCGACGCAATGGAGGGCCCGACCCCGGTTTCCGCGCTGATCCATGCGGCGACAATGGTGACGGCAGGCGTCTTCATGGTTGCTCGCCTGTCGCCCTTGTTCGAATACGCCCCGACTGCGCTCGGCGTTGTCGGGATCATCGGCGGGACTACCGCGATGTTCGCCGCGAGCATTGGCATGGCGCAGCCTGATATCAAAAAAGTCGTCGCCTATTCGACTTGCAGCCAGCTTGGTTACATGTTCGCCGCCGCCGCGGTTTCGGCCTACGGCGCGGCGATCTTCCACCTGTTCACGCACGCTTTTTTCAAGGGGCTGCTGTTCCTGTGCAGCGGGTCCGTCATTCACGCCATGGGTGGCGAGCAGGATATGCGCCGTATGGGGGGCCTCTGGCGCAAGACCCCGATCACCTATGTGACGATGTGGGTCGGCGCCCTGTCCCTGAGCGCCATTCCGTTCTTTTCCGGCTACTACTCGAAGGACACGATCCTGGACGCAGCGTGGGCGTCGGGGACGGCGGTGGGCCGCTATGCATGGGTGCTCGGTACAGTCGGGGCATTCATGACCGCCTTCTACATCTCGCGTGTGATGTTCATGACCTTTCACGGCGAGCCGCGTGCCGGCGAGGAGGTGATGCACCATGCCCATGAGAGTCCTTGGGTGATGCTGATCCCGTTGATCGTGCTTGCGATCGGCGCTGCGTTCTTTGGTTTTCTCGGCTACGATTTCTTTGTCGGCGGCGATCGGGCTGCATTCTGGAAGAGCTCGATCCTGGTATTGCCGCAATACGATTCGCTCGACGCCGCGGAAGGCAATCCGCTCTTCGTTCGCTACCTGCCGCTGACCGTCGCCGTAATCGGCATCGCGATCGCCTATGTCTTCTACATCGCCGATCCCCAGCTCCCGGTGCGGCTCGCCGCACGGTTCCGCGCTCTCTACCTGTTCCTGCTCAACAAATGGTACTTTGACGAATTGTATGACTGGCTGTTCGTCCGCACTGCCTTTGTACTTGGCGATGGTTTGTGGCGATCGGGCGATGGGGCAGTGATCGATGGTTTAGGTCCGAACGGGGTCGCCGCGGTGACCCGCGACCTCGCGCGGCAGGCCAGCCGCCTGCAGACCGGCTATCTCTACCATTATGCGTTCGCGATGATGATCGGCCTGGTCGCGTTCGTGACCTGGTACCTGTTCCCGCGGTGAGCCGAAGGCAACGCAAGTGAGCCATTGGCCACTCCTTTCGCTCGTCACGTTTCTTCCACTGGTCGGGGTCGCTTTTATCCTGATGGCGCGTGGCGAGGAGGCGGTGGTCGCGCGCAATGCGCGTTGGATCGCGCTGTGGACCTCGCTGATCGACTTTGCGCTGTCGGTGGTGCTGTGGCTCCAGTTCGATCCCACAACCTCCGATTTTCAATTCGTCGAGCGCGCAACCTGGGTGACCCTCGGCGGTTTCAATTTCAATTACCACATGGGGATTGACGGGATCTCGCTGTTCTTTGTTCTGCTATCGACCATTCTGACAATGCTCTCGATTGTCTCTGCTTGGGAAGTGATCCAGTTCCAGGTCAGGGAATTCATGATCGCGTTCCTCGCGCTCGAGACGCTGGTGATCGGAGTCTTTTGCTCCCTCGACTTTATTTTGTTTTATGTGTTTTTCGAGGGTAGCCTACTTCCGATGTTTCTGATCATCGGAGTGTGGGGCGGACCGAACCGGATCTATTCGGCTTTCAAATTCTTTCTCTACACCTTTCTCGGCTCGCTGCTGATGTTACTGGCGATCCTGGCTGTCTATTTTCAGACCGGGACGACGGACATCGAATATGCGCTCAACCATAGTGACTTGTTTCCCTCCGGTCTGCAGAAGTGGCTATGGCTCGCCTTCTTCGCCTCCTTTGCCATCAAGGTGCCGATGTGGCCGGTGCATACTTGGCTGCCAGACGCCCATGTCGAGGCGCCGACGGCGGGTTCGGTGATCCTCGCCGCCATATTGTTGAAGCTCGGCGGCTACGGTTTCATTCGCTTTTCATTGCCGATGTTTCCGCTCGCTTCACATTATTTCATGCCGTTGATTTTTGTGCTCAGCGCCATTGCGGTGATTTACACTTCGCTTGTGGCGTTGGCGCAGATCGATATGAAAAAGCTGGTGGCGTACTCATCGATCGCCCATATGGGGTTCGTCACGATGGGCACCTTCGCCGTCACCAGCGAGGCGGTGCAGGGGGCCGTTATCCAGATGCTGAGCCACGGTCTGCTCTCGGCTGGGCTGTTCCTCTGCGTCGGCGTTCTTTACGATCGGCTGCATACTCACGAGATTGCTCGTTTTGGCGGGCTCGTACATCGCATGCCGGCCTATGCCTTTGTGCTGATGGTGTTCACTTTGACGGCCGTTGGGCTCCCGGGCACCAGCGGATTTATCGGCGAATTCCTGATTCTGCTCGGCACATTCCGGGTCAATACGCTCGAATGCACGCTCGCGGCGACGGCATTATTCCTCGGCCCAATGTACATGCTCTACATGTATCGGCGGGTGATTTTCGGCACGATTACGCGCGCCGATCTGCGTGGCATGCTGGATCTGAGCCTGCGAGAGAAGGTGATGTTCGCTCCGCTGCTGCTCCTGGTCGTGTGGATGGGCGTTTATCCGAATTCGTTTCTGCGCCCGATCCAAGCCTCGGTCGATCATGTGATCCAGCAGGTGAATGCCGCCACGCAGACAGCGGGCGTGCGTCGCGCAGGTCTCGAGTAAGGCCGGGGACATGCCCGAACTTCCACCGCTTGCCGTCTTGCCGGCGCTGCCGGAGATCATTGTCATTGTCGGTGCGATGGCGCTGCTGATGTTCGGCGCTTTCAGCGGCGAGCAATCAGCGCGTACGGCCTCTTGGCTTGCCGTCGCGGTGCTGATCCTCGCGCTCATTGTCTCGCAGTTCGGCGGTGGCGAACGGCGTTTGGCGTTTTACGGGATGTTCGTCACCGAGGCTTTCGCTCTGTTCATGAAAGCGTTGGTGCTGACTGGCTCGGCGGTGACGATCCTGTTAGCGATGCACTACAACGAGGATCAGGGGATCGCCCGTTTCGAATTCCCAGTTCTCGTGCTGCTGTCGACGGCCGGGATGATGGCGATGATCTCGGCCAATGATCTGATTACGCTCTACGTCGGCCTCGAGCTGCAGAATTTGCCGCTCTACGTCGTTGCCAGCTTCAATCGCGAATCGGCGCCCTCGAGTGAGGCTGGGCTTAAATACTTCGTGCTTAGCGCGCTATCGTCTGGGATGCTGCTTTACGGCATATCGCTGGTCTACGGATTTACCGGCACCACCGCTTTTGCCGATCTCAGCAGCCTGATGGCTAGCGGCGCCACGTCGTCGGCAGGTGTTATTGTCGGTCTTGTCTTCGTCGTAGTGGGCCTGGCTTTCAAGATTTCGGCGGTGCCGTTCCACATGTGGACACCCGATGTCTATGAGGGTGCGCCTACGCCGGTGAGCATGTTTTTTGCCCTCGCCCCCAAGATGGCAGCGCTCGGTCTGTTCATCCGTTTTATGATTGCGCCTTTTGGGCCGCTGGTCGGTGAGTGGCGCCAGATCATCGTTTTCCTCTCGATTGCCTCGATGGTATTTGGTGCCGTCGCCGCGGTCGCCCAGCACAACATTAAGAGGCTGATGGCCTACAGTTCGATCGGCCACGTCGGCTATTTGCTGATCGGGCTCGCTGCCGGAACGACGGAGGGGATCCGCGGCGCGCTTGTCTATCTGGCAATCTATCTGTTTATGAATGTCGGTGCTTGGGCGGTGATTTTGTGCATGCGCCGGCAGGGGCAGATGCTCGAGGAGATCGCGGACTTGGCGGGGCTGTCGCGGACCCACCCGGCCTTAGCGCTGGCATTCGGAATCTTCTTGTTCTCTCTGGCCGGAGTCCCGCCGACGGCCGGATTCTTTGCGAAGCTTTACATCTTCTTCGCGGCGATCGATGCAAAACTGGCCGGACTGGCGGTTATTGGCGTGCTGGCCAGCGTTGTTTCAGCGTTTTATTATCTGCGAATCGTCAAGGTCATGTATTTCGACGAGCCCGCAGGCGCCTTCGACCGCCCGCTCACCGCAGAGCTCAAGGGCGTGCTGTTCGTCACAGCGATCGTCACGCTGTTCTTCGTCGTGGTTCCAGGTCCGATCGTTGGCGGCGCCGAAGCCGCCGCCGCGGCACTCTTCGCGCCATGACCCGGTTCCAGCCGAATCTGCCCCAGGGTTATCGGCTGGTTTCATTTGACTCGATCGGCAGCACCAATGACGAAGCAAAGCGTCTGGCCCTTGACGGTGCGTCGGAGGGGACCCTTGTATGGGCGCGCGAACAGACCGCCGGTCGCGGGCGCCGCGGCCGCGTCTGGGTGTCGCCGCGAGGCAATCTCTATACGTCGCTAATCCTACGGCCCGATTGCTTAGTAAGCCAGGCCGTGCAGCTGGGGTTTGTCGCGGCGTTGGCAGTCGGCGGCGCGCTGCAAGCAATACTGCCGCGTCTCGAACCGCTCGCGTACAAATGGCCGAATGATGTGCTGATCAACGGACGCAAAATCGCCGGTGTTCTGCTCGAATCGGAGGTGACCGCAGCGAGCGGGCTGAGCTTCCTCGTCATCGGCGTCGGCGTCAATTTAGTAGCCTCGCCGCGGGACATGGAATTCCCGGCGACCTCGGTCGTCGAGGACGGTTGGGGCGCTATCCTGCCCGAAGTGATGCTCGAGAGTTTCGCCCATCATTTCCAATCGTGGAGTAACCGGTGGCGCCTGGAAGGGTTTGCACCAGCTCGCGCAGCTTGGCTCGCAACGGCCGCGACCTCACCTGGCGAGCTTATTCGAGTTCGGCTCGAAAGCACCGCCTTGGAGGGCCGCTTTCTTGATCTAGACGAGAGCGGGGCACTCCTGCTGGATAGCGCGGGTGAGCATCGATATATCTCGGCCGGCGAGATCTTCCCGGCAAACCGTTGACGGGGCTGCATGCTGCTGGCAATCGATTCCGGTAACACAAACGTCGTTTGCGCGGTCTACGACGGAGACGACCTGCGCGGTTCCTGGCGCGCGGGGACAAACCCCAACCGCACCGCCGATGAATATGCGGTTTGGCTGGTTCAACTGATGGCTCTCGCCGGGCTCGGCCCCAGCGACATCGACGCGACGATCATCGGCAGCGTGGTACCCGAGGCAACACACAATCTCGCGCGGTTGTGTGAGCGTTATTTCTCCTGCGAGCCGCTGATCGTCGGACGCTCGGATTGTTCCGTCGGCATCGGCATCGATCTCGACATGCCGAGGGAAGAGGTCGGGGCCGACCGCATCGCCAACGCTGTCGCGGCCCAGGACCGGTATCGGCCGCCGCTGATGGTAATCGATTTCGGGACGGCAACGACCTTCGACATCGTCGACCGGTTCGGGAATTACTGCGGCGGAGTGATCGCTCCCGGCATCAATCTTTCGCTGCGGGCGCTCGATATGGCGGCGGCACAGCTGCCGCGGATCGGCGTTCGGCGGCCGCCGACCGTCGTTGGGCGCAGCACCGTTCCGGCGATGCAATCCGGTGTCTTTTGGGGCTACGTCGGCCTGATCGAAGGTCTAGTCCGCCGTATCAAGGCCGAGCGCAGCGAGGAAATGGAAGTGATTTCCACCGGCGGTCTGGCGCGGCTGATCGCCGGCGCGACCGATGTCATAAACCATCTCGATCCCGATCTGACCTTATGGGGACTGCGCCTGATCTACCGACGAAACCGCAACAAATGAACCATCTCCCTTTGCAGTCGGGGACCCGGCAGGAGTACCGCGATCCGAATGCGCTTTACTTCGTCCCGCTCGGCGGTACGGGCGAGATCGGGATGAACCTAAACGTCTACGGATACGCGGGCGACTGGCTCATCATCGATTGCGGCGTGACCTTCGGGGATGATACGCAACCGGGGATCGAGGTCGTCATGCCCGATCCCGGATTTATTGTCGAGCGCCGTGATCGTCTGCTCGGGATCGTCGCGACACACGCGCACGAAGATCATATCGGGGCTATTCCTTACCTCTGGACACAACTGCGCTGCCCGATCTGGGCGACCGCGTTTACGGCCTCGTTATTGCGCGCAAAGCTCGCTGAAGCCGGGCTGGCCGACCAGGTCAGGATCACCGTGGTGCCACTGTCCGGACGGTTCACGATTGGTCCGTTTAATCTCGAACTGATCACCTTGACCCACTCGATCCCTGAACCGAATGCGATCGCGTTGCGAACGCCGGTCGGGACCGTACTGCACACCGGAGATTGGAAGTTCGATCCCGACCCGCTGATCGGGGCGACCGCGGACGAGACTGCATTGCGCAGAATCGGTGACGAAGGTGTCCTTGCCTTGATCGGCGATTCGACCAATGCGCTGCGGCCGGGCGTCTCGGGTTCCGAGGCCGATCTGCGCCGCTCACTGACTGAACTCATTGGCCGGTATGATGCTCGCGTCGCAGTGGCTTGCTTCGCTTCTAATGTCGCTCGCCTGGAAACGATCGCCCGAGCGGCGGCAGTGCACGGCCGGGAAGTCGCCTTGGTGGGGCGGTCGCTGTGGCGGATCGACAAGGCCGCCCGTGAGAATGGCTATTTCGCGGACCTACCGCGGTTTCTGACGGAAGATGAGGCGGGTTATATCCCGCGCGGCCGGATCGTTTTGATTTGCACGGGCAGCCAGGGCGAACCCCGCTCGGCGCTCGCCAGGATCGCGCGCGATGATCACCCTCACATCGTGCTCGAAACCGGTGATGTCGTAATCTTTTCGTCACGCATCATTCCGGGCAACGAGAAGGCCATTAACCGGCTGCAAAATGGCTTGGTGCGGTTTGGGGTCGAGATCGTCACCGAGGAGGATCATTTCGTCCACGTCTCGGGTCATCCGGCTCGCGACGAACTAGTGCGCATGTACCAGATGGTCCGTCCACGGGTCGCGATCCCGGTGCATGGCGAAGCTCGTCACCTGATCGCCCACGCTCAGCTAGCTGGTGAATGCCAGGTCCAGCAGCCTCTCGTTATCCAGAATGGTGACGTGGTTCGGCTCGCCGCCGCTGGCGCGAGCGTCGTCGATGAGGTGGCGGTCGGCCGGCTCGCCAGCGACGGCAGAGGGCTGTTACCGTTGAACGGCACCGCGCTGAAGGATCGCCGCCGAGTTACCTTCAACGGTACCGCTGTCGCAACTCTGGTGCTCGATCGGTACGGCAGGTTGGCAGCACCGGTGACGATGAGCGTGATCGGAGTGGTCGAGCGGGGCGCTGCAGACGCAGCCACACCGGCTCTGCGCAGCGCCGTCGAGCGCGCCGTCGACGAGCTGCCGACCGGATCGCGCCGCGATGACGAAGCGGTGCGCGACGCCGTCCGACGGGCCCTGCGCCGAACACTCAACGAGCGCTTCGGTAAGCGGCCCCTGGTGGAAATCCATCTCGTGCGAATTTGAGCTACGATGATCGGGAAGCTCAACCATGTGGCGATCGTCGTACCCGATCTGGCGGCTGCGCGCGCGCTTTACCGCCAAGTGCTCGGGGCGCGCGTCTCGGAGCCGCAAATGCTGCCGGCGCATGGCGTTACCGTCGCCTTTGTGGACTTGCCGAACACCCGCATCGAGCTGCTCGAGCCGCTTGGCGCCGCATCACCAGTGGGCGCTTTTCTCGAGCGCAACCCGGCGGGCGGCATTCACCACTTGTGCTATGAGGTCGGTGACATCACCGCCGCACGCGATCGGTTGCGGGCCGAAGGTGCACGGGTCCTTGGTGATGGCGAACCGCGCCCGGGCGCGCATGACAAGCCAGTGTTGTTTCTGCATCCGAAGGATTTCTGTGGAACGCTCATCGAGCTCGAGCAGGCGTGAGCCGCTTGCACTTCGGCGCCTGAGATCATGGGCTGGGTCACTGGCATCCTCCTCTATGTGCTCGTCTGGTGGATAACGCTTTTCGCCGTGCTGCCGCTGTGGGTGACCCCTTCCGAACCTGGCGATCTGGGTCATGCCGCCGGGGCGCCGCAGCAACCGCGGATGCTGCTCAAAGCAGCTATTACTACAGCGGTGTCGGCAATCATCTGGCTGGGGATCTATTTATTGGTGCGTTCACCGTGGCTCAGTTTTCGCGGGCCGTGACTTGAGCGCTGCATATTGCCGGCTTGCACCGGGCCATCCGGTGCATGGAGTTTACCATGATACCGAATACGGTTTTCCTACGAGCAATGAGAGCGTGCTGTTCGAGCGGCTGATCCTGGAGATCAATCAAGCCGGTTTGTCATGGCTGACGATACTCAGAAAGCGGGCGGCCTTTCGCGGAGCATTCGCTGAATTCGACGTCGATCGCGTCGCTGCCTTCGAGTCGGCCGATGTCGATCGGCTGCTCAGCGATTCGGGCATTATCCGCAACCGGCTCAAGATCGAGGCGACGATCGAGAACGCAATACGCATTCAAGCGCTACGCAGAGCTCACGGATCGTTCGCGGCCTGGCTCGATGCACATCATCCTCGTTCGACGGAGGAATGGACGCAGCTCTTTCGCCGGACCTTTCGTTTTACCGGCGGGCAGATCGTCAACGAGTTCATGATGAGCATCGGGTACCTTCCGGGAGCACATGCGCCGGAGTGCCCAGCCTTTTCGCGAATTCTCGAATTATCGCCACCGTGGGCACGGCTGACTGCCGGGGTTCGACCGTCCTGACGATTTGCGTTACTCGGGCCTCATTGGCGAAACTGCTTTCGGCCCCGCAAAATACTCGCAGTGCACTGACCCCGCCGGCCAATGGCTCGAAGCTGTTTCCGCCGCCGCCATCATTCCGGCCGGGCCGCAATAATAGAGGTGGGTGCCGGGCCGGTATTCGCGCAATGCCGCGGCAATGTCGAGTCCGTTAGAGGGATCGCCGTCGTCGTGATGAAATTGAACCCGGCCTTGCGCCGCCGGGATCGCGAGCTCATCGAGGAATGCCGTCTCCTCCGGTGAGCGCGTGCAATAATGTAGCCGGAAATCGGCGCGCTGCCGGCGCAATACGGCGATCATTGCGATGATCGGGGTGATACCTATCCCGCCGGCGATCAGTAAATGGCGTTCTGCCTCCCCCGCCAGCGGGAAGTTGTTGCGCGGCATCGAAACCTCGACCCTATCCCCGACCCGTGTCTTTTCATGCCATTCGCGGGAACCGCGGCCCTCGACCTCGCGCAGTACGGCGATGCAGTAGCGTGCGTGCTCGGCCGGGTCGTTCCACAGCGAGAAGTCACGCACCAGCTCGTCACCGATCCGCACCGAGACATGCGCCCCGGCTTCGAACGGCGGCAGATTGCGGCCATGTGGGTCCACCAGCTCGTAGCCGTTGATTCTCTCGGCGAGACAGGTGATCGACCGGATTCGGAGCAGCATGTTCAGATGGTTTAGCGCCCAACCTCGCCCCAAGCGACATACCGCCCGCGCCTGATCAGCTCTCTTCCCTCCTCGATCATACGCTGCGCCTGGGCCTCGACCAGATCGAGCACGGGATCACTCCTGACATCCACGAGGCCGTGCGCCTTCAGCAGTGCTTCGATCTCTTCGCGGGGGCGGCCACCAAGAAACGGGAGCTGATCGCCGATTGCCGCATATTCAGTGCTTGTGCGGGCATTTTCTCTCTGGTGGATCGACAAGGCCCTCGAATCGAATTGGCCGTCGACAACGATGAGCCGCCCGCTCGGCCGTAGCACCCGTATCCACTCGTCGATCGCCGCCTCGGGGTGGGGCAATGTCCATAACAGATGACGGCTGATGACGAGATCGAAGGTGCCGGGCGCGAACGGCAACTGCTCGGCATCGCCCTCCTCGAAGCGTACCGGGACGCCGCGTTGCGCTGCTTTGCGCCGCGCCTCAGCAAGCATCGCTAGCGCAAAGTCGATACCTATGACCCGATGGCCGCGAGCTGCCAGCTCGAAGCTGAGGAACCCAGTGCCGCAACCTACATCGAGGACATCGAGCGCGCCCCGTTGCGGCACCGCGAGGTCGAGGATGCGGTCCCAGGCGGCGCGCTCAGCAGCGGTACGGATGCTGTGCCCGAAATCTTCGTCGAAATGCGCCGCCCGACGATTCCAGTGCGCGGCGACCTGCTGTTTTACGACATCGGTTTGGATGACGCTCATGCGTCCCGTTCCTCTCTATGAAAGCCCCACCACCGCGGCCAGCGCCTCCAGCTGCTCGGCGTGCCGGCCGACCGGGTTGAGTAGGAGGTGATTGGCGCCGGCGGCGACCAGCTCCTCCAACCGATCCCGCACAGTCTCCGGTGTGCCGTGGATGCCCGAGGCGTCGGTGCCCTCGGGATTGCGATAGACAACGGTGAACCAGCGATGGAGCTCGGCGCGCGCTGCCTCGGGCCGCTCGTCCACCGACACGAAGACTCGCTTCGAGATTGGAAAAACCGCTGGATCGTGCCCAGCCCTCTCCAGCGCCTCCCGTAAAATCGGAACCGATCGCACAAACGCGGCGTTGCTCGAACCGCCCGAGCCCATCCAGCCGTCGGCGATAACCGCGGCGCGGCGCAGCGCATCCGGATGCCCGACCCCGAGCCAGATCGGCGGGCGCGGTTTCTGCACGGGCTTTGGCGCCATCGTGCCGTTCTCGAGCCGGTAGATGCGGCCGCGGTATTCGACCCGCGGCTCGGTCCATAGCGCTTTGATCAGCTCGACGCCCTCGCGGAAGCGGCGAACCCGGCCCTCTTGCGGCACCTGGAATTGCCGGTAGTGATGGTCCCGGCCCAGGCCGAGTCCGAGGATGGTCCGGCCGTTGCTCACATAGTCGAGGTTGGCCCATTGATGAGCGACGTGGATCGGGTTGTGGGCGGGCAGAACGACGACCGACGCGCCGAGCCGGATCGTCGTGGTGACCGCGGCCGCATAGGTCAGCACCACCACCGGGTCGAAGCAGAAGACGTGGTCGAGCGTGTTTTCGGTCACCCACAGATCACGAAACCCGAGCGTCTCGGCGCGCTGCGCGACCCTAACCACCGCCGCCATATCTATCGGCTCCGGCGAGCGATGCGGCAGCGCCGCGCCAAATGCGATCTTGTCCTTTAAGGCCATGCAGCGCGCCTCTTGTCAGGATTATGCGGGCCGAACCTTCTCGATCAGCTCGATCTGCGCACCATCGGGTGCTTCGAGAAAGCAGACGCGCCGGCCGGTATCCGGGTTGGGCGGCATCTCCTCGAGAATGCGCACTCCATTGTCCTTGAGCCGGGCCATCGTCCCGGAATAGTCGTCGGTGTCGAGGGCGATATGCTCGATGCCGTAATGCTGCTCATGCTTTTGGGCACTGATCAGCGTCGTAATGTTGAGCGTAAGCCCGTGCAGATTTACGCGAAAGCCACGGCCCGGTATCTCTGCGACAAACTTCGCCCCCAAATTGTCGATATAGAATTGCATCGTCTGCTTGGGATCCCGGGTCTTGACATGCACATGCTGGATTCCAAAGGACATCGTCGCTCCTCCATCGGTACAGGATCTTATGACGGCGTGCTGCCAACGGGCATCGCGCCCGTCACGATAGCGCGCTCGGCTTCGAACAGCGAGCATCTTTGTCCGCAGATCCGATGCGCCAATTTTGGCGTGAAATTCACGCTTGCCGCGTTGTCCGCTATGGTTAAGAGTTTGAATCTGGCTAGCTGAGGGGGAAGCCAAAATGGCAAAGGGCCTGGCGACGCGACCGCGGCTGGTGCTGGCGGTCAGCTTGGCGGTGTTGAGCGCTTCGCTCGCGGGTCAGGTTCGAGCGCAGGCGGTCATCGACGAGGCGCGGCAGGCAGGGCGTTCGGCGCAATCCTTCCCTGCGGCCGACGAGAATTACTTCAAGGGTATGGATGGCGGCATCGCTTTGAGCCCCGACGAGGTCAAGGGCCGCAACATGTGGCTGGTATGGACCGGCGGCAACGATCTGCTTTGGGATAAGCTCACGAACCTGACTTACGGTACGTTTGACCTGCTGAAGATCCTTTCCTCCTATCCCGGGCTCAAATACAGCCGCGACAACCGGTTTAACTATTTCGGTTTAGTCAACGAGCCGTGTTTCACGAGAGCCACCGGCCCCGATCCGCAGCGTTATGGGTTGTGGGTCGACCAGCGCGATGCGAGCTGCCCGGCCGATCCGTTCGCTAACGAGCAGAAGTATTCGGGTGTCGCGGTCGGCGCCCGCGGCAAAAACGTGCCGGTCGGCTCGTATTACGGGTACCCAACCGGGATCCTCGGGCTGCGGCTCTTTCCCAACCCCGCCTTTAACGCAGAAGCGGCGAAGCAGTGGGACCCCAAGCGCTTTTACGATGACCCGAGCTATTACTTGTCAAAGGATCTGGTCCGGCCCTACCGGGTGGGGATGTCCTGCGGGTTTTGTCACGTCGGGCCGAACCCGGAAAAGCCGCCGGCGAACCCAGAAGCTCCGCTGTGGGAGAACATCAGTTCGACCGTCGGGGCGCAGTATTTCTGGGTCGATCGCATTCTGGCGTGGAACGCCGACCAATCGAATTTCTTATTCCAGGTTTTGCATACGGCGCGTCCGGGTTCGTTGGACACGTCGCTGGTCTCGACCGACAACATCAACAACCCGCGCACGATGAACGCCGTCTACAATCTCTGGCCGAGGCTGGAGGCAGCGAAGCTGTGGGGACGCGAGACCTTGGGGCCGGACAATCTGGCGAACAAGCAGTTCAACGATTTCGTCAGCCAAGGGCCGTTGACCCAGTTCTTCCAGCCGCCGAATACGGTGTGGACCCTGCATGTGCTGAAGGACGGCGCCGACTCGGTCGGCGCGCTCGGGGCGCTGAATCGTGTCTATGTGAATATCGGTCTGTTCAGCGAGGAGTGGCTGCGCCATTTCAACGCGGTCATCGGCGGCAAGACCGTCACTCCTTTTGCGATCACGACGGCGCGCAAGAACTCGTCCTATTGGCAGGCCACCGAGTTGCAGACTCCCGATATGGCGCTGTTTCTGGTCAAGGCTTCTTATCCCCACAAGCTGAGGAATGCGCCGGGCGGTTCGGCCTATCTGAACGACCCGCCGGAGACCCTCCAACGGGGAAAGCTGGTCTTTGCCGACAATTGTGCGGCCTGCCACTCCAGCAAGGCCCCGCCGCGGCCGGCCGACGCCGACCGGTCCGCCTGCATCGGTTCGAACTACCTCAACTGCTTCAACAAATATTGGGCATGGACGCACACCGACGCGTTCCGCCAGCAGATGGAGAAAATCGTCATGGCCGGCGATTTTCTCGACGGCAATTTCTTGTCGAACGACGGCCGGGTGCCGGTGACCCTGCTGCAAACCAACGCCTGCAGCCCGCTGGCCACGAACGCGATTGGCAATAACATCTGGGACAACTTTTCTTCTGCCTCGTACAAACAGCTACCGTCGGTTGGCGCGATAACGGTCTACGATCCGTTCACCGGCCAGCCGCGGCAATACCAGATGCCGGCGGGAGGGCGGGGCTACACGCGGGTGCCCTCGCTGGTCAGTCTGTGGTCCACCGCACCCTTCCTGTTGAATAACAGTGTCGGCCGGTTCGACCCGAGCCCGGCGGTCGAGGCGCGCATGGGGGTCTTCCAGGACTCGATTACCAAGATGCTGTGGCCGGATAGGCGGGATAAGGACGCTGTGTTCGGAGCGAAGATCCCGGGGGTGATCGACCGAACCACGACGACGAGCTGGCTGCGCATCCCAACCGGCTACCTCCCCGACGTGGTCAAGGCCTCGCGGACGGTGCTCAATTGGCTGGTTCCGGTGTTCGATCAGAAAGGTGTCGAGATCGGTCCGATCCCGGCCGGCACGCCGGTCGATCTGCTGGCGAATTTCGACCCGTTGCCGCCGTCCGGGGCGGGTCTGCGCGAACGGGTGGCGCACGACAAGGCTGTGATCAAAGTCGTGGTGCAGCTGCTGCATGATTTGAAGGCGTTGCCGCAAGGCGCCACTGACGAACAGGCGCGGCAGGTCTTTGCCAATGTTGGCGAGCAGCTCTTCGCGCTCAGCAAATGCCCGGATTACATCGTCAACCGCGGCCACTATTTTGGCTCCAATCTCAGCGATGAGGACAAGCAGGCCTTGATCGCCTTTTTGAAAACATTTTAACCATCGGTGCAATCACGTCTGTTGCCGTGATACCCGTGCCTCACGTAGAGCCGCCGAAAGAAATCGAGGCTCTGGAGATGCGAAATCAGGTGTTATTAAATTGACAAAACGATGCTTTCGTGATATTGCTATGGTTCGACGGATGATCGAGCGGACCAATGAGCGGATTTGTAGCGGCATGGGATTCTCGAGCTCGCTGTTTTCGGCAAAAAGAACAGCAAAAAACAGCGACAAAACAGCGGGCGCCCCGCTGTTATTTCTATTGTCCAAGCTGCAAAAGCCCAGGATTTCCGCTAAAAATGCGGAGCCGCTCGCTGTAAATTTCCCACCATAACAGCGAAAAACAGCGAAGGTAGATTGGCGGCACTGGCAACCTGCGTGGATGCCCGTCAAGCCGGCGCTTGACTCGGGCATCTGCGAAGCCGCCCAGAGTGCGGGCGGTCAAATGAATTGCCGGTTATGCCTAGAAATGACGAAGAGAAATAGGACGAGTGTGATGAATAGTGCTGACCAATTCGAATATATTGTCGTCGGTTCTGGCGCCGGCGGCGGAACCCTCGCGGCGCGGCTGGCCGAAGCCGGGCGCACCGTGCTGTTGCTGGAAGCCGGCGGCGATCCGCGTCAGCTGTCGGGCAGCAATGACGATCAACCCGCCGTCAACCGCTTGCCGGACGATTATGACGTGCCCGCGTTCCATGGCTTTGCCAGCGAGAACGACGCGATGCGATGGGACTTCTTCGTCCGGCACTATGCCTCGGACGAAATGCAGCAAAAGGATCCGAAATACCGACGCGATTATCACGGGATTCCGGTAAACGGGATTCTTTACCCGCGGGCGGGAACCCTGGGTGGCTGTACCGCCCACAATGCGATGATCCTGGTTTACCCGCACAATGCGGATTGGGACGGGATCGCGCAGCTCACCGGGGACTCATCGTGGAATGCCGACGCGATGCGCCAATATTTCATGAGAGTGGAAAACTGCCAGCACCGGCCACTGGAGCGCGTACTGGCGCTGGCGGGCCCGAACCCGTCGCGCCATGGCTGGCACGGCTGGCTGCATGTTGAAAAAGCCGCCCCTGCGGCCGCGGTACGAGACTTCGGGCTGGTACAGGTGCTACTCGACTCGGCGTCCGAGGCGTTCAACGACATCGGGCAGCCGATCGATCGCCTGATCGATCTCGTCGAAGGCAAGGCCGATCCGAATGACTGGCGGCTCGTCACCGAGAATGCCGTCGGTGTCCGCTATACGCCGCTCGCGACGCGGAATCACGCTCGCACCGGCGCGCGCGAGAGGGTACTGGAGGCTGCGCAAAAATATCCGGATCGCTTGAGAGTCGAACTCGATGCGCTGGTGACCCGGGTGCTCTTTGACGACCAAAACCGGGCGACTGGCGTCGAATGCCTCAAAGGCGAACGTCTCTACCGCGCTCACGGTCGGCCTGCGACCACAACCGGTGAGCTGCGCCAGGCGCAGGCTGCGCGCGAGGTAATACTGTGCGGCGGCGCATTCAATACTCCGCAGTTGTTGATGCTGTCGGGAATCGGCCCCCGCGCGGTGCTGGAACCGCTCGGCATTCCCATGCGGGTCGAACTGCCGGGGGTCGGCAAGAATCTGCAGGACCGCTACGAGGTCGGCGTCGTCAACCGCATGAATTTCGAGCGCTGGAACATCCTCGAAGGCGTAACCTTCAGCCGCGACGACGCGGCCTACCGGCAATGGGCTGACAAGCGCGAGGGGCTCTACACCAGCAATGGCGCGGTGCTCGCGGCGATCCTCAAGTCCCGGCCCGAGCGTCCGCTCCCGGACCTCTTCTGTTTTGCGCTGGTCGGCCTCTTCGGCGGATATTTTCCCGGCTACGCGTCACTCGCTGTAACCAAGCCTAATTATCTGACCTGGGCGATCCTGAAGGCACACACCCAGAACCGCGCCGGTGAGGTCGTGCTGCGTTCGAATGACCCGCGAGACCCGCCGCTGATTGATTTCAACTATTTCGAGGAGGGTAACGATACTACGGGCGAGGACCTCGACTCGGTTGTCGCGGGCATCCGCTTTGCGCGGAAGCTGACGGCAAAGCTGAAAGCCGAGGGGCTCATAGCCGAGGAGGAACTGCCCGGCGACGCGCGACAAAGCGATGACGAGCTGAAGGATTACGTCCGGACGAACGCGTGGGGTCACCACGCCTCCTGCACTTGCCCTATCGGGCCACGCGAGAGTGGCGGAGTGGTCGACAGCCATTTCCGCGTGCATGGCACGGAAGGGCTCCGCGTGGTCGATGCGTCGGTCTTTCCGCGCATCCCAGGGTTTTTTATCGTCAGCGCCGTCTACATGGTCGCGGAGAAGGCAGCTGACGTGATTCTCGCCTCGTAGCATTCAGCTGCGGCGCGCAATACTTTGCGCCAGGACGGAGAGAAGCAAACCGAGTGTCGTGTACCCGAGAATGACCTCGCTGCTTACAATGATCTCTCCGACTAGGGTTGCGGGCTTCACATCTCCGAAGCCGAGCGTCGTGTAAGTGACAATCGAGAAATAGTACGGCGTGAACCAGGTTTTGGCGCTATCTTTGTAATCGAGGATATTGGGAAAAGTACGATAAACCGCCCCATAGGCGGCCGCCAGGCCGAACGAAATTGCCGCGACGCGGAGCAGGCTGCGGCCGTAATCGATCAGCCCCCACGCTCGGAACAGAACCATGCGGCGAGTTCCCTTCAAATGCGCCTCCAGCGTGTCGAGAAACTCCTGGTCAGCGGCAGCGCGCTTGAAGAGGGCGTTGCCAAAGCAAGAGTCGAGACCGCGGACGCCGAGGTGACAGCCGCGCATCCTACGAAGCTGCCAGCGCACGTCAGTCAGCTGCGCATTAGCCAAATTTGCGTGGCTGAAATTCGCCCGGTTCAGAGTTGCGCCGCTGAGGTCCGTTTCGCGGAAATCCGCACCGCTGAGGTTTGCACCGGTGAAGTCGGCGAGGCTGAGATTTGCGCGGTTGAGGTTGGCCCCCAATAAAATCGCCCCACTCAGGTCGCCACCGCGCAGGTTCGCGTCATTGAGCGCTGCGCCGCTCAGATAGGCTCTAGTGAGATCGGCCCCGCTGAGGTTTGCGTTGTCGAAACCTGCCTCGCTGAGATTGGCGCCCCTGAGGAGCGCTCCGCTGAGGCTCGCCCTGCTGAGATTGGCTCGCGCGAGACTGGCTCCAGTCAAGTTCGCCAAGCTGAGATTCGCATCGCTCAAATCGGTCGCGCCGAGATTAGCCTCGGTGAGGTTTGCCCGGCTCAGGTTTGCGTCGCTGAGAGTCGTTCCGGCGAGATTAGCACGGCTCAAGTTTGCGCCACTGAGATCGGCGACCCTGAGGTCAGCACCGTCGAGTGCGGCGTGACTGAGGTTGGCCCGGCTGAGGTTCGCGTTCGCAAGATCCGCACCCCGCAGTGATATCCCCGCGAGGTTCGAGCCATTTAGGTTCATCGCGCGGAGGACCGGGCGGATCATTGGATTCGCTTCCCGCCAGGAATTCCAGGCGTCGGCTCCTTGGCGAAGCAGCGTGATGAGATCCGGATCTGTCATGGCTCGCCCTCGGTCCATCAACAGCAAAAAAGATGGAATTCGGCTGCCTATCTGCGGGGACGGGGACACCGCAACCGTCAGGTAACCTACACAAATTTCACAAAACTGTCATCTGTGTTCCACTCGACATTTTCGTATATTGCAGGACCTCTGCGATGGAGGATTAAATGAAGCACTCTGTCTTGATCGGCCTTTCGCTGGTGGTACTGTCCGCGTGCACTGGCAACTCTCAGCAATGGCTGGGAGCAGATCCGAGCGCAGGACCAACCCATGTGGCTGGATCAGCCGAGAATACAACGAACGCGTTCGACGGAAAATATCGCGATATTTCGGTACAGAATAACAGTAAGAACAACACTCTGCCGATCATGGGCGGCAGCGCCACACTGAAATGTCAGAGTTATACAGGAAATGAATTTCCTCCTATGACCGTTACCGATGGTCTCGCCCAGTTCGAAGCAATGGGCGTACACTTCGCAGGATATGTGACGCCGCAAGGCCACGTGAAGATGAGCAGCGGCTACGGTGCAACGATAAGCGGGCAGATCAAAGAAGTACCGGTGGATGAAGATTTTGACGGCGATTTTGATTCGACAACTCATGTATTACATGGTCGAGTCACTGGAGCGTGCTCCTATAACGTCGCTTGGCAAAGAACCGCATAGGTCAAGTGGTTATTCAAAATCTCTCATCGCCAGCATAATAGCGAAGCGTCAGGAACATCTGCTGAGTAGGCAGTTGCCCGTTCAAGGATGCCGCGATCTGCTTTTCGGCGTCGGAAGCCACGCCTCGATCGGGTGTCTCTGTCATGAGGCGTTTTCGGTCCGGCAACGCTTCAGAAAGTAATACCGGATCGAATGCCGATGACCAATGCATTGGGGATCGGCTGTCCTATCGGAGCGGGCGGAGGCGCGGATGTATAACCGCCGGGACGGAAGACTAGCTGTAGATCCGGCTGCAGCAGGAACCATGGCGCAATTCGCGCTTCGTAGGTGATTTCGACCACCGCCTCGTAATCACGGACCGGGCGTTGGATGCCGGTAAACTGAACCTCGTCCTGGTCTAAGTGGCGGGCATAGCCGATCCGTCCAAAGCTTGTCCCAACGCCCAGAATATCGAGCTCGCGGCCCGGCAGGAGACCCTTGAAGGTAAGGCCGGCATCGATCTCGAGGCTGATCAAATTGCGGTCGGGCGGCGCGTAGCCGATGCGCAGAAAGGCTGCGAGACCTTGGCTCGCCGTATCGGGGCGACGCCACAACATCTTATCCAGCACAAAATACGCTCCGAAATTGCTGCCGTGCGTGGCGGCGAGACCGGTGCTGGAGGGGTCTGCGAGCGAGCGTCCCAGGGTATCACGACGCAGATCGGGAAAATCCGCCGTATGGTACCAAGCGCCAAGTTTGACATCGCTCAATCGGGTAGAAGAGATCGGCTCTTCATCAAAAGCGTAAGCAAGCTCGGCAATCGGCAGGAAGCCACCCTCACCGATCAGAAAGTTGACGCCGCCCGAGTTGCGGACCTGCGGATCACCCGGTCCCGGCGGCGCCGGATTGCCGTTGAAGGCCGCTGCAGATATGGTCAGACCGCTGATCGGCGCGACCCGAAATCGCGCCCCCGGTGTCGCGAATGGGTAACAGGGTCCCCCGCTCGGCAGGTCGGTCGACCAAATGTCCGGACAGCCGAATGTCGAGTTGACGAAGCCTGCCGAGTATTGGCTGATGTAAAATTCGTCATCGAGGGCGATCTGACCGACGCGCAGAGAAGCTTGGCGATCGAGGAACTCCTGCTGCAGCCATAAATCATGAAGACGCGTCGAGGGCAGTGCCTCGATACTGCTGACCGTCAGCAGGTTGCCGATCGCGTTCTTCGACAAGCCGCGCCCGCTGATCTGATACCCGTCGATGTAAAAACTCGCTCCGGGCCATTTAGCCAGCTTCTCGAGATCGAGAGTAAGAGATACGTCGAGCAGACCCTGGTAGATCGTCAGCTGCCTTACGCCACCAGTGAGGTTGGACAGCGTTTCCGCGGTGTCATTGATGCCGAAATCAATGCCCGCATCTTGCCACTGTTTGCGTGCCCCGCCCCAGTCGCCGGTGAGCCTATCTTGTTCGAAGAGACCTTCGTCTGCCGCCGCAGGTTCGCCGGCAGCTCCGAGCATAATCACGCCGGCGATCGTTAGTGCAGGAAGGCCAGTCCAAACGAACATCAGAGGCCAATAGAGATAGCAGGCGCACCTGAGCTATCGCGCTCGTGAAACAGGCGGCCTCCCAGTGTCTATTGCGCGATAAGCCCCTTTAGGGCCGAGCAGATTTTGCGTGGCACCCGCGATTGCAGTGGCGAGGTCAGCATCCTCAGGACCGCCTTGCACCATCGCTTGCTGTTCGACGAGCGTCTGATACTCGCCGTTCAAATAGAGCCGCGCCTCGATCGTGATTGGACGATGGACTCCCAGCCGTTGTTCATAAACCAAGGTGTGCACAAAATTGCGCACTTCCCCTCCGGCATAGGGATTCAATCTGAATGTCCATTCGACGCGATTGGGCGCCGCGCTATCCCCTTCTGCCGGCTCGAAACGCCAGTCGGCGAGCCCGGCATCGGTCATGTGCGTTGCAGCGAAGCGCGACAAGGCAGACTGGTGCAAGCCCGGCAGCCCAGCGAGCGCTTCCACCTTCAATGTGATGGGGGTCGCACCACTAACCGACGCGAATGGCCAGACGCACGCGAGGGGAGCGAGCGTCGCGACGAACGCAGCTCGGTCGAACCAGAGGCGAAGGGACGATCTCCTGTTGCTGAGCATGTTCGGGACAGCCGATTTAGAGCCGATCAATTCTCCGGAACAGATAATAAAGGATAACGCAAATCGTCATCATCAGCAATAACGCTGCAGGGATACCCGAGTGACCATTCCAGCTCAGGCATGTTCTTGAAATTCATCCCATTAGATACCAGCAATTCCCGCTGGGACGGCAAGGATTGCGCCCCAGCTGGCGAGCTTTTTCACGACCTCGTTCTGTCGCGCCGCGGAAAGCAGGAGGCTTGTCTTCATAGGTTTCCAGTTTCGCGCGCTGGTGTGCCCGATTTGCGTCCTCGACTATCGGCTCGCGAAGACCGAACTGCGTCTTGACGGTTGTGAGCAGCTGTTCGTCAAGCTCGTGCAACCCGAGCCAAACAACGCTGCCCGGTTGGCTGACGAATCCCCCCGTCTCATCGACGGCGACGTCGCGCACTCGCCGTCCATCGGTACAGGGCACAATCGACAACCCACGCTCGCCCAGGAGATCTGCGCGTTCGAGGCCGACGACGTCGAGAACCTCAGTCAAAGATACGCAAACGATGGTTATGCACGCCGTGTCCGTGCAGCGCGCTGCCACGGCCCGACAGGCTCGGATTGGTCATAAAATAGATGTGTGCGCTCTTCGGCTTCTCGCCTGGAATGAGACGCCGCCATGATCCGTTGGCCTGCAGGCTCCAGCTTTGGGCATCGTCGTGAAGATTGGCCTCGATGATCTGGTCAAGGATCTGCTGGTGCACAGTCGGGTTGTCAATCGGCACCAAAGCCTCTACTCGGCCGTCGAGGTTTCGCGGCATCCAATCAGCCGACGAGATGAACACGCTGGCCTCCGGCGACGGAAGCCCATGCCCAGCACCGAAGCAGACGATCCTGGCGTGCTCGAGAAACCGTCCGATAATGCTCTTCACCGTAATGTTTTCCGAGAGCCCCGCGACCCCCGGGCGCAGCGAGCACATGCCACGGATGATAAGCGAGATCGAGACCCCGGCCTGAGAAGCGCGATACAGCGCGTCAATCATGCCGACATCGACGAGCGCGTTGAGCTTAGCCCAGATCGTCGCTGGTCGACCCGCCTCGGCGTGTGCAATCTCGGCCTCGATCAGCTCCAGCAGTCGCGTCCTGATCCCGTACGGCGAGATCGACAGCTTTTCGAGGTTGGCCGGGTAAGCATAACCAGTGATGAAATTGAATACTCTTGCTGCATCACGGCACAACGTCGGATCAGCGGTGAAGTATGAGAGGTCGGTGTAGATCTTGGCGGTCACCGGGTGATAATTGCCGGTCCCAAAATGCACATAGGAACGTAGGATTTCGCCTTCCCGTCGCGCAACGAGCGAAATTTTGGCGTGGGTTTTCAAATCGACAAAGCCGAAGATGACTTGCGCGCCAGCTTGCTCCAGCCGCCGGGCCCAACGGATATTGCGCTCCTCGTCGAAGCGGGCCTTCAACTCGACCAAGGCGGTCACGGACTTGCCGGACTCTGCGGCGTCGACGAGGGCAGAGATAATCGGTGAGTCTTCCGAAGTCCGGTAGAGCGTTTGCTTGATCGCGATGACGTTGGGATCGTCCGCCGCCTGTCGGATGAACTGAACCACTACGTCGAAGGATTCGTAAGGATGGTGGACAACAATATCCTTCGCCCGGATCGCGGCAAAACAATCGCCACCGTAATCCTTTATCCGTTCGGGGAAGCGGGCAGTAAATGGCGGGAACAACAGGTCAGGCCGCTCTGGTGTGATGAGTTGGCGTACATCCGAAAGGGCCACCATGCCGTCGACAACGACGACATCCTGGAGTTGGGTGCCGGTCTCCCCGACAACAAAATCGCGCAGGCGATCCGGCGTGCCTCCTGAAAATGTCAGCCTGATAATCTGGCCGCGTCGGCGTCGTTTGAGCGCGGACTCGAACATCGCAACCAGATCTTGCGCCTTCTCCTCGATCTCGATGTCGCTGTCGCGCAATGCTCGGAACACGCCGTAGCCGAGCGGCGTCATGCCGGGAAACAACTCCGACAAGCCGACGGCAAGCAAGACATCCTCAATGAGGACAAAGCGGCCGCGCTCGCCGGGGAGCCGGATCAATCGCTCGACCCGTTCAGGAACGAGAACCAGAGCATTGATCTGTGACCCGTCGTCACGACGAAGCTCGACAACCATTGCCAAGGCACGATTGGGGATGAACGGAAACGGATGCGCCGGGTCAATCGCGATCGGGGTCAGGACCGGAAGCAGCCGATCGACTAACAGCTGGCGCAACCAAGCCCGTTCGTTGCTCGTCAGTGAGTCATGATCTGGGATTGAGATACCTTCGGCGCGTAGGCGCTTTTGCAGATCTGCCCAGCATCGCTGCTGCCGATCGACAAGATGCCCGGCCGCTTCCGCAATTGCAGTAAGCTGCCGCTCCGGCGTCAACCCATCTTCGCTCTTAACGGAGACGTGGCTGGCCGCCAATTCTTTCAGACCGGCGACACGCACCATGTAGAATTCGTCGAGATTGCTGTCGGAGATCGACAAGAACCGCACCCGCTCGAGGAGCGGATGGCCTGGATTACTAGCTTCTTCGAGAACCCGCTCGTTGAAGGCGAGCCAGGACAGCTCACGATTGATGTAGCGTTGAGCGGGCGGCAAGGGCGCTGCTTCCGAGATCGCCTGATCGCCCGTCCGATCTATTGCCAACTGAGCCATATCTGCCCCTTACCGCTCCTCAGGTAGCAGACTGAGGTTCCCGTTCCGCGGGCACGCGCCGCCTAATAGGCCGCGATCATTTCGTCGGAAACCCGCAAGACGCCAGGCACGCTTTCGGCAAGCGCCAGCAAGGCCTTTCGTTCCGCCTCCGAGCCGACGAGCCCCCACAGATGCACGACACGGTTGCCAATTGTAATGTTTCGCTCGCCATAACCGGTCCACGGTTGGTCTCTGAGTCGAGCCAGCAACTCAAGCCGGATTTGCCGGTCCGTCTCGTCGTGCTCGTCGATGCGTCCGACCACCGAAGCGAGCGCCTGGATCAGATTCGACCGGCTGACGATGCCGACGAGTTTGCCATCTTTGACGACCGGCACACGTTTGATCCGCTTGCGCTCGAAGAGGGCAGCAATGTCCGACAGCGGGGTCTCCTCGGTAACCGAAATGACACCATCGGTCATGACCTCGCCGACCTTCTTCCCATGGGATTTGGCGAATTCCTCGGCGAGCGTGCTGGCACCGGTCACTGCCTCCAGCCACCAGGGCCGATGCTTTTCGGTGCCGATTTCGGCGCGATGGATTAGGTCCGCCTCGCTGAGCACGCCAACCAAATTACCGGCCTGGTCAACAACGGGAAGAGCGCTGACGTCGTGTTCGGCCAGGAGTTTGATCGCCTCCGTCACCGCTGTATCGGGGCCGACGGTGACGACATCGCGCACCATGACATCGATCGCACGCATTTCGGCAGCCTCAGAACAGGTGGACGAACAGCAAATAGAGACCCGCAGAAAGCATCATCGCCATCGGCAAGGTCAAAACCCATGCCAGCACGATGTTGCGGATCGTCGACAGCTGGAGGCCCGACCCGTTGGCCGCCATCGTTCCGGCGACACCCGAGGACAGGATATGGGTGGTCGAGACTGGCAGACCATACATGTCGGCCGCGGCAATCGTGCCCGCCGCGACCAGTTCTGCAGCGGCTCCTTGGCCATAGGTCAAATGCGTCTTGCCTATTTTCTCGCCGACCGTAATGACAATCCGCTTCCACCCGACCATCGTGCCGAGGCCTAGCGCGATCGCCACCGCGATCTTGACCCAAATCGGGATGAATTTCGTGGAGGTGTCGAGCGACTGCTTGTAGGCGTTCAAGGTCGCGACTTCTGCCGTCGACAGCTCGCTATCCTTATCCTTCATCAGATTGCGCAGAGCTTCGTCGGCGAGATACATATCGTTGCGGGTATTTCCGACGGCTTCGGCGGGGATTTTGGATAACGAACCGTATTGCTTGACCTGTTTGTCGATGTCCTGGATCAGCACGGCAAGCGACGGATAAGTTCCCTCGCTGAGATGGTGATGCGCGACATACTCCATCACCGCCGGCCGCGGATCGCCGAGCACATTATACCCGGCGGCTTTTTCCGCGACGATTTTCGAGGCTGCCGCCGAGTTGGCCGAGAACTGTGCCATCGCGACGTCGGGGAGAGCGCGGTTCAAGGCGAAGGCGGTCGGCACGGTGCCGATCAGGATTAGCATGATCAGCCCCATTCCCTTTTGCCCGTCGTTGGAGCCGTGAGCGAAGCTGACGCCTGTGCAGGTGAAGATCAAGAGGCCACGGATCCACCAAGCCGGCGGCTTATCCGTCTCCGGCGAGCGGTACAATTCGGGTTGCCGGATGAGCACTTTCATGACGAGCAACAATATCGCCGAGAGTACGAACCCGACGACGGGTGAGAACAATAGCGCTTTACCGACATTGGTGGCTTGTGCCCAGTCGACCCCTGAGGTCCCGTCCTGCCCATGCATCAGAGCATTGGCGATGCCTACGCCAATGATCGAGCCGATCAAGGTGTGCGAGCTCGAAGCCGGGAGACCGAGATACCAGGTGCCGAGATTCCATATGATCGCGGCGATCAAGAGTGCGAACACCATCGCAAACCCGGCGGAGCTGCCAACCTGCAGGATCAGTTCGACCGGCAACAGCGAGATGATGCCGAAGGCCACGGCGCCACTCGACAATAGAACCCCGAGGAAATTGAAGCTCCCCGACCACACGACTGCGATTTCCGCAGGCAGCGAGTGTGTATAAATCACTGTTGCGACGGCATTCGCCGTGTCATGGAACCCATTGACGAATTCGAAGCCGAGGGCAATCAGTAACGCCACGAAAAGTAGCAGATAAGGTAAAATGGTCGTGGTTCTTGAGCCACTGGCCGCGACGTCCGAGTAAAGGCTGTACGCCACGAAGAAAACCCCGGCCGCGAGCAGCAGCAGAAAAAATATCGCGGTGCCCGGATTGACCCCGCGATCGAGCCTCGGGCGAACGCCAATAGCACCAGCCGCCGCTTGTGCCTGCAGTGCGACGTCAGCCATGTTTTCTGGTCCCCCTCTTCCGGCAAGCCTCAAGATTATGGCTCGTTAATTTTACAGTTCTGTGACAGGTACGGATCCCGACTTGACTATTGCGATGCCCCGTGCTGCCAGTGCGCGGCTCGAAGGAGACCGCGGGTGCGGGAAAGTGCTATCAGCTATGCAAGCCTGACCGCACGGGGTCTGATCCCGAACCGCTGGGACGTTATTGCCTTTCCATTGGTGTTTGGGTTGTTGCTGCTCGTCGGGAAAGGCGCTCACGAAACTTTAGCGCCGCTCTCGGCACTAAAAGAGCCGGTTGTCTCGCTCGATCCGATCAACTTACCAGAATACGCGCTGCGCACGACCCTGCGGATGCTGGCGGCGATGATTGCGTCATTGGTCTTCACCATCACCTATGGCACGCTCGCCGCAAAGAACCGGCGCGCCGAACTCGTGCTCGTCCCGCTGCTCGACATTCTCCAATCAGTGCCGGTGCTGGGCTACATTTCCTTCACCGTCGTTTTCTTCACGTCCCTATTTCCCGGCCGTGTAGCCGGCGCCGAGGCTGCGGCGATTTTCGCGATCTTTACGAGCCAAGCCTGGAACATGACGTTCAGCTTCTACCAATCTTTGCGTACCGTGCCTCGCGACCTCGACGAAGCGTCGCACAGTTTTCGTTTCTCGGCGTGGCAGCGCTTCTGCCGTCTCGAAGTGCCGTTTGCGATGCCGGGCCTCATCTGGAATATGATGATGAGTATGTCCGGCGGGTGGTTCTTTGTCGTGGCGAGCGAGGCGATCACGGTCGGTGACAAGACGATCACATTACCTGGGATCGGCGCCTATTTGGCCCAGGCGACCGCGGACAAGAATCTGACTGCCGTCGGCTTGGTAGTGCTGACGATGACCGTCGTTATCATTCTCTACGACCAGCTGATGTTTCGACCGCTGGTCGCCTGGGCCGACAAGTTCCGCTTCGAGCAGACTGGCGCCCAGGCCGCGCCGAGTTCCTGGTTCCTCGATTTGCTGCAGCGCAGCCGCCTCTTTGGAACGGTGACAACTCCAGCGAGCCTGTTTCTGCGTCACCTTTCGCGATGGCGCTTGGCGCCGTTGCGCGATAGCACGGCGAGGGTCCGCCAATCCCGCTCGGTGGCAATGGACGCCGTTTGGTTCACCATCGTCGCCGCGGTCGCCGCCTTCGCGGCATGGAAGATAATCGATTATGTCGCCTCGGGGGCAGGTTGGGACGATGTCCTCGACGTCTTGAAGCTCAGCCTTTTCACCTTGACTCGCGTGGTTACGCTGATAGCCGTCGCCTCCTTGATTTGGGTGCCGATCGGCGTCGAGATCGGCTTGCGGCCGCACCTCGCTGAGAAGATCCAGCCGCTGGCTCAGTTCCTCGCGGCTTTCCCTGCCAATCTCTTGTTTCCGGTGTTCGTCGTGGCAATCGTCCATTTCGATCTGAACCCGGACATTTGGCTCAGCCCGCTGATCATTCTCGGAACCCAGTGGTATATCCTGTTCAATGTCATCGCCGGCGCGATGGCCTATCCCAACGATTTCCGCGAAGCGGCGACCAATTTTCGCATGCGTGGTTGGCAATGGTGGCGCCAGGTCATGTTGCCGGGAATTTTTCCATATTTTGTCACCGGCGCGATTACCGCGGCGGGCGGCGCGTGGAATGCCAGCATCGTCGCGGAAGCGGTGTCCTGGGGCGACACGAAGATTACGGCGCGCGGCCTTGGAGCCTATATCGCCGAGAATACTGCTGCGGGTAATTATCCGAAGATCGTGCTCGGCATCGCTGTCATGTCGCTGCTGGTAACGCTGTTCAATCGCCTGCTCTGGCGGCCGCTCTACGCCTATGCGGAAGAGCGGCTGCGCCTCGATTGAGAAACCGCAATGGTCGCAACCGAAACCCTCAGCGAAGTGACAATCGCCGAGCCGATCCTCACCGTGCGCGATGTGAGCCGTGGTTTCGCGCGGGGGTCCGGTCAGGTGCGGGTTCTGGCGGATGTTGATCTTTCGCTGCGAGCCGCCGAGATTGTCGGGCTCCTCGGCCGCTCCGGCTCCGGCAAATCGACACTCTTGCGCATCATCGCCGGTCTCATCAGGCCCAGCGGGGGCGAGGTGGTCTATCGCGGCCGCCCAGTCAACGGCCCCGCGGAAGGGATCGCGATGGTATTCCAGACCTTCGCGCTCTTCCCATGGCTTACGGTTCTGCAGAATGTCGAAGCCGGCCTCGAGGCCCTCAGCGTCCCGACCAGGGAAAGCCGGCGCCGCGCACTTTCGGCGATCGACCTCATCGGCCTAGACGGTTTCGAGTCGGCTTACCCGCGTGAATTGTCGGGCGGCATGCGCCAGCGCGTCGGCTTTGCCCGCGCGCTCGTCGTCGAACCGACAATTCTATTGCTCGACGAGCCGTTCTCGGCGCTCGACGTGCTGACTGCCGAGACGATCCGCACCGATCTTCTCGATCTTTGGGTCGAACGCCGGCTGCCGATAAAATCGATGCTGCTCGTAACTCACAACATCGAGGAAGCGGTCTTCATGTGCGACCGCATCCTGCTCTTTTCCTCGAACCCGGGACGCGTCGCGGCGGAAATCGAGGTCAGCTTCCCACATCCGCGCAACCGCCTCGACCCGGCCTTTCGTCAGATGGTGGATGACATTTACGCAACGATGACGGCGCGCCAGACCGCGGGGGCTGCCGAGCAGATACCCAAACTGCAGATCGGCAGCCGATTGCCGCCGGTCTCGACCAATATGATTGCCGGTCTCATTGAGACCGTCGCAGCTCCGCCCTATGACGGCAAGGCCGATCTCCCGGAAATTGCGCGCACCTTGCAGCTCGAGATCGACGAGCTGTTTCCGGTCGCCGAACTGCTCCACTACCTCGGGTTCGCAGAGATCAAGGAGGGTGACATTCTGCTCAGCACCGCCGCGCGCCACTTTGCCGAACTCGACACGCAGCCGCGCAAGGAGATTTTCGCCCATCACCTGCTTGCTTCGGTGCCGCTGGCGCAGCACATCAGACACGTGCTCGATGAGCGCCCAGGCCACCGTGCACCGCGTGTGCGCTTCGAGCAGGAGCTGGAGGATTATTTGAGCGACGCCGCAGCCGAGGAGACGCTGGACGCCGTGATAGATTGGGGCCGCTACGCGGAAATCTTCGCCTATGACGATCAATCCGAAATGTTCAGTCTAGAGGATCCCAAAGGGTGAGGCTTATCGCGGCAGCGCTTGCTGCGGCCGTTCTGTCGTTGTCTCTGGCCAAGGCCGAGGAGCATTCGAACTGCGCCGCCGCGCCTCGGGTTCTATGGGCCGATGGGGAGCACGATGACACCGCCGCGTTGAACGCGTGGTTTCGCGGCGAGACCGTGATGTGGGCCCAGACACACGGGCCGGTCGGCGCAGAAATTGCCGATCGCACATTCCTGTTGAGCTCTACCGTTTACATCTCGGGCGGCACCGGGCGCCGGCTCGAGCATTTCCGCATGATCTGGCCGTGGCGCAATGAGACCGTGTCGGGCGGCACGATCACTACCGGGAGCAATCCCGACACAGAGCCCCACACCGAGGGCATCACAATGGTCGGCGCCGACCCCGACGAGGGCGTCCCGTATAAGGCGCCCGAGCGGGAACCAAGCGAGCACGGCATCCCGAGGCACTGCCTCACGTCATAGCATGTTCGGCGCGGAGGGCCGGCAAGCGGGCCGCTGCTCACGAGGCCTGAGAAGGCGTTACTCAATCGCCGCCGCGTCAGTGAGGAGTGCGCGGAACCACGACTGTGCCGGGTCGCCGGCGGCGCGGCGGTGCCAGGCCATCGACACGGTCGTCGCGAAGTCGATTGGCAACGGCGTGATCGCGATCTCGGCATTCGCTGCGATCTGCTCGGCGACGCGGCGCGGCACGGTCGCGATTAGGTCGGAGCGGGCAAGCGCCGCCGGCACCGCGAGGTAGGTGGCAATCAGAAGGGCGATCCGCCGCTTCAGCCCGAAATCGACGAGGATGCGATCGAGCGCACCCGTTGTCGTGCCGCGCGGCGATACCAGCACATGGTTCTGCGCCGCGTAGGCTTCGAGCGACATCGGCCCAGCGGCAGCCGGATGATCTTGCCGCGCGACAACGACAAAAGGGTCGCGCAACAGCACCGTCGCGTCGATATGTGCCGGCAGGTTGCCGACAAAAGCAACCGCGACATCGATGCGCTGATGACCGAGCGCGCGGTGACCCGCGCCGCCGGCCGCATCGGCCTGTCGCAGCCGGCGATGAGCCACGCCTTGTCGCGCCTCAGGGGTCTTTTCGCCGACGAACTCTTCGTACGCGCCGCGATCGGGATGGAACCGACCGCGCGGGCGCGCGAGATCGCGCCGCTGGTCACCGCGGCAATCGAGCATATCGAGGCGGCGCTGCGCCTCGGCGTCGGCTTCGACCCGGGAACGAGCGCGGCGACCTTCACCGCCGGCATGGCCGAATACGCGGAGGTCGCGCTGGTGGGGCCACTTGCGCGGGCGTTCGCTCGCGAGGCGCCGGATGCGACTTTGCGCCTGTTGCCGGCGACCGGCCGTGGCCTCGTCGAGCAGCTCGAGCACGGCGCGATCGAACGCCTTCAGCAGGTTCAGGTCGACAGCGCGGATATCCATGGGACGAATGATAATCATACCATCAATCGATTGGATAGATCACGCTCGGATCGCTATATCCCGCCTCAACCTTGATCATGGAGTGACCTGCAATGCCGCAAGAGCAAGCGCCGCGCCTCAGCCATGTCGGGCTCTATGTCAGCGACGTGCCGAAGATGATCGACTTCTACACGAAGGTTCTCGGCTTCGTCGTCAGCGATGGAGCGCCGGACGGCCGCATCACATTGCTGTCCCGCAACCCGAGCGACCATCATCAGGTCGTATTGGTGCGCGGCCGCACCACCGATACCGAAACCCCAATGGTTCAGCAGGTCTCGTTCAACATCGGCAACCTCGCCGCCGTCCAACGCGCCTATCGCAAGGTGACTGACGCCGGTTGCCAGGGAATTCGCCCGATCAGCCACGGCAACGCTTGGTCGGTCTATTTCCAGGATCCCGAAAGCAACCAGATCGAAATGTTCTGCGATACGCCGTGGTATGTGCCGCAACCCTGCGGCTTCAAGATCGACCTTGATCAAAGCGCGGACGAAGTCTACCGCGCCACCGAAGCCTATTGCCGCGAGCAGCCCGGCTTCAAGTCAATGGAAGAATGGCGCGCCGAGATCAGCAAGAAGATCGCGACGCAACTCGAAGCGTGACTGGGACATCGATCAGGAGGAGCGATCAATGAGCGAAATCAGAGGGTTTCACGCCCACGTCTATTACGATTCCGATACCAAACCGAAGGCGGCACAGCTGCGCGAGACGCTGCTTGCCAAATTCAAAACCGAGCCCGGCGCGTTCAGCGACGAACCGATTGGTCCGCATCCGATCTCGCAGTTCAACGTGATTTTTGAGACCTCGGAGTTCCAGAAGATTGTTCCGTGGCTGATGCTCAACCGCGACGCCCTGGACGTGCTCGTCCATCCGCTGACCGAAAGTTCGTATGACGACCACAGCAAGAACGCGCTGTGGCTCGGCACCCCCGTGCCGATGCGGCTCGAGATCCTTCGCCCGCAATACAGAGAAAGCCTGTTGCCGAGCTCCCAACGGAGCTAGCATTCAGACCATTCAAACGGCATGTAGGGCGGATACCCCCCGGACGGCCGCCCGCCAGGGTGGGCGTTCCGGGGGATAATCCGCCAAATTGGCGATCCAAGCGGATTGGTATCTGATCGATAGGGCGGAATGCGCTGCGCTCTTCCGCCCTACGTCACTACGTCACCCCGCCCTAGGACGCGTGCTTGAACCGGGTGACCAGGCCGGCCGAGCCCTTCACATGGTCCTTGAGGGCGGCGGCCAATTCCTCGCGCGTCAGCCCCGGCTGCAGCGCTTTCGGGTCGAGGTCGGTGGCGACCAGTGTGAAGGTGTAATGGTGCCAGTCGGTGTTCGGCGGTGTGCCTGGTCCGAAATAGGTTCCAGTCCCCATCAGGTTCTTGCCGCCGACGAATTTCTCCGAGGGCTGGCTGAGCTCGCCCTCGGCAAAGCCCTTCACATCGGCCGGGATCCCATAGAGCACCATGTGCGAGACGCCGGCCGGGGCGCGGCCTTCGGGATCGAACAGCAGCAGCGCAAAGCTCTTGGTGCCGTCCGGGACGTTCGACCAGGCGAGCGGAGGCGAGATGTTCTCGCCGACGCAATTCGGGGTTCTCTGCTTGTCGCTGCATGCATTTTTTGTGGCCAGGATGCCGTTGTCCTGAAGAGCCGACGAGGACAGTGTCAACACATCGGCGGCCCACGCCACTGGTGCGCCCGAAAGGGACGCGGCGAAGAACCCGCCTGCCGTCAGTAACGCTCGAATACCCTTTTTCATCACGTTTCTCCCCCTTGGTTTGTCAGAGTCAGAAAGGCCGACATTACTCCGCCGCAATTGGTGCGGCCAGCGGCTCTCTCGCCGCACCGGAGGCAATACTACCTTCACTTGTGATCATAATCGTCTATTGCTGCATCTGCAGCAAATCAGCAGCGAGATTTCTCTCATTGGTTGTAACCGCGATAACCTCTCTAAGCATCGATCGCAGATCATACAGTACGACTATGGCAATCTTATGCCGTTATTAGCCTTCCTCTCGTTCCGGCATCCCGGCCTTGCGCAGGCCCTCAAGCATATGGGCATAGTCTTCGGCGCGGATGAACGGCACGCGGTTGCGGACATACATGTCGAAGGATGCGGGCCCGACCGCCACGGCGTCGTCAAGCGCCCGTTTGGCTTCCTCTCCGCGACCAAGCTGGCCGAGAGCCGCCGCCAGTCATCGATAACAGAGTGGGTATTCCGGGTATGACTGGATCGCGCGCCGGGCGATCGTCACCGCCGCGACGTAATCACCGGAAAGGTAGGCGCCGATTGCCATTTGATTCAGCCGCGTCGCCGATCGGGGGTCACGAGGATCCAGGCGGATGCTCTTCTCCAGTGCGGCAATGCCATTGCTTCGACGGCCTGAAAAGACCAGCGCCGCACCAAGCTCCGCATGCGCGCTTGCCAAGTTGGGGCTTATTGCAAGCGCTTGCTCCGCCTCGGTTTGCGCTCCCCAATGATCGCCGCGCACCCACAGCACGCGCGCGAGACGCGCGCGAACCTCCGCATCCGAATCGTCCAGCGTGACCGCACGCCGTGCGAGAGCCTCGGCGGAGCGCAACATTTCCCCGAGATCGTGCGTCGCAAATGTGACCGCTGACCTAAGTTGCGCCGTTGCGAGCCCGCAATATCCGCCCGCGAAATTCGAATCGAGATCAATGGCCCGCTGGAAGAACTCGCTGGCTATTGCATTGTCCTCAGCGTTGGCTTTGCCGAGGTGCCATAAGCCCCGCTGGTAGGCGGCCCACGCGTCGAGGTTGCCGGGCTGTTTGCGCACGGCCCGTCGACGCTCGGCGCCAGCAATTGCGGGAGCAATCGCTGTGGCCGCCGCCTCGCTGATCTCGTCTTGTACCGCGAACAGATCGGCGAGTTCACGGTCCCAACGGTCGGCCCACACGTGTTTTGCGGTCTCCGCGTCGACCAATTGCGCGCTCACGCGGATGCGATTGCCGGATTTGCGCAGGCTGCCTTCGAGCACGTAACGTACGCCGAGCTCGCGCGCGACCTGTTTAATTTCGATCGTGCGGCCCTTGTAGGTGAATGAGGAATTGCGGGCGATCACAAACAGCGAAGAATACCGCGACAGCGCGGTAATCACGTCATCCACAATACCGTCGGCCAAGAATTCTTGCTCCGGATCGCTCGACATGTTCTGGAACGGCAACACAACGATTGATGGCTTGTCGGGAAGGGGAAGCAACGCAGAACTTTCCCTGCGGGCGGGAAACGACTCTCTCCCGTTGGTCGCGAGGACGAAGCTATATACGGGACTGCCTGCCGAGGCGCCCGAAGCGCCTTCGGCATCGAGGCGGACCACCTCTGCGACGAAGCGGTAGCCGCGCCCGACGACCGTCTGGATGCAGCTCCCCTGCACCCGGCCCTCGTCGAGGATTCGGCGCAGCGCCGCGATGTGGACAGTGAGGTTGCTGTCCTCGACGACCACCCCCTGCCACACGGCGGCTATGATCTCGTCCTTCGTAACCAGGTCGCCGCGTCTATCAAGCAAGAGGGCAAGGATGTCGAGCGCACGGGAGCCGAGGACGACCAGAACCTCGACGCCGTCCTTACCGCGCCTGAACAGGCCACCGCTCCGGCGATCGAGGCGAAAGTTCGTGAACAAGAATATGTCGCGCGCGGCGAGAGCCTGCATGTTTCCCCGGCCGAGGCGGAGCCTCTGGATGCGGGCATTTTGCACCGATTCCGAAAGATTAGGAAGAATTCGGATCGGATTCGTTGAAACCCGACTTCTGCGCCGCTCATGCTGGACCGCCCTGCATCAGGGCTCTCGACAAGGAGACCAGCATGACGACTTTGTATTCGCACAAGCGGATTATGGGTGTGGCACTGGCCTTATTGGCCAGCGGCCTTGCCAATACAGTGGAAGCGCAGCCGACGGGCGCCGGCGGCCTCGTCGCACATTACGTTGCACGGATTTATATCGACCCGGCGACCGGACAAGCCCAGTGTGTCGGCTATTTCACGAATATTGCCGGGATTACCGCATCCCTGTTCAACGGGACGCCGGGAGAGGAAACGGCGTACTTTACGTTCCGCTCCGACGTGTTTCAACTGTCGCCATTGCCGGCCAATGGCGACTTGCAGCCCGATCTGTTCACCGCTGGCAGCTACGCGATCTACTTCAATCCTCAGCCGATAGGCGACTGGGACCATCCGGATTCCTTTTCGAGCGGCCAGCCGATCGCGACGTTCAAGCCGCCGGAAAGTTTCGTCTCGCTATCTCCGCAGAGCTTCCATTCTGTTATCCGCGAAGAGCTGGTGTCGACGCAAGCCCTCCGTTTCAACGGACACAACTACGATTTCAGCGCCATCGCACCAGGCGGCCTGACTCTCATGGACGTTGGCAGCACCACGCAGTTGCCGGGGATCAACGGCGACTTTTCGCTCGTCCTCCCGTATGCCGGTTCGGCGATTGCCGTCGGCGGCGATTATTAAACAGCGCGACGCCAGACGCCCCCGCAGTGCTTGATGGGGAACTGAACGTTCACGCTGTGTCCGGTGCTGACAACAGTAGGGTGGGTTTAGTAAACCGTGAAACCCACCCTGCGCTTTCGCGACGGAAGCAAGAGGACGGTTTCGCTAGGCTCAACGCATCCTATCGCTATTGGGCCGCTAGAGACGCCTGGAAGGCTGGAACCTCGGCGCGTTCCGGCCGCGCCATCGGTTGCGGCCACCAGCGGTCTTCCCATTCGGAGAACAGTCCGCGCAGCTTGGGCAGCACTTGCTCGGCGAACAGCTTGGTGTTGTAGGCCGCGAGGTCTTTGCCCATGCTGCCGAACTGCATCAGCAGCATCAGGTGGCCGACATTGAGTCGGTCGCCAGCTCGGTCAGCTGCTCGACGACCTCGTCAGGCGAGCCGATGATCACATAGCCGCGCTCGACGATGTCCTCCATGCGCGTCGTCGCGCGCGCCTCCTGGCGGGCCTGCAGGCTCGCGGCGCGGCCGATCTGGCCGATGATGCCGGCGCGCTGCGTCGCCTCGGTGATATAGCCGGGCGGCATCGCCCAGCGCGGGTCGACGCGCAGGCAGCGGCCGTAGAAGTACTCCGCCGGCTCGCGGTAGAGCCGCATCGCCTCCTCGCGGCTATCGGCGACGCCGACCGATTGCAGAAAGCCGGCGCGGTACGGGTTCCGCTCCTTGCCGAGCCGGTCCATCTCCTCCCAGAAACCGTGCATCGTCGCGCGGCCGTCCTTGAAGCCGAAATAGGAGAGATACGCGTAAACGTAGTCCATCTGCGCGCACCACTGCCAGGTCTCGACCGAGCCGCCGCCCGGGATCCATACCGGCGGGTGCGGCTTCTGGACCGGGCGCGGCCAGATGTTCACATAACGCTGCTGGTTGAACCGGCCGTTGAACGCAAACGTGTCTTGCTCGGTCCACGCCCGCATGACGAGGTCGTGCGCCTCGTAATAGCGCTCGCGCAATTGGCTCGGGTTCTGGCCGTAGGCAAAACAGGTGTCCATTGGTGTGCCGACCGGGAAACCGGCGATCAGACGCCCGCCCGAGATGCAGTCGATCATCGCGAATTCTTCGGCGACCCGGGTGGGCGGGTTGTAGAGCGCCAGCGAATTGCCCATCACGCACAGCGCCGTCTCGCTGGTGCGGCGCGAGAGTCCCGAGGCGATCAGGTTGGGCGACGGCATCAGCCCATAGCCGTTGGAATGGTGCTCGTTGACGCAAACCGCGTCAAAACCGCACTCGGCGGCGAATTCGAGCTCGTCCATGAAGTCGTTGTACATGTGATGAGCCCGCCTGGGGTCGAACAGCGAGGAATGGATGTCGACCCACACCGATGGGTGCTTCTCGCGGAAATCCTCCGGCAGCTCCGTGTAGGGCATCAGGTGAAACCACATCAGCTTCATGGCCGCGGCTCCTTAACTCGCTTGATCGAGCATACTCGATAGAGAGAACCTCGCCAGCATTCTATAATGGCTGGCATATGGAGGCGCGCATGACGGCTCCCTCTTTCGCTCCAATCCTCGAAACGGCGCGCACTCGGCTCGGTGCCTCCGCGCTCGAGGCACGGCTGACGCAGCCGCGCTCGGCGGCCGAACTGAAGGCGGTGCCGGACGACCGTTATCTGTCGCAGATGGAGCTCAGGATCTTCCGCGCCGGTCTCAAGCACAGCCTCGTCGACGCAAAATGGCCGGCCTTTGAGGAGGCCTTCCACGGCTTCGAACCGCGCCGCGTGCGCGCCATGTCGGACGATGCGTTGCAGGCGCTAATGAGTGACACGAGGCTGATCCGCCATTGGGGCAAACTCAAATCGGTGCGCGACAATGCCGCTGCGATGATCGCGGTCGGGGAGGAGAACGGCAGTTTCGGTGCCTGGCTCGCCGACTGGCCCGGGACGAACATTGTCGAGCTATGGGAGGTGCTTGCCAAACGCTTCAGCCAGATGGGCGGCAATTCCGGCCCCTCGTTTCTGCGGATGGTCGGCAAGGACACCTTCGTTCTGACGCACTCGGTCACTGCCGCGCTGAAGCGCTGGGGCGCCGTCGATGCGCCACCGAAGAACCGCAAAGACCGCGCCGCTGTGCAATCCTGCTTCAATGCATGGGCCGCAGAAACCGGCCGCCCGCTCTGTCAGCTAAGCCTGATCCTCGCCGCCTCGGTGGAGGATTGAGCTCCCATGCAAAGAGAACTGGGGTGCGGGTAGGGTGGAGCCTCCCTCGCCCCGCTTGCGGGGAGAGGGTCAGGGTGAGGGGCCTAATTCTTGGGTAGAAGGGTCGCCACGTTGCGAGGTAAGGATCAAAAGCGCGCCGAGCGTGCGCGATCGTTGCGGCGGGCAATCACGCCCGCCGAATTTGCATTGTGGGCGCGCATCCGAGGTCGTCAACTCGGCGGCTTCAAATTTGTCCGCCAGGAGCCAATCGGTCGGTACTACGTGGAGTTTGTTTGTCGCGAGCGGCGGTTGGTTGTCGAGCTCGACGGTGGCCAACATTCGGAACGCCCCGAAGACAGGCAACGCGACAGCGAGCTATGTGCCCTCGGTTATCGCGTAATCCGCATCTGGAATAATGAGGTCATCGAGAATCTGGACGAGGTTCTCCGCTGAGATCTGAACTCGAAAAACAACCCCTCACCCCACCCCTCTCCCCGCAAGCGGGGAGAGGGAGAAATCAGCCCTAGCCTGAGGCCTTCCGGCGTCGGGGCGCCGGGGGAGCGGCGGGCTCGGCCGCAGCCGGCTCTTTCTTCCTGCCGCCGCCGGAGACCGGCAGCAAAAGCGGCCGCTGTCGGCGGTCGCCGGCGGC
>Ga0310914_10000097_pt1 | contig 42828 bp, 39 predicted proteins | sample GREbulkMGAN108_FD_203450 | JGI IMG/M metagenome (GOLD analysis project Ga0310914, IMG submission 203450) | Lab enrichment of tropical soil microbial communities from Luquillo Experimental Forest, Puerto Rico - GRE.bulkMG.AN108 | ecosystem: Environmental > Terrestrial > Soil > Tropical forest >... | reverse complement strand
GAAGCTGCAATTCGGCAATGAAAGCATCGCCATCAACGCCAATACCGCGATTCCCGTCGCTCGCTTCGGTCCGCAAACCTTCGCCGATACTGCGCGTGCTGCGGGTGCCCCACCCTTATCAGCCGCCACGGCGGACGATAGGGCGGGGGACTTCATTAGGACTGCATTCGTAGCGTCCCGCGATAACGGCTGCGCCGCCGCGCTCATCGAGGACGATGCCCCCGTCAGCCTCGACTCACTCGCGACACTCAAGCCACTGGGCCAGATTCGCGATTCGTTCATCCTCGCCGTCAACCTACAAGGCCTATGGATCATCGATCAGCACGTGGCCCATGAGCGCATACTGTTTGAGAAGATCCTGAAACAGCGCCTCGCCAATTCCCCCGAGCGGCAACAGATGTTAATGCCGTTGTTGGTCCAACTTACGCCTAGCCAGATGGCCCTGTTTGCCGAAATCTCCGACGAACTGAACCACAACGGCTTCGAAGTTGAGCCGTTCGGCACCCGCACCATCGCCGTCAAAACCACCGCCGCCGGAGTCGTGCCTGCCGACGTGGAACACATGCTGCACGAAATCCTTGAGCAGTTCGAGCGCGAAGAACAGTTGCTGAATCTGGAAAAAATTCGCACGCAGATCGCCGCCAGCATTGCCTGCCATGCCGCCATCAAGGTCAATATGCCTTTGCAACAAAACAAAATGGAGTGGCTACTGCAGGAACTTGCCAAGACCGACTGCCCCATGAGCTGCCCGCACGGCCGCCCCGTCGTTCTGCGGTATTCTGTTAAAGACATTCAGCGAGCCTTTAAGCGCATCTGAGGACAGCCAACACAATTCGGCAATTAGCAACTAGCAATTAGCGCCTGACCTCTAATGTTGGCACATTGTGTCCGAGGTCGAGAACCTGAGATGCGTAATGTCGGCTCAAATCGTAGCTGCCAAAAGCCTGTTGGCGCACCGCAGCACCCGGGGGATTGATCAAAGGTCTAGTTGCTGCTGGACCAATTGCTAGTTGCCAATAGCTAATGGCGAGTTGCTTTTTTCCAATGCTCGAACACCAACTACACGAGCTGCGCCGCGAAAAGTGGCGCCTGGATGGACAAGGAGTGCGAACTCTCGAGGCTGCTCGTTCTTTCATTGCATCCGTCGGCTTCTGCACTCTCTATCCACAAAAGCCAGCCGTGCTCGCTCCGACCTTCGTCGGTGCGTATATCGGCAGCGATGAAAAACTGCCCACAGCGCAAAAGGCCTTCGCCGACCCGCGCGCCAAAGAAGCCAAACAGCTGATGGTGCGCTTGCTGCGCGACAAAGCCGCCTTCGAAACGCTTGTCTATCCGGAAAACAACTTCCTGGTTTCCTCTGCCGTGTTCCCTTTCTTCTACGGACTCGTGGGTGATCGCAATCCGCGCCAGGCTCCAGTGGCCACCACCCGCTCCGGCTATTCGCCTCTCGCCGTCGATGCCTTTCGGCTCATTCAGAAGCACGGCCCTATTTCTAAGCAACATCTTCGGGAATCGCTGGGCAAAGCAATTACCGAAGCAGCTCTCGACCGTGCCCTCGATGAGCTGTGGGCCAAGCTGCGCATCACTCGCGTTGACTACAAGCAGGATGAGGGCGTCTTCTGGGATGTGCTGTTCCGCTGGGCGCCCGATGCTGTGCGGGAAGGCGTGCACGTCTCCGTCGCCGAAGCACTCACCGCGTTGGTCTCGAAGTACGTCGATTGCGTTTGTGCCGTTCGTCAGGAAGAGGTCGAGAGTTTCTTTTCTACGTTGGTGGGCCGTGCCCGTGTCCGCGAGGCGATTCATGCATTGCAGGCAGCGCGCGAGTTGGGCTTTGTACACGTAGGCGGTAAGGTCATGCTCGAGTCTGGTGCGGCACGCGCAACCCGCACGGTGCCTCCGCCCAGTGAGAAGCCCTCTTCTGATTCTGCGACGCCCGCACTCCGGCGTGGCAAACCTCTGGTCGAACGCCGCGTCCGAGCGGCCAAAGCCGTCCCACCACCGAGAAGCGAGAGTAACGGCCAATGAACGCGGGACGACCACTCATCATCGCCATCGACGGTCCGGCCGGCTCTGGCAAGAGCACCATCGCCGCTCGCCTGGCTAAAAAGCTTGGGTACATAAACCTCGAAAGCGGAGCCATGTACCGCGCCCTCGCCCTCAAGGCGCTGCACCAGCAGGTCTCACTTGACGACCCGGTTAGGCTCGGCCATTTGGCTGATGAGACCATAATCGAGCTCGAACCACAGCCCGACGGGAACCGCGTGCTGCTCGATGGTCGCGACGTTTCCCAACGCATCCGCGAAGCCGACGTCACCGTGGCCGCCTCGCGTGTGTCAGTTTACCCTTCAGTGCGCGAAATCATGGTTCGGCGCCAGCGTGAGATGGGTGCTAGCGGCGGAGTCGTTATGGAGGGTCGCGACATCGGAACTGCGGTATTTCCCAATGCCGACGTCAAGATCTTTCTTGATGCCGATGCCCGCATTCGGGCTGAGCGCCGCGTCGCCCAGAACGGCACCCACAGGCCGGAAGAGGCCCAACGTATCGTCGAAGAACTCGTACAACGCGATGTTCGCGATCGCACCCGCACCGTCTCGCCTCTCGTCCCAGCACCAGATGCGGTGATTCTCGATTCGACGAATCTCTCGCTCGATGAAGTGCTCACCCGCGTCGAGCAGGTCGTGCTTTCGAAACTCGCTAGTCACTCTAAGTCTTCGTAAAGAAAAACCGGAGCGAGAAATGTTGTGAAGGCGAATTGTCCTCTTGGAATCACCCAGCCAAGTTATATTTGACGCATCCCACGATTCGTTTAGTGAATCGGCCCTAATCCAGCCGGTTCGATCTCGATACTACTTCTTGCATCTCGATATTACTTCCCTGAGAAATAACCTTCCCGCGCCTGCACCGTCAGGTCATTCTGTGTCGTCGTGACCGTGATTCGATGGAAGCCACTGTCCGCCTCGGTCTGCTCGGGCGTAAATCCTAGGTTGTACTGGTTGCGCAACTCCTCACCGATCGAGCGGTAAATATCGTCGATGGATTCGTGCTTCGACACCTCGAAGAATCGCCCCCCCGTCTGCTGAGCGAGCTGCATCATCACCTGCTTTCCATCGGCGTGGCTGTAGCCACCGCGGCCACGACCGCCCCCGCCACCGGGCTGACCTCCACCGCCGCCACCGGGATACCCGCCTCCACCACCCGGATATCCTCCTCCCGGGTAGCCCCCGCCGGGATACCGACGCCCTGGATAGCTACCACCGGGATAGCCTCCACCCGGATAACCGCCATGCCGTCCACCGGGATTCCCGCTCGCCACGTTGTTGTAGGCGTCAGGATCAGCAAACAGAATCGTATAGACCAGCGTATTCGCCCGCTGCGCTGCCTCAATTGCCCGGCTCAAGCTCACCTTGCTTCCTTGGTCCACACCGTCTGACAGGATAATTAGCGCCTTCCGGCCCTGCTGCTTCCCAGTGATCTCGTCCGACGCTAGAAACACCGCGTCATACAGCTTGGTACCTCCTCCGCCGAAGCCGCCCTGTCCAGGAGATCCACCCGTCTGCATCTGGTGCGCCTCCGGCACTTGCAGCTTCTGTAAAGCCGCCTGCAGCTTCGGACGAGAGCTGGTTAGGTCCTGGAGCAGCTCAATCTCGAAATCGAAATGCACCACGCACGCCTTGTCCCGGCTCTCATTCATGAGGTCGTTCAGGAAAGTGTAGCTGGCCGTGCGCTCCTTATCGAGCAGACGCCGCTGGCTCAGGCTGGTATCCACCAACAGCCCGAGCGTTAGAGGCGTGTCCGTGACGCGCGAGAAATACTTTATCGCCTGAGGCTTCCCATCCACCTCGAGCTTGAAGTCGTCCTTGTTCAGCGTGGAAACGATCTGGCCCTGTTTGTTGCGAACCGTGGCCAGTACGTTGACGACATTAACGTCCTTCTTGATGGTCGTGACCGACTGATCGTCCTGTTGTGCTACTGCAACACTGGCGGCAAATACCAATAGCAACAGCAAAGCACAAGACAGCGACTTCAGCTGAAGGGAGACTAGCGCGGGTACATATGCCGCGCGGCTGGGTGATGGCATGGAGGCTTCCGTTTGCGGGTTCAGTACTTCGAAGCTCATAAACCCCTGCCGCTCCGCGAAGTTGCAAGGTGCCCCATTCCGCCTTCTTTTGGCGAGTGGCGGGGCCGGGTTTTTCCTGTATGAGACGACGACGGCACGGTGGTCTGCTCACGTCAATTCCCGACACCGCTAACCGGGCAGTCCGTATTCCCTGACTTCTCGACGGCCCCATTCATCAGCGCCCAAGCCGCAAATCCCGCTGGAGCGTTCTTTACGCCCGCGATATTCGCCTTCTTGATGCTACTGATGCCCTGCCAGTGAATACTACTCAGATCGACATTCCCTAGTTCAGCGCCGTCGAGCATCGCGCGGCTCAGGTCGGAGCCAGTAAACCGCGTCCCACAAAAATCGCCATCTGAAAGATCGGCTGCGGTGAAGTTCACCGAGCTAAGATCGCTGTCGCGAAAGTTTGCTCCGCGCAACGACGCATACGACAAGTCCGCGCCCGCAAGATTGCTGTTGCGAACATCCGCTTCTTTGAAGTTGGAGCGAACCAGCTTGGCCTTTGGAAGCTGCACACCCTGGAGAAACGCGGAGGACAGGTTCACTCCAACCAGTGGAACCCCATCAGCATTGAGCTCGGCGAGTGCTTCAATGCGGCCTCCACTGCCGGCCATGTGCTGCGCCGTGTTGACAACCTGCCATGCCTGGTAGTGCTTCTGCTTCAGACGGTCTGGCGCTTCGCGAAAGTAGAAGATGACCGCCACGAGCACCGACAGGCTCCCCAGGTACTCCAGCACCTCCAGAAACGACCAGCGGCTGAGGCCATGCGCCAGCCAGGCCAAAGGCCATTCAATAGCGAGGAATGGAAGCAGCCACGCGGGCTTGCCGGCAGTGTATTGCTTCCAGCGGCCAGGAGGCTCATGCTTGATGCGCAGAAACATGATGCTGTTCTGTCAGGATGTCATGAGAGGTACAGCTTTAGAGCCTGCGGAAAACGTCGCATTGTAATTGTAAGGGTTTCGTGTCAGATCACTCAGTCGTGCCCTAACACATCGAAGATAGCTCGAGGCTCTCGCCCCTGAGGGATTTTTCCGCACCCCTTTAGCTCTGCCCCACAAGTCCTGTTTTATCATCCCCCGCGGACGAGCGAGATCCGGGCGAAGTGCCGTCTTTGCGCTTCGTGACTGTGTTTAGTCCGTAAGGCATCTGCCTTTGCTAACTATTTTGCAGCCGGTTTAATCCGCCGACATCGCTTTGGTCTCTATCCGACACGCGTAGGATAGTTTCTATCACGCGAAACGTTACAGCCAAATGAAAACGGCTCCGCTGACTTGCGGGACCCACTCAGCATCTCTAGAATCACCTTTTTGCCCAGGAGGACTGCATGGCGCTCAACATTGGGGATGTGGCTCCCGATTTCGATTTGCCGGCGGTGATCGGCAACATCAGGCAGCGCGTCAGGCTCAGCGACTATCGCGGCAAAAGGAACGTCGTCCTGGTGTTCTATCCCGCCGACTGGACGCCCGTGTGCGCGGCCGAACTGCCCACTTTCAACGCCGAGTTGGAGAAATTCGAGGGCTACGGCGCCGAAATCATCGGCATCAGCGTTGACTCCATCCCCAGCCACATCGCCTGGCAGAAAAAAGAAATCGGAATCCTTAACCTGCCGCTGGCCAGCGACTTCTACCCTCACGGCGATGTCGCCATCAAGTACGGAATACTCCGCCAGGGCGACCCCGTTCCCGGCATCAGCGAGCGCGCCGTCTTCGTCGTCGATAAGCTGGGCAAAATCGCCTACGCCAAGATCTATCCCATTGACCGCCCCCCGGACACCGAAGAGGTCTTCGCCGCCCTGCGGAAACTGTAGTGACATTGCGAGTTTCAAGGGGCCCAGGCACTGCCCATTCGAACTCGATGCGTGTTGCGCGCCGCTGCGGCTTCGGAGAGCACAAACAAAACTGGCCCGCTCCGTCCCAGGCCCCGACTTAGAGACCGTCGTGCCACGACGATGTAGTTCACATGGCGATTAGCTGCACACTGGGTTCCTTTAGAGCTACTGGCGCGCCGCGACCTGGACATTACACTCTCGAGGTGCTGTCGTCGCGCCTGCAACCCGGATGCGCAGAAACCGGCATCATCAACGGCATCATCGGCATGATGACGCCAGTTGTGTACTGAAAACACTCACTGCACCGGCCCCAGCCACTGGTCATACCAATTCAGCATTTCTTTAATCAGGTCGTTGCGCGGGACGTTGTGGCCGGTTTCGTACACGATGCGCTTCTTCTGCTTCGAGCCCAGAAAGTTGAAAAACGGAATCTGGGTCTCGTCCACGGGGAAAAAGAAGTCGTAGTGGCCATTGAACAGTAATGTCGGCTGGGTAACGCGGGGCAGGAAGTTGATCTTGTCGACCTCGGGCAGCGATCTGCTGTATTCCATGCCGCCCAACGCGAGCACGTTGGCCTTGATGCGGGGCTCGACCGCGGGAATGATCGCGCCCATGACCGCTCCCCAACTGTAGCCGTAATAGCCAATCTTCCCGTGATCGAGATCGTGGCGCGAGTCAACGTAATCGAGCGCACGCGAGGCGTCCTTCACCCACATGACCACATGGTCACGCCAGTTGGTGGAGGTGTTGGGCACATCCGACTCCCAGCCGTCTCCGCGATCGTAGGTGCTCTTGTAGATGGGATACACAACAGCGCGGCCGCTGCGTGCCAGAGCATCCAGCGCCGCGGTTGGGTACACGGCAAACTCCCGCAACAGCAGCGCGTTCGAGCCAGGGAAGAAGATCACGGTCTGGTACGGCGGCTTGCCTTTCTTGGGCAGCATCAGCATGAGCTTGCCGCGCTCGTTACCATATCCGGCCGAGTAGGTGACCGTTTCCATTGTCCAGTCGTTCTCGTCGATGGTCTGTTCGACCGTGGCGTCGAGCGGCGTCTTGTCGTACGAGTAAACACTGCGATAGGCCTGAAAGAGCTCATCGCTGGCGGGCTTCTCCTTGCTGAAGTCGCGCCGCGGCCACTGGATCGCCGCCATCGCTTGGCTCGGAATCGAGTTCGGGTCGAGGTACTTCACCGTGCGGAAGCCGATGTTGGAGGCACGCAGCCACGGCGACTGCGCGTCGGGATCGACGAACATATAGTTCGGCTCGTCCCAGGCACCGCCGAGGACGTAGCGTTTACCGTGATCCGACTCGGTGGCCGTCCACTCCTTGACATTGCCAGCCATGTCGAAGGTGCCAAAGGGACCTATGCCAGGCTTGGAGCCCACAGCCACGATGCCGCTGCTGCCGAAGTTGCTGAGGGGCACGATGTAAGCCGCGGAGAACGGCCCGGACGCACGGTTCCAGTGATAGATAGTGGGCAGGCTCTTGCCGGCAAAATTGGCATAAGCGGCAGCTTCGTACCAACTGATTCCGGCGACGGGGTAGTCATCTTGTCCTTTGGGGTATTCGCCTTGGAGCCAGTCCTTAGGACCGGGGCGCCCGGCGGCATCGCGGAACTCACCCATGGCCTGTTCCCACGTCAGCTTCTTGCCGTCCTTTACGAAGTCGAACTTCCAGTACTCCGGCTTCTGGTAACCACCGGCGTCCACGAAAGCCTTGTACTGCCCATTGGTCACCTCGTACTGGTCGATCCAGTAGTCCTTCAGCTCAAGCTCGGGCTGACCTTCGAAGCCGGGGATGAACAGCGTGTTCGGGTATTTCTCCGTGGAAATGCGCACCATGCCGGCAGGCGCCTGCGAAATCTCGTTCAGCAATATGACGGTTGCCGGAGTGTCTCCGACGGGAGAATTCAGGCGTTTCAGCATGCCGACCGTGGTACGCAGCACTGTCTGGTATCCCGGCTTTTCGAACTTCCACAGGAACATGCCGCGCGGCTGGCGGAGGTTCTTCTGCGGCGTCCTGCCGACCAGTTCCCACGCGGCGCTCGGATCGCTGTACTCGCGGCGATAGACGTCAGCTCCCCCGGGGATGGTATCGATGGTGACCTGATAGGAGATGACGGGCCAGAGCTTGGCGAGCTCGGGATTGCCGGGAGTCGCCTTTTCGACGCGGTTGGCGACGGCAAAGGCTTCGCCGTACTTGCCCTGATCGAAGAGCCGCGAGACTTCGGGCACGCCGACCTCGCGGGCCCAGCGGGCTTCGCGATTGCGCTTCACAAGCCAGGCGATGCCAATGCCGAGCAAGAGCAGCAGTGCGGTGAGAGGCACGAGGATGCGGGGACGCTTGGCTTCGTGCAGAATGCGGCCAGGGCTAAGGCTGGCGCCGGACTCCGGGAACACCAGGTCACGGGCCGCCTTCAGTTCCTGCGCCAGCTCTGCGCCTGAAGCGTATCGGTCGGTTGGCTTCTTCTTCATGCAGCGCGCAATGATGCGACGAACCTCGGCGGGAATATCACGCTTCAATTCGCTGATCGGCTTCGGGTCGTCCCGCATGACCGCTGCCAGCAGTGCCGCACTGGAGTCGGCATCGAAGGCCTTCCTGCCCGTCAGCATCTCGTAGAAGACTGCGCCGAAGGAAAAGATGTCGGTACGGGCGTCGACGGGCTTGCCCTCGGCCTGCTCGGGCGACATGTAGGCAAGTGTGCCAACAATCATTCCCGGAGTGGTGGCCGTGCCGGTTCCAGTGATGGTTGCGCCTACGTCGTCGGTGGCTGATTCGGCTGCGGCGAGTTTGGCGAGACCGAAGTCGAGAACCTTGATGAAGCCGCTGTCGTCCACCATGATGTTGGCGGGTTTGAGATCGCGGTGAACGACACCAGTAGCGTGGGCGCGGGCAAGCGCCTCTCCAATCTGGACGGCATACCGTGTGGCAACATTGGCGGGTAGGCCGCCGGTAGGAATGACCTTGTCCAGAGTCTGGCCGGAGACGTACTCCATGACCATGTAGTCGACCCCGTCCTGCGAACCGATATCATGCACCACGCAGATGTTGGGATGCTGCAGGCTGGAGATGGACTTGGCCTCCTGCACGAAGCGGGCGTGAAGGTCGGGGTTCGACGACAGGTGAGCAGGAAGAATCTTGATGGCGACGGTGCGCTGAAGGCGGGTGTCGCAAGCGAGATAAACTTCGCCCATTCCGCCTGCACCGACCAGCGACCGAATTTCGTAAGGGCCTAATGTCTTACCTTGAGTCAGCGGCATGAGTTGATGGGGATTATATCCTCATCTCGAATAGCCACGTGCCGGCCTCACTCCGCCCGCAACGTAATCGCCGGATCGATGCGGGCGGCGCGGGAGGCAGGCAGCCAGCAGGCAATCGCGGCTACCGCGAGTAGCAGTGTCACCACCCCGAGGTACGTGAGTGGGTCGACGCACGAGATGCCGAACAGCAACGTTACCAGCGCACGACTGGCAAGCGCGGCGCCGATCAATCCGATCACGATGCCGATGGCGGCCAGCATCATTCCCTGACGCAAAACGAGCCCGAGTATCGCTCGCTGCGAGGCGCCCAAGGCAGAGCGAATGCCGATCTCGCGCGTGCGCTCGGCGACGCTGCCGGAGAGAATGCCATAGATTCCAGTCGCCGCAAGCACCAAGCCAACAAGCGCGAAGGCTTCCAGAACGATTAGCGTAAAGCGGCGCTTTGCCTCAGAGACGGAGAGCAGCGACTCCATCGTAGCGACGCGCACAACGGGCTGGTCTTTGTCCACCGACCAGATCGCGTCGCGAATCGAAGGCGCGAGCGCAGCAGCGTCGCCTTGCGTCCGGACGACCAGCGACAGCACTTCGTCAGCCCAGGGCCATTGCGTGATAGGAACATAGAAGGCGTCTTCGGGAGCCAGCGCGAGCGACTGCTGCCTGACATCACCAACTACGCCGACGATGGTTGCCCAGGGCCGATCGCTATGGCCGACATCAGGACCAAGCCGGACACGAGTTCCAGTGGGGTCCCCATCGCCAAACTTGCGCCTGGCAAGCGATTCGCTGATGAGCACGGCGGTTGGCGCGCCAATGGTGTCGCGCTCAGCCAACAAGCGACCGCGACGCAATGGAATGCGCATTGTCTGGATGTAGTCTGGCGTAACCGCGTAACGAAACCCGCCCTCTTCGCCGGTTGGATTGCTTTCAAATTGCACACCGTAAACGTCGTAGTCACCGCTCAAGGGCAATTGGCCGGTGAAATCTGCCGCGATGACACCAGGAACCGCCTGCACCGCCTCCCGGGCATTCTTGAAGAAAAGTAGGCGATTCGCGTCGCTGTCATAGTAATGGCCGGATTCCTGCACCTGCATGGTGAGCAGATGCGAGGCATCGAAGCCGGGATCGACGGAAAACAGCCGTTGCAGGCTGCGCAGCAGCAACCCAGCGCTGACCAGCAGTACCAGTGCCAGCGCGACCTCGGCGACAACCAAGGTTCGCCGTAAAGCGTGGTGCCGGCCACCGATCACGCAGGCAGATTGATGCAGGGCGCGGTTGAAGTGGCAGTTATTGGACTGCACCGCCGGCACCAGTCCGACGGCGATGCCCACAATCGCCGTCATTCCAAGAGCAAACGTGTACACCGCACCATCGACCGCAATGGCGTTCATTCGGGGCAGCCCCGGCGGCACTAGCGCAAGGAGAGCATGCACGCCGAGCCGCGCGACTATTAATCCGAGAGCGCCGCCAATTAACGTAAGCACGAGACTCTCGGTGAGAAGCTGCCGCGTCAGCCGGATGCGTGATGCTCCCAGAGCAACCCTCATAGCGAACTCCCCGTGACGCTGCACAGAGCGCGCGAGCAGGAGATTGGTCACGTTGACGCAGGCGATGAGCAGCACTAAGCCTACCGCACCCAAGACAGCCAGCAGCGCTGGTCTTACATCGTGGGTCATCTCGCTATGTAAAGAGTTTAGTTGCGTCCCGGCAGGCGTGCCGCCGGATTCGTTGTAGCCCTTCGCGTACAGTTGCCCAACCGTGTGCAGAATTGCATCCAACTCGGCGGTTGCCTGCTCTCTGGTAATGGCAGGGCGAAGCCTTCCCACCATGCGCAAGTGGTGTCCCCATTCCCGACTGTCGGTCGGCAGAGCGGGGTCATACTGCAATGGCGCCCACAATTCGGCGGTAGGCGCAAGCACATTTTCGAAGCCCGCGGGCATAACACCAATAACGGTGAAGAGATCACCGTCGAGCTTCACCGACTGCCCTATGATCGAGGGATCGCGGGCAAAACGCCGCCGCCATACTTCATCACTAAAGACGACCACACGCGGCCCATTGTGCAGGTCATCGGCCGGCACGAAGTCGCGCCCCAGCACTGGCGACGCGCCCAGCACCCGGAAATAGCCGGCACTCACTCGTTGTCCCTCAAAACGCTCCGGCCGGGCGGCTCCGACCATGGTGGGCTGCCAAGGTTTCAACGCCGCCACGGCTTCGAAGGAACAAGTCCGCTCTTCGATGCCGTGAAACGTGCCGAAGTTGACAAACCATGGCGACCCGTCGCTGTGCCGCTCCCAGATCATCACGATTTGGCCCGCCAGCGGATAGGGCAGCGGCTGAAAGAGGATGGGATTAACTGCGCTGAAGATGGCGGTCGTCGCTCCAATGCCGAGCGCTAGAATCACGATCACGGTAGCGGTATGCGCCGGGTTCTTGCGGAGTTGCCGGAAGGCATAGTGGAGATCATGGAAGACGCCCTCAACTCGGAAGCGCAACAGATCGTGCGCTTGTTCGCGTAATTGGGTTTCATTGCCGATCCTGCGGAGGGCCGTGTACTGAGCATCGTCGGGGGACATTCCTTCTTCGCGTAGTTCCCTTTCCACCTGTTCACGATGGAAAGCCATCTCTTCCGCAAATTCCTCGGTGAAGCGGCCGCGGCGGAAGAGCATTTGAAGTTTGTGGAAGAAGAATGTGAGCGACTCCATGATCAGCTCCTACGTGTTCTGCAGGACGCGTCCGATGGCGGCGATGAGCTGCTCGTATTGCGAAAGCTCGATACCCCGCTGTTTGCGGCCGGCAGCGGTTAGCGTGTAATAGCGGGCGCGACGGTTGGTTTCAGATGTCTTCCACTCTGCCTGTACCCAGCCTCGCAGAAGCAGGCGTTGCAAGGCGGGATAAAGCGACCCTTCCTCGACGGTGAGTACCTCATCGGAGAGGCGCTTGATGGCGAGGGCAATTCCATAGCCGTGCAGCGGCGCACGAGCGAGTGTCGTCAGAATGAGAAGGTCGAGCGTGCCGGGCATGAGATCGCGCTTGTTTCCCATGACAGTCTATACATAGGCCTTCTATGGGTATAGAGTCAAGAGATTTTGTGGGCGGTTGCCAGTGGCCAGATCTCCTATTTTAGGAATTGTGGGATGGTGGGTGGCCCCCCTCAAGCTCTTTCTATCCACTATCCATCAACCACTTCCAACTCAATTGGAATTAGGGCAATCCAATACCCATCTTTCCAAAAAGAAGGGAAAGGATCGGACACCCAGGATAATCGGCAAACAGGCTGGGCAAAAAAACACCCCACGCATGGTGCGCAAGAACCGTAATCCGACCTTGCTGCGAACCTCCATGACAGATAGTTGCACGTCGACTGCGCAGTAAGAATTTAGATATGCCATCTTGTTTCAACGACATATTCGAGGTTAACGACACAGAACGGCGCAGACTTTTACATTTAAGTGCCCCACGTTGCCTTTTAGGGACACCCTTTCCTTGGCGGCGAAAGCAGCGCAAGAAAAACCCCGCCCGAGGCGAGGTAAGAAGCCTAGATTCAACATTCAGGAGTGCTAGCTGGCTTTGGCGTGACGGGCGGGCTGTTCCTGAAAGACCTCGAGCAGAAGTTCGAGGACCTTCTGAATGTCGTCAAAGCCGTAGTTGGAGGGGATGCCCGCGCGAGAAGCAATGACCTGATCGTGCCACAAGCCATCGGCGAAACCGAGGATCGCAGCGCGAACCGCATCGAGATTCAGGTCTGGCCGGATCGCACCCTCGGTGCGCATGTCGATCAGAACGCGATCGAACAGTTCGCGGAAACGAAGGTATCCGCGGCTTACCATAACTTCGTTACTGTCTTTGCGAACGCGGCGCGCCTCCAGAGCTGCGAGAATCTTAAATTGCGCGTCGTTTTCGAATTCGATGGTGGCGGCCGTCAGCATGGCGACGAGCCGATCAGCGGACGAGTTCGACGGAGCGGTGACCTTGATGCGCTCGATGGTCGCGTTCCAGCCACGATCAAGGATTGCCATCAGCAGCCCTTGCTTGCTGCCGAAGTGCTTCATCAGTTGCGATTCAGACGTACCTGCGTCGCGAGCGATTGCGACAGTGCTGGTGTTTTCGTATCCGTTTTGGGCGAAGAGCTGCTTGGCAGCCCTGAGGATGCGATCATGCGAAGAGAGTTCGGCGGTCGTCTTCATCATTACCTCTGCGTGTGACGGCCTGGCGCCTTGCAGCGATAGTAACACCCCTTTGGCCTTAGAGGCGCGGATTCCAAGGGAGGATGCCTCTTATTTGCAAATAAGTTACAACATCCTAAGTGTAGTTTGCTATTCATCCGAGACCAATGACAAGTTCCGCAAACATCGTTCTCTGGCACTTCCGAGGCACCTTTTTTACATGGCACCCAAATCCATATCAGTGTGATTTAGACGCAGTGGTGGACGATTTGGCAGCAGTAGCTGACTTCGGGCCACTTGTCGCGGGAGCTGCCTGCTTCATGACCTGATCGATCAGTTGATAAAGCTGCGTCCGGTCGACGACCTCGACGAAGGGTGTTCCGCGAGTCGTGTCACTCACAACATAGATGGTAGGAGTGTGTTCGATGCCCACGCGCTGCCCGACCGCGTAGTCGGTTTTCACTTTTGCCGCTAGCTCGCCGGAAGGATCTACCACGAAAGGAAACGCGACCTTGTTGTCCGCCGCGAAACGCTCGGTGATGCCGCGCAGATTCTGAGGAGTGATCTGCGGCTGGTTCTTGAAGATGAAGAGCCGGTATTCGTCACCCAACGTTTTGGACTTGGTGTCGAACCAGCGCGCATTAACCGCGGCCTCAAACGACCAATTGTGCATGGGCAGAGGGAAATCATACTGCACCAGCGGAATGTTGTACTTCTTGGCGGCCTCGTGCAGCAACGGCGCCGCCCGGGCACAGTCGGGGCACTGGAGATCTTCGAATACAAGAAGAGCGACCTTCGATCCCTTGGGCGGGCGAAGCAAAGATGTATCGCCGCACCACACAAGCGTTGTGCACAGCAGGAGAACGGCCATCACAAACAGTGAAGAGAACAGATTACGGTTCATTCCCAAGTGTCCTTGGTAAATTACGCGAGACTCGTCTATTTAGACGCACTGCAGTTTTTATAGTAACGGAAATCGCTACCGCGAGTCTCGCGGTCGCATTCGGCATGTCGCATTCGAAAGAAACGCATGAGTTGAGGAGTCCGGCGTTACACCAAATCTTAGAAGCAGGCGGTTAGCGGCTGTTTCGGCGGACCGCTCCAGCCACCGCCAAAGCTGCGGTGCCCGGCAGCGCCAGCAACCCGGTTCGGGTACAGCCGAAGCATTCACCATCCCATTATTGACTGGTAGGCCGTTCCCTGGAGTCCGAAGAAACCTATATTGGCGCCTTGTTCGGACGACACACTGACAACATTCGTGAAACCCGCGCGCACTTCCGGCAGCTTCTTGATCGCCCCTTCCAACTGATCGGGCTTAAACCCGAACGGTCCGGGCTTGCTCTTGTACAGCACCTTGCCATCGCTGCTGATCAGGTACAGCCGGTCGGGCCAGCCTGTGTAAGCTTTTTCCGTGGTGTTGTCGAAACCGTCGACGATCGCCGGGAACTTGATCCCCAGCTTGCGCACGCACGCGTTGGCGACATTCTCGCGCTCCTGATCATTCTTTGGACTGGCGAACAGCACGTTGTCCTTCACGTTGCTCTGCATCGTCCAGATGTCGGTGGGGTGCGCCTCCAGGATGTACACCGCATAGAACGCCACCTGGTTGCCGTACTGCTCATACAGCCTGTTCAGGGCGGGAACCTCCCGCCGAAACGGCGGTCAGGTATAGCTGCCGAAGACCAGCACCACAGGCTTGCCACGCAGAGCCGACAGTTCCACTTGCTCCTTGTGGTCCAACGTCGGCAAGCGAAACTCCGGAGCAGCGTCGCCAACCTGGACCGTACCAACGCGCGCTTGGTTCCACAGAGTCTCGAAAGGCAGCACGAAGAAGGCCGGCATCGGCACGTACATCATCACGCGCCCGAACGTCTCCGGCGGCTGCCGCATCGCCCAGTTAATCAGGACCAGAAAGCTGCCCCACAACACCAGCAGCACAACCGCAACAACGGCAACAGTTTTTCTGGAAGGTTTACGCATCAGAGGTTTGGCAAGTATATTGCCGGCCACACAATCCGCGAAATAGTAGTTTTAGATTACTGCAAACCTCACGCTAGTCGTCATCCCCTGAGCGAGGAGGCGGGAAAAGATCGCCACCCCAGTCAAAGGAACTGCTGGTGTATTTAAAACTCGAATCAACTTAGGCGCGGAAGGGCCGAGATGTCTAAACCCAGTGCTTCAACACTGCGGAAACGCCAAAGCGAACCCCGGGGCTGGAGCCGATCTATAGCGATTTACGCCGCCCGCTTCCCTGTCACCACCCTCCCATCCTCAATCCTGTGTCCTTCTTCCACCAGCCGCCACGCCCGCTCCACTTTTCCCCCTAGGAACTTCGGGTTGAGCTGTTCGTCGCGTCCCACAACCCGCCAACACCCAGTGATGTCAGACCGCCCAGCTCGGCGATCTTCTTCGGCCGCCTCCGTCACAATGCGCAGAAAGATCCCCGTCACCAGCGGACAGGTCACATCCACATGATGCCAGTGCGCCAGCGGGGCGCGAATCTCAGCCAGCGTAGCACACCTGCCCGCGCGGAATTTTCCTGATCACGGCATCAGCTTCCAGCGCCGTTGGAATCAGCATGATGCCCGAACCGAACCGCTTCGCCATATGGTCGGAGATCGGCACCGGTTTGGGTCGCATCGGTTTGTGCAGTTTTGCGCGCCACGAGGTTCTCGTTTTCCACTGAGCCCTAGGAGTGAGCAGGAACAGCCCTCCTGTGAGCCTCCGGTTGCATTGATGTAACAACAACACACCCGGACCGGGCTTGGTGGCGCCGAAGTGGGTGGCTTTGAGTTTGGTCCCGTCGGAGGCGGTGAGGTCGACTACGCGCTCCGAGGTTTGGGCGTGCGAGAAGGCGAAGAACGTCAGGAGGAGCGAGACAAGTGCAGTGAGGGGATATGAGCGCTTCATCGGCGGCGATACCTTCGCGGGGACATCATATCGGAATGGAAGCATACGGTGGGGGCCGCGAAGCGGCGGCCTGCAGGGGCATCTCGGGCGCGTGCCCAGCCGCTTCCACCGTGGACAAACCGGGGACATTTCTATTGTGGTATGACACTCGGCGAAAAGACCGTTGACGGTAAGAACTCGGCTGTTATACTGAAAAAACTCCTTTTGGGGTGTAACCGTTATGCTGCTTACTTCCCGAATGACAATGGCCATGTGTCCCCCAGGCGGGGACCGGCCTGTATCGGGAGCGTAGCGCAAACAGCCTCCCATCACAGAGCGGCCGCCTGGGGGATAAGCCAAGGCGGTTATCCCACGCTTTTCCGAAACGTTGGAAGCGATGGGGCACCCAGTTAACCCATCTTCTCCCAAAGGACGGGACGGGTTGGGGCACCCAACACAAACGCTCTAGTTTGAGGGAGGCTCAGTTGTCTTACGACGAGAAATTCCAAATTTCCACATTAGCCATTCATGGTGGCCGCGTACCCGACGCGCACGCCGAAGCGGTTGTCTACCCGATTTTCCAATCAGCGACATTTGAACAACAGGAAACGGGCGTAACCAAGGGACACAGCTACTCGCGTGTTTCGAACCCCACGGTGGATGCGTTGGAACAGGCCATTGGAGCGCTGGAAGGTACGCCGCAGGCCGTCTGCTTCCGCACCGGGATGGCGGCCATCACTACGCTGTTTCTGTCGACGGTCAAGACTGGCGATCACGTAGTGCTTACCGACGTGGTGTACGGCGGAACGATGCGGCTGTTTCGCGAGGTTCTGAACGGGCTGGGGATCGCGAACACGTCGACGGATACGTCGGACCTAGAGGCTGTGGAGCGAGCCATTACTCCGCATACGAGGATCATCCTGATCGAGACGCCGGGCAATCCGACGATGAAGCTGGCGGACATTGCCGGAATTGCCGCGATCGCGCGCAAGCATGGGCTACTGCTAGCAGTGGACAATACGTTCCTGACGCCGGTGTTGCAACGACCGCTTGAACTCGGCGCGGACATCTCGGTGCTGTCGACGACGAAGTACATCGAGGGACATCACGCAACGGTAGGTGGCTCGTTGGCGTGCAACGATGAAAGGCTGTTGGACCGCTTCCGCCTGGTCCGTAAGACGGTAGGCGCGATCCAGGCTCCGCTGGATGCCTGGCTGACGCTGCGCGGGCTAAAGACACTGCCTCTGCGTATGAAAGCGCATTCCGAAACTGCGGTACTGATTGCCGAGTGGCTGGAGGCACATCCGATGGTGGCGCGGGTGTACTACCCCGGGCTGGACTCGTTTCCTCAGAAGGCGCTGGCCGAGCGACAGCAAGCGTCGTTCGGCGCAATGCTGAGCTTCGAGTTGAAGGCTGGGCCGCAGGAGGCCATCGCAGTGATGAATGCGATGAAGCTCTGGATTCGCGCGGAGAGCCTCGGCGGTGTGGAGTCGCTGGTGACGCATCCGGCTACCGCAACACACGCGGATGTTCCGGTTGAAACCCGGCAGAGGCTAGGCATTACCGATGGCCTGATCCGGCTGTCGGTGGGACTTGAGGCGGCGGAGGACTTGATCGCCGATTTGCGGCAGGCGTTGGATTCGGTGTTCGGCGGAAACTCGGAAAGGAGCGCGAACCATGAAGTTTGCCAGCAAGCTGGTTAGCTTTGATGTAGCGCCGGGCGATCCGTTCCGTCCGATGGCGACACCTATATATCAAACCGCTACCTTCGAGCAGGAGGAGGCGACGGCCTTCGGACCGTATGACTACTCGCGCAGCGGCAATCCGACGCGCACTGTGCTCGAGGAACAGATCGCAGGGCTAGAGAATGGCACACGCGGATTTTGCTTCTCGAGCGGTATGGCCGCGATTACGTGCGTCACAAGACTGCTGAAAACGGGGGACGAGATTCTCGCTGACAGCGATCTGTACGGCGGTACGTGCCGGCTGTTCACGCGCGTGCTGGATCGAACTGGGATTACGGCGCGGTATGCGGATGCCTGCGATATCGAAGCATTCGCGGCACAGATCAATGACCGGACGAAGCTGGTGTATTTGGAGTCGCCGACGAATCCGCTTTTGCGTGTCGTGGATATTCGGCAGATTGCCGATCTGGCTCATGCTATGGGCGCACTTCTGGCGGTGGACAGCAGCACCATGTCTCCGTACCTGCAAAACCCGATGGATTTGGGTGCCGATATTGTTCTGCACTCGGCTACGAAGTTTCTCTGCGGGCACAGCGACGTCACTGCAGGCGTAATCGTAGTCAAGAATGATGAGTTGGCCAAGCAGATTTACTTCCTGCAAAACGCCGAGGGCAGTGCGCTGGGGCCGTTTGATGCATTCCTGTTCCTGCGAGGGTTGAAGACACTAAAGCTACGCATGGATGCGCAACAGAAGAACGCGCAGGCGATTGCCGAGTGGCTGGAGGCCCATCCGCAAGTCACGGCGGTCAACTACCCTGGACTTGCGAGTTCGCCGGGCTATTTGCTGCAGCATCGGCAGGCACGCGGTGCCGGCGCTGTGTTGAGCTTCACCACCGGATCTGCTGAGGCTTCGCGCATCATTGTCGAAGCGACGAGGATGTTCAGCATCTGCGTGAGCTTCGGGAGCATCAACTCCACGATCAGTCTTCCGGGATGCATGTCGCATGCGAGTGTGCCTCCGGAGGTTGGCGAGTTGCGCGATTTACCGGGCGATCTGGTCCGGATCTCAGTCGGGATTGAGGACGCCGGAGATTTGATTGCAGATCTGAGACAGGCGTTTGCGGCGGCGTTTTCGCCGACGGTGGAGCGACAAGTCGATGCGACGGAAGTAGCGTGAGTTCCGTTCTAGCTAAACAGCCCGGACGGAGCCGCGTCTTTGTTGGGCGGCTTCTCTGGGAGGTTCTCCATTGATTGAGCCTGCTGCTTAAGGGCAGGTACGAATCAAGAACCATCTTTCAGCGTTCAGCGGCTGGGCTCGGCTGGGGGCCCGTGCTCAAGCCCTCGCGGTTACAACCGGCGTGATTCAAAATTGTCAGCCCACCTAGGCTGAGGCGCTGGGTTATCTTCTGTCGTCCCGCAAGGCTCGACTCGCCGCGCGAGCTCATGTCCGGGTTAAAGCCCTCGCTCCGATAAGGGCCTTTTCACCGGCCTAAAAAACCGGTGCTCCCACCGGCAAGAACTACAGAAACTTGCATTTCCAGGAGCGACAAGTGCGACCGATCCCTGTTATTCCCGCGTTCGCAGCAAAGTTTGTTTTTGGCTTGACGTATTCCGATATAGGAATATATCTTGCTCACATGCCACGAGCGGCCACAACCTCGGATGCCTTTAATGCGGTAGCCGAGCCGCGCCGGCGGGAGATCCTGATTCACGTGGCGAATGACGAGCGATCAGTCAATGACATCGTCGTGGCGCTGAAGATGGAGCAGCCCTCGGTGTCGAAGCACCTGCGGGTCCTCCGCAATGTGGGCCTCGTACGGGTGCGGCGGAACGGAAGACACATGATGTACCGCACGAATGCCGAGGCTATCCGGCCCCTGTACGAATGGACGAGATTCTTTGAGCAGTTCTGGTTGCACCAGTTGAGCCGCATCAAGGAACGGGTTGAAGCCAAGGCCAGGGAACGAGAAGCGTAAATCAACCGAAAGAATGAGGAGAGTGTATGAGTATGACGCAGACGCTGCCGGGAATCGAGAGCTTGACGCTGCTTGTGACCAAGGAGATTCACGTTCAGGCCAGTATTGAGGACACTTTTGAGGCCTTGCTGGAGCAGATAGGCCCGCAGAACAGTACGCCCGAGGGCGTGAGTTTCCCGATGAAAATCGAGCCGTGGCCAGGCGGCCGCTGGTTCCGCGATCTGGGTGACAACAACGGGCACTTCTGGGGCAACGTGCAGGCCATCAAGCGGCCGACACTGCTCGAGATCACCGGGCCGTTATTCATGTCCTACGCTGTGGTATCGAATGTGCAATACCGGCTAAGCGAGGTGGACGGCGGCACACTGATCCGGTTCCATCACAAGGCGTTTGGAGCAATTCAGGATGACCATCGTGCGGGAGTGCAGACAGGATGGACGCACATCCTTGAGGGTGTTCGGAAACGGGCAGAAGCGAAACGAAAGTGATCCCATGTGTCCGGCATGTATTGCGGCAGCAACGGTTTGGATTGTAGGCGGCGCGGTGACCGGTGGTGGATCGGGAGCCCTGATCGCGGAGGCGTTCCGCGCCAGAAATTCGATACCACATTTCCCAAAGCCAGGTAAATGTGGGCCACCCAAAACAGACACGGATTCGAAGAGGAGAAGTAACGATGGCAACTGCAATCTTGAACACGAAGGTAGTGAACCCAACGGATTGGCTGGCGGCCCGCAAGGAGCTGCTGAAGAAGGAGAAGGAATTCACTCGGCTGCGCGACGACTTGAGCCGCCAGCGGCGCGAGCTGCCGTGGGAGAGGGTCGAGAAAGACTACATATTCCAGGGGCCGACCGGTAAAGTGGCACTGGCGGAGCTGTTCAACGGCCGCCGCCAGATGATTGTTTATCACTTCATGTTCGGTCCGGGATGGCAGCAAGGATGCCCGAGCTGCTCGTTCCTGGCTGACAACTTCGATGGCATGCGCGTGCACCTGGAGCAGCGCGATGCGGCGTTCGTGGCGGTTTCCAGGGCGTCGTTCTCGGAGATCGAGGGGTTCAAGAAGCGGATGGGATGGAAGTTTCCCTGGGTGTCTTCAAACGGGACGGACTTTAATTACGACTACAAGGTGTCGTTCACTAAGGAAGACTTCGCCGATGGAAAGCCTGTGTACAACTACGAGACCAGCGGATTTCCGGGCGAGGAAGGGCCTGGACTCAGCGTCTTCTACAAAGACGCGGAAGGACAGATCTTCCATACCTATTCAACATATGGACGCGGGCTCGACATCCTGCTCACCACTTACAACTACCTCGACTTGACGCCAAAGGGCCGCGACGAGGAAGGTATCACGCCGTATCCCATGGCGTGGGTGCGGCACCATGACCGGTACGAAAGCGGTCAACAGGCAGCGAAGACGAGCCAGCTACTGGAGCTGGTAATTGCGGAATTCCGCGAAGAAGTCGCGATAACTCGGCGGATTCTGGAGCGGGTCCCGGTGGACAAGCTGACGTGGAAGCCGCACCCGAAGTCGATGACGCTGGGGCAACTAGCGGGTCATATCGCTGCCATTCCAGACCGGGCGTCCGGCCTTGCAATGGAAGAAGGTTTCGATGTGCAAAATGCCAATTTTGTACCTCCCCAGCCCAAGGACAAGGAGAAAATACTGGCAGCGTTCGAAGCCAACGTTCGTGAGGGTGAGGCTCGGCTTAAAGCCTTGACCGACGACGGCGCGCTAAAATCCTGGACGCTACGATTCGGAGAGCGTGACGTATTCACGATTCCGCGCATCGGGGTTGTGCGGTCGATCATGCTGAACCACTGGTACCACCATCGCGGACAGCTTTCGGTGTACCTCAGGATGCTTGAGGTCCCGGTGCCAATCATCTACGGGCAAAGCGCTGACGAGAGCCCGTTCGCGTGAGTTATGAGTCCCGCCCTGTCGTCCAAAACAGGGACGATAAGCCCCCAGCAAACGCAAATGCGGCGTTTGCCGGGGACCTCAAGGGTGGGGCAACCCGTGATGGAGAGCAACCCCGTCGTGGCTCCTCGCCTCCAACTAGCCGGGAGGGGGTATGAGCGTCTTTACGATTCTTTTCATTATCCTGCTGATCGCCTGGATTCTGGGTTGGGGCGTGTTTCACGTCGCCGGCGCGATGATTCACATTCTGTTGCTGGCCGCAGTGATCGCGTTAATTTTGCATTTTGTACGAGGCGCGACCCGAGCGGTATAAGCGGGATGGTACCGGTTTAGGGTGCTCAGCGCAGTTGGAAGGCCGAGCACCCTTTGTGGTGTTTCAGGCGGCAGCGCTATGGCCGTTGCACTTCAGCACTCCGAGAAATCGGCTGAAGGGGCCCACTGTCTCGCCGTATTGGTGGGCCATGACACGGGCGATCTGATGGAGATGGGTCAGATCGTGCGCCGCCCAAGTTGCCAACAACTCCGATAATGTCACGCCTCCCAGCACGGGGTGCTGACCGCGCCTTTGCAAATCTGTGGGCTGCAGCTTCCAGGCGCGCAGTTCGAACAGATTGTCTGATCGGACGGCGGCGAATTCATCCAGTAACTGAGCCAGAGATTTTCCTTCTATTTCGCGGGCGTGTCCCTCTCGATCGAACCGATCGAATGGCCGGCTCTCGCCATGTTGAAGAATAATTCGCGCGCGAGGAATCCAGTCGGTGCGTTCGGCGTGAATGAGATGACCAACGACATCGAAGGCTGACCAGGTACCTGCACCTTCGTTACTATGCGTCAAAGTTTCCGGCAGGTCACGCAGCAGCACCGTGAGCGTGGCTGGGGTGCGGGACAGGAGTGCAATGGTGTGCTGTAAATCGGGTTCCATGATGCGCCTTAAGTAATCGCTAATGGGATTGTAGCGGGAAACTTGGTGTACGAGGGCAGCGGCGAGCGGACCTCTAAGGCTAGTCCCTTAAGCGCCTCCTTCCTATCGCGTACAGCACCACGCCTCCACCGACCAGCAGGACGCTGAAGAACACTACCTTCGCTACGGCTAAGACTTTGTTGGGCTCGCTGGGATCAGGCACGATGGACGCAATGATTACGGCGCACGTCGTAGTGAACGCAATGACAGACAACGTGATGGCAACCGGCTTACCTCCGGGGACGGTGATGACGCCAGGTTCGACAGCTTCGCGCTGCAGGCAGATCATAGCGGCGAACATAAACAGGTAGGGGCCGAAGTTGGTGATGATGGTCATGGTCACGAGCACCTGATAGGCGCCGCGAACGGTACTGCCGGCTTGTCCCATGAGGATGAAAGCCAAACAGGCGAGTGCTTGGGTAACCAGAGCGACGGCGGGCGTACCCCAGCGGGAATGCACCCGTCCGAAGGCTGGCGGCAGGTAGCGATCGAGGCCGACGACGAAGGGAATACGCGCGAGGGCGGCGAGGTAAGCGCCTACCCCTCCGAGGTTGGCGAGGCAGATGAGCAGGGCCACGCCGGGGCCCAGGCCATTCCAGCCGATTCGCGCTGCAGCGCTGGTGATGGCCTGCATGATTCCTTCCATGCTGTTGACTTGCTCAGTGGGCAGAGCGACGAGCACGGCGACGGTGCCGAGGATGTAACCTCCGGTGATGAGAGCTCCGCCGGTAATGAGAGCTCGCGGAATGGTGCGGCGCGCGTGCTTGATTTCGTCGCCCATGAACGATGCTGCCTCGGAGCCGCTGAAGGCGTAAAGAATTGTCGCCCAGATACCTAACGTGCCGACGTTCAGGGTGGGGCGCATGGTTGCAGGGGTGAATTTGGTTGCCGAACCGAATTTCGCGAAGGCTAGAATCGCGACCACACACAACAGCGTCACAGGAATCCAGACGCCAAGCGCTCCCAGGTTGCTGAGCCACTTGCCGATGTTCAGGCCAACGATGTTGAGGCCGAGCGCGAGCGCAACACCGAAAAAAGAAAACGCAATGAAGTACCAGGGACTGCGCTGAAAGGCGCTCCAGCGTGGTCCGCCCATATATAGGGCGTTGCTGGCGGCAAAATACAGCACGGCGGGAAAGTACGGCAAGTTGCTAGTCCAGTAAATCCATCCGGTGAGGAAGGCGGGGAAGTCGCCGAAGGCGCGCTTCGTCCACAGGTACATGCCGCCTTCCTGCGGATAGCGCGAAGATAGCTCCATTACGCAAAGCGCAAGCGGAATGAAGATGGTCACCAAGCCGACGATCCAGATGGCGATCGAGCTGGGGCCGGAGCTGGCGGCGACGGGAATCCAACGAAGACTCAGAGTGGTGACAAGGTAGAAAAGAACCAGGTCGCGGAAACCGAGCACGCGCTTGGGATGGGCGGGCGTGGGCGCGACGGCAATATGGCTCTCAACGACTGGAGTCTTCACGCGATTCTTGGACCTCGCGGACCAAAGAACACCCCCGAAGCGCAAAAGCGGCGCTTCGCCGGGACCACGTTCGTCCACGCGGTCCGTTTCAATATAACGAATCGTTACCCCAGGGCTGAAGCCATGCCCTTCAAAGCCGGTTTCCACGCTTCTCGCGCCCACCGATCAGAGTGCCAAGAAATATCTGTAGAACTCCTCATCGCGCTTCCAGCCAAGGCGCTCGTACAGCCGCTGGGCTGTGTAATTGTCGGTCGCAGTTTCTAGCATCAGGCCGTCGGCCTGCGTGCTCTCGGCAAATTGCCGTGCCCGATTCAACAGCGCGTGGCCTACGCCGTGTTTGCGGGCGTCAGGCGAGACGTACAGGTCGCTGAGAATCCATTGTCGCCTCAATTGCAGCGAAGAAAAAACGGGATACAGGTGGACCAGTCCAATGGCCTGTGTGCCGAGTTGCGCAAAGAACATCACCGATTCGTTCTTGCTGAGCCTTGCAAATAGAAAGCGACGCGACGCGTCTTCGTTCGACGGCTGCTTGTAGAACTGGCGGTAGGCATCGAACAGCGGCGACAGAGCGCCGACATCGGCGGGAGTCGCCTGCAGAATCTGAAGTGAATCGAGGTCCATTACGACAAGGAAACACGGCGGGAGTAACGCGTCAACTACTATCGTCCATAGTTGCCTGTGCGAGTTACCTGCCACCGCGCTTGAAACAAGTTGCAACTGAATTCTGTTCCACAGGACTTTCGCGCTAAACGGGATTTAGTTTATGATGCGCGCAATAGTCGAGCGTGCTTGAGCCCACTCCGCGCCAGCGGAGGCACGCCGATACGGGGACTGGGTGAAACCTGACAGGTTTGCTCCGCTTTAGGAGCACTGGGGAGCTTGGATGGCTGAATACGCTGCAAATCAGAGTTCTGTTGCAGAGGTCCCAGTGAAGCGCTCGGTACGCAAGCGCTCACTGATACTCTCTGCCGCCATGCATCATTTTGCCAACCATGGGTATGAAGCCGCGCGTGTCGGCGACATGGCCAGCCAGCTTGGCATCGCCAAGGGTTCGGTCTTCCAGCATTTCGGCAGCAAGGACGGACTGTTTTTCGAGGCATACAAGTCAGCCTTGCGAGCAATTCCGGCTTATCTCGATGTTCCTCCGGATGTGAAGCTGGCCGGATTTTTCGCGGTGGTGCGCTATCGCCTGTCGCTGCCGGTTGAGTTCTGGAAGCAGTACTGGGTGCCGTATCGCGTTCTAGTGCTGGGCAACTACGGCTCGGACCTGAATCTGAAGAAACGCATCGCGCATTTCGTCGCTACCGAGGATCCGCTCGGCACGGCAGCATTCGTCAGGATGGGAATTGAACGGGGCGAAGTTCGCACTGATGTCGACCCGGTGCTGCTCACGTCAATCCTGGAGTGCACGTTCGAACGCATGCAGGATTTTCTGCTCACATCAGAGCCAGATCGCGACCTATTCCATCGCACTGGAAATTTCAGAGGCAGCCGCGAACAGCTGATTGACCAGTTCATCACGATCCTGCGGGGAGCGATCGGAACGCCGCGCGCTGCGTAGCGAGACCCTGATTAACTCCCTTTGCGCTAAAGCCGCTTTTTAAAAAAAGGCGCGTTTACGGACGGCCTGAAGGCCGTTAGCTTCAAAACAGCACTAAATCAGAGCTTCCTGTGTGACTGGCCGATGCGCCTGTTATGATGCCTCCCGCAGCCACTATCGGGAGGTTGGATGGAGCCGTCGCTGGACGAAATTCTGCATTCCTATAACGATCAAGATCCATTAGAAGAGGCTACTACCATACCTGCGTCCTGGTATGTGGATGAGCGCGTCGCCGAGCTGGAGCGTCGCTACGTGTTCGCTGGAACGTGGCAGGTCGTCGCCGGCGTCGACCAGCTGAGGCGTGCGGGACAGTATGTCACGCGGGAAATCGCGGGCGAGCCGATCGTCCTGGTTCGCGGGAATGATGGTGAGTTGCGGGCCTTCTACAACGTTTGCAGACACCATGCGGCGGCGGTGGTAACAGAGATGGAAGGAAATGTGAGTATTTTTCGCTGCCCTTACCACGGCTGGAGTTACGGGCTGGATGGTTCGCTAAAGGGCGCGCCGGAGTTCGATGGGGTGTGCAAGTTCGATCGTGGGCAGAACGGCTTGGTGCCGGCGCAGGTGGCTGCGTGGGAACATTTTGTTTTTGTGAATCTTGATCCCAAGGCCAGTTCGCTGGAGACGTTTCTGGGGCGATTGGTGAAACGGGTTGAGCCGCTTATGCTGTCGCAGGTGAAGTTTTTTGAGCGAAGGACGTACTCGTTGAACTGCAATTGGAAAGTGTTTGTCGATAACTATCTGGACGGCGGCTATCACGTGCCACATCTGCACAAGGCGCTGAACAGTGTGCTGGATTATCGGCAGTACACCATCGAAAACGAGGATCGGTATTGCCTGCAGTCAAGCCCGATGGTGGCGTCGGAGCTGGACGCGGCAACTTCGGCGACGCGCCAGGGCGACCGCGCTTGGTACTTCTGGCAGTATCCGAACTTCATGATGAACCTGTATCAGGGCTACATGGATACTAACCTCGTACTGCCCGATGGGCTCGACCGCTGCAAGGTGATTTTCGACTTCTATTTCGACGATGTGGGCGCGGCCGCGGCAGAGAAGAATCGCCAGAGTATCGCTGTAGGCGAACGGGTGAACGACGAAGACATTGGCATCTGCCAGAGCGTGCAGCGGGGGCTACACTCGCGTGCGTATGGGGCGGGAAGGTTATCGGTGCGAAGAGAGGCCGGGGAGCACCTGTTTCATCGCTTGCTGGCGAATGATTTGAAGAGGGGGATGTAGCCGGTTGGCCGCTACGCGGCCTCGGAAATTCATAATTCTGCTCCAGGGGGCTTGCGCCCTGGCTACAACGACGTCGTCGCTAGGCCACTAGAACTCGCGACACCCCTGACCCATTAGGGCTGACGGCAAGTGTTCGTTCCCACCCCGTCGCCAAACTACGGCGATAAGGGTGGGGCACCCAATGGTTTTTCTAGTGTTTGCGCAGCTCTTTCGCGATCTCGCGCGCGGCGTTGGCCCCAGAGCCGCCCGTCAACCCGTTACCGGGATGCGTGCCTGAGCCACATAAATAGAGGCCTTTGATGGGCGTCCGGTATTGGGCCCAGTCGAGCAGCGGTCGCATGGTGAACAACTGATCGAGCGCCAGTTCGCCGTGGAAGATGTGCCCACCGGTGAGGCCATAGGTATGTTCAAGGTCTTTGGGCGTGATGGCCTCGCGGGCTTCGATCAGGTTGGGCAAGTCGGGCGCGAATTGAGCCAGCGTACTCACCACCACATCGCCAAGCGCATTTCGCTGCGCATCCCAGTCCCCATTCCGCAACTTGTAGGGCGCGTACTGCATGTAGATGGACATGACGTGCTTGCCTGCGGGCGCGAGCGACCGGTCGTGCAGAGTCGGAATAGTTGCTTCGAGATATGGGTGTTGTGAAAATTCGCCGTACTTCGAAGCGTCGAAGGCGCGCTCGAGGTAATCGACTTCGGGGGAAATCTGAATACGGCCGCCGAGCAACGATGTGTCGCCGTTCACGCCTTTGAAGTCCGGCAGCCCGCTCAAGGCGAGGTTTACCTTCGCGATCGTGCCGCGCATGCGGTAATGCTGGAGGCGCTGCAGGAAGCTCGGCGCGAGATGCTGTGGATCAACAAAACCGAGCAATGTTCGCTTGGGATCGGCGTTGGAAATTACGGCCCGCGCATCGATCTCGGCGCCATCGCTGAGAACCAGCCCAGTTGCCACACCGTCCTTCACTTTAACCTGCGCGACTTCAGCACCGGTACGAATCTCCACTCCGGCGTCTTGCGCCGCAATTGCCATTGCGGTGGTGAGCGCGCCTGCACCGCCCATGATGTAGGTCGCTGCACCGGCCGGGTTGCCGTCAGCGGCAGCGCGCAGCAGGAAGGTCGCCCCTGATCCTGCCGACCACGGGCCGAAGAAGGTTCCGAAGATGCCTTGCGCGGCGATGGTGGCACGCAACAGTTCGCTATCGAACCACTCGGCCACGAGATCGGCAACGGCCATCGGCATCCAGCGAAAGAGGCGGTAGAAATCTTTCTCCTCGAGACCGCGGATCTTGCGCCCGGTCTTCAAGAGCTCGAAGACGTTGCCCGAGATGGGCTCGTCAATGTCGGGCGGCGTCATGCCCAGTAACTGATCGAGCACGGAGGCGATGTGCGCCAGCGCAGTCTGAAACTGCGCATACCGAGCAGCCTCTCTCGTCGAGTACTTCGCGATTTCCTGCTGGGTGCGGCCGCTATCGGAATACAGCGCGAGATGGTTGCCGTTGGGAGAAAGCGAAAGGGCGCGAATCTCGGGCACGTAGGTCTTAAGGCCGTGCGCAGCGAGATCCATGTCGCTGACGATTTCGGAACGAATGGTTCCGGTAGAATGTGCCAGCGTTGAGCAGCGAAAGCCCAGGTGAAATTCGCTGGTAATGGCGCATCCCCCGACTTGCGGGCGGCGTTCGAGAACGAGTGGCTTGAGTCCGGCCTTGGCGAGATAGAAGGCGGTGACCAGTCCGTTGTGGCCTGCTCCGATAATGACGATGTCGCGCGTCTCCGCCATGGGCTAGTTGCTTCCCTTCCCTTGCTTCAGGATCTCCATGGCCGCGAGGCGACCGTTGGCGCCCATGATGCCGCCGCCAGGATGTGTGGCGGAACCGCACATCCAGAGATTCTTGATGGGTGTCTTGTATTGCGCCCAGCCGGGCACGGGACGCAGGAAAAACAACTGCTCCAGCGTGAGCTCGCCCTGAAAGATGTTGCCCTCGGTGAGACCCCATTCGCGCTCGAGATCGAGCGGCGTGACCACCTGCTTGCCGACGATAATGTCCTTCAAGTTGGGTGCGTACTCGGCAACCGTGTTGATGACATTGTCGCCAAATTCTTCTTTGATCTCATCCCAGGTGCGTTCCTTGAGTTTGTAAGGCGCGTACTGCACGAAGCACGACATGACGTGCTTGCCGGGAGGCGCAACCGATGGATCGGTGAGGCTAGGGATGACCATGTCGATATAAGGTCTGTGCGAGTAGCGGCCGTATTTCGCATCGTCGTAGGCATGTTCCATGTAATCGACGCTGGGCGAGATGGAGATCGCGCCGCGGAGGTGCTTTCCCGGTCCGGGCATGCAGGTGAAATTCGGCAGCGCGTCAAGGGCGAGATTCACTTTGGCGGAAGAGCCGCGGTACTTGTATCGCTTCACCTCGTCGCGGAAATCGTCAGGCAGGTGCTTAGCGTCGATCATCTTGAGGAAGGTAAGATTGGGATCGACGCTAGAGGAGATGATGGGCGCGCGGAATTCATCGCCGTTAGTTGTAGCGACACCGACGGCCTTGCCCTCTTTGATGAGGATTTGTGCGACGCCTACTTGCGTGCGAATTTCGGCGCCGGCTTCGCGGGCAGCGTCACCGATGGCGTTCGAGATCGCGCCCGTTCCTCCGCGGGCGAATCCCCAAGCACGGAAAGCTCCATCAATCTCCCCCATGTAGTGGTGCAGCAGAACGTAGGCCGTGCCGGGCGAGCGCACACCGAGGAAGGTGCCAATAATTCCTGAGGCCGACATCGTTGCCTTGAGGACGTCGGTCTCAAACCACTGGTCGAGGAAGTCTACGGCGCTCATGGTCATGAGTTGTACCTGGTTGTACTTATCCTCGCCGTTGAGGTCTTTGAAGCGGCGGCCGAGGAAGAGCAGCTTCATCAGGTCTTTCGGGTGCAGCGTGGTGGGATCAGGCGGCACCATGCTGAGGATCGGCTTGACGAAGCGGCACATGTGCACCATTGCCTTGCCGAACTCGTCGTAGGCCTCAGCGTCGAGCTTGGAGTGGCGAGCGATCTCGCGGCGCGTGACGCCGTGGTCATTGACACGCCAGAGATAGTCGCCATTAGGCATGGGTGTGAAGGTGCCGTCGAGGGGCAGGATCTCGAGGCCGTGGCGTGGGAGATCGAGCTCACGGATGATTTCCGGACGCAACAAAGAAACCACGTAGGAGCACACAGAGAATTTGAAGCCGGGGACGATTTCTTCCGTGCAGGCAGCACCGCCAAGCACATAACGGCGCTCTAGGACGAGGACTTTCTTCCCTGCTTTCGCCAGATAGGCCGCATTGACGAGACCGTTGTGCCCGCCGCCGATGACAATGGCGTCGTAATTTCCCGACGAGTTTGATGGCATAGGGTTTTGCGATGAAAACAGGTCATTCTAAATGGGGCACGAGAGGTTTGTCTGTAGCCGGAAAATCATTCACCACGGAGGAGACGGAGAACACGGAGGCGTTCATTTTTTTCCAATCAAAGACAAGAGCGCATCGCTTAGCGGCTGTTGAAGATCCCTCTGTTTTTTCCAAAGGTGAGGCAAAAGGTTGAGACGTCGTTAGGTTTGTCGTGCGTGTCCTTGCTACCACTTCGTGAGCGCCGCTATAATCCGCGCTTACCGCTTCCATCGAGGTATTTCGTCTTGCCCGTTGGTACTGCTGTTCACGAACGCACGTTTCCGCTTTGCACCAGCCTGAACTACCGCGAGTGGTCGGGATTCTATGCCGTCAGCGTTTACGAGACGCACCACGAGCACGAATACAACGCCATTCGCAATGCCGCGGCGCTTATCGATGTGACCCCGCTGTTCAAGTACCTGATCAGCGGGCGAGACGCGACGAGGTTCGTCAACCGCGTGCTGGCGCGCGACATAAACAAGATCGGCGTGAACCAGGTAATTTATTGCTGCTGGTGCGATGAGGAGGGCAAGGTCATCGATGACGGCACGATTACACGGCTGCAAGAGAATACGTATCGCTGGACGGCCGCCGATCCCAATTTGCGATGGTTCCGGCAAAGCGCGATTGGGCTCGAGGTCCAGATCGAGGACATTACCGAACAGGTGGCGGCCTTAGCTCTGCAGGGGCCGACCTCGGGCAAGCTTCTGCAAAGCGTAGCGGAGGCCGATATCAGCAACCTGAAGTACTTTCGCAAAACCAGCGGCAAGATCGCCGGCGTACAAGTGGATATCTCCCGAACCGGCTATACAGGTGATCTTGGTTACGAGATTTGGATTTCCTGGCACGAAGCCGTGAGAGTTTGGGACGCGCTGATGGACACCGGCCGGCAGTTCGACATTCATCCGACGGGAATACTGGCGCTGGACGTGGCGCGCATTGAAGCCGGCCTGATTCTGGCTGACGTAGATTATGTCAGCAGCAAGAAGGCGCTGATTCCTTCGCAGAAGTACTCACCTTACGAGATCGGGCTCGCCAAACTGGTGCATCTCGACAAAGACAACTTTATCGGCAAGCAGGCGCTGGTGCGCGAGAACAAACGCAGACCCGAGCGAGCGCTGGTCGGTCTCGAGGTTAACTGGACCGAGGTCGAGGAACTGTTCGACGATATTGGTCTACCGCCGCAAACGCCGGCAACAGCATCGCGCGTGCATGTCCCCGTGTATCGGGGGCCCGAGCAGGTGGGGAAGGCTACTTCAACGACGTGGTCTCCCCTGTTGAAGCAGTTGATCGCGCTGGCCAGTGTGGAGCCTGCGTACGCGAAGCCCGGCACGAAGTTGCAGATGGAGCTTACGGTGGAAGCGGTACGGCACCGCGCGACTGCGACCGTCAGGCAGTTGCCGTTCTTCAATCCGCCGCGGAAAACAAAGACGCCAGTCTAACGGTAGAGCTCTCTTAGAGGTTTCGAAATTCGGCGAAAGGGTCAGCGCCGATTGGAAACAGTAACGCCAGCCTCACTGCCACGGTGATAGAGCAGGCGCTCTACCGTCTGGTCCATGGTGTCGAGCAGGCTAACCCCAGCGGGGGTATTGCGAACCTCATCCAATTGACGTTCCCATTCCAGTGACGACTGTTCAGCTTCTTTGGCAGCACTGCGCATGGTACTGGGAAGTACCGTATAGCCTAGCCATATAAGCATGGCGACGACAAAGGCTAAGGAGTTTACAGTATTCAGTGTCCGGAAGCCCAGCCTGGTGTGGTGCGACATCGCCGTTACTACCAACATGTTGATCGCCGCAAAAAAGCCAAACCCAATGGCGATACCGAACACTAGATTCCGGCGCGAGATCCCCAGGTACTCGCTGAACAGGAGCATGAAGAGAACCATTCCGCACTGCATCATGCGCACACATCGACTTACCAATAGAATCGCCGCACTAATGGTGTCAGCATCGCTGGAATGCCAAGAGGTGACTGCCCACATGCCTGTTACCAAAAGCACGACCAACGCGCACCAGCGGATGAGAATGACGCTCAGGTCGCGCAGCGCTTCGTAGGGACGAAAGGCATCTTTGAAAATTTCCAACAGAACTGCGAAAGAGACCACAGCGCTAAGGGCAGTTAATGTCCAGGAAACGTAGTACCAGTTAACCCAATGACGGAGAGGAAACTCGATCGCGAACGAGAGGATTTGAAACAGTGTGTAGTTGAAGAAGTACGGAAAATCGCGATGAAGTTTGCGCCGGTACATCGCTACGGCGATTACTGCCATAAGCACTGGCGTCAGCCACCAGAGCAAGTAATTGAACGAATACAGTCGCATAGCAGCCTCAGCAATGTTAGCTCTAGAGGCGGCGTCATACAACACCTAACTTGAGGTTGGGCCAGTCCCACACGTTGGTAGCACCACGGAGTGGCACAAGAGTGGGGATTAGACTGTGGGGGATTTTATGGAATGCCTCGCCTCCCGAAATTAAAGCAGCATTGCGCGCCACTTCGCGTCGTTATGTAATGGGATCCCAGTTTGTTCCCGGCCGGCAGGTCGCTATCGGGCCACCATCGCTGGCCATCTCGCGCAACTGGGTGCTGGGATCGCAGTTCGTACCCGGACGGCAGGTCGCTATCGGGCCACCATCGCTAGAGGTCGTGGGTATGGGAACATTGACCGTTTGGTCAGTGAGAGTATTATGTGCGCTTACACCGATCACCAGACCAAACAGCAGAATCACTGTAGCGGACCAGTATTTCTTCATTTTCTATCTCCTACGAGTCGTACAAGACCCAAGCTGGGGGATTACTTGTTGTTGTGCGACACGGGGTCGCCGGTGTCGACGGCGTTAGCCGACAAACTGATAATCGGAGACGTTCCATCGCCGATCATGACGACCGATTCAGGTGTCGGTTTTGAAGTGGTTATGCCGCTGGCTGCGGAGATAACCCCCGCCACCATCAAGCTCGCAAGAATGCCAAGGAACGTCTTTTTCATGGTGAATCTCCTGTTGTAGAGTCGTGCCAAGCCGTACGACGACCGCACAAACGATTTTCGTACAGACTATTGAGCCTATACTGCTTGAATTCTAAGATTCCGATCGATGCAGAGGAGCGAAATTGACGATTAAAAAGTGATCTAAAGTGGCAAGAAGATCAGCACTAAAAACGCCGTAATGCAACGGCCGAAAGCTACGGTACACTCCACTGACCGGCTCCGGCGTCTGAGCAATAGGCTCTCTCTGACTGAATTATAGAAAGGCGGTTCTCGGAGCTCTTACAGCATTTTGGGAGCCGCCTAACACTTTGGTACATGTACTTCTGATTCAAAAATTGGTTACTTTACAACTTATAGGCTATCTCAATGTTACTTTCGTGCCGTCCTCGCTTCGTTACTTGCGCAACTGACCGCTTGAGTGCAACCAATAACATCCATCATGCCAGACTGCAAGCTAAATTCCGCCCACGACCGAAGCAGTGACATAGTTTCGAAACTCGCAAACAAGTTTCCCGCCGCGGAAGTGATGCAAATTTGCCCGAACTGCTCGGCTCGCCTGACAAACCAGCATTGCAAACTCGGCTGTCCGACCTGCGGGTTTTATCTAAGCTGCTCGGACTTCTAGTGAGCCCTTGCGAATCGTAGTTCGGTATTTTTCGATTCGCTGCTTTCATCATCCGGGCTCGCACGCAAATCATCAAGCCTTCGTGTACTTTGATTCCAGCACTTTTGAACGGAGGAGAACTCACATGCAACGTACAGGCAGCGCCCACTGGTCGGGCGGATTGAAAGATGGTAAGGGCTCTGTTTCGACACCGAGCGGGGTCCTGCATCAAACCCAATACTCTTTTAGCACGCGTTTTGAAAATGGAATCGGCACGAATCCCGAAGAACTGATTGCCGCCGCCCACGCAGGGTGTTTCAGCATGGCGCTATCAGCACAACTTGGTAACGCAGGCATGACTGCAGAGAGCATTGACACAACGGCCACAATCACGCTGGAAAAGACCGACAACGGATTCGCCATCACCGCATCCCACCTCGACGTAACGGCCAAGATCCCAGGCGCGGACAAGGCAAAATTCGATGAGGCTGCTCACGCAGCCGAGACCGGTTGCCCAGTTTCGAAGGTCCTGAATGCGAAGATCAGTTTGAATGCAAAGCTGATTTCGTGAGGAAGAACCGAAACAAGCATTCCGACGAGAAGCGCGGGGAGATCAGGCCGCGTTTCATTTTCGGGCAACCTAGCTTGCAGGCGGAGCTCTGATGCAGTAGTGCTAGCTTCGGGAGCGCAGGATTTCTCGAATTTCGCGGTTGATGCGAGCGGCTTCTTCGGCGGCAGAGTTAATGAGTGCCAACCAGCGGGAATCCTGACCGTCCAGTTTGGACTGGCCCAGGAGGTATGCAGCCTGCATGACATTCTCGATGGCGTTGCTAAGCTGGTGGGCTAAGGTTCGCAATGTAGAGACTGTGTCTTCAGGCAGCTTCTTGAGCTCTTCCTCCATGATTCAACCGCAGTTCCCCGACGAAGATTAACGCCATCGTTCGAAGCGCTCCGAAGGGCTCACGCGTCCAATAACCACTCCCACCCAAGATATTATGCAATCGAAAACTTAACACATTTGCTGCTGTAAGTTTCGCCGAGAAAGTCCCTGGGGCATTGAACGTCGTGCGCTTATAAAGGCCTGTGGTCAATCCTGAATACCAACGACGCGAACCGGCTGCCTAGAGTCTGGTGAATATTACTGATATGATGCCCCCATCGCCAAGCTCGTCTCGAGCCCTCAGATGGGAAGACTGCGCCTCAAAACCAAGCTGCTTCTGGCTATCAGCGGGATGGTGTTCGTACTCGTTGCTGTATTCAGCTACGTCTACATCTCGCACCGCCTCCGCCAGAGCACGTCGGAAGCGTACATACGCGCCAACTTCATCGCGAAGGAGATCGAGGAGAGCGCTCGCGAAGCCACCCAAATCGATCTGGAGGAGTTGGGCGTGGACGTCAGCGACCCGGCGCGCGTCCAAGCCGCGCTGGAGCGGCGAATTCAGGAAGATAAAGGCCTGAATACGCTGCTGCAATCGATTCTCGCCTACTCATTTTCGGTTTACGACGCGGGAATCACTGATGCAAGCGGGCGTACCATCGTTCACACGGACGCCTCTCTGGTGGGAACGCCACTCGAGCCAAGACCAAATTACAACGACGTTTTATCCGCCAACGTATTTAAGCAATTGGGGATTATTTACGGCCCTCCGCGCGTCTATGACCTGATCCTGGCGATTCGCCGGGGAGAGAATGAGCGATTCGGATCCATTCGGGTTGGCATCTCGACGGTCTTCTTAAAAACAGAGCTGGCCCCGCAGCTCAATCGCGCCCTGACCTATTCCGCGATAGCCATTCTCTTGTCGCTCGCGCTGGCGGCAGGCGTTTCGAACATTGCCCTGCGTCCATTGGAAGCCATTGGCCGCCGCCTGGACCAGATGACGGCTGAGGTTCCAGACAGCCATCCCACGCCCGATCTTGGAAGGATAGACGAATATGGTCTGGTGAACACAAAGATTGATCGTCTGGGGCGGCAGATTCGGGATGTAAAGGAAGTCTTCACCACGTTAAAGGGCAACGTCGATCAGGTAATGGGATCGTTGCAAGAAGGCGTGGTGCTGTTCACTAACGAGAACAAGGTCGTCTTGGTAAGTGCCTCGGCCGAACGCTTTCTGGGGCGCTCGCGCGAGGAGACGCTGGGCCGATCAGTAGAGGAAATCTTCACTGACGCCAGCAAGCTAGGGCAGATTGTGCTCGATGCCTTTGCTCTGCACCATGTCATTTCGCAACGCGAAATCGAATTGGAAAATGGACGGCGGATTCAGATCGCCATCGACTTTATCGCCGAACGCGGACAGCGCATCGGGGCCTTGCTAACCATGCGTGACGCCGAGAGTGTCCGCCGGGTTGAGAACGAACTGGAGCTGTCGCAGCGCATCACTGCAATCGGACGGCTGACGTCAGGGGTGGCACATGAAGTCAGAAATCCGATTAATGCCATCGTGGTTCACCTGGAGCTGCTGCGCGAAAAGATGAAGGCCGTGAACGCCCAGGACGACGACTCAAGGAGGCACGTCGATATTATCGGCAACGAAATCCAGCGTCTGGATCGAGTTGTTAAGGCGTTGGTTGATTTCAATCGTCCGATCGAGCTGCGATTCGTCACTTTCGACCTGCGGCGCTTGATTGACGACGTCACCATGCTAGCCGCGCCGGACGCGGCGCGCGGCGGTGTGTTTATGGTCACCCGCACAGGGACCGGCAGCCTGCCCGTGAAAGCTGACAACGACCTGCTAAAGCATGCCGTTCTGAACATAGTGCTAAATGGCGTACAGTCGATGGAAGATGGCGGCGGCGAGCTGGAGATTACGACTCGGCATGACGAGAGCAGTGCAACCATCGCGGTTCGTGATCAGGGCAAAGGCATCCCACCGGAAATCCAGGACAAAGTGTTCAACCTGTTTTTCACGACCAAGAAAGGCGGTAGTGGCATCGGCTTGGCGATGAGCTACCGCGTAATGCAGTTGCACGGCGGGTCGCTGAGTTTCGAATCGGAGATAGGTAAGGGCACCGTGTTTCGTTTGACGCTTCCGCTGGCTCGCCAGCTGATTGCAGAAGCGAAGGAGGTTTTGACCACCACCAGGTAGCAAATGGCGGAAACCAAGTCACACTCCGAGCCTCACACCTAGCGCCCGAGAGGCACGAGTGTTTATCATAGAGAGAGCTCTCTGGCCCTGTTCGGCTGGCGCTGAACGAAAAAGAGCTGAGTCCCTGCATGAAGTCTGTGCGCAAATTCGTCGCTGTTGGCTCTTTGGTGTTACCCCTTGTCCTGCAAGGATGCGGCAAGAAGGAAAATACAGGCTTGCCTCGCCAAAGCCAGGCACCAACGGTGTCCGTCGTTCTGCCGGACGAGATCCCTCTCACAGAGGGGGAAGTACCCGAACAAACGACTCCCCCAGTTGCAGAACCGCCGCCGACGCCACAACCAGCAAAAACGAAACCGAAGAAGCCGCCGAAGAATTCCAGCACGGCGAAGAAGTCGAATCCTCAAGCGACTGCACCTTCGTCGAACCAGAGCGCCCAGAATACTCAAACCATTGCAAACGCTCGCCCGAAGAATCCGGCGGACACGGCAGCCATCGCAGCTGCAATACCTAACTATCAGGTCACGCAACAGAAGGAAGAAACCACCCGCATGGTGGATGCTACCGAGAACGCGCTGAAGGGACTTACGAGATCGCTGAATGATAACGAAAAGGCGATGAAGACGCAGGTTCAGTCGTACCTGCAGCAGTCACGGAAGGCAACCACTGACGGGGATTTCGAGCGTGCCTACCTTCTCGCCAAGAAAGCACAAGTACTGGCCGAGGCACTAATCAAGAAATAAATAAGGCACTCAACGGCGGTGGTAGACTCACTTCTTGGCAGGGCCCGCAGCACTGATTTTGCCTGCCATCTCCTTTGCCGGGCCCTGGTAAGGTCCATCGATGGCAGACGCCTTCTGCAACGCAGCCAGCGCTTCAGCTTTGTGGTTTTGCTTGGCATAGGCGTAGCCGAGGTAGAACAGTGCCTGCTGCTGGTCGGCTGGATCGGCTTGCAGCAGTGAAACAGCCGTTTTCAAATCCGTGATTGCGGGCACCAACTTTTCCTGGCTCAACTCGGCGCGGCCTAAGCACACGTGGGCCAAACCCGCGTACGATTTCTTCTCCTTGTCGTCGGGATTCGGTCCGACAAGAGTCAGCACCTTATTGGCATAGGAAGCAGTCTTACTTGCTTCCTTCGGGTCGGCTGCGTAAGCGTCGGCCATCATCAGCAGTGTGGGCAGGCTGTTGGGATTGGCCGCGAGCGCTTTTTCCCCGTAAGCTACCAGCCGCTGAGGCTGCTTCAGCTGACTCAGACTGTAGAGTGCGAGCTGCGAAATCTGGGGCTCGAACTTCGACTTCGGAAAAGCCGGTGTAAACTTCTCGATTTCGGCCATGCGCTTATTCGGGTCCTTTTCCGACGCAATGACGTTATAGGCAGACGTTTCCAGAAAATCGTAGTCATTTTGAACCGAGCTCTGTTCGTTGGCAATTTTGGCTGTCCAATCGACATCTGAGACATCGGCCGGTTTGGTTTGCCTGGCGATTGAGTTGTACACATTCGCACCCTGCACGACATAATCCATCACCTTGCCGTTGTCCTTCATTGCTTGGGCGATGGTGGTTTGTGACATGATAATGTCGAGATTGTTGGGATAGACCTCCAGCGCTGTGCTGCCGTATTGCATCGCCTTGGCGGTGTCGCCTGCGGCGAGGTACAGTTGCGAGATCTGCCATTCCGCGTACGCCACCGCTGCCTTGTCATCGGAATACTTCTTTATGAATTCCTCGTAGGCAGCGATGCGCTTCTGGCCATCGTTCTCAGCGGCAATCGTGGCCAGATCCTTGTCTTCCGGAGTGCCGGCGGGAATCACAATGGGATTGTTCTGAGGCCATGAGCTGAGGCAGGAGCTGAAGATCAGGAGGAGAAGGAAGGAAGATACTCTGCGCATGTCGTACCTCGAGGCAGGCGCGCCGGGTGAATGAGTCACGCGGGCGCTTTGTGACTAGCAGGAAATCCTAACGCGTTTCCGGCCGAGAGGCTATGAGGAAGCGCACAAACTCGGCTACCTACTTCCGGCCTTGACGTTTTTGGGCAACGACGAGGCCCCGCGGAGTCGGCAGCAGCACCACCGAGATGAGGCCATCGCGTTCCATCTTCAGCGCGGCTTCGCGGACTTGCTTGAGGTGCGAACTGGCGTCGTGCATAAGGATGATACCGAAGGGCGAGATTTTCGGGAGAAAATGCCGAACTTCCTGCTCCCGAATAGGCATGTCACTGTCACTGAACAACAGGTCGATAGTGCCTTCGACCTGCATTTCCAGGCTGGACTGGTTGCGCAACTCAATGAGGCCCGCAAAAGGTGAGGCAGTAAACTTCTCCCTCGCCGTCCCGTAGACCTTAGGATCGAACTCGCACGTAACGATGCGTCCGAAGCCGTTCATGCGCAGCCCTTCGGCGATCCACAGAGTGCTGACGCCCATGAAGGTTCCGGTTTCGACGACGAGGTTGGGCTTAATGGTCGTTACCAGCGTGCGCAGAAACTCCAATACCTCGACTTCAGCGGTCATGGAGTCGTACATGCTCCACCGCTCAGGGTGAGGACACTCGGGGGTAGGACGATGATACTCAGGAACGAGAGCACCAGCGCGCTCCTTGGCTTCGCGCATGATGCGATGTTCCTGTTTTTCTTTCCTACGGAAGAGGCGGTGGAGGCGCAATGGGCGTCACCTGAGTCGCTGTTCGCTGCTCGTCTTTTGCTGTTCGTTTCGCTCCCATTAGCATCTTCGACGAAGGGAGAGGAGCGAAAGGCGAAGAGCCTTTCCAGTATATGCGACAGGCAGGGCCTGCAATCTAGGTTACAGTGAACTTATGCGCGAGGCGTTTCAGCATCGCGGGATGAGGCTGCTATTTGTGGCCAACCTCGTCTCGATGATCGGCAGTGGAATGAATGCTGCAGCGGTCATCTGGTTCATCCTCCAGGCCACGGGCAGTGAGGTGTCGCTGGGACTCCTGGTTGCGCTGCAAACCCTGCCCTCGCTGGTTCTTCTCCCCTTCACCGGCGTCATCATTGATCGCGAAGACCGTCGTCACGTGATGATGTGGCTCGACGTGGCTCGCGGTCTGATCATTTTGATTGTGGCAGGGCTGGCGCTGCTACACAGAGTGCAGGTTTGGCAGTTGTACGGGATGACGATCCTCGTCGCCGTAGGCTTCTGGATGTTCTGGCCGACCATTAACGCGCTTGTGCAGGAACTCGCGCCGCTCGAAAAGCTTGTCGATTTCAACTCGCTGATGCTGGCGGCCGTACAGGGCGGGTGGGTGCTGGCAGGCGCAGTCGTTGGGTTTCTGTACAACAAGATCGGGCTGGGTGGAATTCTCCTGCTTGACTGCGCGACTTACGCGGTCTCGATTGCCTGTGTTTACCAGGTGCGCAAAGGACGCGTGACAGTAACACACCTTAAACCAACCGAGGAGAAGGCAGCGCCGGAGGGCACGGTGGCACGCTACCTGCACGAACTGGTGGAGGGAATACGGTATGTCCACAGTCGCAAGCAAGTTCGGTTGCTGGGCTTGGCCTGGTCGCTGTTTATCGCGGCTATGATGACGCAGGGCGTAATCTCGGCCCCGCTCAGCGATCGCATCTTGCATCGCGGAGCAGTCGGATACGGTTGGCTCAATGCGGGATGGGCCTTTGGCGCATTTACCAGCATGTTCTATGCATCTCAGTTCATTCGGCGCAATGGGGCACATCGCTCTGTAACTCTCACCATGTGCGTGATTGCTTTGGCGCTGCTGCTGTTGCCGCAGATCCCGTGGATTGTTGTTGCTGTACCAATCTATTTCGTCATGGGCTCGGGACGGGGAATAGGAGGCATCGCCATCCAGTCGGAGATGATGGAGCTGGTGCCCAAATACTACATGGGAAGAGCACAGAATACGTTCTTCTTTCTGTCGAGCGCGCTGCAGATTGTGACCGCAATGATAGCCGGTGAGGCGGCGCACCGCGATGGACTGCGGTTCGGTTTCTATATCGTCTCGGCGATGTACTTTGGGGCGGCGACCATGGCCTGGCGGGCGGTGCGAGCGGCAGAAGAAGTCATGGCGGAAGAACAAACCGCGGCAGACTAAGTCCACGATTTATTCCAGACTGCGGGTCCGATACTGCCTCCACAGGTAAACTGCGACAACCAGGGCAATCACGAAGATCAGCAGGTTGGCCCGGCCAACGAGTCGCACCAGGCTTTGCCAGTGCTGTCCGAAGAAATAGCCAACGCAGGAGATGACAGTCACCCAAAGCGCCGCTCCCAGGAAATTGAAAAGCAGGAATGTGCGCCAGTGCATGCGCAACACACCGGCCAGTGGTCCCGCAATCACGCGCATGCCGAAGACGAAGCGCGCAAAAAACACCGTGGCAGGCCCGAAGCGGTTAAACAGTTTCTCGCCGCGGGCGATTTTCTCGTCGGAAACGCGAAAGAAGCGTTGGTAGCGGTGGAGCAACGGGCGCCCGCCGTGGAATCCAATCCAATAGCCCAGGTTGTCGCCAAGTGTACAGGCAGCGATGGCCACGATGATTATGAGCGTAAGATGCAGCTGGTGCTCCTGCGAGGCAAGAAAACTGGCCAACAACAGCATGGTTTCGCCGGGCAGCGGGATACCGGCGTTCTCCAGCAGCAGAGTCACTGCTAACGTCCAGTAACCGTGCGTATGGAAGTAGTTGCGGAGTACCTCGAAGAGGTGAGGCAGCATCAGGACTGGCGCGACTCCGCAACGGCGTTGGGAACTGCGTGTGCTTCGGCCTGCAAGGGCGTGGCGGGAGTTTCGTGCAGCAGGAAATCGAGCACGATCCGGTTGAACTCCGCGGGAGTCTCTTCGTAGGGCATGTGGCCGATGTCCCGCATGGTGTATTCGACGCTGTTCTTCCAGCGGCGGTGCACCTCACTCATCGAGCTGTGGGCTACCGCTACGTCACGCTCTCCCCAAAGGAGCAACGCGGGAACGGATTCCAACAACGGCAACGACGCTTCAATGCACTTCAAATCGTTCATCCAGGAGCGAAAGACCTTCCAAAGGTGCTCAAAGCTGCCTGCGGGGTCGAGCCCAGCCCGGTAGCCGGCAAGGCTGTCGGGAGGAATAGTGGCCCGCTCAGCGTACAGCTTGCGAAAGAAGTCTTCGAGGATAAACGGAAATTTGCGAGCCAGATGGACGACGTAAATCCTCCCGACGCGAGTGCGCAGAAAGCGGATGCGGCCCAGGCCGTATCGCATCCAGGGACTGATTGGAGCCGAGAGCACAACCCTGCGAATTCGATGCAGCATACCGCGCTCTGCCAGCAGTCCAGCGAGAGCGATGGTGAGCCCGCCCCCGCGCGAGGTACCAAGGATCTCGAGTTGATTGATGTCCATGTGATCAACGAACGCGAGCAGATTCTCAGCGTCGTTGGGAAGTGTTCCGGGCAGGCTGCCGTCGCGCTGGGAAAATCCGCAGTTCAGCAAATCGACGGCATAGACCGAGTAGTGTTGTGCGAGTCCGTGTATGACGAATCGCCAGGAAAACGAGTAGGCCATGAAGCCGTGAAGAAGCAGCAAAGCAGGGCCGGTTCCTGCGTGAAGATAGCGCCAGCGAATGCCGTTGATGTCGGCGCTGCAGTCTTCAACGCCCGGAACGCGAGCAATGGGAGGAATACTGAGGAATTCG
>Ga0310914_10000092_pt1 | contig 43352 bp, 43 predicted proteins | sample GREbulkMGAN108_FD_203450 | JGI IMG/M metagenome (GOLD analysis project Ga0310914, IMG submission 203450) | Lab enrichment of tropical soil microbial communities from Luquillo Experimental Forest, Puerto Rico - GRE.bulkMG.AN108 | ecosystem: Environmental > Terrestrial > Soil > Tropical forest >... | reverse complement strand
TCGCCGGTTAAAGTGGTACGCGAGCTGGGTTCAGAACGTCGCGAGACAGTTCGGTCCTTATCCACTGTGGGCGCAGGAGAATTGAGGGGTTCAGACCTTAGTACGAGAGGACCGGGTCTGACGAACCGCTGGTGTTCCAGTTGTTCTGTCAAGAGCAGTGCTGGGTAGCTATGTTCGGAAAGGATAAGCGCTGAAAGCATCTAAGCGCCAAGCCTATCCCAAGATGAGTTCTCCCTGAAGGGTCGTGGTAGACCACCACGTTGATAGGTCTCCGGTGCAAGTGCAGTAATGTATTCAGCTGAGAGATACTAATAACCCGATCGGCTTGATCTTTTTCTTTTCTGTAAATCCATCGCTTCGGAAAGAGGCGATGGCACACAGAGAAGATCAAAAGATCTCAAAACAAAACGAAGCCTTGAGTTGGAAATCCGTAATTACGTCCTGTATGTAGTTGTCAGCGGATCAGCGCAATCAGCTGATAGTTGATTGTTGATAGCTGATAGTTCTTTTATAGAAAAACGCGATCGCCGGAGAAGAGCGCCGCGGTGCGATTGATGGCTCTCAACCATTAACAACCGTCAACTCTCTTCTCTGGTGACAACAGCGCAGTGGCCCCACCCGTTCCCATTCCGAACACGGCAGTGAAACGCTGCAGCCCCGATGGTAGTACGGCGATAGGCCGTGCGAGAGTAGGACGTCGCCAGAGTAAAACCCCGCTGGTTTATCCAGCGGGGTTTTTAGCTTTCCTGAAACGTCCTACCGAGGAGAAAATAAAGCGAGCCCGGAAGTCGCGACATCAACAGTCAAGCCGACGCGGGACAGCCGATAACGGCTCCACCGAACGCGCGTTTGTTGCTGCTTCCCGAGCCGGACACACAACGTTTGTCGACCAGCCGGCAAATCTCCTACACGAGATCGAAATTTTCATAGGCGGCCCCTGGCCAAGCAATTCCAAAGAGATAGCAAAAAGCTAGGATTTGGATAGCGAGCCTGTTGCAGAACACGTAATTTGTCTTCCGCATTTGATTACCGACCGACCCACTGCCCCAAGGAAGATGGCTGTTTGTTCTTGCGCGCGTTTATCTCGGCGTCAGTTTCTTCTCTAGCGACCATGGGAACCGGCAACAGAACGAGTTGACTGGTTTTCTCAAATACGCGATGGAGCACGGATACTCCCGGTATCAAGGTTTCCTCAGCGCAATGGTGGTCCCCCACGCTGCAACTGTCGGCATTTTAATTGTAATCGCGAAATTTACGTGGCGATTGCACTCGTGTTCGGCCTAACGACGCGACTGGCAGCGTGTGTCGCAATCCTCCTACTCTTAAATTATTTGTGCGCAAAAGAGTGCGCTGCCTTGGGGACCGGGGGATCGACCAGTCAGATATTATCCTCGCGCTGATTGTCCTACTAAGCAATGCGGGTCGCGTCTTTGGAGTCGATCGTTATTTGCACAAGTGTTTTCCTAAAATACCGATTTGGTAGAGCAGGACACTAACATGAGTCAGCGCAACTCATCCGTTTGCATCCGCGCAATCCGCGGTAATTTGCTGCATGCTAACAAGCCAAAAGGTCATCGACGCAATTAACGAGCAGATCGGCTACGAGTTCAGCGCGGAGCTGCAGTATTACGCGATCGCGGCGTATTTCGCGGCCGAGGCGTTGCCGCAGTTATCACAGCATTTCTTCAATCAAGCGGAGGAAGAAAAAGGTCACGCGCTTCGATTCATCAAATATGTAGTCGATGCCGGCGGACGGGTGGAGATCCCGGCGATTGAAGCGCCGAAATCGAAATTCAAGGCCGCGCGCGACGCAGTCAAACTATCCTTCGACCAGGAACTGCACGTTACCAAGCAGATCAACGCGCTGGTCGATCTTGCCCGAAAAGAAAACGATCATATCACGATCAATTTTTTGCAATGGTTCCTGACGGAACAGCTCGAGGAAGTTTCGTCGATGGATAATCTTCTCAAGATCATCGCGCGCGCGGGAACAGATTTACTCAAGGCCGATGAATATCTGGCACGCGTCGGAGTCAAAACGATGTCAGAGCCGCCTCAAGAATAACGTTTCAGCGGTTGAGAAGTTGAGTTGATTCGGGTTCCTGAGTTCCCGATTAGGCTTTCCCGAATTATGTTGATTTTATTTCGAAATCACGCGGACTTTCGCCAGCCGCCAAGCACGAGGCCAGTGATCGACCAAGCGACAAACGGCCGTCCCATGTCGATCAAGACAAGCGGCCACGGATTGGTCTCGAATGCCGAGAAGAGCGCAATCGTTGCGAATTCGACAAACAGAAATGCAAACCAGCAAAATAACGCGATACGCAAACCGGCAATCGCAGTGTGGGCGTGCATCCGACTGATCAACCACGCCAACGCGTAGTTCACGATGATCGCGGTGATCACTGCGAACGCATATGCCGTCCAGTTATGTGTTCGCTCGATGTCAGTCGTCGTTTTAGCGTGAAGATTCAGCCAAGTCTCGCCGAAGATGGAATACCAGCCGAAAGCGACAAATTGATGAATGATGACCAAAATCCAAACTGCAAGATGATGAATGCGCGTCTGCATGAGAGTGTGCAGACTATACGGGATAAATCGGCAGACTTAACAGGATTTAGTTGAAGAGGTTCCGTCGTCGCGCGATGCCAAAAACCTGATTTCTCGTTCGGTGCCAGCAGCGGCGAGCAACGCTATAACGCTCTAGACCAACGCAGACGCAGTTTCTGTGACCGATTCGGTATGCACTGTTTTGTCGACTGGCGCGGGTTCAATCGAAGCGATCTCGAACTCACCATTTGGTAATGTCGCAAGTTCACCAGGCTTTTTGCCAAGCAATGCCTGACCGATCGCGGTCTGATAGGAAATAATATGTCGATCGGGGTCGCCATCCCACGCGCCGAGGATCGTATAGGTCTCGGATTTTTTTGAATTTTTGTCGCGCACAGTCACGATGGTGCCGATCGAAACGCGGGACGTGTCCGAATTTTCAAACGATGTGCCACGCGCTTTTTGCAGGTCGCGTTCGAGCTCCGACCTGCGACGAACGAGAACGGCCTGCATTTGTTTCGCCGCCTTGTATTCGAAGTTTTCACTAAGATCGCCATAAGATCGCGCGATCTGAATTTCCTTGGTATTCTCGGGAATCTTCTTTTTGACGAGCTCTTCGTATTCCGTCTTGCGCTTTTCCAAACTGCTCCACGAAACAATGAGCGGCGCAGCTTTCTCCTGCGGTTGGGCGCTGGCGATCATGCTTTCGAGCTCCGGGAAAACTTTCACCATCCGTGCGAGCAGCGAGCGCTTCGTCAACTCGTCGAACAACGGACTCAATTGCAGCCGTCGCATCATACTGCGCGCGAGACCGGCATCAGCGTTCGCAAGAATGTCCGCGATCAATTGTCGATCTTCGACTAGCCAACGCTGCAATTTGCTCGCTCGGCCCGGCGCCAAATGTTGTTCGCGCTCAAGCGCCGACAAAATCGCCGCCAACAACTCAGGATTGATCAGCTCCTGCCAGTCTTTGCGTTCGATGCACAACCAAACCAGCATCTCACTGGTTGCGGAATGTTCGCGAATGCTGCGTTCGAGCATTGTCTGCAATTCAACCTGTTGACCGGCGTCTCGGAAGACGTGCGGAATCTGCGCCACCATTCGGCCATGTGTCGCCTGCATTAATTGCAGAGCGCGCGCGCTCCAGCGATCGCCGAGCGCAGCCGGCAACGCTTGCAGGATCCGCTTCTCCTTCGCCGCCGGCAGCTTCGGCAAGATCGACACTAACCGTTTTTCTTCGTCCGCGATCAGTCTCGCGAGAGTGAGACCGATATGCGTGGTCTTCAATTGCGGGAACCGTCCAAGTAAATCGTCCCGGACAAGAACGAACTCGAAAGCGAGCTCGGGATGCAGTTTTTGATTCCGCGTCGCGACGTTCTCAATTGCGACGATTACCGGTTGCAATTGTTTCTCAGGTTCTTTGAACTGTTGATGAGATTTTACGATCTGCTCGAGCGCCGTCAGTTGATGCTTCGGTTGCCGCGCATTCCCGAAGATCTCGATTAATTCGTCCGCGTGCGACACGCCTTCGGCGCGGACCTGGATGGGCTCGGTCTTCTTGACCGGAATTGAAAACGCCCCGCTAGCCTTTATCTGTTTGCGCGCCGATTCCCACCATTTCTTCCATTCGGCTTCGCTGAATAGATCGGGAATCATCCACTCGCTGATCTGTTGGGCGGTCGCTTTTCCTTCAAGGCTCTCCAAGATATTTCGAACCACCGCGACCGGATCGTCCTTGGCCAGCTTTTTCACGACGCCGAGATCGCTCGCCTTTCGAGCGAGGAAGTGTTCCGGCGGAATCACCGTGAGATTCTCAGCTGCATACTGGAGCTGCATCGCATGCCCTTTTTTGTCTGTGAAATCGATCAGAATTTGATTAAGGAGAAGATTCCACTCGGCTACGCGGCCGAATCCCCAGCTCTTGTGCAGACAAAATGTGCCTGGTCTGAGCGCGTCCAGTCTCTCAGTGGCTTTTGAAGTCAGCTTGCCGGCCTCGACCAGCTTCTCGAGCTCCGCGTCCATGAGCGTCGAACAAACTACGATGAAGGTCGGCGCTAGCAAGCAAGCGACGTCAATGTTTGCGATTGCCGTCGCGCGCCTCCCATGAAACTCTACGCGCGGTGTCGCACACAAGCATTTGGTTTTGGCTTGCCTTTAACGCCGGCGTCTTCCTCGCGTTGATTATCGATCTGGTTCAATTCAAACACCGCGGACGCGAGCTGAGCATGCGGGCCGCCGCTCATCGGACCGCAATTTGGATCGTTCTCTCGCTCTTGTTCAACCTGGTGGTCTGGAAAATCCGCGGACCGGAGAAAGCAGTCGAATTCCTGACCGGTTACGTCATTGAATACTCGCTCAGCGTTGACAACATCTTTGTCTTCGTCCTGATTTTTGCCTACTTCCGCGTTCCACCGGTGGCGCAACATCGCGCTTTGGTTTGGGGAATCGTCGGAGCGCTGATCATGCGCGGCGTGATGATCTGGCTCGGCGTCGAGATGGTCAAGCGGTTTGATTTCATCCTCTACTTTTTCGGCGTCTTTCTCCTCGTGAGCGCCTGGCAAATGTTTTTCGTCAAACAAGAGCCGCGCGGCTTTGGCCAGAGTTGGATCATGCGCATTTGTCTCCGTCTGTTTCCGATCACGCACGATTTCCACGGCGAACATTTCAAGGCCCGCGTCAACAATCGCTGGGTGCTGACGCCGCTCGCGCTGGCGTTGATCGTTATCGACGTGATGGACTTGGTCTTCGCGTTCGATTCGATTCCCGCCGTCTTTGCGATTACGCGCGACACGTTCATTGTTTACACGTCGAACATCTGCGCCATTCTCGGGTTGCGTTCGCTTTATTTTCTTCTGGCGAAGCTGATCGACCGCTTCGTTTATCTCAAAACCGGGCTGGCCATTGTTCTCGCCTTTGTCGGAACGAAAATGATAATGCGCGATCTTTTCACCATCCCGACGCTAACTTCGCTAGCGGTCGTGCTCGCGGTCCTGACAACGACGATCGCCGTCTCGATGATCGCGACTCATCGGGGCAATGGAGCTCAGAGAAACTCGATGCCGTAGAAGCGTGATCAACAGCATATCCTCGGAAGCGCATCTCGCCCGCCGGCTTGGGTTGTTCGACATCACGATGATCGTGATGGGCGGAATCATCGGTTCAGGAATCTTCATTAATCCTTACGTCGTCGCACAGCAGATCCCATCGACCATTTTAATTCTGGGCGCCTGGGCAGTTGGCGGATTAATCGCTCTCGCCGGCGCATTTATTTACGCGGAGCTTGCTTCGCAAAGCTCCGTCAGCGGCGGGCAGTATGTTTATTTGCGGGATGCGTTTCATCCCGCGCTCGCGTTTGTTTACGGCTGGGCATTGCTTCTCGTTACCCAAAGCGGCGGAATGGCGGCGGTCGCGGTCACGTTTGCAAAGTATTTGTGCGCGCTCGGACATACTCAGGCCGGCGACAACGCTGCCGTCTCCATCGCGGCAATCGCGCTCGTCATCCTCACGATCATCAATTGTCTTGGCGTGCGCGCCGGGAGCACGACCCAAAACTTCTTCATGATTTTGAAACTCGTCGCGATCGCAGCTTTGGTCGTTCTCGGTTTAACCGTCGCCGGCGCAACGGAAACGACGATGGCACGATGGGCCCCGCAATCGCCCAGCCTTTGGAATTCGTTGACCGCGTTCGGCGCGGCGTTGATTCCGGTGCAATTTGCCTACGGCGGCTGGCAAACTTCGTGTTTCGTAGCCGGTGAAGTGCGCCAACCGGACAAAAATCTCCCCCGCGGATTGCTCTTCGGCGTTCTGGGCGTAATCGCGGTCTATCTTTCGGTAAATCTCATCTGTGTTCGCGCGCTCGGTCCGCACGGGCTGGCTGAGACGAGAACGCCGGCGTCCGCGGTCATGCAACTCGCGCTTGGCGACATGGGCGCCCGCATCATTGCGATCGGTATCGCGATTTCAACGATCGGTTTTCTTAGCCAAAGCATGTTGACTGCGCCGCGCGTTTATTTCGCAATGGCTGAGGACGGATTGTTTTTTGTCAGTCTGGCAAAATTGAACCGCGCGCGCGTCCCCGGATTCGCAATCGCCTTGCAAGGCGCGCTCGCGATCGTGATCACGTTGTCCGGGCGTTACGAACAGATCCTGAACTACGTGGTTTCGGTCGATGTGATCTTTTTTGCGCTCACTGCCGCCAGCGTTTTCGTTTTTCGCCGAAGGCAGGCAGCCCTTCGCGCGTTTTCAATCCCAGGGCATCCGTATACGACTCTGCTCTTTATCACCGCCTGCGCCGGAGTCGCTTTCAGTACGTTTTACCGCTATCCGCACAACAGTGCGGTCGGCGCGGGAATAATGCTAAGTGGAATTCCAGTGTATTTGTTCTGGAAGAGGATGCAGACAAGCTTGAACGCTCAATGAAAACAAAAGAATCGGCCTTCCTGCATTGGGCGAAGACGCGCCCGAAAGTGAAATACGATCTCGCTTTGAGCGGAATTCTAAATCTGCCAATCGCCGAGTTGCATTTTAATGCCAATGAGCTGGAGCTTCATGGCGACAACGCTTACGGATATCGCCAGCTGATCGACGCGCTCGCGACCCATCGCCATGTCGCGCCAGAAACTGTGGTTACGATCGCCGGTGGCACGTCCATAGCGAACCATCTCGCAATGGCCGCGCTGATCGAACACGGCGACGAAGTGATGATTGAGCAGCCGACTTATGATCCCCTGCTCGCAGTTGCCGAATATCTCGGGGCAAGAATCAAACGCTTCCAGCGAAGATTTGAGGATCGGTTCGCGATCCACGTCGATGCATTGGCAGATCAGATCACGCCGCAGACACGCTTGATCGTGCTGACGAATTTGCACAACCCAAGCAGCGCGCTCGTCGACAACAAGACACTAAAAAAAATTGGTGTCCTTGCCGGCCAGATCGGCGCTCGCGTCCTCGTCGACGAAGTCTATTTAGAGGCGATAGTTGACCATCCACCGCCGTCAGCGATTTCGCTCGGATCCGAGTTTGTCGCTACCAGCAGTTTGACCAAAGGATACGGATTGAGCGGACTGCGCTGCGGTTGGATCCTGGCGGAGCCGGCGCTGGCAAACCAAATGCGGCGCCTGGACGATATTTTTGGCGCCAGCGCGCCAAACGTCATGGAACGACTTAGCGTGCGGGCGATCGCGCAACTTCCAAAAATTGCCGCCCGAGCAAAGTTGATATTGGAGACGAATCGAAAAACGCTGTCGGCGTTTTTCAACTCGCGCGACGATGTCGAAGTGGTTCCGACCAAGTTCGGAACGACTTCTTTCCCTCGCTTGCCGAAGGTCAATGTCGAGAACTTTTGCGCATTGCTGCTGGAAAAATATGACACCGCGGTCGTGCCGGGTCGTTTTTTCGAGTCGCCGCAACACATCAGAATTGGAATGTGCTGCGAGCCGGACAAATTCAGCGCCGGTGTCGAGCGACTCGGGCAAGCACTCGACGATTTACGGTAAAAAAACCGCGGGCTGAAGATCAACCCGCGGTTCCACTGAATTAATGTCGATTACGAGATTCCCAGCGTATCGAGTGTTGGCTCGTCCACCGTCGACGTAATCGCGAGTCCGTTATCAGCCTGGAAAGCCGCGATCGCCTGACGCGTCATCGGTCCAAGAACGCCGTCGATCGGCCCCGCATAGTAACCGTCTCGCTGTAATTGTGCCTGAACGTCAGACACAACCTGGTCCGGTGTCAGATTCGCGTAGCCGTAGATCGGTCCGTCGTACGGATAGTAGGCGTACGGGTCGTAACCCCAAGCCGGATACCAATATCCGGCATTCCAGTACCACCAACCGCCGCTGACAAAAATGATGCGACTGTAATGATGTGTCCACCAGTCGCGATCATGCCAACTCTGGTGATAATCGCGGAACGCAGCATACTGCCGTCCGCTAAACTGACTGCCTCGCCAGTTGTTGGTTACGACAACATTTCTGTTGCGGTTAACCGCGACGTTCGCTCTCTGATTGAATCTCACGTTCCGGGCTTGATTGACCGCAACGTTTCGTTCCCAATTAGCCCGCACATTTCGATCCCGGTTGACCGCAACGCTTTTTGCGGGTTTAACGTGAACGTTTCGGTCCCGATTAACCGCGACGTTACTTTCGACGCGGCCACGGTTTGTCACCCGAGCATTTTCATGTCGACCACGCGCAGTCGTAGTGTTGTGGTAACGAACATTCGCGTTTGCGTTAGTCCGCGGCCTCTCCGCATAGGTCCGTTGCCGGGATGGCGCGGTCGAAAGTTGTCGCTGCGTATTCGCCGGCCGCGCTACGCTCCGAACCGTTGTTTGATTGGGCGCGGTCGCTGTCTGAGCGCGCGCATTGCTGCGACGAACGCTTGGCGCCGTATTTTCGCTGTCCCCCCGGTGTCGATGCTGAGCAGACGCCGTGAATATGAATACAAATCCCAAGCAGATTGATGTGAATATATGTTTCATTGATCCCTAATTCCTCCATCAACGTTAGACCGACCGGGGAACGGCGATATTCAACATCGTTAAGTAATCGCCTGACTAAACGATGAGTAGGAGATTTCCGCAATTTTCAGGTGGCCAATCGTCCCACAATAAGGTCCTTAGCGCGTTTTAGTAACGCTCCGCCGAGCCGCAGATTGCCGGTAAGAAGTTCCGCGTGAAATCTTTTCACAATCCGGTAGCCCGGTAACATCGGCAGTATGCAAGGAACTGCGGCCGTGAACGAAGTGCGTCTTTGGGGAACACGCTTCGTTCACATTGCGGCGCTGTTCGCCGCGCTCGGCGGTCTTTTGTTCGGTTACGACACCGGGGTGATTTCCGGCGCACTGATTTTTATTGAGCGCGAATTCCACTTAACCACCGCCGCCGAAGAAATCGTAGTGAGCGGCGTTCTTTTCGGCGCAACAATCGGCGCAATCTTCGGTGGAGCAATGGCCGACCGCATCGGACGGCGAAGAGCCTTGCTCATAACCGCGTTGATCTTCGGCATCGGTGCGCTGGCCAGCGCGCTCGCACCATCGCCGGCCATTCTAATTTTGAGCCGCATCGTGCTCGGTGTCGCAATCGGGCTCTCCTCGACGACCGTTCCGGTTTATCTCTCCGAAGTTTCGCCGGCCCACGCCCGCGGCTGGATTGTCTCGCTTTTTCAACTCGCGGTCACGGCCGGAATCGTTTGCGCTTACCTGGTCGATTTCGCGTTCGCAGGAATCGGTGGTTGGCGCTGGATGCTCGGTCTCGCGGTTGCACCGGCTCTCATCTTCGGCACTGGAATGATCTTCCTCCCCGAAACTCCGCGCTGGTTGATCCGTAGCGGCCGCCACGAAATCGCGCGAGGCGTGTTGCTCCGAATCCGCGACAGTGCGGATGTCGATCTTGAGATCATCGAGATCCAGACAAGTCTGGCCGAGCAGACGCAACAAGGAACTTGGGCCGACTTGCTCCACCCGCATGTGCGACCGGCGTTGATCGTCGGCCTCGGACTAGCGGTGTTTCAACAAATCACCGGCATCAACACGGTCATTTACTACGCGCCAAAAATACTTCAGTTCGCCGGGTTCCCGTCCGCGTCGGGCGCTATTCTCGCTACCGCTGGCGTCGGCGTTGTGAACTTCACGATGACAATCGTCGCGATGCTCCTGGTCGACCGCGTGGGAAGGCGACCGTTGCTGTTGATCGGCATCGCGGGAATGATTGTCACTCTGGCAGTGCTTGCGTTCAGCTTTCACGCCAACACCCAATCGACTAATCTCGCCCGGACCGCAGTGATTTGTCTGATGGGCTACATCGCGTCGTTTGCGATCAGTCTCGGTCCCATTTTCTGGCTCCTCATCGCTGAAATTTATCCACTGCGAATTCGCGGATTGGCCGAAGGCACCGCCGCGACATTCAACTGGGGCTCAAACCTGGTCGTTTCGCTCACCTTTCTGACACTGCTGGAAAAACTGGGAGCGAGCTTAACCTTTGCCCTCTACGCGTTCTTCTCGGTCGCTTCCTGGTTGTTCTCTTATCATTTCGTTCCCGAAACGAAAGGCCGGACGTTGGAGCAAATCGAAGTGTTCTGGAGGACAAAAACAGCAGACTGACAATGGCCCGCAGGCCGTGGCTACAATTCTTCGCGACCGTGCGGTTTTGTTAAATCGACAATCGGTCCGAGCGGGACGATCCGGGTGGGATTAATTTCCTCGTGCGTCATATAATAGTGACGCTTGATGTGGTCGATGCTTACGGTCTCAGCAATTCCCGGCTGCTGATAAAGATCGAGCAGGTATCCCTGAAGATTCCGATAATCGATGATTCGGCGCAGATTGCATTTGAAATGACCGTGGTAGACCACATCGAACCGGATCAAGCTGCAGAATAGTCGCCAATCCGCCTCCACAATGCACTTCCCGAAGAGATAGCGGCTGTTCGTCAGGCGCGCTTCCATTTCATCGAGCGCGCCGAAAAGCCGTTTGCACGCAGCCTCGTAAGCAAGCTGACGTGTTGCGAAACCGGCGCGGTAAACGCCGTTATTGATATTTTCGTAAAGAAAATCGTTCAGCTTGGCATGCTCTGCCTCGATCCCCCTTGGGAAAAGGTCGACATCCTTGTTCACCGCGAACTCATCTAACGCACGGTTGAACATCACGCAGATGTCGTCTTCACAATTATTAACGATCTTTTTCGTTTCTTTGTCCCACAGCACAGGCACCGTTACGCGCTGTTTGTAATTCGGATCGCTCGCGGAGTAGGCTTCGCTAAGATAACGAAAGCGATTTATCGGATCAGTCGACTCGAAATTGTCGAGATCCTTCAATGGCGCACCCGGCTTTGTTCTCTCCGGATCGCGGAACGCCCAGCCTTTTTCGTCTCGAAACGGATCGACAATCGTCATGCCGATGGCGTGCTCGAGTCCTTTCAGCTTGCGAAAAATGATCGTCCGGCTCGCCCACGGACATGCCAGCGAGACGTAGAGATGATATCGGCCGACCGCGGCGGGAAAAGATGTCGATGCATCGTTCGAAATCCATTCACGAAACGCATCTTCCTGGCGCTTAAATTCGCCGGCGGCGGTCTGCTCATGCGGGAGATGCGAGGAAGCCACGAGACTATCTAGTCCAGGGCCAAAAGAACGCGAGCAACCGGCGGGTTTGGCTTCCGCAAAAAAGTTCTTGCCAGTGAAATGGTGCTATAGTTAACTATATCACTAAATGAGAGCGAATACGGGCCAACTGGTCGAGCGCGCGGCTGTTCCTAGGACGATTCGGAGTCCCAAATGAGCCGTGAATGGAATGACGGTCAGCCGATTTATCGGCAGCTTCGCGATCGTGTCGTCCACATGATTCTCGACGGCGTACTGAAAGAGGAAGACTCCCTGCCCTCGGTGCGAACCGTCGCCGCTGATTACCGGGTCAATCCCCTCACCGTTCTCAAGGCCTACCAGGAACTGGTTGATGAGAACCTGGTTGAAAAGAAGCGCGGTCTGGGAATGTTTGTGAAGCGCGGCGCTCGCGAACGGTTACTCCAAGTCGAACGCCAGAAGTTTCTGACCGAACACTGGCCGCGCGTCTCAGCAACGATAGAACGGCTTGGTCTCAATTTAAGCGAACTGCCACATCCAGTTGCGACGCGGCGCTCAAAAAATGAAAAGGAGGATCGTTAATCCATGGCAACCATTGAAGCCCGCGGTCTTGGCAAAACGTTCGGCACAACGGTGGCATTGAACAATGTCAATCTTCGTGTCGAAGAAGGCCGCATTCTTGGAATCATCGGCCCGAATGGCGCCGGCAAGACAACCGCGCTCAACGCCATTCTCGGACTCACCTCCTACCAGGGCGAATTGAAGGTCCTCGGACGCGATCCCTGGAGAGCGCGCGATGAATTAGTGCGCGACGTCTCGTTCATTGCCGATGTCGCCGTCCTGCCGCGTTGGATCCGGGTAAGTGACTTGCTCGAGTACGTCGTGGGTGTTCATCCAAAGTTCGATCGCGCGAAAGCGGAAGGCTTTCTGGCCAAGACCGCGATCAAACGACGCAGCAAAGTGCGCGAACTATCGAAAGGAATGGTCGCGCAATTGCATCTCGCCATCGTGATGGCAATCGACGCCAAGCTTCTGGTCCTCGATGAACCGACGCTTGGACTCGATATTCTTTTCCGGAAGCAATTCTACGATTCGTTGCTCAACGATTACTTCGATCACAGCCGCACAATCGTCGTCACCACGCATCAAGTGGAAGAAGTCCAGGATGTCCTGACCGATCTCGTTTTCATCAACCACGGTCGCATCGTTCTGCAATGCACGATGGAGGAATTCGAGTCGCGCTATGTCGAAGTCATGGTGCATCCCGACCACGTCGCCGGGGCCCGATCGCTCAAGCCGATGTCTGAGCGTCAGGTGTTCGGACGAAGCATTCTTTTGTTCGACCACGTCGATCGCAATCAACTTGCCGCCCTCGGCGATGTTCGCACTCCGAGCATCGCCGATTTGTTCGTCGCGGTAATGAGCAACTCCAAAGGACCAAGAAATGAATAACCCATCCACGTCCGAATCGCCTAACCAGCCAACGCCTGCTCCACACGCGACGCCGACCTTTTATTGGTCGGTTAAACGCGAGCTATGGGAAAACAAGTCAATCTACTTTGCGCCGCTGATCGTTGCCGGGGTCGTTTTGTTCGGATCGCTGGTCGGTTCGGCACATCTTCCGGAGCGCAGACGGACCGCGATGTTGCTTGATGAAGCGCATCGGCGAATGGCCATTGAACTACCCTACGACATCGCGGCGATGATGATCATCATCACCGGATTTATCGTCGGACTATTTTACTGCCTCGATGCGCTTTACGGCGAACGCCGGGATCGCAGCATCTTGTTTTGGAAGTCGCTGCCGATCTCGGACATCACCACCGTACTTTCGAAAGTCAGCATTCCACTGCTCGTCCTGCCGCCGATCATCTTCGCCACCGTTGTCGTGATGCAGTTCATCATGTTGCTCATCAGCACCGCAGTGCTGCTCCCGAGCGGATTGGGGGGCACGACTTGGGCGAACTTCAACCTGCTCCAGCAATCGGTGATCATGCTTTACAGCGTGATCGTGATCGTGCTTTGGCACGCGCCGATCTACGGCTGGGCACTGCTCATTTCTGGCCTGGCGCGACGCGCGACGTTTCTCTGGGCGGTAATGCCTTTTTTCGCGATCGGGATTTTCGAAAAGATCACATTCAACACGACCTACTTCTATTCGATGGTGAAGAATCGCGTGTTTGGTGCCGGTGACCTGGCCTTCAATTTGCACCGCTCTTTTGGGATCGACTCCCTGACCCAACTCACGCCCGGCCGGTTTTTGAGCGCACCGGGACTTTGGCTCGGACTGATCTTTGGCGCCGCGTTCGTGATCGCTGCGATTCGGCTACGTCGTTATCGCGGTCCCCTTTGATTCAGATGCTTTCAGTCAATCAGACGAAGGAGAATTATGAAAATACTTATAATTGTTAACGCTTGTTCAGTGTTGTTTGCAGGTTCGCTCTTTGCCTCGTCTTTACAGGAGCAAAACAAGGCGATCGCGAAACGCGCCTTTGAAGAAATCCTCAGCAACGGCCGGTTCGAACTCGCAAACGAGCTCTACGCCAAGGATTTCATCAACCATGGCGTCCATCACGATGCCAGCCTGGACGAAGACCAAGCGGCGCTGAGAGGCTGGCACCAGGCGTTTCCGGACGGCGTCATCTCGCCAGAGAGGCTGATTGCGGAAAACGACTTGGTCGCCATCTACTGGAAAGCTCACGGCACCAACACCGGCACAGGTAACGGGCTGCCTGCAACGGGCAAAAAGACGGAACTAGCTGGAATTACCATCTGGCGCATTGTCGATGGCAAAATCAAGGAAGAATGGTCTGCGTTTGATCAGCTTTCAATGATGCAAGAACTCGGACTGCTCCCGGCGAACAAGTAGGCAACAAACACAGGGGCGAATCCGTGCACCCAATCAAAAAAACCGCGCGCATCGCCGGCGCGTTATATGTTTCAACGGTTCCAATTGCGTTGTTCGCCTGGTCTTATGTGCCGGGCAAACTCATCGTGCGCGGAAACGCGACAGCGACGGCAGAGAACGTCCTAAGTCACGAGACACTGTTTCGTCTCGCAATTCTCGCTGACCTAGTTGGCTTTGTGATTTTCATCTGTCTCGGCTTCGCGCTCTACCGCTTGCTTCGCGACGTCGACCGGATATGGGCGGTGGTGATGCTTGGCTTCGTCCTTGTTTCGGGCGCTGTTGGTTTCTTGAATTCACTAAATAACATCGCCGCTGTGACCCTCTTCCGCGGCGCCGACTTTCTCGTAGCCCTGGAGAAACCTCAGCGTGACGCGCTCGCTATGTTGTTTCTGCGTCTGCACGGTCAGGGCAGTGTGATTAACGAAATCCTTTGGGGGGTATGGCTCTTTCCCTTTGGTTGGTTGGTATTTCGCTCAGGCTTCTTGCCGCGCTTTCTCGGCATTTGGTTGATGATCAACTGTTTCGGATGGCTCGCCGTCAGCGTTGCCGGATTATTTTTCCCGCCGTATTCCGATGCCATTTATCGCTATGCCCAGCCCATCTTGTTTGGGGAAATGGCGATTATGCTCTGGCTCCTGATTAGAGGCGCCAATGTCGCGTCGATCCCGGCTGCGATTTCGGCAAGCAACTCCAGTGTGCCAGCTACGCAACTATGACAGCTAAAGAATGGTCGCCGAAAGCCAAGGCGCGATTAGCAGGTGTTTTTGAAGTACTCGAAGGTTCTACGTCGGCTTGGGGGCAAGTGACCGTGCTCGGGTGGCTCATTGTCGTTGGCAATGCTTCCGCAACAGCGGCGAACATTTTGCAGCACGAAACGTTATTTCGACTAGGCTTCGCATCGTCCCTTTTCGGCGTCGTATTCCATCTCGCTTGGGCGTTTCTGTTTTACCAGTTGTTCAAGCCGGTGAGCCGAAGCGTTTCTCTCTGTGCATTACTGGTTATTCTTGTCTGCTGCACTCTTCAGGCGCTGAGCGCTCTTCTCTATCTCGCACCGTTAGTCGTGTTGACCGCCGGGAGCTCTCTGAGCGCGCTTAACCAGGAACAATTGCAGGCACTCGCCTACATGTTTCCCAAATTGAACGGTCTGGCCTTCGATACCACCCTCGTGTTTTTTGGACTTTGGTGCGTTTTGACGGGCTACCTGATTTTTAAGTCCACCTTCCTGCCTCGAATTCTGGGTGTGCTGCTGGCGATCGATGGTTTGGGTTGGATGATGTTTATGTGGCCGCCGCTCGGACACTATTTGTTCCCGATAATCGCAGTCGCGTGCGGCCTGGCGGAAATTCCGCTGGAGTTGTGGCTCCTCATATTTGGCGTGAATAACGAACGCTGGAAAGCGCAGGCCGAAGGTCTCACGGCACCTAATCCCACTGGCGACGAGCGTTCCAACAGACAACGCGCGACGATCCGATTGCCTCTCTTCCTTTAATGAATCACCGACTCAAGCTTCAGCGATCGCGATGAAACTGAAACGCGTACTTAAATGGAGTCTGCTCGCAATTCTCGTCACGCTCACCGTGTGGATCTTCATCGCGTATTGGACTTCAACAAACGACTGCGGACGCAAGATTGCTCCCGGACGTGAACTGATGAAAGCGATTCGTTACTGCGAATACGGTCCGCCGGATGACGTTCTGAAACTCGAAGAAGTCGAAAAACCGGTCCCGAACGACAACCAGATTCTTGTCCGCGTTCACGCCGTTTCTCTTAGATTTTACGACAGTGGCATGCTGGAAGGCGGTGTCGGCAGACTCGTCTTTGGACTGCGGAAGCCAAGAAATACCTGCCCGGGGTCTGATTTCGCCGGAGCAGTTGAAGCGGTCGGCCGAAACGTGACCGAGTTTAAGCCGGGCGATGAAGTCTTCGGGGTAAGGGCAGGCGCTCTTGCCGAATATATCTGTGTCACGGCCAGCCGAGCGGTTGTTTCGAAACCGGGCAACGTCACTTTCGAGCAAGCCGCCTCAATCCCTACTGCGCTGGTTGCTTTACAGGGTCTGCGCGACACGGGGCGAGTGAAAGCAGGACAAAAGATCCTGATCAATGGTGCGTCTGGAGGCGTGGGCACGTTCGCGGTGCAAATTGCAAAGGCGATGGGCGCGGAAGTAACCGGCGTCTGCAGCACACGCAATCTCGATCTTGTGAAATCGTTAGGCGCCGATCACGTGATCGATTACACGAAAGAGGATTTCACGAAAAGCGATCAGCGTTACGACGTAATTTACGATCTCGTCAATAATCGTTCCTTTGCGGAACGCCGCCGCGTCCTCAAACCGGGCGGTATCTGTGTGTTGGCCGGGGTCGGCGGCTCAGGAATGCGCAAGGAAACTTTGGTCAACATGGCTGGCGGCTTCAGCGCTGCTCTTCGTTCGAAGTTCGGGAAGGAGAAGTTTGTTATGTTTGGCGTCGACATTAGCAAAAAAGACCTCGGCGTTCTGCGCGATTTGACGGAAAGCGGAAAGGTCGTGCCCGCTCTCACCAAGACGTATCGGTTTACTGAAACCGCTGCGGCCTATAAATATCTCGAAACCGGGCACGCCAGCGGAAAGATCGCTATTACGGTCGAATGAAGCTCGTTAAGCGAATCTTTAAATGGACCGCAGCTGTCATCCTGCTTGTGCTGATCGGCTGGTTCTTCATCGCTTACTGGACTTCAACTAACGACTGCGATCGCTATGCAACCACTCCAAATAATCCTATGAAAGCTATTGTTTATTGTGAGTACGGTCCGCCCGAAGTTTTGCAGCTCAAGGAAATCGAAAAGCCGGCTCCGGCAGACAACGAGGTCCTCGTTAGAGTGCGCGCAGCCGGAACGAATCCTTTGGATGGAATGCATACCGGACGCGCTCGAATCGTTTCTGGATTGCGCAAACCGAAACTAACCCGACTCGGGACTGATTTCGCCGGCGTTGTGGAAGCGGTCGGCAAAAACGTAACCGCATTCAAGCCAGGTGAGGAGGTGTTTGGCGCGAAAACCGGCGCGTTTGCCGAATACGTCTGCGTTCGTGAGGATCGCGCGATTGTGTTAAAGCCGGCGAACGTAACGTTCGAAGAAGCAGGTGGGACCGCAATCGCGGCAATTACCGCGTTACAAGGACTGCGCGATAAAGGAAAGCTTCAAGCGGGGCAAAAAGTCCTGGTTAACGGCGCCTCGGGCGGTGTCGGCACGTTTGCGGTGCAAATTGCCAAAGCATACGGCGCCGAGGTGACCGGCGTCTGCAGCGGGCGCAATGTCGATCTGGTGAAATCAATCGGCGCCGATCACGTAATCGACTACACGAAAGAAGATTTCACCAAGACGGATCAGCGCTACGATCTAATTTACGATCTCGTCTCTAATCATTCATTCGCCGAACGGCGCCAGATCTTGAACCCGAATGGAATTTGCGTCATTGCCGGCGCTGGCGGATCTGGCTGGCATGAAGGAATTCTCCGACGCATGGCCGGCACGCTTTACGCCTACGTCCGGTCGCGATTCACCAGCCAAAAATTTCTGGCTTATCTCGCGATGCTGAACAAAAAAGACATGACCGAGCTGGCCGAATTGATGCAATCGGGAAAAGTGAAGCCGGTGATCGACCGGACTTACAAACTAGACGATCTCGCAGCCGCGGAACGATATCTTCAGGAAGGACACGCTCGCGGTAAGGTCGTTGTAACCGTGGAATAGAATGAAACCAAGAATTAACCTATGAATGTTCAGACCTACGCAAGAATTGCCGGCGCGTTGTTCCTGCTTTCGTTCGTCGCGGGCGGCTTTGGTGAAGGTTATGTTCCGTCCAAGTTCATTGTGTCGTCCGACGCTGCAGCCACCGTAGCGAACATCAAAGGTTCCGAGTTTACGTTCCGTCTCGGCTTTGCCGGCTTCCTGATAGAATCGATGTGCGATGCTGCCCTCGCTTTGATCTTTTACGTGTTGTTGAGCCCGGTAAATAAGAACGTTTCTCTTCTCGCCGCGTTCCTCGGTCTTATCAGCACTACTGTTTTTGCCGTCGCCGAGCTCTTTTGTTTTATGGCGCTTCACATTGTCGGGGGAGCCGGTTACCTGAATAGCTTCTCGGCCGATCAACTCAACACGCTCGCCCTGTTGTCGCTAAAGTTTTACACAACTGGCGGTATGATCTTCACCGCCTACTGCGGTTTGGCTTGGATCTTGCGAGGCTGCTTGATGTTTTACTCGGGATATCTTCCGAAGTTTCTCGGTGTCCTCATGGTGATCGGCGGTCTCGGGTTTTTCGTGAGAAACTTCCTGCTGATTCTCGCGCCGGCCTATGCCTCCGACATGCTTCTGATGCTGATGTTTCCGGGCGGGCTGCTGCTGACTGGCTGGTTACTAATTAAAGATGTCGATGTTGGAAAGTGGGAATTGACGTGGCGCGTGAGTCCAGCCGGACCGGCGTAGTGACCAGTGACCAGATTCGTTCTGTTACATCTTAGTTCGAAACGCTAACCTTTTGACTCCTGTTTTTTCAACTCCTCAACTCCTCAACCGCTCAACCCTTCAACTCATATGAAACGTGTCCTAAAGTGGCTATTCCTCCTGATTCTAATCGGCGGCTTCGTTTGGTTCGAAATTGCCTACTGGCGATCGACCAACGACTGCGACCGGAAGAAGGTGGCCGCGCCGAGCAATCCGATGAAGGCGATTATCTATTGCGACTACGGTTTGGCCAATGTTCGGCTCGACCAAATCGAAAAGCCCGTCCCGAAAGACGACGAAGTGCTCGTCCGAGTTCGCGCGGCTTCGGTGAATCCGTATGACTGGCATTTCGTCGAAGGCACACCTTACGTCATGCGCGCGATGGGTGTCGGTTTGCGGAAGCCAAAGGACATACGGCTCGGCGTTGATTTCGCCGGTACAGTCGAAGCCGTAGGCAAGAACGTGACTCAGTATAAAGCAGGCGACGAAGTCTTCGGCGGAAGAGGCGGCGCGTTTGCCCAGTACGTTTGCCGGCGCGCCACTGGCGCGATCGCGCTCAAACCAGCGAACGTGACTTTCGAACAAGCCGCCGCTCTGAATATTGCCGGCATCACCGCGTTACAGGGAATTCGAGACAAAGGAAAAGTTCAGGCAGGCCAGAAAGTGTTGGTGAACGGCGCCTCCGGCGGAGTCGGAACGTTTGCCGTGCAAATCGCGAAATCTTTTGGCGCAAATGTGGCGGGCGTTTGCAGCACACGAAATATCGATCTGGTGAAGTCGTTGGGCGCCGATCAGGTAATCGACTATACCAAGGAAGATTTCACGAAGGGCAACGAACGTTACGATGTAATCCTCGATAACGTCGGGACCGGCCACTCACTTTCTGAATACAAGAAGGTGATGGTGCCGGAGGGAAAATATGTTCTCATCGGAGGCGGCGGAGTTGCGGATCAAGGACTGTTGGGGGGCCTCGCGCGCGCTCTGTGGGCACCCATCGTCTCGAAGTTTGGGAAACAACACATGGGAATGATGATGGCCGACCCGTCCACTAAAGATTTGACGATGCTTGGCGAAATGACGCAGGAGGGAAAACTCAAACCCGTCATCGATCGAACTTACAAACTCGAGGAAGTCCCGCAGGCGCTCGCTTATCTCGAGCAGGGCCACGCGCGCGGCAAAGTCATTATCACAGTAGATTAATTGGAAATTTTCAGCACTGCATTGCCCGAAAGTTTTCCGGCGCGAAACTCTTCGAGGGCTTTATTTGCGTTTTCGAGCGCAAAGACCTGAACTTTGGTTTTTACCGGAACGCGCGGCGCGATCTTGAGAAATTCCTCGCCGTCACGGCGAGTGAGATTGGCAACCGAACTGATCGCCCGTTCTTCCCAAAGATCGGCATACGGAAATGACGGGATGTCACTCATGTGAATTCCGCCGCAAACCACGATCCCTCCTTTGGCGAGCGCGCGGAGCGCGGCCGGAACCAGCGACCCGACCGGTGCAAAAATAATTGCGGCGTCGAGTTTCTCGGGTGGCAATTCATCCGAACCGCCGGCCCAGACCGCGCCTAATTTTTTCGCTTCTTTCTGACCGGCGGAATGGCCCGGTCGAGTGAAGGCGTAGACTTCCTTTATCTCGTAGACCGCGACCTGCGCGATCAGGTGGGCCGCATTTCCAAAACCATAAATGCCGAGTCGCTTCGCGCCGCCGGTTTTTCGATAGGAACGATAACCGAGCATTCCGGCGCAAAGGAGCGGCGCAACGTCAACGTCGTCGTACTCATCAGGCAAATGAAAACAATAACGCACGTCTGCCACCGTCAGCTCGGCGTAGCCTCCGTTAATCGTGTAGCCCGTAAATCTCGCCCGATCGCAGAGATTTTCGCGATCGGCCCGGCAATAGCGGCACTCCCCGTCGGTCCAGCCGAGCCACGGAATTCCAACACGATCGCCAACCGCAAATCCTTTCACGGTGGCACCTATTTCTTCGACGCGCCCAACGATCTGGTGGCCAAGAATTAGAGGCAGTTTTGGATTCGGCAGTTCGTTATCAACAATGTGCAGATCAGTCCGGCAAACGCCACAGGCGCTCACGCGAACGAGCAATTGTCCCTTTCCCTGTTTCGGTTCTGGAACATCACGGAGCGCAAGCGGCGATCCGATTTTGTCGAGAACCATCGCGCGCATCTTCGTAGCGCGCTTCTAGACAGGCGCAAGTTCTTTTGATGGTGGAGTTGCCTCGTGCTCGTGGAAGTGCGCGCTGCGCAGGAACGGGACTTTGTCGAGCACGTGCTCCTGGAACCATTCGAGCCAGAGGTAGATCACCGGAGTCACAAACAACGTCACCATTTGCGAGAAGATCAAGCCACCGACGATTACTAAACCGAGCGGGCGGCGCGATTGCGCGTCCTGACCAAAACCGAGCGCGAGCGGGATCGCGCCCATCAACGCGGCGAGCGTGGTCATCATGATCGGACGAAAACGTTCCACGCTCGCTTCGTGAATGGCGGAGCGCAGGTCCCAGCCCTCGTCGATTCGTTGCAGCGCGAAATCGACCACCATGATTCCGTTTTTCTTCACGATGCCGAGAAGGAGGAACAATCCGATCACGCTGTAGAGCGACAAAGTTGAATGAAAAATCCAAAGCGTAGCCAGACCACCAACCACCGCCGGCACAATCGCCGGAAACAAGACCGTGATCGGATGGACGTAGCTTTCGTAGAGAATTCCCAGGATCACGTACATCGCGAAGATGGCCAGGAGCAGGATCGCCGGCAAAGCACGAAAGAGTTGACGAAAGACCAACGCTTCACCCTGAAAGGTCGATTGCACGCTCGGATACTGGCTCTGGATCTGACCGAAGGAATCTTCGATAAACTTTGTCGCATCACCAATCGCCACGCCGGGAAGCAAATTAAAATTGATCGTAACGCTGGTGAACTGATCGAAATGGTTCACCGCTTGTGGTCCAATCACCTGGCCCGTTGTCGTAACTGCCCGCAAAGGAACAAGATCGGCCGAGGTCCCAGTTGTAACTGCAATTCCCGGACTGCCGCCGAGCTGGCCAATGGCGCTCCCGCTATTACTCCGAACATACAAGTTGTTGAGATCGCCCGGCGTCGCACGCTCGCTGTCTGCCGCTTCGAGGATCACCTGATACTGATCATCCGGCTGCTTGATCAGATAGACGTAGTTCTGTGAGTAAGCGTTCTTTAGCAAACTCTGGATCGCCGACGTCGAGACGCCATAAGTCGCGGCGCGCTCGCGATCGATGTTCACCGTCAGGTTCGGCGTACTGTGGTAATAGTCCGAACGAAAGGAAGCGAAGCCTTTGAAATCGCGCAGCTTCGCCATCAATTGATCAGCCGCCTGGTAAACGTCGTCCGGAACAATCCCGCTAATGGTAAACGCGTATTGCCCTTGCGTTTGATTGGTCGCGCCGACGTTGATTTGCAAAACTGGTTGCGGCGTGATGACTGCGTTGATGCCGGGGATGGTGGCGATCGACTTTTGCAGCCGCAGAATGCATTGCTCGATCGGGTCGCGTTGCCCGCGCGGTCTAAAAACCGCGAAGATAACCCCTTGTGAAGCGGCGCTGCGCTGCGCGGACCCGGCGACGGTAAAGAATTGCGCAATGCCCGGTTCAGCGATGACTTTTTCGTTCACCTGTTTTTGAAAAGCGCGCATTTGTTCCGGCGAAGTCCCTTCCTGAGCAATAAAAACGCCGCGCGCGGAGCCACTGTCCCCGACCGGAAGCAAAGTAAACGGCAAATGGGTGAAGAAAAACCCGAGACCGATGATACAACCGAGCAGGATAGGCCCGGTCAGCCACGCGCGGTCGAGGAACTTATCGAGCGCCCGGCTGTAGGCGCGGATCACGCTTTGAATAAAGTCGCCGGTCCATCTTTCCATCCGGGCCCGTTTGTGACCCGCTTTGCGCTCGCCAAGAATCCGAGCGCACATCAACGGCGTGAGGGTCAGTGAAACGAGACCTGAGGCGAGAATCGCAACGATGATCGTGATGGAAAATTCCTGAAAGATGCGACCGAGCAGTCCGGGCAAAAGGACCAACGGAATGAAAACCGCCGCGAGCGAAAGGGTCATCGACAAAATGGTGAATGAAATTTCGCCGGCTGTATTGAAGGCGGCCTGGAGAATTGTCTCACCGTGCTCGGCCCGGCGAATCACGTTTTCCAAAAAGACAATTGCGTCGTCGACCAAAAATCCGATGGCGAGAGTCATCGCCATCAGCGTCAGGTTATTAATCGAGAACCCGAACATGTACATCGCGGTGAAAGTGATCAGCAGTGAAAGTGGCAAGGCGATCGCAGGGATGAGCGTATCGGTCGCGCGCCCGAGAAAGACGTAGATCACCACCACCACCAGCACGAACGCGATCGCCAGCGTGGTCCGCACATCGTGAACGGAATTTACAATTGTTTGCGAGCGATCGAACACCGGAACGAAGCTGATCGATCCGGGCAGGCTGGCGCGGAATTCCGGAAACAGCGCCTTGACCGAATTTGCAACCTCGACTGCGTTCGCACCGGCTTGCCGCGAGGCGGCCAGCACGACAATCGATCCCGGCGACTTGATTCCGCGGGCAAAGAAGAAGCGCGAGGTGCGCTCGTCCTGCACACTTTGTTTCACTTCGGCAACGTCGCGCAAATAAACCGGCGAGTTGTCCCGGTTCCGCGCGACGATCAGGTTCCGATACCCTTCCGCCTGATCGATTTGCCCGTTCGGTTGAAGAACAAACGTGCGATGCGGACCATCGAATTGTCCGGCACCGGAATAAACGGTTCCGGCTTTGATCGCGCTGGCCAGATCGTCCATCGTCAAGCCCCGCGCGGCCAGGGCCGAGGGAGACGCTTTGATCCGGATCGCGGCTTGAACGCCGTAAATGTTTACTTGCGAGACGCCGGGCAAAATGGCGATCCGTTGCGCCACCACGGTCGACGCGTACTTATATAGATCGCCATCGGTTAGGCTGTCCGACATCAGGCCAATCAAATAAACCGCCTGATCGTTGGGATTCGTTTTGCTGAACGTTGGCGGGCTCGGCAGATCGAGCGGCAATTTCCCGGTCGCGCGCTGGATGGCCGCCTGCACGTCGGTAGCCGCGTCCGTGATGCTCTTGCTGAGAACGAATTGAAGCGTGAGCGAAGTGTTCCCCTGCGAGCTCGAACTGGTGATGATGTCGAGTCCCGGGATTTGCAGGAATTGTTTTTCAAGCGGCGTCGCGATGTTGTTCGCCATCGTCACCGGGTCAGCGCCGGGATAAGAGCAGCTGACTTGAATGATTGGATAATCGACCGCCGGGAGATCGTTGACCGCAAGCTTGTTGTAGGTGGCGGCGCCCGCGACGATCACCGACAGCGTCAAAAGCACCGTCATCACTGGCCGGCGAATAAACGGGCCCGAAAGGCCGGTGCCTTTGACCGGAACTAATTTCGGTGATTGGGGAGTGCCACCGTCGGACGTCGATCTTAAGCGATTTGGATCGCGCCCTTCGCGTTCGCCATTACCGGAACTTTCTTGTTGGTCAGCCTGATCCATGAAAAGAATTAGGGCGCGCTCTTGCTTGCGGCTGGGTTTCCTTCACTTGCGGCTTGAGGAACGTTGTATGGTTTCGGGTCGACCTTTGCTCCCGGAGCGAGCGCGAGTTGTCCGGTGACCACGACAGTCTCATCCGGCTCGACGCCGCCTTCGATTACAGTCATATCGCCATCCTGGCGCTGTCCTGGTTTCACCGGACGAAGATCGACCGTGTTGTCCGGCTTCAGGATAAACACGAACGGACCGCTCTGACTAATTTGAACTGCTTGCGCGGGAACCAGCCGCGCGTCTTTGATCGTATCGAGAATGAAACGAACCCGCACAAATTCTGAGGGCCAGAGCGCGCGATCGGGATTTGGCGTCACCGCGCGCGCTTTCACTGTTCCCGAGCCGGGCTGAACCGCGTTGTCGATGAAATACAAATCGCCGGTGCGGGGAGCGATCTTAGCGTCGGGCGAATACGTCTGCACTTTGACGTTCGGACCACCGAGGTATTTCCGGACCAGCGCGAGATCGGTCTCCGCCACGGTGAAGTCGGTATAAATCGGATCCAATCCTTGAATAGTGACGAGGGCAGAACTAGATGGGCCGACCAGGTTTCCAATATCCACATTACGCAGACCAATTCGTCCGTTGATCGGTGATTTGATATAGCAGTAATCGAGATTCACCTGTGCCGCTTCGGCCGCAGCCTGCGATTTCTGCGCGTTGGCCACCGCCGTGTCGTAGTCTTGCGGAGCGTTCACTCCCTTGGCGCGAAGATCGGCCTGCCGCTTCAACGTCACTTGATCCAACGCGGCTTGCGCTTTGGCCTGATCAAGGGCGGCTTGAAATGGCGCCGGATCAATCGTGAAAAGCAGATCGCCCTTTTTTACTTCTGCGCCGTCTTGAAAATGTCGTTGCAGGATTTTGCCGCTCACTTGCGCCTGGACCTGCACGGTTTCGTAAGCGGCACAGGTCCCAATTTCGTCGAGATAAATCGGAACATCTTTGGTGGTCACTTTCGCGACCAAGACCGGACGGACCGGCGGCTGGGTCGACTTCGCGGTCTCAACCCCGCGTTGCAATGTTCGCGCGACCGCGAAAGCAGCGAGAATGACGAAAAGAAACATCCCCCAGCGCGGGATCCGGTGTTGTCTCTTCTTGCCACCGACGGTTTTCACTCGATTCATCTCCTGCACTTCAGTGGCGGCTCCATTCCCTGAATCTATTCGGATTCCCATGTTAATTCTTTCCGTTCTTTCCAATCCGCGTCCGAGTCGCGGCATTTTTTCCGTTCCCGTTCCCTTTCTCCGCCTTCTGCCGGATCCGGTCCAATACTCGGATGCAGGTATGAAGCTCGGACGCGGGAATATCGTCGAGCAATTCATGACGAAGCTTGGAAGCCTCCGCGTTAATTCCTGCGATCACACGCTGTGCGCGTCGTGTCAGATGAACGGTCTTGCACCGGCGATCGTGCGGCGAATTTTTTCGCGCTACCCACTGGTCGTCTTCGAGGCGATGCAGCAACGTGACCAGGGTTGGTTCTTCGATGCCAAGATGCGCGGCGATTTCGGCCTGGGTTAGCGGACCAGGAGACATCGACAAACGAAGGAGGGTACGCCACTTGGCCTGGCTCAGCCCCATCGGCTTGAGGCGCTCGTCCAATTTCAGCCGCCAGGCCCGGGCAACACCGTGCACAAGCGGCCCAATCGTATCGATATCAGTTGTCACGAGTGGAAAATCGTTAGCTTGCTAACTAATTACAGATGCGGAGCACTGTCAATGCCAAGCAATTACTCGATTTTGAGCAAAAGAATCGATTCTTTCCGGTAATCCGTGCTCCGCATGATCCGATGCGGCCGGCGCGGCGCCCAGCGATTGCTCTCCAAGACCTCCTGCTCTCGCTCAGGACGGACCAACAGATACTGTGCGTCCGCCGGCACTTCCTCAATTTCACCTGCGTAAATCAGTTTGGAGTGAAGGTAGAAAAAAATCGGCTGATAATTGGGGTCCAGCGCATAGACGATGTCCGATTGCGGAATGTTTGAATCGATTTGAACCGCCAGCCGTTTGATCCGTTGCCGCTGGTGTATTTTCGGCACGACGGCGATTGCGTAAGTCCACATCGCCACGCAGGCGACGGCGACGATAGCAACAATCGTTCGAGACCGCGCTCCGAAAGTGAATGGCTTTTCGGCCAGCTTCCACCGGCACCAACTCCAAACCACAAAAAAGAGACTGACCGCGACGATGCCGGCGGCAAGAATCGCGATGCCGATGCCGATCTTTTGCGGATACTCAAACGCGTATTGAATAATTCCAACGGCAATGCCGCCGCCAACCCAGCCGCCAATCCAAACGCCGATCCAGCGCGGCCAGGTCACATGGTCAGCGGAGAACGTCATCGCCAATAACCAGATCGCCGGTATGAGCGACGGCATCGCGTAGCGCGGAATAGATCCCGGCACAAGGTCGATAATCACCAGGGGGGCCACTGCGCCCCAGGCCAACGCGCGAGCAAGACGCCGCTCATTTTCGGTCGCAAAATTGTTGAAACGAATGAGCGGCAGGAAAAACACCCAGGGCAAGAAGTAAAACAATCCGTGTGGAATGTTCAGGATCCATCGACCGAATTGAAAATCCGTGCCGCGCAGTCGGCCGGTGAACTGTTGCGACCATTTGGTCGTCGCCGTCGCCTGGTTCGTGGCCTGGACAAACGGGATCGCCCAAGCCGCAAAAATTCCGAGCATGATAATGATGCCGACTAAATGCGCGGGATGAATTAGCGCCCGCCAGTTTCGCTCTTTCCAAACAACCGCGATGACGATGCCATAGAAAAAAATAAGATGTAACGGCCCTTTGGCGAGCCAGCCGAGTCCGAGAAAGACAAACGGCACCGTCCAGATCAGCCACGGGGATTTCCTCTGCAGCCACCAGCTGAGCCAGAAAATGATCGCGAGCGCGCAAAGCGAAACGTAAAGCGCCTCAATTTCGATCAGTCTCCCCTTTTCGATGATACCGGCGTTAATCAGCCACATCAGCGCGGCAAACACCGAAACTCGCTCGCCTAGACTTGGACGTGCAACGGTAACAAAGGCGATCGCGACCAGCAACACGCAGATCACAGATGGCATTCGCGCCGTCCATTCGTTTTGGCGACCGAACGTCTTGAACGAACCGGCAACGATCCAGTTCACCAACGGGGGTTTCCGGAAATAGGTTTCGCCGCCGACCTGTGGCACAAGCCAGTTGCCGGTCTGAAGCATCGTGACCCCCGGCAAGATCCGACGGCCCTCTTCGCCCTTGATCGCGAGCGAGCCGAGCGCCGGGAAATAGAGTGCCGCCCAAACTGCGATCACGATCAGGAAGCTTCCGGCGCGCGAGGTCATCGAGGCTGGAATGTTGGACGCTCCGGGAGCGCCGTTCAACTCCACACCTTGACGGTCTCTGCCTACGAGGGTAATTTGATTGCCTAGTCCGCGCTGGAAGGAGTGGGAAATGATGTCCCACTCCTTTTGGTCTGCGGACTGGATGTTTTATGAACGCGGAAATAGGAGCCATGTTGGATTACATGGAGCGGGAGCGCGGAATCAAACGCGAGACCCTGCTCGAAGCCCTTTCCACCGCGCTGCTTTCGGCGTCGAAGAAAAGCGTCGGTGCCGCCCGCGACCTCAGGATCGACATCGACCGCAAGACTTGCGACATCCGCGCGCTCGCGAACCTGATCGTGGTCGAAAACGTCACAAATCCGCAAGATGAAATTGCGCTGAGCAAGGTGCGCAAGATCAAACCGGACGCGAAAGTCGGCGACACGGTGGAAGTGGAAGTAACGCCGCGAAATTTCGGACGCATCGCCGCGCAAACCGCGAAGCAGGCGATGATGCAGCGCATCCGCCAGGTCGAGAAGGAAATGATCTACGAGGAATTCAAGGACCGCGCCGGCGAGATCGTCAGCGGCACGGTGCGCCGATTCGATCGCTCTGACGTGATTCTCGATCTTGGGAAGTTTGAAGCGGTTATGCCGCAGCGCGAACGAGTGGTTGTTGAAGACTACAACGTTGGCGACCGGCTTCGGGCGTACGTCGTCGCGGTCGAAAATGGATTGCGCGGTCCGGAGATCATCGTCTCGCGCAGTCATCCGAATTTTGTCCGTCGCCTTTTTGAATTGGAAGTAAGCGAAATCGCGGACGGCACTGTCGAAATCCGTGGCATCGCGCGCGAAGCCGGTTATCGAACGAAAATCGCAGTCTGGAGCGCGAACAACAAGGTAGATCCGGTCGGCGCTTGCGTCGGGATGCGCGGCTCACGCGTGAAAAACATTGTCCGCGAGCTCAACAACGAAAAGGTCGACATCATTCGTTGGAGCTCCGATCCCAAGGAATTCATTCTTGAGGCATTGAAGCCGGCCAAGGTCAAAAACCTCGCCTTCGATCCAGAGAAGAAAGTCGCACAGATTTCGGTGGATGAAGATCAGCTTTCACTCGCCATTGGAAAGAAAGGACAGAATGCGCGACTGACTTCGCGATTGACCGGCTGGGAAATTAACATCGGCAAAGACACATCTGCGACAACGGCGGTAGAACAGAAAGTCGCCCAAGCGGCGCAAACGCTCGCCGGCGCGCTGCCAATCACGGAAGAACAAGCGGTCACGTTGGTGAAATCCGGATTCACGAATCTGGAAGGCTTGCACGCAGCCGATGTTCAAGATTTGGTAGACATTCTCGGCGTGGACGAGGCGAAGGCGCGCGAGATTCACGACGCAGTCCACAAACAGGATGCAAAACAAGAAGCGGGCTCGGCTCAAGAGGCTTGAGCCATGAGTAAATTTTTGAAATGGCAACAAAATCGAAACCAGCGGCAAGAAAACCTGCAGCCCGCAAGGCGGTTGCCACGCATAAGCCTGCCCTGGCCAAGGGTAAGGTTTGGAAAGAGAAGGTAAAACCACACCCGAAGGTTGCGCCGGCGAAACCGGCGGCACCAGCGAAGCCCGCCGCAACTCATCGGCCGGCGGTGGAAAGCGTGTCTTTAATCGACAAGAAACACCCGGAAAAGAAAACGACCGACGGCGAGATCAAAGAGAAAGCAACCGTGCTGCCGCCGATCTCCCGGATTCGCGCATCCTTAGAAACGCCAGTCGCGCCGCCCCCGAAGAAGAAAGCCGAGCCCCCTCCACCAAAACCGACCACTGACGGCACCACTGCTGCCACTGCTTCCGCGGAAGCTGAAGCGCCTTCACAAAAAGTCATTCACATCAAGCCGCCGATCATCGTGAAGCAGCTCGCGGTCGAGCTTGGTTTAAAACCGCACCAGCTCATTGCCGAGCTGATGACGTACAACATTTTCGCGAATATCAGTCAAACGATTGAGCCCGACATTGCGTCGAAAATTGCGCAGAACCACGGATTCGTTCTCGAGAAAGAACGGCGCGAGAAGGGCGCCGGCGTGCACAAAGTCGAGCAGGTCGTGGTCGCGCCGCCGCCGCTGGTCATTGCAAAAGAAGAAGAACTCAAACCCCGCGCGCCGATCATCACATTTATGGGTCATGTCGATCACGGCAAGACTTCGTTAATGGACGCGATCCGCAAGACGCGCGTCGCAGCAGCCGAAGCAGGCGGAATCACGCAGCACATCGGTGCTTACAGCGTCGAGCACAAAGGACAGAAAATCACTTTTATCGACACGCCGGGTCACGCCGCCTTCACCGCGATGCGTGCCCGTGGCACGAACGTCACCGACATTGTCGTGCTCGTTGTCGCGGCGGATGACGGGGTAATGCCGCAAACGATCGAAGCGATCAATCACGCCAAAGCTGCGCCGCAAGTGGAGATAATGGTTGCAATCAACAAGGTCGATTTGCCGTCGGCGAATATCGACAAAGTGAAAAAACAATTGCAGGAGCGCGATCTGACTCCGGAAGATTGGGGCGGCAAAACTGTGGTCTGTGAAGTTTCGGCGACCCGCCGCACGGGCATCGATCATCTGCTCGAGATGATGTTGCTGCAGGCGGAAGTGATGGATTTGAAAGCATCACCGACCGCAACTCCACGCGGCACCGTAATTGAAGCGCAAGTCGAGCCAGGCCGCGGTCCGACCGCGACCGTGATTGTGCAAATGGGCACACTCAAAGTGGCCGAGCCGTTCATTTGCGGTGACTATTTCGGTAAAGTGAAATCATTGATGGACGACAAGGGCAAGCCGGTGAAGAAAGCCGGCCCAGCGACGCCGGTAAAAGTCCTCGGATTTACCGGAGTGCCGAATGCCGGCGACGAATTTCTGGTGATGGAATCGGAGCGCTCGGCAAAAACCTTGAGCGAAGAACGTTTGCGTGCTAAGCGCGCCGAAAAGTTGACCGTTCCGCAGCGCGCCACGCTCGAGACCTTGCTCGAAGCCGCCGACGGCAAGAAAACGCTGCGCCTGGTTCTCAAATGCGACACACAGGGATCAGCCGAAGCGATCAGCGCGGCGCTCAATCAAATTGAAAGCAAAAAGGTTGACCTCGAAATCATCCACGCCGGCGTCGGTCCGATTTCGGAATCTGACATCCTATTGGCAAGCGCTTCCAACGCGGTCGTCGTCGGTTTCAACATCAAAGTCGAAAACATGGCGGTTACGGCGGCCAAACGCGAAGGCGTTCAGGTCAAACTTTACAGCATCATTTACGAACTGATCGATCAAATCAAAGACGCGATGGCCGGATTGCTCGAGCCGGAATTCCGCGAAACCGCTCTCGGCCACGCCGAAGTGAAACAAGTCTTTGAGTTGAGCAAAGGGATCGTCGCGGGCTGTCTCGTTACTGATGGCCGAATTGCTCGTGCCGCGCGCGCGCGGGTGACCCGCAAACGGCAACCTGTCTACGACGGAGGAATTTCAACGCTGCGCCGCTTCCAAGACGACGTGAAAGAAGTTCGTTCGGGCTTGGAATGCGGTATCAAGCTCGGCGATTTCAGCGAATATCAAGTCGGCGATATCATCGAGTGCTATCAACTCGAAGCGATCGCCCAAAAACTTTGATGGAAATGGGAGGGCCCCATGAAGCATCGAATGCTGCGCGTCAATGAAGTTGTAAAAAGGGAATTAAGCGGAATCGTCGCGCGAGAGATCAATTTTGAAGGCGCCCTCGTCAGCATCAATCACGTCGACGTTGCGTCAGATCTGAAAAATGCGCATGTCTTTGTCAGCGTTCTTGGATCTCAAACCGGCCAAAGCGTAATGAACAAGCTGGAAGAACATCGCCCTGCGCTTCAGGCCGAGCTCGCCCGTCGCGTCACGATGAAGTTTACGCCCCATTTGCTTTTCCATCTGGATGAATCGATCGCGCGTGGCTCGCGCGTCGTCGAAATCTTGCAGCAGATCGACAGCGACGACGAAAAGCACGAGTGAGCGCTGCCAAGTTCGAAGAAATCGGCCAAGCGCTGCGCGAAAATCAGCGGTTTGCGGTTCTTAGTCACGTTCGCCCAGATGGCGATGCCCTCGGCAGTCAGCTCGCGCTCGGCCTTTCGCTGAAAAAACTCGATAAAGAGCTCCATATCTGGAACGAGGACGGCATGCTTGAGAAATACAGCTTTCTTCCGCAAGCCGAGTTACTGATTAAACCGCCGGGCGAACCAGAAGATGTCGATGTGATCGTCGCGCTCGATACCGCAATTCAAAACCGCTTGGGAACAACACTGCAAGCGGTCAGGTCGAGCAAGCTCTGCATCAACATCGATCATCATCCAAGCAACCCTGGTTACGGCGATCTTGTTCACATCGATCCGAAAGCGCCGGCGACGGGCCAGATTCTTTTCGAACTGATCAAAAGCCAGAAACTGCCGATTGATTCCGCGATCGCCGAAAATCTTTATGTCGCGATTTCGACCGATACCGGTTCGTTTCAATATCCGAACACGACCGCGCGCACTTTTGAAATCGCCGCCGAACTCGTCCGCGCCGGTGTTGATATTGGACGAGTCAGCCAACTGATTTACGAAAATTATCCCCGACGCCGCGTCGAACTACTACGAGATCTACTTGGCACGATGCGCTTCGAAGCGAACGACCGCGTCGCAAGCTTCAGTTTGAGTCTCGGCATGGCCGGGAAGCTCGGAATTTTGCCAGAAGACAATGAAGGACTCATCGATCACTTGCGCGCAATTCGTGGTGTCGTCGTGGCGGTATTTTTTGAAGAACTGCCGGACGGCAAAGTGCGCGTGAGCATGCGATCGAAAAGCGAAAAGGTGAATGTCTGCGCCATCTGTGAGAAATTTGGCGGCGGCGGACACGTCCTCGCCGCCGGCGCGCGTGTTCGAGGTTCGCTCGCCGAGGTCCAAAAGAGAATTTTGGAGGAAGTCCGTGACGTCGTCAGTCGCAGCTCCTGATGGCATCCTATTAGTGGACAAAGCCGAAGCAATGACTTCGCACGACGTGGTCGCGCTCGTTCGTCGCCAACTGGGAATAAAAAGAGTCGGCCACTGCGGTACGCTCGACCCGATCGCGACGGGTTTGCTTTTGCTGACAATCGGTCGCGGAACAAAAGTTCAGGATTTATTGATGAGCGAGGACAAGGAATACGTCGGCACCCTCACACTCGGCGTTACGACGAGTACGCAAGACAGAGAAGGTAACGTCGTGGAGACAAAGCCGGTGCCGAAATTGAGCGAGGTCGATGTTCGCGCTGCTTTCGACAAATTTCGCGGCGATTTTTATCAAACCCCGCCGATGGTCTCGGCGAAAAAGCACGGCGGCGTTCCTCTCTATAAACTGGCGCGCCAGGGAAAAGTCGTCGAGCGAGAGCCGCGCTTCGTCCATGTTTATCGCTACACGATTGACAGGATTGCGCCGCCGGAGATCGACTTCAGCATTCTGTGCAGCAAAGGGTTTTATGTTCGCACTTACGCGCACGACATCGGCCAGGCGCTCGGCTGCGGTGCGCATTTGAGATCGTTGCGGCGAAGTAAGTCGGGGCGGTTCGATGTCGCCAACGCGATCACCGTCGATCAAATCAAAGCGCTGCCTCGTGAACAGGTTGCTCAGCGAATTCTTTCGCTGCCACAAGTCTCGCGAATGCGCGGTGCCTGACCGCAAGATCGACAATGGAAATTTTGCTAGCAATACCGGAGCTAGAGCGATTGCGAGGGCCGCTTTTCCTCGCGATCGGCGTTTTCGATGGCGTTCATCGAGGACATCAGGCGGTCATTTCGACATCGACCGAACATGCCCGCGCGGCGAATGGAACGCCGGTCATCGTTACATTCGACCCGCATCCGGAAAAAGTTTTGCGCCCAGAGTGCGCTCCGCACTTGTTAACGGCAACGCAACACAAAATCGCGCTCATTCGCGAAATCGGCGGCAGCAATTTGGTCATCATCGCGTTCGACAAACAATTCGCCACGACCGAGCCGGAAGACTTCGTGGCGGCTTTGGTCGATCATTCAAAGCCGCTTCGGGAAATTTGTGTTGGTCACGAATGGTCGTTCGGGAAAAATCGGCGTGGCGATCTCGATCTCTTGAAGAAGCTGGGCGCGACGTCCAATTTCGACGTGGTCGGGATTCCGCCTGTCAAAATAAACGGCGCGGTTGTCAGCAGCACGGCGATCCGGCAGGCTATTGAAAAAGGCAATTTTGGGCGAGCCGCCGAGATGCTCGGACGTGAGTATACGATTCTGGGAACAGTGACTCGCGGCGACCGGCTAGGAAAGAAGATCGGATTTCCAACCGCCAACCTAAGCGCGCACAACGAGCAGTTCCCACCGGATGGTGTTTATGCGGCCGAAGCAAAGATTGACGAGCAAATGCATCGCGGTGTGATCAATCTTGGCGTTCGGCCGACCGTTAGCGGCGGAAAATCAGAGCGCGTTCTCGAGATTCATCTCTTCAATTTCAATCGAGACATTTACGGACAGGATGTCGAAGTTCGTTTCCTGAAATTTCTTCGAGCGGAGAAGAAATTCGAAAACCTGGATGCGCTCGTCCAACAAATCCGCCAGGATGTTGAACAAGCCCGCGCAGTTTGAAATTACCGAAGTGATATTTCGCGACGCCGATCTCGAGTATGCCGGATACGCTGCGGCCAGTGCCATTGGATCAGACGTAAAAGATTGACACTCGGCACCCCTCAGCGTTTTCGAAAGCTCACGGACGGTTGTTCCCTTTTTCCCGCCGGCTCACGACACCCGCACAATCTTCTTCTTTGACGCTCCGCGTTTGCTTCGCGGGCGAACCGGTTTGTTTCGGGAGCGCGATATCGAGACCGGCGCGCGCTGGTCGCCTTCGCGGGACGGAATGCCGAACCGGTCCTGAACACGAACGATTTCGCGATCGATCTCCTGGATTTGCGCGATGAGCGCTTCTTTGCGCTCCGAAAGGCGCACGAGCTGTTTGATCGTCGAGCTTGGGATGTTTTTTAGCATCTCTTTATCTTACGGCTAAGATCGACAATGCAAATACGGTGAGCCTAAGGTTGAATCTGACTCGCCTTAGACATAGCGGCCACGATGCCGCCCGCCATTACTAACATTCCACTGGCCAACGCAAATGCCACGACCCAGACGGTCGGAATGGTGGTGACTTTGAACATCTCAACAATGATAAACCGGCCACCATCCGACAAAACGTAGGTCAGCGCGCTCGCCAGCGCACTGGCGGCGACCAGAATCAGCGGACGCAGAAATTGCAATCGCACGTGCGGCGCGGGCAGTTGTTTAAGAACGTGAGCGGTGAAGCCGTCGTCCTCGATATAGGGCGCAGCCTCCTGCAGCTTCTTATCCAACCAATCCTGTTCCCTCTCTTCGTTCATTTATTGCGCCCAGGCTGCCAATGTCTTCTTCAATTTCTCCCGGCCCCGCAACACATTTGTTTTGACCGTTCCGAGGGGAATATCGAGCACGCGCGCAGCTTCGTCATGCGATAATCCATTCTGACAACAAAGCAAAACGGCTGATCGCTCATGCAGCGGCAATAAACTTAGTGCGTGCATAAGATCATGTCTTAGACCCGGATCGACCGCCTGCGGGTCCAGTTCGGCCTGCCATTGTTCCTCATTAATGCCGACGAGTTCCTTTCGTTTGCGGGCGTCTTCGCGAAAACAATTGTAGGCGATTCGATAAAGCCAGGTGGAAAATTTCGCTTCGCCGCGAAAGCTGCGAATATTTTTGTAAGCGCGAACGAATGCGTCCTGCGCGAGATCGTCGGCCAGTGCGATGTCGCCACGCGTGAGTTGGCGCAATAAACCGCGCATGCTCGATTGATGACGACGGACCAGCTCGCCATAAGCGTGCTGGTCGTCATCAACAAGGACTCGAGCGACCAGGCCAGCATCTGTTAACTCCACATCAGGAGGTTATGATGTTGGCGGCGAAGGCGGAATCTCGTTCTTCTTTTCCCCTTCCAATTTCCAAACCAATAGATAACCCAGACCGATCACGAATGGAATGACCCCAAGTGCCCAAGAGCCGCCTTCCCAATCACTCCACGCGCCGAAGCAAATCATGATTCCGATCCCCACCATCACTAGAACGATGCCACGCCGTATGTCTGAACGCTGCCGAACTGCCGGCGTCGGCGGCGCGAGCAACGCAGCTGGGATCGGTTGCCCTTTTTCGGCGAGCATCCGAATCGTGCGGTGCATTGCCCGATTCCTCGAAAAACCGAAATACATGATCAACCCAACGATCAGCACCGGCGCGCCAAAAATCGTAAACATCGTGATGGCGACGATTGGAACAACCAAATCGGGAATCTCGCCTGACTTGAGGTCGCCAAGGTCGCTATCATTACCGTCGATCACGATTCCGTGCCGGCCGTGCAATTTCTTGTCCAGTTTCTGATGCAGTTTATCGGCTAGATTCGAACTGGGTGACACGCTCGCCGTTGCTGAAGCCGAAGGCGCTGTTGGAGGTGCCGGCGGGGTGGGAGAAGCCGGTTGGGCCACTGCCGCAACAGCCAACACAATTGAACACATGCAGAGAACCAATGTTTTCATATTCATCCTTTGGTAGTGAGATGCAAACAGGGTGCGATTTGGATTCAAAAAACAGTGCACCACACCTGCCCAGGAATTGAAAGAAAGTGGAGCGGGTGACGAGACTTGAACTCGCGACGTCCTCCTTGGCAAGGAGGTGCTCTACCACTGAGCTACACCCGCGTTTTACCTGTGAAAATCGACCAGAAATAGACCGCCGAAAATAATGCTTGTCCACCGCCTTTGTCCACTGTATTCTCTAGAACCAATGGGATCACCAGAACCACAATACAGATCGCTCCAGAAAGTCGGGGAATGTCTCTACCGTTATTCACCAAGCGGCGTTTATTATGCGCGGCTGAAGCGACCGGGCAAGGAAATTCGCCGCAGCCTCAAGACCACTGACAAGGAACTGGCGAAGCGTCGCCTTGCGGACCTGCGCAATGAACAGGCGGAGATCGATCCGGCATCTGAGAAGATGCCGCTGCGCGAATTGTGCGAGCGGTTTCTCGAAACAATCAAGCATCAGAAACCGAAAACCCTCGAACGAAAAACTCTGATCATTCGCCGGATGAAACACGACTGGCCGACCGGGAGCCTCACCCAAGTCCGCAAGATCAAACCATCCGATGTCGATCTTTGGCTATCGCGGTATAATTTCGGACCGGTTTCCCGCAATCTGCACATCCGCACGGCGAATGAAGTTTTCAATATGGCCGTGCGCGACAGGGCGATCGTCAGTTCACCGGCTAAGCATGTTAAGCGAGAAAAACTGCCAAAGCCCATCAGGAGCACGCCCGGCTTTGAGGACTTTAAGGCAATCGTTGAAAGCATCCGATCGCAAAAATTCAACGGACACGACGCACAAGAAAGCGCGGACTACGTTGAGTTCTTAGGCTTAGCCGGGCTTGGACAAGCTGAGGCGAACGCGCTCACGCTGGCCGACATCAATCGGCAAAAGGGCACGATCACGACGTTTCGGCACAAAACGAAATCAGGTTTCGAAATTCCCATTTATCCGCAGCTGCGCGATCTGGTCCACCGCCGCACGCGCCGCCTCAAGAACCCGAGCGATCATCTCTTTACGATTAAAGGTGCCGAGATTGCAGTTCGCAACGCCTGTCGCCGGTTAAGTCTGCCACACTACAGTCTGCGCAGTTTTCGCCGGATGTTTATTTCGCGTGCAATCGAGCTCGGCGTGGACGTTAAAACGATCGCAAAATGGCAGGGACACAAAGACGGCAGCAAGCTGATTCTGGACACCTACGGCGATGTAAGCAAAAAGCACATGCAAGAAATGGCCGAAAAAATGAAGGAGCCGGAACCGGAGAACGTCGTTCGAATCAACGAGGCGCGAGCGTGAAAAAGAAAACAAGGATGCTTCCCACGATAGAAGGCATTAAGGCGCCCTTTTTCTGAGCGGCGCTGTATGAGTTGAGCTGACGATATAAGAGCTTGGATCGCAAGCTCCGCACCATCTGTGTCATAGACCAATTTTCGTGTTGTCTGCCGACCACGGAGTTGTCAAGATGAGCGTCCTTAATGGAAACCTGCAACGCATCAAGAGTGATCGAGCCTCGGTTTGAGGCGCGATCTGCCAACCTGGTTGGAGAAACTAAGGTGGATCGCGGAAACCTATTCTTTCCGCGGATGTGCGCTGGGGCCAACGCGCCCTGGCGAACCAAATCTCCCTTGATGGCGTTTGCGCAACCAGCAAACCATCATGACGCATTCACTGGCCATTCGGCTTAATCCGGCAAACCCGGATCATCACCTCTGGAACAATAACGGGACGTGGTGGTGCCACTACACGGTCCATCGCCCGGACTTCACCAAGCATCGCATCCGGGTGTCCTTGCAAACATCGAGTTGCAACATCGCGAGAGCGAAGCGAGACCGCCGATTCGCAGAGTTTCAAAACACGGCTCACTATGGCTCCTGAAAGACCTACGTCCGCGCCAGCAGGGGCGCTAAAGCTAAAGGATGCTGCGAACTATCTCGCCATATCACCAATCTCCGTCCGCAGACTAATTGAACGCGGCCTCATTGAACCTAACCGCGCACTGCGTCACATCCTAATTCCTATCGGGGAGTTGGACAGATTCCTAGGGGAGGAGCAGTGATGACACCTCTTCAAGCAGCCAAAGCACGCTGCGCTAACTATCAGTCACACGATTCGTGCTTAGGCATCGCGTTCAGAGACGATCTGAGCATGTATCCTTTCCGCAGAGAAGGGCTCCCTTGTTTGCTGCGGAACTGCGAAGCCTGTCCGTATTTCGAGGAAATCGTATTGCCACAGGTTCCGCCGAGCGTAGCGGAGCAATATCGCAAGAGCTTGCCCGCTGACGCTGTGACCTCTGTCAGACCGCAGCGTGCCATCAAACTGTGCCCGGACTGCCGGAAGCGCGAGGTAGAATCACGGAAAAGATACTGCGCAACGTGCGCCAAAGTTCGCAAGCGCAAGTCTAAGCGACAACATATGCGCGAAAAACGGGGTCTGGCTGTGGAAAAAACAGAAATTTCGCCCATTGGGGCTCAGACACTTACGAAGGCTGAAATCACAACCGGCTATCACCACCCTAAAACGTCAATTTCGGACGCTAGTTTTTCCACCGGTGAAGGGATTGCACAAGCCGCATTGGAAGATGGCGAAAGTATCGACACAGCGGAACAGGCGGTGGCGCAATGAGTCGTCGCCAATTCGATTCCACAGAAAACTCCGAGCTACGAGCGAAGATCGATGAGGCCAAGCAGATTTTGCCGCTGCCTGATCTGATGCGCAAACTTGGTTACGAGGGAAAGCACATCCGTAAGACTGCTCATTGTCCATTCCACGACGATCAGCACCCGTCGTTTTCAGTGTTCAACAGTAGCAATGGCAAAGGTTGGCAGTGGAAGTGTCAGGTCGGATGCGGCCACGGCGACGAGATCGCGTTGTTGGTGAAGCATTTCGGAATTTCACGGCGCGAAGCTATCAAACGTTACTTGGAGATGGCAGGGTTCCCTCCTCGAGCCGCTTCTAAGTCTCGTGAATATCCTGCATCGCCTGCATCTCTGAATAACTGCGTAACTGGGTCTCTGAGTTAGTAGCTGTGTATCTGTGTTTCTGTGTCCGGAAGGACAAAGGCTTGAAGCGGAACTAAGAGCACTGGCCGTGAAGAATGCTTGCACGCCCGGATGTTCCGTGAGCAAAAGGCATTTCAAGTTGGCGCGGGGTTTGAAAGCATTCGCTCGGCAACTTAACTGTCAGCTGACGCCCGCCGAGATACGAATAGCTTCGGACGAATGGTGTCGATTGTCGGAGCCGTTCCTCGATCCAGCGAAATCGCCCGAGGATTACTTCATCAGTCTGTTAGCGCAGATAACCAAAGTCCAAAAGCCCACAGGGGAAGATACGATCACCGAAGCACTGGCCGCTGTTGCAAAGCTGTCGGCTTCGGAGTTGCCAACGATACCGAAATGGCCGGATGCGCCGGAAAATGTGCGCAGAGTCGTTGCGGTTCACAGAGAACTTCACCGACGCTCAACTAAACCGGACAAACGATATTTTCTCGATTACCGGCACGCGGCGGAAGCAGGTAAGGGATTGACTCCCCAAAAGGCGCACGACATCACCTCCGTGCTTTCCGATTTCGGCGTAATCGAGTTCGTCAGTAAAGGCAAGCCCGGGATGAACAGCGGCAAAGCTGCAGAGTTTCGGTATCTCGTGTCCGACAGCGAAAATGGGGCAGAGGAAGACGACGGAGGATTCGAGTATTAATCGGCATCCCTTCTCGCGCACCGCACGCGCACGCGCGTGGAATGGTGCGGCGTAGCCGTGCGAGTGAAATCGGTTTGGTGAAGTGTTTGATGTAGCCAGAGCGATACGACTGGAGAACCAGGCTGTTACGATCTCCTTTCAGTCCGCACAAACGGTAACATCAAAATCATGAAAACAATGCACGTTGCCCAAATATCGGCGCCGAAAGGAAAGTTTGAGATTGTCGAGCGAGCGGTGCCGGAGCCGTCGCCCGGAACTGTTCGGATCAAAGTTTTGGCCTGTGGCGTCTGCCACAGCGACGTGTTTGTGAAAGAAGGCCTGTGGCCGGGAATTCAGTATCCGCGGGTTCCTGGGCACGAAGTTGCCGGCATCATCGATGAAGTGGGAGCCGGGGTGACTGGATGGAAGAAGGGACAACGGGTCGGCGTAGGCTGGCATGGCGGACAGGACAACACGTGTATCGAGTGCCGTCGTGGGCGTTTCCTTTACTGCCGCAACCCCAAAGTGGCAGGCATCACGTACGACGGAGGATATCAGCAATACATGCTCGCTCCTGTCGAAGCTCTGGCGGCAATACCAAACACACTGAGCGATGCCGAAGCAGGGCCGATGCTGTGCGCAGGAGTCACCATCTTTAACGCCTTACGACACAGTGGTGCTTCGCCCGGCGATTTGGTTGCGGTGCAGGGTGTCGGGGGTCTTGGTCACCTAGGAATTCAGTTCGGCAACAAGTTTGGATACAAGGTCGCGGCCATTGGGCGCGGTGGCGAAAACGCCTTGTTGGCCAAAAAGCTAGGGGCCAGCGCGTACATCGACAGCAAAGCGACGAATGCCGCCGAGGAATTGCAAAAATTGGGCGGCGCACAAGCAATTCTGTCGACAGCGCCCAACTCAAAAGCAATGTCCGAGTTGATCGACGGGCTAGGGCCGACTGGGAACTTTATGGTCGTAGGGATATCCTCTGACCCAATTGCGGTCACACCCCTACAGCTTATCATCGGCGAGCGTGCCATCCGAGGCTCTGCCGTGGGGACACCAACGGATTCCGAGGACACGATGAACTTCGCCGAATTGACCGGCGTGCGTCCCATGATTGAAACCTATCCGCTTGAAAAAGCCGAGGAGGCTTACGCACGAATGATGAGCGGTAAGGCAGAGTTCCGCGTGGTCCTCACAATGTAACCAGCGTAATTGTAGTGTCGCAAACGGCTAACTAAGCGTTCCCGGTTCGCCGAAACAGCTACGCGCGTGCGCGTGGAAGTGTGCGCCGAAGCGTGGGTGTGATCCAGAATCACACCTGAGAGTGGAGCGGCAACTATGATGGCTATGGGACTACCCGTATTAAACAATGCCGTTGCTTGAGCCAGTTGCCGTTGTGGGAACCAATACGTCAAGTAAAGGTAAATTCCCGGAACATACCCGGCCTCAGCCACACCGAGCAGAACCCGCAAAATATACAAATGGGCGGATGTTCTCGCCAAGCCAGTTAGAATTGCCACGATGCCCCAGCTGAACAAAATCCGGGCAATCCAAACACGCGCTCCGATCTTCTGCAACAACAGGTTACTGGGTATCTCGAAAATAAAATAGCCAAAAAAGAAAACTCCTGCGATGAATCCGTATTGCTGGCTCGTGATGGTTAGTTCTTTGTTCATCGTCAATGCCGCAAACCCAATGTTGATGCGATCGATGAAGCAAATAACCAAGAGAATGAAGACGAACGGGATAATCCGCATCCGCAGTTTGCGAATTGTTCTAGCCTCAATTAAAGCTGGTGCAGCTGCCGGAGTCGCGGCCATCTTTTCACCTCTGAGAACCACCATAATGTCACGGAAACCCAACGTCGCGATCAATCTTCAATTCGAAGCAACCGGCGTGATCAACGCAACTCTTTCCCACGGGTCTAACCAATCGATGAAGCCAACCGCCCCGTCACGATGCAACTTCAGTGAAGTTGTTGCAGCACCCTGCGGTGGCTTATCTCTTTCTCGTTAGGTGACAGCGACATGATTACCTCGATTCACACGTTGATCTATTCCGACGATGCTAACGCCACGCGGGCGTTTCTGCGTGACGTGCTCGGCTGGAAATACGTTGCGGAGGATTTTGATAACGATTGGCTCATTTTTAAATGCGGGCCGAGCGAAATGGGCGTGCACCCGACGCATAGTGAATGGGAGGGCAAAAGCTACGATTCGCCGCGTCACCACTCGATCGCCCTGATGTGCGACAATATCGAGGCCACCGTCGCCGAGTTACGGGCGAAAGGAGCGCAGTTTCGAGGTCCTATCGAGCAACGCGAGTACGGCCGCGTCATAATGATGGCGGTGCCAGGCGCCGATGACATCCAACTCTACCAACCGACTCACAAGCTGGCGTACAACCTTTAGTCATCTAACCAATCGATGAAGCCACGGCCCCGAATCACTGTGAACGCAAGAATGTTTGCTACCAACCCCGCCCGTGGCTTATCTCTTTCTCGTTAGGTCTCGATGCTGATGCGAGAATGATATGAGCGACCAATTTCAGCACGTGATGGTGCTGACCTCGATCATCATCGGCTTGGGCATTACGAACGCGCTTTTAGGCGTCAGCGGCGCGATCGAGCGTTACACTGAAGGTGACCGTCCACTGCAGCTCAGTTGGGCATCAGCATTCTGGCTGGCCCAAGTTTTTCTGTGGATGATTCTCTTCTGGTGGTGGGAGTTCCGCCTGGTCGACATCCTGAAACATTGGACACTATGGAACTATTTTCTGATTATCTGCTACGCAGTTGTTCTATTTCTTCTCGTCGCTCTTCTCATTCCTAACGACTGGGAAAAAGTCGACGACCTGAATGCGTATTTCCTGTCAAAGCGTCGCTGGTTTTATTCAGTTTACCTGCTTGGCGTGGTCATCGATGTGATGGACTCTTATATGAAGGGCGGCTGGACTTATATCATGGGACAGGGCGTGTTGGGCTGGGCATATCCTGTGGTTAATACTCTGGTGGTAGCGATTGGACTTCGCTCTAGGCGCATTCGCACGCATACGATAATGGGAATCGTGTCCATTGTTTGGCTGGTAGTCTTCGGGTTCGAGTTTGCCCCGTTGCTCCATCGCTAG
>Ga0310914_10000088_pt1 | contig 44132 bp, 45 predicted proteins | sample GREbulkMGAN108_FD_203450 | JGI IMG/M metagenome (GOLD analysis project Ga0310914, IMG submission 203450) | Lab enrichment of tropical soil microbial communities from Luquillo Experimental Forest, Puerto Rico - GRE.bulkMG.AN108 | ecosystem: Environmental > Terrestrial > Soil > Tropical forest >... | reverse complement strand
GTTCTGCGGCAGGTGCCCCACTTAGCCAGCGTTTGCGGTCGTCGAAAAGAAGGCTTAGCTTTCTTCGTTCTGATTTCCTCGGCGAATCTCTTCCATCACTGAAGCGATCAATTCCTTGGCATTCGTGATTCCCTTCATCACGATCTGAATATCCATCGCCGGCATTCCCGGCTGCCGGGCGCTCCGGCAATAGACGCCGTGCTGGCCCACCATGGTGAGCGCATCCGTCAGCGAATCGAGCGCCACCGCCAATCGCCCACGCGCTACACCCATACGGAATTCGTAGTGTTCCAGTTCTTCGTGCTTTTCGTCCCAAACACTCATCCGCTGATTGTAACGTTCCGCATTGGTGTGAATAATAGAGCCGCGCAGTCAAAACGCTTTTTTCGCCGATTTCAAAGGAGAGAGCAATGCCGAAGAGCCCCAGATTATTCGTCGCTATCGTGGTCGCTATTGTCGCAATGAGCTCAATCGTGCAGGGACAGAATCCTCCGGCCAGTCCTCCGGGGACCGCCACTTTCGCCTTTGCTGACGGCAAGACGATCACCGTCAACTACAGCCGTCCTTCCGTACGCGGGCGCAAGATCTTCGGCGGCCTGGTTCCGTACGGACAAGTCTGGCGCACCGGCGCCAACGCCGCTACCACTCTGAAGACCGACACGAATCTGACGATCGGTGGCGCGAATGTCCCCGCCGGCACCTACACCCTCTACACCATTCCGGAAGAGAAGAAGTGGACGCTGATCATTAATAAGCAGACCGGTCAGTGGGGCACGCAATACGACGAGAAACAGGACCTCGCCCGCGTGGAAATGAAGGTCTCGAAGAACGCATCACCAACCGAGCAGTTCACCATCGGCTTCGACCAGACTGGCACGAGCTCCGCGGTGTTGAAGCTCGACTGGGCCGACACCATCGCCAAGGTGGATGTGATGGAGAAGAAGTAGCCATGGACCCCAACACCCACATCGAAATTCGCCGATGCCTGCTTTGAAGCGGCTTGCGACGCTTGGCCGGGAGCCTGAAGCGAGAGATCAAAGCGAGATACGCCATCCGCCCGACGATGCGCCATCAGTACCACGAGCTTGAGGTGCTGGTGAATGGCCGGTCTGTTTTCTGTTACACGAAGGCGCAGGGCATTCCGACCGTGCAAAGCCTCGTGCAGTTGGTTGAAGAAGCCGCGAACACTGGTACTCCGGTGCTCGTTCAATCACCCAACCAAAGAAAGTCTTAGACCGGCAACTGCTCTTGCAGCCACGCAATTTCTTGCGGCTTTGGCTCAGCGGTCAAGTCCAGCACCAGGTTCTCCAGCACCAGCCGCTTGCTTACAGGATTCGAGCGCAGGGCAAAATCGGCGCGCGCGATCCGGCGAATCGCCGCGGTCAATTCTCGCCGCGACTTATAGCGACGTGCCTGGCGAATGACGTCTTCTGCCGCAAACGGCGGCACGCGGAAACCTTGCCACAATGCCTGCCACAATGCCCGCGAATCGCGAACATTACGTTCGGAAATAACAAGCATCTGGCGGAAGGTTCGGGCAAGCATAAATAGGTGGCCAATAGCAGCTTCTTCACCATCTCCGCTGGAGAGAATCGCGTCGAGCACGGTCAACGCTCGGGTACGATCGCGAGCGGAGATGGCGTCGGTGAGCTCGTAAAACGAGCGTTGCTTGGCGGCCAGCACCATGGTTTCGATGTCGCCTAGTGTGATGCGTTGCCTCTGGCCGACATACACCGTCAGCTTCTCGAGCTCGTTGGCGATCATCATCATGTCACCGCCCAAGGAGTCGACCAGTTCGCGCGCGGCATCTGTGTCGAGCCTCACCTGTTCAGCGGCTGCAGTCTCCATGGCCCATTTCACGGCATCGCCTTCATCAACCCGCGCAAACTCGAGAATAGAGCAGTACTCGCCCAGCGTTTGCCGGATGCGCTCGTAACGATCCCTGTCCTGCAATTCCATGCGCCGCACGTCGGCAGGAATGCTGATGTGGTCCGCCACAAAGATGATCAGCGCGTCGGGATTGGGATTCTCGAAATATTCGGCGATGGCAGCAAATTCCTCATCGTGCTTCCCCCGCGTATAGAGGTTCTTGATTCCGCGAATGAAGAACACCTGGAACGGCGCCATCAGCGACGGTGTGCGGGCGCGGTCGAGGATCTGCTGCAGGTCAATCTCGGCAAGATCCATTTCGTAGATGCTGAGATCACGCACCTCGGCTGGAATCAGATATTGAAGCACTGCGTCACGACAACGCTTGCGGAAGAACGCCTCGTCGCCCACGAAAACATAACCCGCCTTCAGCTTGCGGGCCTGCACGTCGGCAACGAACCGGTCGGAGGCGGCGAAGCTGCGCACTAGTACGCCTCCAGGAGATTGCTGACGAGCGACTTGGCGAATTCGGTTGCGATTCTCTGAAAGGCGGGGCTGGACTCGTCAAAGAAGCTGGCTGTGTCGCGGGAAACCTGGTACTGCTCACGATAGGTGTAATTCGGATTGTCCCACAGCACTTTGCCTGACTTGCCGACCAGAGAGACCTTCATTCCGATAGTGACGATGGACGAGGATATGCGCCCGGTAACGGAATCATAGGTCAGCGGGCTATTTGCGGTGTAGTTCACCAGACCCTGCAGTGTGGCGTCGGCCTCGCCATCATTCTTGCTCACAATCCGGTAATTTGTACGGCTGCGTAGTTCCTGGATGACCGCTGCCGTCATAACCTGTTCAACCCTGAAGGTCTGGGTCGTGTTCTCGAACATCGGCACGTAGATTGTGTGAAGGTCACCCGGCAAGCGAACCGCCTGGCCGCTGGTGTGATAGCCGCAGCCGGTTAATAGAGCCAAGGCGAACGCGAAAACGAGCAAGCAGCAGCGCAGGTTGCGCTTAAGGAAGATCATTGAACCGTCCCGCGAGGACGACTCGGCAGCAGCGATTCGGCGCACTCAACCGCGGCCAGCGCCGCAACACGCAGGTTGTCGCAGGCAGCCCAAATCCAAAACCTTTTGTCCGATCCGACGTCGCTACGAATTATCAGTTGAATTTGCTCCTGTCCTGCGGCACTGACGTTGCTTGGAGCATCGTCTTTACCATGCCAAATCTCCACGTGGTCGCCGGAGAGCGCCGCGGATAATTCCTCGATCGGAACACTCCGCTCCAGCTCAATGTAAAGGGAAAAGGCATGGCCATGGAAGATGGGAGCTTGCAGCAGCATCAGCGAAGGTACTTCCAACTGGCCTCCGACAACATGCGCGAAATCCCGGCGGATGCGAAACTCGACTGCCTCTAACCGTGGATCAGACTTCGCACCGTAGCGGTCGATCAGATTGAACGCCACTTGTGTATCGAAAATGTTCTTCGGCAATTGCTGAAACGACAACAGGTTTACGGTTTGTTCGTGAAGTTCGTCCATGCCGCGCTTGCCGCGCTCCGATGCGGGCTCAAAAATGGTGACGACCGATTTCGCAACCGAGGCCGCCTTCCCGGCCCGCAAGAGGAGCAAGGCCAAAACAATTGCAGCGGGATGCGCCACTCGCACAGGTGCGCCCACAAGGTCCAGGCGAGGCACACTGCCTAGTTCGTGTTCGATCCACGGGGCACGGAGTTCCACCCCGCTCACCCCTTCCAGCCCAAAGGAAACATCGATAATGTCGCTGCCGGACTTCTTAGCCATGTTCCAGGTGTTGCGCGTGAACTTGTCGTCGGAGGCAAAGAAGACGAAATCGACATTCTCCATGTGTTCGGGCAGGACGCTTTGAATGAATGTCGGCTCATCGCCGATGGCTTCCAACTGTCCCAGCGATTCATCATCGTCGAGCAAGCGGACATCATGGGTGGGAAAGTTCCGCTCGTTCAGAACGTCTTTAATTTCGCGCCCTTTTAGCGTGGCAGCGCCCACGATGGCGACGCGAAAAAGACCGCCCCAGTTTCCTGCTTCCGCTCGAGCAATATTGGATTTCGAACCGTTCTTCATCAGGCGCGCGATGCCTCATCTTGCGAATGTGACTGCGGAAGATTCGGTCGCCGGAACAGATAGGAGAGTCGTGCGAAAATTCCGGCGAAGGTATATACGACGGCAACCACCATCAATACATAACGCGAAAAAAACCAGTTCAGCGCGATAATCCCACCGAACACGATAATCCACCGGAAATTCAGCGGCCGGCCGAGATTGAGTTCCTTAAAGCTGTAAAACCTCCAGGTGCTGACCATCAGGAACGCCAGCCCTAAGACAACGAAGCCCCACGCCGCAGAGACGGGCCAGAACTGCAGGGGAGCACCGCCGGCGAAGTGTACGACAGCGGCGATCACCCCGGCGCCGGCGGGAATGGGCATGCCGACGAAGTATTTCTTGCCAGGGCGCCCCGGATTCGACGGCTGGGGGTTCATCTGAATGTTGAATCGCGCAAGGCGTGCAGCCCCAGCCATGAGGAATACAAAAGTAGCCACGGCCCCGAATTTCACAACCTGGCTGCGCAGTTCGAAATCGTCCATCGCCGGCAGACTGCGAAATCCCCACAACCAGGCAAGAAGTGCTGGAGCGATTCCGAAGGCGATTACATCTGCCAGCGAGTCGAGCTCCCGACCGAATGCGCTGGCAGTATTGGTCATGCGGGCGATACGGCCATCAAGCCCATCGAACAGAATCGCAAATCCGATGGCTTTGGCCGCCAGATCGAAGTGCCAAGTCTCGACGGTTGATCCGGCGATGGCCTGCGAGATGGCGTAATACCCGGCCGCAATATTAGCGGCGGTGAAGACCGACGGAAGAATGTATAGCCCTTTACGCGCGGGAGGGTTCGGACCTGCTGGTTTGTAGCCTGTTGCAGGACTACTCATCGGGCCTCCGCCGGAAGCGCAGCAGAAACCGAAGCTAACGCCAGCGCTGAGGACCCACCGGCTACTTTGTCTCCGATACGTACCTGCACGGTGATAGTAGGCGGCAAGATCACGTCCACACGCGAAGCGAATTTGATAAGGCCAACTCGTTCGCCACGAGCGACTGTGTCACCGATCTTCTTGGTGAAAACGATTCGTCGGGCCAACAGTCCGGCGATTTGCTTGAAGATCACGTCGCCCACCTCGCCCCGCACGGTCACTATGTTCTGCTCGTTTTGCTGGGCCGAGTTCGCACCCATAGCATTACCGAATTTGCCGCGGACGTACTTAACGTCAGTAATCACACCGGTAATAGGCGAGCGGTTCACGTGAACGTTGAAGACATTCAGGAAGATGCTGATTCGGGTGCGGAGCTCGCCATTGTATTGAATCTGAGAAACAGCGGTCACGGTACCATCGGCGGGCGATACGATTGCGCCTGCATCGGAAGGAATCTGGCGCTCAGGATCGCGAAAAAACCACAGAAAGAATGCTCCGAACATGAGAGGAATGGCCGCAACGGCAGGTGCGGTCAGCCAGCCGAGCAATCCGGCAGCCGCGAGACAACCCAAAGCGTAATAATAGCCGTCGCGAACCATGCTTATCTCGATGATTATAGAACCTTTTGGTTCGCCGGTTTCGAATGGCGCTACGCAGGTTTGAATTGAGGAAGAGTCAGAGTGCCTAAGCCAGATAGAAGGGCAGCGGAACGGCAGAAGAAACGGGCTCTGCCGCCAGAAAGGCGATCGGGACTCGACTATGCGACCGACAGGGTCTTGCGGAACTGCTGTTCCAGCGACTCCATCTGGTCTTTCAGGCGGAGTTTCAGCTTTTTGAGTCGCACTTCTTCCAGCTTCTCTTCCTCACTGAGATACTTCCTCATGACGAGTGCATCGAGCCGCTGAGAATACTGCGTGTGCTCCTCGGCCAGTTTGCGAAAAACTTCATTGCTGGCCAAAAGCTGATCACGTACCTGAGTTGCCATTCGGGAAACCTCCGGAGATGTCGAGAGAAGCAAAAAGTTAGCACACCACCAATGCCGCTTCAAGGAATTTTGTCACAGAAATGCAATGCAAGGCGATAAAGAACTGCGGGCTCGGGCGGATTTCGATAGTAGTCCTTGCGCCGGCCTTCGAGAGTAAATCCAATCTTTTCATAGAGTCGGCGGGCAGCCTCGTTGGATTCGCGCACTTCCAAAAGAACGCTCCCCATGCCGGCGGAACGGGCCATGCCCACCAAGTCTCCTACCAGGCGGGAGCCGACTCCGCGTCGCCGGCAGGAAGGATCGACGACAACATTTTCTATCTCCCATTGGTCCGCGAGGCAGCGGGCGATCACAAACCCTAGGATCTGGCCGAAATCGTTCTCCGCAATGCGAATGACTCGATCCCCGGTCGGCGGATCAAAAAGTGAATGGTATTGCGATTCGGTCCAGTGCGCGGCGCTGGATGATTCCTGCTCTAATTTGCGCATCTGCAAAATATCAGAGCTTGTAGCGTCGCGCAGTTGCACAAAATCACCGCTTCGGAAGCGAAAAGAGCTCGGCATCAGAGCGCCGTATGTAATTTGCATCGAGCGTTGCCGGATCGACAGTGTTACCCGCCAGTAGTTTCTTGAGCCCGATACGGCCGATAGCATCGGCCTGCAACGGCTCTGTCTGTGTGACCTTGGCCTTTCCCTGAGCGGAAATTTTGCTAAACGGACTCAAGACCCTGTTTTTCAACTGAGGTAATTGTTTTACGAATTCATCGAGTTTGACAATCGACTGCTCCCGCAACTCAGCTCTCCCTCCGCGCACTTCATACTCGCCGACATAAACCTCTCCGCGACCGGCATCAAGAACCGAGATAACGGCCTCGCCGTCTCTGCCGTAGGTAAGGGCAAGAGCCTCCAGCATCGACACGACAGCGAGCGGCTTTTGCAGCACCTCGCACAATCCCTTCACCGTCGAAAGGCCGACACGCAGTCCCGTGAACGATCCCGGGCCGTCGACTACCACAATGCCGTCGAGTTGAGTCTTGGAAAGGCCTGCCTGCTGTAGCAAATCAGCGATGCATGGCATCAGCCGCGCGGAGTAGGTTCCGCCCTCAATCGCACTCAGTCCGAGCACGTTGAGGCTGGCCGCATCGCCATGGCACAAGGCAACGCTCCCATGTTTACCCGAAGTATCGATGGCGAGAACGAACATCGTTATTGATGAGGGTCGGCGCTTTCAACCAGCTCAACCAGGACACCCCCGGCACTGGACGGATGCACGAAGACATAGCGGTGTCCTCCGGCGCCAATCCTGATTTCGTCATTGATAAGGCGAGTTCCGGCGGCTTTCAAGCGTGCGACAGTTCTGGACAGATCCGAAACCTGCAGAGCAAGGTGATGAAGCCCTTGTCCGCGCTTCTCGAGGAACTTCGCGATGGTAGAGTCAGGAACGGTAGGTTCAAGCAACTCGATGCGGCTCTCGCCGACCGGTACCATGGCAACACGAACTTTTTCTGACTCGACGGTTTCCTCCGAGGTGACTTCCAACCCGAGCTTTTCGTAGAACTGTTTGGCTTCGGCCAGCGATTTCACTGCTATGCCGAGATGATCGATTTGCCTCATGGGTGTTTACCCAGTTCTCCGACGATCTGTTCGACCAGAGAGTACGGATCGCGCTTGTGCTCGGCAACTTCGGCTGCCAAGCGGTCGGCTTCGCCGTCTCCGAGATAGTCGACAACTACGCGGCGAAAGAGCGCGTCGCGCAACATTTCCGTAATGCGTTTGCGCCAGTTAGCGACGCGGCGATGGTCTCCCGCGCTTCCCTCGATCAGATACTCGCGATACTGTTCGATGGCTGACACTACGTCGGAAATTCCACTGCCTTCAGTCGCGACTGTTTTGACGATGGGGGGCACCCAACTATCACTGCGCACGGACAGCGACTGCATGGCACGAATCTCGCGCTCTACACGCTCGGCGCCGTCACGATCAGCCTTGTTGATGACGAAAACGTCGGCAATTTCCATGATACCGGCTTTGATGGTCTGCACGTCATCACCCATGCCAGGCACGAGCACGACGACCGTGACATCAGCGAGGCCGACAATATCGACCTCGTCCTGCCCTACTCCTACGGTCTCGATCATCACCAAATCGCGGCCGCTGGCATCGATGACCGTCGCAACATCGGCGGTAGTGCTGGCAAGTCCGCCCAACGACCCACGCGTTGCCATGCTGCGGATGTAGATGCCAGGATCGGCATAATGCGCCTGCATGCGTATGCGATCGCCGAGAATCGCGCCGCCGCTGAACGGGCTGGTAGGATCAACCGCGATAATGCCGATGGTCTTTCTTTGTTTGCGATACTCGCGCGCCATCTGATCGACCAGTGTGCTCTTTCCCGCGCCGGGAGCCCCCGTCATGCCAATGAGCGTCGCCCTTCCACTGAACGGGAACAGATGTTTCAGTACCTCGGTCGAGTGAGCGCCATGATTTTCGACAAGAGAAATCGCGCGCGCTAGGGCACGCGGATCACCTGAGCGGACGCGGTTCACCAGCTCCTGAATGGCGCTGGGAGAAGTCACGGTGGTTGGGACGCTTTCGATAGCTAGTCCTTCAGCAACTGGCGAGAGATCACCAAGCGCTGTATCTCGCTTGTACCTTCACCAATGGTACAGAGCTTCACGTCGCGATAGTACTTCTCTGCAGGGTAGTCTTTAATGAAGCCGTATCCCCCATGGATCTGCACACTCTCGTTGGCGCAGCGTACGGCCACCTCGCTGGCAAAAAGCTTCGCCATAGAAGATTCTTGCGTGGTCTTCATGCCGGCGTCCTTCATGGCAGCGGCGCGTTGTGTAAGCAGCCGTGCGGCATCGATTTCAGTAGCCATGTCGGCGAGCTTGAATCCAATTGCCTGAAATTCGCTGATCGGTTTGCCAAACTGTTTGCGCTGCTTCGAGTAGTGCAGCGCCGCCTCGTAGGCTCCTCGTGCCATTCCCAGCCCTAAGGCGGCGATCGAGATGCGGCCGCCGTCGAGAACGCGCATGGCATCGCTGAAGCCGTCGCCTTCTTTGCCGAGCAGGTTTTCTCTCGGAACCTCGCAGTCCTCGAAAATTAATTCTGACGTATCACTAGCCCGCAGTCCCAGCTTGTTCTCTTTCTTCCCCGGACGGAAGCCCTTTGTTCCCTTCTCTACAACAAAAGCCGAGAGACCGTGAGTATGCGCAGTCTTGTCTGTCACCGCTACGACGACGGCAACGTCAGCGTAGTGCCCGTTCGTAATGAAAGTCTTCGTACCGTTCAGCACCCAGTTCTTGCCCCGACGGACAGCAGAACAGCGCGCGCCACCTGCGTCGGAACCCGAACCGGGTTCGGTAAGCCCCCAGCAGCCGATGAATTCACCCGATGCCAGCTTGGGAATGTACTTGTGCTTTTGCTCTTCGTTGCCGGCAAGGAAGATGTGGTTTGTACAAAGCGAAGTATGCGCCGCTACGATAATCGCAATCGAGCCATCTACTCGCGAGAGCTCTTCGATGGCGGTGATGTAGTCGAAGTAGCCCATTCCCGAGCCGCCGTACTCCGTGGGAAATACCATGCCCAGGAGGCCCAGCTTGCCCAATTCCTTTATCGTAGCAAGCGGAAATTCGCAGCCCTCGTCCCACCTCATGACGTTGGGAGCAATCTCGCGCTCGGCAAACTCCTGCACCATTTTTTTCAACTGCAATTGTTCATCTGACAGTTGGAAATCCACAGACTCGTCTCCTGTCCACCTGACGCGCCGTCGCACAGAGTAGTCCGACACGCCAGGGGGAAACTAGCGGTTATAGCACATCGCCGCGAAGGAAGGAATTGGGCTGCATCACATCTTCGGTGTGCGATTGCAGAATGGGCCGACGATCAAGCGTGTGCGTGCTTTGGAGAACAAACGCTCGCGATGATTTCCAGCGCCCGGGCACACTGTTCCCGGTCGACGTCAAGGTGGGTGACAAAGCGCATCACCTGCGGCCCAACGCCGTTGGCAAGAACGCCGTGCTCAAACAGGCGGCGTGACAGCAGGTTGGAGGTCGTTCCGGTTCCGCTGATGTCACAGATGAGGATGTTGGTCTGCACTTTCGCAGGATCGATCTTGAATCCAGGGATTTGCGACAGACCTTCTGCTAAGAATTTTGCGTTGGCATGGTCGTTGGCCAGCTTCTTCGGGCCATCTTCGAGCGCGATCAGGCCGGCAGCAGCGAGGATACCTGCCTGACGCATGCCGCCCCCAAGAGCCTTACGGTAGATAAGCCCGCGATCGATAGCTTCGGCGCTGCCGACCAACATTGAGCCGACAGGCGCGCCCAGTCCTTTCGACAGACAGAACATTACAGTATCGGCCTTGGCCGTGAGACGATTCACGGGCACGCCGAGGGCCTCCGACGCGTTGAAGATGCGAGCCCCATCGAGGTGCACTGGCAACCCTAGTTCATGGCTGCGGTTGCAAACTTCATCAAAAACAGCCAGCGGCGTGAGGGTCCCGCCGGCGAGGTTATGCGTGTTCTCCAACAACACCAAACCGGTCGTGGATGAGTCACAGCTCTTTGGCCGCAGCTTCGACTTAATGTGCTTCCAGGTCAGGATGCCGTCTTCGGCCCAAATCGTCCGCGGCACCACACCCGAAAAGTGTGCCATCATCGCCATCTCGTAATTGAAGACGTGGCCACGCTCCTCGCAGATGACTTCCTGGCCATGCGTCGTGTGCAGCTTGATGGCGATCTGGTTTCCCATGGTTCCACTGGGTACAAATAGCGCTGCCTCGCGACCGAAGATTTCCGCTGCCCGGCGCTCCAGCCGATTGATGGTGGGGTCCTCGCGATACACGTCGTCGCCGACCTCGGCTTCGAACATGGCCCGGCGCATTTCGGGTGAGGGCCTGGTGACGGTGTCGCTACGCAAATCGATTCTGGAATGAGCGGAAGATGCGTAAGCGGCACTCTGGTACATGGAATACTCGAGTTTAACAGGATGGCTAGATGGTGATACTAAGCCTTCGACTCCTGTCTGGTACGAGAGCCGTCTCTTATGAATCGCGCGAAGACTTCGTTTGACAGCAGCCGACCGCGCGAAGTCAGACGAACTCGATCGTGGTCGCACTCGAGTAGGCCAGCTTGCGCCAGGTCCCAAAGGGCGGGATCAAGCTCATGCAGCGCCGCTTCGCCGAATCGATCTGCAATTTCCCGTAGCCGGATCCCTCGGTTCATTCGCAGCCCAAGAAAGAAGGATTCCTCGAGTGCCGCTTCACCATCGATCAGTGTTTGCGACAAGCGTAGCTGCTGAATGCGCGCCCCCAACGGGTCCGGTTGATTCCCAGCCTCCGAGTAGATCTCCAGCAAATCAGGAGTCGCAAACCGAACAGCTTCGACGCCTTGCTCCGCCAGCTCTTCATTCGGAAGAAGCATCGAGTGCGCATCTACTCCAAATCCCAGATACGGTTGGCGGGTCCAGTACTTCAGATTGTGTCGCGAATCGCGAAGTCCGACGCCGTGAGTCACAGCCCTTGCAAAGTTGGAGATTTCGTACTGATGAACTCCTCCTCTCTCCAGGCGCTCGCAAGCTGTAACATACATATCCGCAGTCAGGTCTTGGTTCGGCACGAACTGAGCGTGATAACGACTGCCTCCGGCCAGCAGTTCATTGCCGAGACGAGAGTCCTCGTCCACCTCCAGCATGTACACGCTGACATGCGGTACACCCGTGGCAAGCGTTTCGGCGAGGGTAAGTTCCCAGCTTGCCTGATTCTGGTGAGGCAGGCCAGCAATCAGGTCTATGCCTATGTTGCCGATACCAGCGCTCCTCAGATAAGCGATATCTTCCAGCGTCGTTGCCCGCGTATGTAGCCGGCCAACAGCGGAGCACTCCCGATCGAGGAAAGACTGCACGCCCAGACTTACGCGATTCACCCCGCAACCGCACAGCGCCTCAACTATCGCTGGAGTAAGCGTGCCGGGAGCGCACTCTACGGTAATCTCTGAAACAGGAGAGACAATAAAGTTGTTGCGCACCGCATCGAATAAGCGCTCGAGTTGATCGGGCGCGAGAATAGAAGGCGTACCGCCGCCGAGATAAATGGAATCGACGTTGCGTTCGAGCCGGATGCCAAGCGCGGAGGCTAATCTCCCGCACACCTCAATTTCGTAACATAGCTGATCGACATAACCCTCGAGCGCGCCGCGCGCGAATACGCCCGAAGCGAAGTTGCAGAAACTGCACTTCGTGCGGCAAAACGGCACCGAAATGTAAATCCCTAGAGACAAATTCCTAACCGCGTTGTTGCAGCCCCAGTAGGTGAACACTACAGCTCTCGTCTATTATCACTTAGTTCCACTGCGGTAATCCGAAACGCGACCTATGAGATCGACAAATCCCTTAACCCGATCGAGAGTTACTGCTTGAAGAAACGCGTGGTGATTAGCGGAATGGGCACAGTCAGCCCGAATGGCATCGGCAATGAGTGTTTCACAAACGCTGTACTTGCCGGACAGAGCGGGGTTCGTCGTATCACTCGCTTCGACGCCAGTGACCTCCCCGTGCAAATTGCCGGAGAGGTGCAAGGATTTGACGAGCTGGCCTGGGTCAATTCCCACGAACGCAAACACCTGTCGCGCTCTGTTCCACTCGCATTGGCAGCTTCGACAGAAGCCTTGGAAATGGCGGGGATAGAAACCGCCGGGCTGTCGCTGACCCAGCAACGCGAGATCGGAGTTGTCCTCGGCACCGGTGGAGGCGCACAGGACTTCTCCGAGGAGAATTACCGGCTGTATTTCGCCGGCAAAGCAAAGCAAGCCAGTCTGTTTTCCATACCGAGTGGCACGATGGGCACGATGTCGAGCGAGATCAGCATGCGGTTCGGGTTGCGCGGCATGAGCCACGTCGTCACAACCGGGTGCACGTCATCGACGGACGCGTTGGGCTACGCGCTTCGCCAGATCCAATTTGGTTTCATGCCCATGCTACTGGCGGGTGGAGTCGATACCCCTATCGCTCCCGGCATCATGAAGGGATTCGTCCTCATGCACATCATGACGACCTCTTGGAACCATGCCCCAGAGCGGGCATCGCGGCCATTCTCAGCCGATCGCAACGGCTTCGTGCTGGGCGAGGGCGCGTGGATGTTCGTGCTTGAAGACTTCGAGCATGCCCGCGCCCGCGGCGCGCGAATTCTGGCTGAAGTTGCGGGCTATGGATCGACGTGCGAAGCCTTCCATCGGGTTCGATTGCAGGAGTGTGGCGAAGAACCGGCACGGGCAATCGAAATGGCCATGGCGGACGCCGTAGTCGATGCCCCGAACATCGATTACGTGAACCTGCACGGCACTTCGACGCAACTGAACGATCGCATCGAAACCAAAGCGCTGAAGCTGGCCCTCGGAGACCGAGCGCGTTCCATTCCCATGTCGAGTGTGAAGTCCGAGATTGGCCACCCGCAGGGTGCATCCGGAGCTGCTGGAGTTGCTGCAACCCTGGTGGCCCTGAATTGCGGCCAGCTTCCTCCTACCATCAATCTCGAACAGCCCGATCCGGATTGCGATCTCGATTACGTGCCCACAGCGGGACGGAAGGCTGCAATCGAGCACGCAGTGTGCAACTGCATCGCCTTCGGCTCGAAGAATTCGGCACTGGTGTTGCGGAAGCTCAGCTAAAGCTACCTCATCGCTTGCGATTCAGCCTTCGAACACGATAGACTCCGCCCCAATCCCTCCGAGGATACTGAGGTCAAATTTGCGCAGAACACTTCCCGCCATAATTCTCTGTCTTTTTTCCACAATTCTCTTCGCCGCTGATACGAAGCCAACGCCGACCGTCCACGAGTTCACTGCGAACATGAAAGCGATGGACGGCCTGTTTCCTATGTTTTGGGACGCGAAGGCGGGCAAGCTTTATCTTCAGGTAAGCAAGTTTGACCAGGACTTCTTGTTTGTCATCTCGCTTCCCTACGGATTGGGTTCGAACGACATCGGCTTGGACCGCGGCAAACTCGGAGACGGGCGACTGGTGCGCTTCTCCCGCTTCGGAGGCAAAGTGCTGCTTGTTCAGCCGAACCTCGACTACCGCTCGTCTTCGGAGAATCCGGCCGAGCGCATGGCCGTGCAGCAGTCGTTTGCGGAATCGGTAATTAGCGGCTTCAAGATCGATGCTGAGGAAAATGGTGCAGTCCTCATTGACGCCACAGATTTCTTCCAGACTGACGCCTTCGGCGTAATCCGCCCCCTAACAGAAACCAAACAGGGCACTTACAAGGTTGATAAAGACCGCAGTGCAATCGTCTTGGACAGCACGAAGAACTTCCCGCTAAACACGGAAGTCGAGGCGCTTCTCACCTTTGTGACAGACAAACCAGCGCAGAAGTCGCTGGTTGCAACCGTGGCTCCGGATGCTTCCACCGTGACCCTGCGTGAGCATTTCTCGTTCGTCCAGTTGCCCGAACCGGCCTACACCCCGCGCGCCTACGATCCGCGGTCCGGATACTTCGAGAAGACCTATCGAGATTACTCAGCGCCATTAGGCCAGCCTCTGGACTTGCGAATCATCGCGCGACATCGCTTGCAAAAGAAGGATCCCACAGCGGCGGTTAGCGAGCCGGTCAAGCCGATCGTGTATTACGTCGATCGCGGCGCGCCTGAACCAATTCGCAGCGCGCTGGTTCAAGGTGCAAGCTGGTGGAATCAGGCGTTTGAAGCCGCCGGTTTCAAGAATGCGTTTAGGGTTGAAGTGCTCCCCGAGGGCGCCGATCCCATGGACGTTCGCTACAACGTTATCCAGTGGGTACATCGCTCCACGCGTGGATGGTCGTACGGCAATGCAATCACCGATCCGCGCACGGGCGAAATCATTAAGGGACAGGTCACACTCGGCTCGCTCCGCGCGCGGCAAGACTACCTCATCGCTGAAGCGCTGCTTTCTCCTTACAAGAAGGGCTCGCCTCTGAACCCGCAGTTGCAAGAGATGGTACTAGCGCGCATCCGACAGTTGGCCGCGCATGAGGTGGGACACACTTTGGGCCTGGCGCATAACTTCGCCGCTAGCGCCATCGCGCCAGGTACGTCAGTCATGGATTATCCCCATCCCTGGATCACGCTGGATTCCAGCGGAAATCCCGACCTCTCGCATGCCTATTCGACCGGAATCGGTGCCTGGGACAAGATCGCGATCCAGTACGGGTATTCGCAGTTCTCCTCCGGTACGAACGAGCACGAGGCCCTCGACGCAATTCTCAGCAAGGCTCAAGCCGACGACCTCTACTTCATTTCAGATCAGGACTCGCGTCCCCCTGGTGGTGCACACCCGTACTCGCATCTTTGGGACAGCGGACCCGACCCCGCAGCCGAACTAGACCGCATCTTGCAGGTGAGAAATGCCGCGTTGACGCAGTTCGGTGAGAATGCCATACCGATGGGCCGGCCCTGGTCGGAAATTGAAGATGCCTTGGTGCCGCTGTACCTCATGCACCGCTACCAAACAGAAGCCGCCGCTAAGGAGGTAGGGGGGCTCAACTATCGCTATGCCTTGCGCGGCGACGGGCAGATGGTGACTGAAATTGTCAGCCCGGCCAACCAGCAAAAGGCACTTTATGAGTTGCTGAAGACAATCTCACCTTCCACCCTCACATTATCCGAATCTTTGTTGAAGATTCTTCCGCCACGTCCGCCAGGGTATCCACGTACTCTGGAGTCATTTGCTGGCCATACCGGTCTCACCTTCGATCCAGACGCGGCCACCGAATCGGCGACCGAGATTACCCTTGGACTGTTATTCAACCCTCAGCGAGCGTCTCGATTGGCGGAATACCATGCCCGTGATGCGCAATATCCCAGCCTTCAGGAAGTGATCGAAGCGACCATCAGTGTAACCTGGAAAGCCCCCACGGCCCATGCGATGCAAGCTAAGACACAGCGTATTACCCGATCCGAAGTCACCGAACACCTGTTGGCACTGGCAGCCAATAACGCGGCTTCAGTGGATGCCCGGACGATCGCTCGTGCCGAGGTGCTCTCACTGCGTAGTTGGATCGGCACGGTTTCTGCCGCCAGCAGTGAAGATAAAGCGCTCAACACAACAACTCTTGCACGCATTGACCTGTTCCTGAAAGACCCGGAGAAATTCGTTCCTGCTCCACCACCACCGGTTCCGCCAGGACAGCCTATTGGTGACGACCAGTATTAACCTCGCGCGATCGAACTTTTTCATCGCGCCTTGAGGTTCTTGCCTCTAAATAGCGTTGTATCGACTGCACCCACCGATTCGCTAGAATCGTTCTTAGGTTCATGGCTTCCATCCACGAAGAAGACGTATTAGGGAAGGCATATGACAGCAGGCTGATGAAACGCCTGCTCGGCTATCTCCGTCCCTATCGGCTGCAGGTTGTGATCGCTCTCGTCGCGATCATCCTGAAGGCTGTGGTCGATGTGCTGGGCCCGTATCTGACCAAGGTTGCAATCGATAAGTACCTTGCCAGTCGGAGCGAAGCCCATTCCCTGCTCGACGGTTTCCTGAGCCCTCGCCCCATGACCGGCATAGCGCAGATTGCCGCGCTCTATTTCGCCCTGTTGCTGCTGAGCTTCCTGTTTGAGTTCACCCAGATGTACATCATGCAGTGGGCGGGGCAGAAGGTGATGTTTGATCTTCGGGCGGAAATCTTCCGCCACCTCCAGCGTCTTCACATTGCTTTTTATGACCGCAATCCGGTTGGCCGACTGGTCACACGCGTGACCAGCGACGTCGATGCCCTCAACGAAATGTTCACCGCCGGAGTAGTGTCAATCTTCGAGGACATTTTCGTCCTGGTTGGCATCATCGCCATTATGCTCAACATGAGCTGGCGTCTGGCGCTGATCACCTTCGCCGTTCTACCGGTGATTTTTTACGCAACCACACTGTTCCGCCAAGCCGTGCGCGAAAGCTACCGCCGCATCCGCATTGCAATCGCCAGAATCAACGCCTATCTGCAGGAACACGTCACCGGAATCGTGGTGCTCCAGCTTTTCAATCGCGAACAGCGCTCGTACGACGAGTTCGAAAAAATCAACCGCACCCACATGGACGCCTTCAAAGACGCTATCCAGGCACATGCGATTTACTATCCGGTTGTGGAAATCCTGTCTGCCACTGCAATTGCAAGCGTCATCTGGTTCGGCGGAAACCAGGTGATCCGCAATACCGTTACCTTGGGTGTATTGGTTGCTTTCATGCAGTATGCGCAGCGGTTCTTCCGGCCGATCCAGGACCTGAGCGAAAAGTACAACATCCTTCAATCGGCCATGGCTTCGAGCGAGCGCATTTTCAAGCTCCTCGACACCAAGGCTGAAGTGGTCTCGCCTTCAAGTCCCAAGAAACCCGAAGGCGCCGGTCGGATCGAGTTCGATCACGTCTGGTTTGCCTACCGCACCTTGGCCCAGGCGGCGCAAGAAGCCGCCAGCAAGGGCGAGAAGGTCTTCACCCCGACTACGGCGGGCTACGACTGGGTGTTGCGCGATGTATCGTTCACCATCGATCCCGGAGACACCGTGGCCTTTGTGGGCCATACCGGTGCGGGCAAGACAACCATCATCTCCCTCCTGCTGCGCTTCTACGATGTGCAGCAGGGCGCAATTCGCATCGATGGCGTGGACATCCGCGACATGGATTTAGCCGACCTGCGCCGCCGGTACGGTGTGGTGTTGCAGGACCCATTCCTATTCTCGGGTACGGTGGCCGACAACATCCGGCTCGGCTCACATTGGATCCCCGACTCCTCCATCGAAGACGCAGCCGAGCAGGTTAATGTCGCAGATTTCATCCGCTCGTTGCCGGGAGGCTTCGCTGAAGGGGTAACAGAGCGCGGTAGCACACTCTCCACCGGACAAAAGCAGCTCATCTCGTTCGCCCGCGCCCTGGCGCACAATCCCAAGATTCTCATTCTCGATGAAGCCACCTCGAGCGTCGACACCGAAACCGAATTTCGCGTTCGCGATGCCCTGACCCGCATGGTCCAGGGACGTACTTCCATCATGATTGCGCACCGCCTCAGCACCATACAGCGCGCGAATAAGATTATCGTGATGCATAAGGGCAAGGTGCGCGAGATCGGCACCCACCAGCAGCTTCTCGCTCACAAAGGCGTTTATTGGAAGCTGTACCAACTGCAGTACAAAGATCAGGAGCCTCCGGCGGTCGCCCCCGGCGAAATCATGCGCAATGCCGTGGGCGCCTCCGCCGATGACTAGGCCGACCATGCCCGCTTATGAGCCTGAGGCCCTCCATGCCCTCTTCGTCGACGCATTTAATCGCGCCGATGCCGACCCGCTAGTAGACCTTTTATCAAGCCAACGCAGTATGGGCCACCAGAGCCGGAAGAGCGGTTGGGCGCCATGCAATCCGACAGGCTTACGTCGACATACTGGCTAGCGCCGGTCGAATGGAATTGCAGACTCTGGCGGTCCTCGCCTCGGGCGACGGCCTGGCACTTCTGCATTCGGCATGGACAATTCACAGCGACGGCAATACGACCTCGGGAATAAGCACCGAAGTTGCCCTGCGGCAATCGAACGGCACATGGCTGTTCATTCTCGACGAGCCGCGCACTCCCGGTTTCGCGGGTTCCTCATCCCACCTGTCATAATTTCATTGTGCGACTTCTCTTCTCGGCAGGCGAGGCTTCCGGCGAAGCATACGGCGCAAGCCTCATTACGGCTCTTCGCAACCTGCTGGGGCCATCCCAAAACAACGTGAACTTCTTCGGCGTCGGCGGCCGACAGATGGAGCAGGCTGGCTGCGAGCTGGTGGTAAATGCCAAGGAGATCGCTGTCGTCGGCCTGGCAGAGGTTGTCGAGCACTTACCACGCATTTACCGGTTGTTTCATCAGGTCGTACAAGAGGCCGAGCGCCGCCGCCCGGACGCAGCGGTAGTCATCGACTTTCCCGACTTCAACTTTCGCCTGGCGGGTGAACTGCACAAGCGCAACATTCCCGTCATCTATTACGTCAGCCCGCAGCTTTGGGCGTGGCGGCCCTCGCGAATTGAGCTGGTGCGAAAATACGTGCGGAAGATGCTGGTGATTTTCCCTTTTGAGGTCGATTATTATCGCCAGCGCGGAATTGAGGCGGAATTCGTCGGACATCCATTAACAGACGCAGCCCTGCCTACACCCAACCGCGAGGAATTCGCCTGTCAATATTCGCTCCCGCTCGAAAAACTATGGATCGCTCTTTTGCCCGGCAGCCGCCGTGGCGAGGTCTCGCGCATTTTCCCCAGGCTTCTCGAAACCGCGAAACTTCTGGGTCCGGAATACGTTTACATAACTCCAGTCGCTTCAACACTGGATCCGGAGTGGATGAAAACGCTCCTTGAGAAACATAGTGGTCCTCCCATTCGCCTGAGCAGTGACGCGCGCGCATCCTTGGCTCTCTGCCGTGCCGCAGCCGTAGCCAGCGGTACGTCAACTGTCGAGGCAGCTTTGTTGAACACTCCCTTTGCGATGGTCTATCAGGTGGCGCCGCTAACCTGGCGGCTGGGCCGCCGTCTGGTTAAGTTGGACCGCTTTGCCATGCCAAATCTCATCGCCGGGCGCGATGTGGTGCCTGAGTTAGTTCAAGCAGGTTTTACGCCCGAGCGCTTATGTGCTGCACTGAAAACAATCTTGCCCGATGGGCCCGCGCGAACTGCAATGATTAGCGGACTGGCCGACGTACGCCGCGCCTTGCAGTCGCCCGACCAACGCATAAGTGCCAGTGAGCGTGCAGCTTGCGCCGTCTTGCAGGCTTTAGGACAGACCGCATGACCAGCAGCCCTCGCGTCCTTTCCTGCAGTTTTTTCATCGTTTATAGTGACCTTAAGACAGGAGTTCTTCAGGGAATGCATAAGGTAGCGCGAACTTTCGGTCGCGTGGTCTTCATCCTAAGTGTCCTTTCCGTCGCTGTTTTTGCGGCTGACCGGCAGCGCCTTCAAGTCGACAGCTACGTCATTCAGGCGGTAGTGACGCCGCAATCCCACCAGCTCAAAGCCGTGGCACAAGTGAAGTTCACGGCTCTCGACGACATCACCGTTGCTACCTTTCAGCTCCACAATGGCCTTAGGCCCACCCGGGTGCTCGATGCCGACGGACAGGTGTTGTCGGCCGAACGCATCAGCCAGGACTCTACCGTCCGGGTTTCTCTGCCTGCCGGACTGTCCAAGGGCAATTCCTCGACACTGGTTTTCGAATATGAGGGCACGCTGCAATCAGCCGATGACAGCCCGGTTCCGGGCCTGAAGCTGGCATACGTCGGCGACCCGATCAGTTATCTGTTGTATGCAGGCGCTTGGTTCCCCATGGTGGGATACGGCGTCAACCGATTCTCCTCCACCATCGGCATCAGCGCTCCGACTGGCTACACGGTCATCGGCAGCGGCAAGGAGGCCACCGGGAGCTTGCCGCCCATTGCTGAAAGCGCTGAGCCCGCGCGCACAGCCGGCAAGAAACCCGCGGTACGAACCGGGCCGGCTAAACTGACCATACCCGCGGGATACAGTGCCTACACCTACACCTACTCGCGAGCTAGTTTTCCGGGAACCATTCTCATCGGAAAATACGAGCCAACCAGAAACACAGAAGGCGGACTCGACGTCACGGTATACACATTAGAGAAGAACAAAGGCTTCGCACAGGCGTATGCCGAGACCGCTTCCAAACAGTTCTTCTTCTACACCTCAACTTTTGGCCCGGCATTTAGCACCAAGCTCAATGTTGTGGAACTGCCGGACGACACAGTTCCCTCAGCGTGGGCTCCGGAGATTGCGGCGATCAGCTCGCGGGCTTTCAGCAACAAGGTCAACTACCGGCTCTTGGCCAACTCGATCGCCCACCAATGGTGGGGCACCATGGTGAGTCCCGCCACTCGAAACGACTGGTGGCTGAACGACGGGTTTGCGCGCTACTCCGAGGCGCTTTACGTCCAGCACGTGGCCGGTCAAGCTGGATTCGAAGAAGTGACCAAGGACATGGCGGTCGGAGCGCTCGCCTACATCAGCGTCCCGCTATCCCAGGTCGGCAAGATGGACGTGTTCTCGCCCGAATTTCAGACCCTGGTCGCCGACAAGGGCGGCAGCATTCTGAACATGCTTCGCTGGGTGATCGGCGATGAGGCGTTCGATAAAACCATGCGGGAATTTTTGGCGAAATACGCTGGGAAATCTGCAACCGTGGACGACCTGCGCCAAATCGCCGAGCAGTCCTCTGGCCAGCAACTCTCCTGGTTCTTTGTGCAATGGCTGGACTCAACCGGCGCGCCGGAGTTCAAGATGAAGTACACCATCTACCGCACTCAAAAAGGCTTTCGGGTAGTGGGCGAGGTGCAACAGGATCTGGATCTATTTCGAATGCCTGTAGATCTGCGAATCGACACGGATGGCAAATCCGAAACCAAACGCATCGAGGTTTCGGGCACCGATTCCGCCTTCGCCGTGGAGACCTTTGGAAAGCCGCGCAAGATCACCATCGATCCGGGCAATCACGTGCTGAAGAACTCGCCCGAGCTACAGGTCCGCACTTCTATCGTGCGCGGTCAGCAGGACATCGAACAGGGAGACTTCCCCGAAGCTCTGAAAGAATTCCAGAAAGCGTTGGATGTTAACCGCAACAGCTCGTTGGCGCATTACCGCATCGCCGAGGTCTTTTTCCTGCAACACAATTACCAATCGGCGGCGAACTCGTATCGTGAGGCGCTCAACGGCGATGGGGAGCCGCGATGGACCGAAGTGTGGAGTCACGTTCAGCTGGGCAAAATATTCGATCTCACCGGCCAGCGCGAGCGCGCCAGCAACGAATACCGCCAGGCTTTGCAGACCAATGACAACACTGCAGGCGCCCTCGACGAGGCTAGAAAATATCTACAAGCTCCTTTTACTCCTCAAAATGCTCCCAACGGGCAATGAACGATAGATGCGTTCAAGGCTGACAAACATCATCTTCGGCAAATTCCCGCGACGAAGCCTTTCCTCAGCCGCCGTAAGCACGCACTACTACAAAATGAGGTTGTGTTCACGAATTAATTGTGGGCACAACCTCATCTCTAAGTTTGGTGTGGGTTCGAAGCCTGGGCGACTGCCCGATACGAAGTCAACTCTCGCTTTCGCCCCCGTCTGGCTAGTGTTCGTATGATCCAATGTCGCACGGCGTGGGACGAGACCAACCTCGCTGATCGGTCGTCAGCAGATGACCGCTGCCATCGGTGCAGCCACTCGGGTTGCCTGCATTTATCGCAGGACTTCCCGGAAGTAGAGCCATCGTGTTTGTAGGGCCGCCATTGTTCTGCAATGCTCCAAGCATAGGGTTGATGCTTTGCTGATCGCCGGGACCGTTGAGATGACAAGTGCTATCGCTGCTCATGTTGTGGCCCAGCGAGTTCAGAGAGCCGGTGCAGTTTCCCCCTGAATTGTTATTCGCTAGAATGCTGTTCTGGAATTTTGCGATGGCACTGCCTTTGTTGTAGATGCCACCACCATAGGTGCCGGCGGTACCGAAGGGAGTGTGGATAAGTGCGGTATTCTTGCTAATGGTGCTGTTGCTGATTATCGCCCTACCGCTTTCGTTGGCTATGCCACCCCCATACGGAACCCCGGCCGGCCAATGATCCACCGCCTGATTAGCGCTCAGGGTACTGTTGGTAACCGTCAGGTTGCCAACGTTATAGATGCCGCCGCCGTATGGGCTCGCGCCCAAACGGAACCGGGATACGCTGTTTCCACTGACAGTGCTGGCGATAATGGTGAGTTTCCCCGCGTTATAAATGCCGCCGCCCAACCCGCCAATGGCTGCAGCCGAATCATCAGAACTATTTCCGCTCACGATAGTGTTCGCAATCGTCAGGGTGCCAACGTTATAGATGCCGCCGCCGCCATGCAAAAGACCCGACCCATTGCGTATGGTCACCTGCGAGAGGCGAACATGCGCGTTGGCGTTGCTAATGGTGGCCACTGTGGCGGAATGCCCTCCATCAATTATTGTTGTCCGGGTAGCCGAAACGACAGGCGAACCGGCAATTGTTAAATCGAAGGGAATATTGAGATTTTCCTTATAGGTTGCAGCGGCAACAATAATTGAATCGCCGGAAGCTGACTTGGAGATGGCGTGTCCGATGGTCCTGTAGGCAGTGGCAGGTGTTTTGCCATTGTTGGCGTTATTCCCGATCACACCGTTGACGTACCAGGTATTGCTGGCGAGGGCATTTACAGTCACGGCAAAGAATAGAGCCAAAAATGGGAGGCAACTTTGTTTCGGTTGGTGTTTCAACATCTTTCTCCATTTTTTTGTGATAAATTTTGGATCTGACGCTCATGTGTGCACCTCGCAACAAGCTGTTGGAATGGCGTCTTGCTCCTACGAATACCGGAGGCTAGGCCCGCGTGGGAAGGTATGAATTAGCTTCCCCCTAAACTAAGGTAATCACTTTCTGATTACTTTACGGGAAACAGACAGTGGAAAATGGTTAACCTAGAGGTGCAATTTCTTGCATTCGCGACATTTCTTAGGCGCGTAACTGGCGTAATTTCAGTGGCAGCTTTGGAACGTGAAATGCAACGCCTTATTTCAACGGTTCTTACTGTCGGTCACGACATCTTTATTGTCGGACACGACGTCTAAGAGAAACGAAAGGCATTGCTTCCCACTTCCGTCTCGGTTAGCGCTGTTAACTAAGGAGGAAGGTTCTGTGAGAAAGTTTTGGATCGGAGCAGTATTCACGTTGTTGGTCACTGCCTCAGCGGTCGCAGATCAGATCAACTTCAACTTCACTGTTGGCGCCCCCACCTCGGTCACTGCTACCAATGCCACGGGCCTAATGTCTGGTCCCTCGTTCCTTACCAGCATCAGTGACACGACCACAAATACGGTCATACCTTGCACAGGCCCCACAGCCTCCCCGGTGTGTATGGGGGGGAGCTATGTTAACGGTAAGACGGGGCCCGGTACCATTACCGCGACTCCCCCTGTTGTTGTCGCGTTTTTCACAGCGGGTGGTGCGAATAGCGTGCTAGTGGAAGACGCAACGAGTATGATGCTTGTCGCGGGCAGTATGAATGATTCTGGGGCTTTGCTAAGCACCGTTCCAGCCGGTGCAGGGTCCTTCCTCGGGACGTTCGGTGTGTCGTCCGTCAGTCCTGCCGTATTGGGGCTGTTTGGGCTTGGTGGTGCAGCAGTTAAACCAACCGGATCAGTCGCATTAACTTTTGCGAACGCTAATTTCGACGGAACCACCTTCACAGCAGCCATCGGGGGTGGCTCAGTCACCATTCAGACTGAGGTCGTGCCTGAGCCAGCCTCGCTTGGCCTGGTTGGAATAGGATTCTTGACTGTCGCCGGAGGTTTGTGGAAAAGAACTCACCGTTCTCCGCGATAGCGCAGGAATGTTCTCGAGACCAGCACCCTGACCGCGTGCGGTCAGGGTGCGAGTACAGCGACACCAACCCCGCATCCCTCGCATAATGTGGCGCGACTTGTATTCAGAGCCCGGCGAAGCCTCCATTTCGCACCCCGGATCGTCAGACAAGACCGCGCTTCGAAATGAGCCTTCCAGTTTCGCTCCGTGCATTTGGCGACCCATGGAAAGCAGGTGTATTGAAGACCGTTAACTCTCATCGGCCCCTACCTCTTTGCGCTCCACCCCCGCAGGAGGGACAGATTCGTCGCTCGGCACTAGTCGTACACTTGGGTCGTAACTGGAAGATTTTCGAAGCTTGTCAGATGTCGGCGCCCCCGGGCGCCGCTTCACGCTCCGCAGCTCGTACTCGGGTTCCGTCTTCGCCGGCACATCCTCCGGGTGGATCGGCTTGGCCTCTAGTTGCTCGGCAAACTCCAGCAGCGCTGCGCCACATCTGCACTCGTGGCCAGAAGTGGCGTTACGGACCACGTGCCGATCGGCTGGCCAGGACTCTCCTGGAACAGACTGCCACGCATTACACCAGCACGCAGTCCTGGGGCAGTTCCAGAGGCTCGGCTATTCCAAATGCAGTCTTTGGGTATGGTCTGGTAAATATCCTGGCCGCCGTCCAAGCGCCGTAGCTCAATTCACTCCGAACCGAAGGCCGCTCAATTGAGCGGCCTTTTCTTTGGCAACGCCATGCGAGAGCAGCAGCACCTGGAAAATCTCGCCCATCCCTTCTGGAGAGATAAGGTGCTTGAGTTGAAGCGCAACTTTGGCCTTCTCCTGCGGCAAGCGACATGACTCCAATGCATCAGAGAGTTGCGTAGCCTCGCCGATGCCCATCAGAAACTCGGACTGCGTTACCAAACCGAGCGGCTCGAGGCCCTCTTTCGCCGCCGCGGCACAAAGTGCCGTGAAGTTCACGTGCGCCGTGATGTCTTCCCCGCCGGGGTTCTGATACGGATTATGCCCGGCGCAATGTCTGCGATACGTCATGACTGTGTCGCGAAAGCGGCCGGCAAGTTGCTGTTCTCGCGTGTACCCGTAGTCAATGAACACCGCGAATCCACGCCTCTCCTCGAACGCCCTGGCTATTCGGGTCGTCCACTCCATCGCTCCGAGCGACGCCTCAATCCGCTCGCCCTGACGAGGATGCACGCTGTAGCGATCCAGGAAATCAAGTTCGGCGCTCGAGGGTGGCGCAAAGTGCTCGAATAATCTGCCGTCCGCCTCGCACACCCTCACTGCTCCGCCATGATCGAGGATTTCCACCGGCAATGCGTCAAAGAACTCATTGGCGAATACAATCAGGTTCCTGGGCGCGGTCTCCGCAGCTTCTTCAAAATTGGATACGATGCATGTTCTGCTCGCCGACAGGTGCCCGCCCAACCGCTGCTCCAAGCGCGCGCGAAACGTGGCTGATTGTTCGACTAAGACATAACGCAACGCTCCCGCAAATTCGGGAAACTTGCCCTTGCACCAGTCGAGCACATCGCTGGCAAACAATCCGCGGCCGGGACCAAGTTCGATCAAATCGATCGTGTTCGGAGATCCCAGCTCGCGCCACATCTCCTCGAATTGCCGCGTCAGCAGCCGTCCAAAGACGGCATGCACATCACTGGAAGTGTAGAAATCGCCTGCCCTTCCGAACTGTTCTCGAGCCTGCGAGTAGTAGCCGAGCTCTGGGTGATAGAGACAGAGTTCCATGTAGCGGGAAAACGGCATGGGTCCGCTTCGACGAATCTCTGCAACGATCAAATCGTGAAGGCGGGGTACCCAACAAGCCCTACTGTGGCCGGATTGGCTGCGCGTTGACGCATCGCCCGCTTGCTTGATGTTCCTGCGCTCGTTGGGGTGGTGGAGTGTCAAAGCTGGCCCTCGCGCTCCATCTGCTGGTGTTCGTGCCGGTGCTGCGGAGTCCGTAGGAACATCTCGATCAGATAGTCGTGTAGGCAATCGAAGAGTTGCCGCTGAAAGGCCCACTCGAACTGCGGATCATCGAGATCGCGTGGATGCAGTTCGAAGTAGTATGTGTGAACCCTGGGCTCGGTGAACTTAGGACGGATGATGACTTCAACCCCGTCACCCTTCGCACGCGCGTCAAATGCAAGCAGGGGATGATCGTAGAGACGCAACTGCTGCAACACGCGTGAGAGGCGTTCCGATTCCACGCGATGATTCTAGCTGAGCTGCGCTATTCGTACCTTAGCGCCTCAATCGGATCCAATCTCGAGGCTTTAATGGCCGGCAGCATCCCGCTGATCAGCCCAACCAAGCCCAAAATGATGGTCGCAACGAACACAATCGTGGGGTCGATGATCAGGCGAATGTCGGCAGCCTCGGCGTTCTTGGCCATGGCGCTGTAGAAGGTGATACGTCCAGCCAGAATCGAAATCGCGTATGCCAGGATAATCCCCGCGACACCGCCGAAGAACGTGATGGTTAGCGCTTCGGCTAGGAACTGGAACAGAATGTCGCGGCGCCGTCCGCCCAGCGCTTTTTCGACGCCGATCTCGCGTGTACGCTGAGTCACGGCTACCAGCATGATGTTCATCAGCCCTACGCCGCCAATGCCCAACGTCAGCGTGCCGATGAAGCCCAGCAGAATCTTCAGTCCCATGGTAATCACCTGGAACTGGTGCAACTGCTTCATCATGTTGAAGACGAACACTGCGCGCTTATCATCAGGTTTGAAGTTGTACTGCTCCGCCAACACTCCGCGCACCTGCCGCTCCACCTGTTCGTACTGATCACCTTCGTAAGCCACCCAGATACCGTCGAGATAATGGGTGTTCTTCAGGTCGCCCATGGTGGAGAACGGAATCTCTACCACCCGATTCACGCCGTCGTCCCCCTCTTGCATTCGCGGCTCAAGCACGCCAATGACTTTGAAGCTGATGCCGTCCACGCGAAGGTACTGACCAATCGCCTCGGTCCCGGAAAACAGTTTGCTCTTGGCTTCCGAACCAATCACTGCCACCCGAGCTTTCGCTTCTTCGTCTTCTTCCCCGAAAAACTGTCCTTCGGCCAGGCGCATGGCCTGGATCTTGAACATCGACGGATAAAAGCCCTCAACGCCGAAGGTGTATGCGCGCACGTCATATTGGACATTGCACTGTTTGTAAGCAGCTGGCGTAATGCGCCTCACCATTGGTGCGGCATTCACGATCCGGTCGACATCGTCAATCGTGAACTTGATTTGTGTGCCTGCCTTTTGGCCGCCGGCCTGCTGCGAGGTACGACCGGGAAAGATGCCGATGATGCGTGTGCCCCACTGCGCAAAAATCGTCTCGATGGCTCGTCCGAAGCCGTTACCATAAGCAAGCAGAAGCACAACCGTTGCGATGCCCCAAGCCATCCCCAGCATGGTGAGCATCGTGCGCCGACGGTTGTATTGCATCGCCTCATAGGCCTGGCCTAGTAAATCTCGGAACATAACTTACTCCTGCCTGAGCGCTTCCACCGGCTGCAGCATGGCCGCCTTCCGTGCCGGATAAAGCCCGGCGACAATTCCTGCCAGTGCCAGCGTTCCGATGGCTACTGTAGCCGACATATACGACATCGTTGGTGGATCGAATCCCGGGGCCGCCCCCGCCATTCCGCTGAGCGAACCCATAATCAGCGCCGCTCCGCCCATCCCTATCGCACCGCTTAGTAGTGTCAGAAACGCGCCTTCCACAAAGAATTGCGCCATGATGCTGCGATTCGTCGCTCCCAGGGCCTTCCGCAAGCCGATTTCCCTGGTGCGCTCACTTACCGCAACTAGCATGATGTTGATGATACCGATCGCCCCCAGCACCAGTGTTACGATTCCCACTCCCCCGAGAAAAATATCCATCACATCAAAAATCTTCCCCACCATCTCCGCGTTCTTAACCGTATCCCAGTCCTCAAAGGCATCGTTGTTGTGCCAGTCGAACCCGTGGTTCCGAGCAACGATCTTTCGCGCTTCTTCTCTCGCCTGGGTGTGTTCTTCACGGATCCGCGGACGGTAGTTCAGAAAAGAGATTGCGGTTTCTTCCATATCGCCTTTCAACGGAAAGTACTGGTGCATCATGCTGTAGGTCAGGAAGACGCGGTTGTTGGTGGAATTATCGTCGCCATGCCCTACGCGTTGCACGACACCAACGACTTCGAACCGGACTGCGTTGAGTAGGATCGCATTGCCCACAGCCGTCCTCCCGCCCGGAAATAGATTCTTCAGCATTTCATCGCCGATTACGCAGACGAAACGCTTCTGCGCATCGTCGGCATCGTTCAGCCATCGTCCGGCAGCCAATGGAAGATACCGAATCGTGTTGAAGTGAGGAGGAATCCCCACCACTTGGCCGTTGCTGTTGCCAAATTCGCTGACTTCGCGAATGTCATTGCGCATAAGCACCGGAGCCACCGCCCGAATGTGCGGCGCCTCTCGCTGTATATCGAGGTAATCCTTATAGGTGAGCTTGTAAGCATGACCGGAGCTCATGTTGCCTGCCACCGCAGGGGCGCGCCCTGGGAACATGAACATGATGTCCTCGCCCATCGAGTTCAGCTCTTTGCGGTTACCAGAACGGAAACCCTCTCCCAGCCCAACCAGCAGCAGCAGCGACCCCACGCCCCAGGCGATCCCGAACATGGTGAGAAACGAGCGGAGCTTATGCGCCCAAAGGGTGCGCATCGTTTGGCGAATGATTTCGAACAAACCCATGCCCTGCCCCTAACCTGCTCCTTCCATAATTACGTGTATTGGTCTTTTACAGTTCCCACGGCTGGGAGGTGGCCAAGCCAGCTTACCTCAGCTTCTGACTTCACAAGTCACGATTTGTGAGCAACATGCGTAGCCAGCGAGACAAATAGTTGGTTTCCGTCCGTGAGCTCCACTTGTTGATGAATCCGACACCGCAGCTCCCAGAAAGTGGCGATTATTCGATATGATGGAAGCAAGCAACCAAGGTGATCCTCAGGATGGCCCGATGTTGCAAATATTCATACAGGAGTAACCCAGAACGATGCCTAGGACACCCAAAACCACCGACGGAGATGCCCCCAAGAAGCGCGTGCCCAAGACTACCAGCCCTGCCGAGGGCAGCACGAAAGTGACGAAAACGACTAAGGCGGCACAGAGCGCCAAATCGACTGCGGTCGAGGCGTCCCTGGCAACCAACGAGCTGCCAAGTTCGCCGATCAACGGTCGTGCGCCGGCCAGCCAAGCTCGTATGGAAGAGCGGGTTCGCATCCGTGCCTACGAGCTCTACCTGCGTCGTGGGGGAGTCGGTGGATCGCCGGAACAGGACTGGTTCCAGGCGATGTCGGAGATTCACGCCGAGTCAGTCGCCTAAGATCCGAGTGGCCCTACGCTTTGATCCACCACAGATTATGTTATTGGTGTAGCCGGCCTTTTTTTTGTAAACGCCTTCGCGGGCGTCAGCCGGCAACACTGAACCACCATTGTGGTAACAAATCGCATGGCAGGCTTTGCCTAAACGCAGTATCCTGAGCTATCCGAGGATGGACCGCAGTATGTCAACCCAGTCGCGCAAATATCTGCGTTTCGGCGCCATGATCGCTGTTATTGTCCTGTCGCTTGGCTACCTGGCCTACACCGGCGTGCAAGACAGCAAGAGCTATTACGTCACGATCAAAGAGCTGAACGGCATGGGTGATAGCGCCTACAGAAAGCGCCTGCGGGTCGCCGGCAACGTGGCTCCCGGATCAATCAAGCGCCAAGGTACACATCTCGAATTCCAGTTGGAAGAGGAGGGCCGAATCGTTCCGGTGGTCTATAGCGGAACCGAGGCCCCTCCCGACACTTTTAAGGACAATGCTCAAGCCTTGGCGGAAGGCAAGTATGGGCGTGACGGCGTCTTCCATGCCAGCAATCTTCAGGCGAAGTGCGCATCGAAATACGCACCAAAACAGCCGACAGCTACACCTGCTACAGAGACTCGGCAGAAAACTGCGCAGAACAGTTCGCAAACCGGAGGTAGCGGGCAGTAGCTTGCCTCCAACCAGCCACCCCGAAGCCAAGAATATGACGGGAACCGACGAAACCTCCTGTGAGCCCGTCATCAAACTCGACAAACTGGTGAAATTCTTTGGACGATTTGCCGCATTGCGCGGCATCTCGGAGAGCTTCGTGGCTGGGCAGTTGTACGTCGTTGTGGGTGATAACGGCGCCGGCAAGAGCACTTTGCTGCGGGTCGTTGCAGGACTCACCCAGCCGAGCCAAGGTTCGGTGACTCTTCTGGGCGGGTGCAACATCCGCAATGTCGCTCACAGCGTAGGTTACATGGGACATGCTCCGCTGCTCTATGACGAGCTGAGCGGCATGGAGAACCTGCGGTACTTCGCAGGACTGTACGGCATCGCCGACGACTCCGTCTGCCGGGCGGCAATGCGGCAGGTCGGACTTGATCCCAAACTGCAGCGCCGCGTAGGGCAGTACTCACAGGGCATGCGACAGCGCCTTTCGCTGGCGCGGGCCGTGCTGCACGATCCCAAGCTGATTCTGCTCGACGAGCCGTTTTCCAATGTCGATGCGCACTCCGCTCGCGAAATGGCAACCGTATTAGGCCAGGTGCGCGACCGAGGCAAGACAATCTTTGTGGTTACTCACCAGACAGCGCTGATGGAGCCGGTTGCCGATGAGTTCGTGCAGATGTCTGAAGGTAAGATTGTTTCTCGCTCTAGACAGAGGCCGTCTCCGCAATCTTCGACTCTCTCGTCGGAGCTTGAAAGAATATGAGAGGTTTAGCTTTCTCGGTGTCCCCAGTGCCTCCGTGGTAGCGCTTATCGTTGATTATGCTAGTGAGCTCTATTTCGGTAACTAGATCGACGCTGCTGAAGGATATTCGTCTGGAGTGGCGCTCGAAAGACGCTATCAACTCCATGCTGTTCTTCTCGTTGTTGGTTGTGGTGATTTTCAGTTTCGCCTTCAACCCCAACGCGGAAGAATCGCGACGCATCGCAGGCGGACTGATTTGGGTGGCCTTCCTTTTTGCGGCGGTGGTGGCGCTCAACCAGACCTGGGCGCGAGAGCTGCGCAACCAGGTACTGGATGCCTATCGCGTATCGCCCGCGCCGCCGAATGCTCTTTTTCTGGCTAAAGCAGTAGGGAATTTTCTGTTCGTCACAATCCTCGAGCTCCTCATGGCGCCGTTGTTTGTGGTCTTTTATCAACTCCGCTCGGAAGGTCCCTTGTGGCAGTTGGTCGTGGTGGCGCTTTTGGGAACCTGGGCGCTGGTCGTGAACGGAACATTTTTCGCAGCGTTATCGATTCGTACCCGTAACCGGGAAATTATGCTGCCCCTGATTCTCTTCCCCATTTCGATTCCAGCTCTATTGGCCATGGTGGACACAACCACAATAGTCCTCACCGGCGATGGCACGCCTGACTTCTGGCTGAAGATGCTGCTGGTTTACGATGTCGTATTCACGCTGGTTTGTCTTCTTCTCTTCGAAAGTGTTCTCAACGCGGAATGAAATACTTGAATATCGGCTTCATCATCTTCACGCTTGCCCTGTTGGGCTTTAGCACCTACCAGGCCCTGTTTGTCGCTCCCACTGAGCAAACCATGGGCGATGTGCAGCGTATCTTCTACTATCACGCGCCCACCGCCTGGGTGGCGGGCGTCTGTTTCTTCGTAAATTTCCTCGCCTCGATTGCTTACCTTTGGAAGCGCAGCCTCAATGCCGATGCACTGGCGGCGGCGAGTGCCGAAGTTGGCGTGGTGTTTTGTACCATCGTGCTGATCACCGGGCCCATCTGGGCAAAGCCAGTGTGGGGCATCTGGTGGACTTGGGAGGCGCGACTCACCTCGACTCTTGTCTTGTGGCTGATTTATGTCAGCTATCTGATCCTTCGTCGTTTCGCTGTGGGGAGCCAAACTCAGACCCTGGCGGCAGCGCTGGCGATATTCGGTTTCGTGGACGTCCCCATCGTGTACATGTCGATTCGCTGGTTCCGCACACAGCATCCGCAACCGGTGATTGCCGGAGGCCAGGGTTCGGGGCTTGATCCCGTGATGTGGCACGCCTTCCTGTGGAACCTGCTGGCATTTACGTGTGTGGGAATCGCGTTCATCGTCACCCGTTACCGCCTGCAAAAATTGGAAAACGAGGTCGAAGCCGCGCATGCGCAACGGGCGATCGCGGGAGGTGTGCAATGACCGGACAGGTCGCCTTGAAAGCCGCCTACGCCGTAACCTGGATCATCCCGCTCGCTTATTTAAGCTATCTTCTTAGCCGTTTCCGTCGCGTGCGCTGCGAAATGAAAGATCTTGAGCGCTCCCGCTAAGGCGCCAGCGTGAACGAAAAGCGCGGCACGCTCGGCATGATCGCCGCAGCCAGCTTTATCTTTGCGGCGATCTTCTTCATCTTCAGCCTGCCCTTCTTCTGGAATCAGGTGCGAGTCTTGCGCAACTGGCCAGAGACCGATGCTCAAGTCTTGCGCAGCGAGGTCGTCGCCGGTTCTCCCGAAGGCCACGAGAATCTGTATCGGGCACAGCTGCTCGTTCTCTACACGGTCGCGAGCCAGCCTGTCACTTCCGAACTCACCAGCTTCGAAAGCCGGAATTACGAAGCCACCCTTCAACGCGCGCAGCAATTCCTTGTCGGCAGTCATCACCGCGTCCGCTACGATCCGGCCAATCCTTCGCAAGCCCGATTGGGAGCTGGTTGGAACCGTACCTTCTTCGCTCTTCCGCTGATTGTCCTGTCGATGGCGGCGCTGTTTCTGTGCATCGGGGCGGTGTTTGCGGCGGTGGCGAAGGCCGCCTCCTAGCAACCCATCTAGGTGCGCTCGGACTCACGTCCTCGCGGAAGAGTGTCGTCGGTTAGCCCGGCTCGGAGATTTGAATCCAGCCTACTTACCGTTGAGAGGGTGGGGCTTTCTCCTGCCGTCCCACGTTGTGGGACTGCAGCTTTAGGGCCACCGAGAACCGTGCTCAAAATAAAGAATGTGCACTCCGTTTGAACGCCCCAGCCGTCCCCAAAAAAGGCGGGTGAGTCGCCCGTCGCAATTTGAGGGAAAAACCCCGCTCAAGCTACGCTTGAACGGGGCACCCGTCTTAGAGATTTTCTCCTCGATGTAGCGGCTTAAGCGTGCCGCCCGTCCATCGGAGCAATGTCTTTGGCCGTGGCAAAGGCGACCAGCTAGCACGGTCTTAAGGTCGTTGTTTGGATGCGTTCACTCCTGCCCTGTTCACGTCTCTGAGGATTCGTGGGCTGAGATGATCTGTGGCCACAGACACAACATCTTGAATATAGTTCAGCCCATCTGAAACAACTGACCCGCTGCCGATGATCTGAAGATCGTCAACGCGGTACACCTTGTACTCCATTTGAAGTCGAAAGTAAGGCGCATCAACGAACGGTCCTATTTCCTTGAGGGGTCGGCTCCAGGTGGCCAACTCCTTGAGGGAAATGTCGGTCAACACGGCATACTCGCATTGCCTCTGGCGCGCCTCATCGAAGGCCTCTGCTGCGGAGCTGGCTTCTTTCAACTTAACCGGAACTACAAAGACTGCTGCCTTCTGCTTTGCGATCAAGGAGATCGTCAGCTCTTCCTGACCGATTTGGGCGAATGCTGCGCCACCTGCCGGGAGCGCAATGCAGAGTCGTACGGGTCTCGTGTGAGCGCTAACGGAGGCTGGCATGCACAAGGAAACGAACAACACTGTTGACAGGCGCAGCACTCCGTCCTTGTTCATGCTCCGAACCTTCCAAACTCTGTTGAATTGTCAGTGAGTTCGTGCGGCTCTGCAGCGCTGGCTGTGACACTTTCTTCACTGTCACAGCGAGTAAGGGTCCCGGTCGACGGTTTGACATCGCTCTGGGTAGAACGAGACCCCGGCAGAAGCCCCACATTTGCCAACAAAAGGCAAATGTGGGCCATCGTCAATTTGAGAACAGTGATGTACGCGCCTAAGCCACTGATTCTGAGTAATATACGGATCAGAACCCTTGGTGTCTTTCGCGATCGGACATGGTCCAGCGTCCCACTTTAGTCTCATCGAGTCGGAGGAACTTTCCTCTTCCAAAGGATGAAATACTAGTGACATTGACAGCTTACCGTCGAGGTGGCGTTGCTAGCTGAGCAAACCGACGAACAGCTCCTGAAAATGGCGCTGGACGGAGATGAAGAGGCCTTTACCGCGCTCTATCGGCGCAGGCACGGACCTATCTTCCGGTTTGCCCTGCACATGAGCGGCTCTCTGCAGGTTGCCGAGGAGGTCACGCAGGACGTTTTCCTCTTCCTTCTGCAGCGCGGAGGCGACTTCGATCCGGAGCGCGGCGCACTGGGCGCGTACCTGTTTGGCGTGGCCCGGAATTATGTGCGCCGGGCGATGGAGAAGAGCTACACGGAGGCCACGACGACCTGTACCGCCGAGGACGATGATTCGCGGCTGGTGACGGATTTCGATCCGGTGCGCGATATCGCTAACAGCCAGCTCAGCGTGGCGGTGTGGAAAGCAGTGCTGTCATTGCCGGAGCACTACCGGGAGGTTGTGGTGTTGTGCGACTTGCAGGAACAAACGTATGCCGATGCAGCTCAGGCTCTGGGCTGCGCGATCGGCACGATTCGTTCAAGACTGCATCGCGCACACGACATCCTGATGAAGAAGCTGAAGAACACAGCTCCGTCTCTGATCGGTTTCACGGGCGATGCAGCGAGGTGCTTGTCATGACGTGTGAGGAATTTATGGATGCCGCGGGCGGTTTGACGCCCTCTCAGTTGCTACGGATGCGTTCTGCCGAAGATCAGCCTCTGGTGGCTCATGTGGGCGAGTGCGGTGCATGCCGCGAGTGGCTTGAGTCACATCGTGTGCTGGGAAATGCTCTGCACGCGCTGAGTGCATCTACGGCGCCATTGGAAGCAAGTCCGAAGGTTGAGCAGATGCTGTTGCAGGCATTTCGCAAGCAGGAGTTTGCGCCGCGTGCTGTGGAGCTAACGCAGAAGGCTGCGAAGTCTCTGTGGACGTTGAGCCGCTTCTTTGAAGCAGGCGCTTACGCAGCTGTGGCTGCTGCGCTCGTGGTCGGCGTATTCCTCGGAGCGCGGATTTTACGCGACCAGCAAAACAAGACGAATCGCGCGCCGCTGCAGGCGGTAAACGCGCCGCAATCTAACAAGGCCGCAGCCGCTGCACAAAATAGCGAGGCGAGGACGACCGCGCAGGCTCCACAAGTAGCGACCAAAGCCGCTACAAGCATCGCCTCGAGTGCGGTTGCGGCCAGAAAGCAAAGCGCTCAGGCCGCCGCCAGCCAAGCCAACTCTGCGGAAAACGGTGGCTTTGTGGCTCTGATGTTGTGTGATCCGCTGATCTGCTCCGGAGACGAGCAGGTCATTCGCATGGAATTGCCCGCTAGCGCTGTAACCGGTGTAGATAGCAGCACGACGCAGACTGTACTGGCCGACGTCGTGATCGGAGACGATGGCCTGATTCGCCGCATGCGCATCGTGAACTAACAGCCGGGGGAGAAGAGTCTGAGGTGGGTATGAGATTCATAATTCGCGCTACTTCGCTGACAGGAATACTTGGGCTCTGTCTGTTATCGCTGGTTGCTGCGGCCCAAGCGCCGCCGCCACCGCCCCCGCATGCAGCGGGATTCATGGGAATCGGGCCCATGGGCGGTCCCTTCGGAGATATCGGGGAGATCAAGCCGATAAAAGGTTCTCCGCTGACCGCGGAAATCGTTGTGACCCGCGAGATGACTTTGGCTGACGGCAACCACATTCGCAACGACTCGCAGAGCAAGGTTTACCGCGATAACGAGGGGCGAGTGCGCCGCGAAATGGGTGTCGATCTCGCCACGCCGCTCACCGGAAAGATCAAGCACAAGCTTATCGTGATCACCGATCCGGTAGCTGGCACTCGGTATGTGCTGAATCCCGACAACAAAACCGCTCGCCAGGTCCCCATGCGGGGCGGACCGAACCACGGTGATAAGACCCGTGGGGAGCACATGGGCACCGGACCAGAAGGGGCACCGGGCATCACGAAGGAGCAACTTGGAACGAAGTCGATCAACGGCATTCAAGCGGAAGGTGTTCGCGTAACTCGAACTATCGCGGCAGGAGAGATGGGGAACGAGAAGCCGATTTCGGTGGTAACCGAGCGCTGGTATTCTTCCGATCTGCAGATAGCGGTGCTGACCGTGCACACGGATCCAATGATGGGGACAGTGACAGCCAAGTTGGTGAACGTCACGCAGGGCACTCCAGACGCATCGCTGTTTCAGTTGCCATCCGACTACGCTGTCCAGTCGGGAAAGTCCGGCGACCCGATGTTCGTTCCGATGAAGCCCTAAGTTGCGACGAGGAATTCACAACAGGGCGGCCCAAACGAGCGTACAATTCTGCCTCAGAGCGACCTGCAATTCGCGCGTCGAGGCAGTATGGCCAGGACCCCATTCCTTCATGCAGTGCTTCTTGGTCTCCTTCTGCCGGTCCTCTGTGAAGCACAGGTTCTTCCGAATCGCACGACAAGCACCGACATTCTGGTCCGGGTGACCTACGCAAATGAACAATCAGCAGGCGATCAGATTCGGGTACAGCTACTTACCGGCGCCGGCGTGCCGGTGGCTGACACTTTCACCAACGAAGACGGCCGGGTAACATTTCACCTTACCTTCGCGGGACAGTACAGCTTGCAGGTTTCGGGCAGCCCCATTCAAGGCACCACGACAACGGAATTCCGCGTTGACGAGCAAGACAAGAGCAAAACTGTCTTTGTAGTCGTAAAACCAAAAGTCGAAGGGACTGTGACATCAACCAAGTCGAATGCGCCTCCCGTGACCACGGCTGCGGAACTGAAGATTCCGGCAGATGCCCAGAAAGCCTTTCACAAAGGCATGGAGGCGTGGGAGCAGCGCGATTATCCGAAGGCGGCGGAGTATTTCCAGAGGGCAGTGACAATCTACCCGGCTTACGACACGGCTTATAACAATCTGGGCGTGATGTTTTATCAGACTAATCAGGTCGAAAGAGCTCGTGAGGCCTTCGAAAAGTCAGTATCGCTGAATGACAAGAATGCCGATGCGGATCGCAATCTGGCCCGTATTCTCATTCACGACGGTAACTATCCTCGAGCTGCAGACCTGCTGAAGAAGTCGCTGATGGTGGAGCCCTTGAATCCGGTTACACTCACCTTGCTGTGTGTAGCGGAAATGGAATCGGGCGACAGTGAGGGAGCATTGGCGACGGCCCGCAGGACGCACCAGTTACCCCATGAAGGGTATCCCTTAGTGCATTACGTAGCCGGCCGGGCTTTGGAACAGGAAGGCAAGCCGCAGGAAGCATTCGCCGAATATCAGACCTACCTGCGCGAGTCACCCAACGGGGCCGAAGCGTCGCAAGTCCGAAGCGCCGTGGCGCGGTTGGGTGCACCCACGTCTCAGTAGATCGCCCTCTGGGTCGATCGCGCTAGGTTATCCTAGAACTCAGCTGAAAAATGCTTTGGGGAATTGCAAGGCTGAAGAAGCTGCTGAAGAAGTCAAGCTGGGTGTGGCTGTGCGGACTAAAGTCTGCAGGGGAGGTCAACAATAAAGGACTTAACCGCACGACTGAAGTCGCGCCCTGACGCAAAACCACGCCGAAGCAAATTGTTCAGCAGTTGGTTAAGAATCACCAGTTGTAAACGACGTCGATCGGCACCCTTCGACTACGTTCAGCGCCCAGCCCTGAAGCCGTGCTTTTCAAAATTGATCTACGGAATAACCTAGAAAACCGACATGCTTCTTAAAATCACTCTCCTGCTGATGTGTGCCGCGACCGTGATTCTCGCGGCTGATGACTCCAGCACCGTTCGCGGAGGCAACGGTGTGGTATTGCCGCCTCCCCCGACAACCAAGGTGGAACCGGTGACTGAAACGATTCACGGCGTCACTATCACCGACCCGTACCGCTGGCTGGAGGACTCGAAGAATCCGGGGACTCGGGAGTGGCTTACCGTGCAGATGAAATACACGGAAGACTACTTGTCGCAGGTAAAGATTCGTCCTGAGATCGTGAAGCGGCTCACCGAACTCATGCGTGTAGAGAGTTACACGATCCCAATAGAGCGGGGCGAGAAGTATTTCTTCAAGAAGAGACTGCCCGAGGAGAATCAAGGCTCGATCTATCTGCGGCAAAGTCTCAAAGGCTCCGACGAAAAGCTGGTTGACGCACGAAACCTCAACGCGGACCAGAACACCTCGGTGGGCATTGCCGATGTTTCGAAAGACGGCAATTTGCTGGCGTACGAAATCCGCGAAGGCGGCGCCGATGAACAATCCATCCGTTTGCTGGATGTGAAGACGAAAAGCGAGTTGCCGGACGTTTTCCCGCCGGCGCGATACGCAGGGGTCGCATTCGGACCTGATGGAAAGGGACTCTATTACGCCAAGTTGGAGAAGTCGGGCTCGCTGGTGTTTTATCACCAGCTCGGAACACCTGTTTCAACCGACGCCATGATCTTCGGTAAGTCGTTCGGCAACGAGACACTCGGGCCCATGGATTTAATTTTTCCGGAGGTCACCGAGAACGGCCGCTATTTGCTGATTCATGTCGGCCACGGTGTACCTGCGAAACGGGTCGACATTTATGTGAAGGACCTTCGCATGGCGGACGCAGCGTTTCGGCCGGTCATTCACGGTATCGACAATCGCTTCCAGCCGGTGAACCGCGAGGACAGTCTCTACGTCCTGACGGACTATCAGGCAGAAAACTACTGGGTTGTTAAGCTCAGCCTGGACAATCCCGCACCTGAAAATTGGCAAACGATTGTTCCTGAAGGTAAGGATGTAATTTCCGGCATTTCCATTGTCGGCGGAAAGCTCTTCATCACGGGACTCCACGACGTGATCACCCAGACACGAATCTTCACGCTGGAGGGGAAGCAGGTCGGAAGCATCAGTTATCCAACTCTGGGTGCAGCTTCAACCGTGTACGGCCGAGAAGACTCGCATCATGGGTTCTACAGTTTCGAGTCGTTCACGATTCCTCCGGCGATCTATCACTATGACGTAGCTACAGGTAAGACGGAGATCTTCGCCAAGCCGCAGGTGCCGTTCGATTCCAGCCAATATGAAGTGCGTCAAGTGTTTTACAGCTCGAAGGACGGCACTCGCGTTCCGATGTTCATCTCCGCAAGAAAGGGAGCACCGCGGAATAGCCGGACGCCGACGTTGATCTTCGCTTACGGAGGCTTCAATCTAAGCCGGGTTCCGCAGTGGGATCCGGAATACGCCTGGTGGATGGAGCAGGGCGGATTCTACGCGCAGCCTAATCTGCGGGGCGGCGGCGAATACGGGGAGGCCTGGCACAAGGCCGGAATGTTCGAAAAGAAGCAGAATGTGTTCGATGACTTCTTTGCTGCGGCCCAATATCTCATCCAGAACCAATACACTTCGCCGCCTCACCTCGCGATTCGCGGCCGCTCCAACGGCGGACTGCTGATGGGCGCTGCCATGACGCAACATCCGGAGATGTTTGGTGCAATCTGGTGTGGCTATCCGCTGCTCGACATGTTGCGCTTCCAGAACTTTCTGATCGGCCGCTGGTGGACGTCCGAATACGGCTCTGCGGAAAATGCTGACCAGTTCCCTTACCTGCTGAAATACTCGCCCTACCACAATGGGAAAAAAGGCGTGAGGTATCCCGCCATCATGTTCTTTACCGGCGACTCGGACACGCGGGTCGATCCGTTGCATGCCCGCAAGATGACCGCACTGATGCAGGCAGACACCGGCAGCGACCGGCCAATCCTGCTGCACTACGAGTTGCAGGCAGGGCATAGCACGGGCGTATCGATCACGCAGTTGGTCAACGACACCGCGGATGAGCTGGCATTTCTGTGGAATGAGACGAGCGGAAAGTAGCTCTACGCTTCCAGGGCGACTTCCGGGTTGCTGTGTCCACAACCATCGGCACCCTCGGGTTCATGCCCTCGCGAAAGTCGAGCCGTCGGTTAAGACTTAGGTTCGAGCCGCCGCTCCTGTTGTCTGGCGAGGCATAAAGTATGAGACTGGTTCTGCTTTCGATGAAACGCCTCAGATCACGGTTTATCAGGAATTTCGTGTGCTATGGACATTGGACATCACCCCTCGTCTCAGCAACGGCATAGCTCGGAGGCGCTCGCCGCTCGCCGCAAAGATGGCATTCGCAATTGCGGGTGCTACACCGACGATGGGAGTCTCGCCTGCACCGGCAGAAGGCTGGTCCTTGCGATCCACGAGCACGGCTTCTATCTTGGGCATGTCGTTGAATCGCGGTACACGGTACTGCGAGAAATGCGCGTTCAGAATGCGTCCATTGCCGAAACCAATTGATTCAAACAGAGCCCCGCCCACGCCCATCATGATTGAGCCTTCGATTTGATTTCTCAGGCCATCCGGGTTGACGATAGCTCCGCACTCGAAGGCTTCTATAACCCGCATAACCCGCACTGACTTATCGGAGCGCAGCTCAATCTCCGCAATGGTGGCAATGTGCCCACCCTTCTCGAATCCGCCTGCCAGGCCGAATCCATGGTTGGCTGACGACTTCTGCTTTCCCCACTTCGCCTTCTCCGCAACCGCCTCATACACTGCTCGCAGCCGCTCATCGGTAATGTTCTTCAACCGGAACTGCAGCGGGTCCATATTGACCGCATGCGCCAACTCGTCCATGTGGGACTCACGGGCAAAATGATTGGCCGTTGCGGCAAGCCCTCTGTAAGAACCCTGTCGTAATGGCGGACTATCTGTCGGGTGAAACTGAATGAGCTTGTTTGGAATGTTGTACGGCACACCGATCGCCGCCGGACCGGAATTGGAATTGTGATACTCCCATGCAGTGATAGTTCCATTCCGTTGGGCTCCGCTGGTGATCTCGATGACGCCCGCCGGCCTGAAATACGCCCAGGTAAACTCCTCCTCGCGCGTCCAGACGACTTTGACTGGCTTGCCAACAGACCTGGCCAGCCGCGCTGCTTCGATAGCGGCATCGCCGGTGTGCTTACCACCATAAGCTGAGCCTGTGTCGGGCATCACTACGCGAACATTCTCCGGTGAGATTCGGAAGGCCACCGCAAGCTCATCGCGCACCGCGAACGGTCGTTGGGTTCCGGTCCGTACTGTCAGTTTGTCGCCCTGCCATTCGGCAACGGCGGCACGCGGCTCTAATGGGGCATGTTGGATGTATGCGACGGTATAAGTCTGCGAAACCTTAACGTCTGCCTCCGTCATTCCCTCGGATATGGAGCCAGTAGCATCGGCCACTTCTGCCTTCGATTTGTCAGCGTTTGCCTTGAGATAAGCAAAAAGCTCTCGGCTGGAGATTTGTGGTGGGACCTTCCATTCCGCCTTGAGTGCCTGGATTGCTTTTTCCGCCGACCAGGTGCTGGGTGCGGTAACCCCCACAAAATCCCCATCACGCACGACGGTTACGGCCGCCATCTTCTTAGCCGCAGAGTCGTCCAAAGAAGTTAGTGTCGCGTTGAATCCAGAGGGTCGCAACACCTTGCCGTGCAGCATGCCGGGGAGGTGGATGTCAGATGCGTATTCATGCTTTCCGGTGACGAAGTCGGGCCCGTCCACCTTCGGAATAGGCTGCCCGGTGACCTTCCACTGCGACGCGGGAGTAAATGATGGATCGCCCTCAATCACTTTCACCAGCTTTTGACCGCGTGCGAGTTCGCCATAGCTAATCGACTTGCCACTTTTGGGATCTCGGACTCTGCCATCCGCTGCCACAAGCGTCGAGGCATCAACCTTCCACGCGCTCGCGGCCATGTTCACTAGCAGGTCACGGGCTGCGACTGCCATGGTGCGTAACTGTGGCCCCATCGTCGGAGTGGTGCGGCTACCGAAGGTGCCTGCGTCCCACGGCACTTGTTTGGTATCGCCCATGATCAGCGAAATCGATTCCACTGATGTACGCAGCTCCTCAGATACCTGCTGCGCGAGCGAAGTGCGGATGTTCTGGCCTACCTCGACTTTTCCTGTAAACACTGTGACGTGGCCGTCGTCCAAGATGCGCAGCCAGGCGGCAATGTCTTCGGGCAGCTCGTGAGCGCTGCGGATTCGCCCAGATTCCTGTGCTGGTGAGCGTGTCGAACAAAGGCAAATGAGTACTCCGCCGCTGAACAACTTCAGGAAATCACGGCGCTCCAGATCAAAACGATGCAGACCGGCGCCAACTTCTTGCTGACGTAGTTCATTTGTAAATTGAATGTCTAAATCGGAGTTCATGGTTTACTTCACCTTTTGGGCAACATAGGCAGCATTGCGCACGGCGGCCAGGATGCGCGGATACGTTCCACACCGACAGATATTTCCGTTCATTGCGTGCTTGATCTCTGCGTCGCTGGGATTGCGGTTAGTGCTAAGAAGTGCAACTGCCGACAAGATCATGCCGGACGTGCAATAACCGCACTGAAAAGCCTCTTGACTAAGGAAAGCTTGTTGCACCGAGTGCAACGAACCGTTGTTCGCAAGCCCCTCGATTGTGGTGACTTTTTTTCCCGCGGCAGCAGATAGAGGCGTCACACACGATCTGACCGCTTTCCCGTCCAGCATTACTGTGCATGCTCCGCATTGACCTTCGCCGCAACCATATTTTGTTCCAGTCAGTTGAAGTTCCTCGCGCAGAATCCAGAGTAGCGGCTGATCTGGAGCAGCGGCTACGTGGTACTCCTTGTCGTTGACGGTAAGCGTGACCGAGTCCATGATTTACCCTCGGAAGTGGCTATTCAAATTAAATTATAGGTGTGTTCCCCGGCGGCGATGAACCATAAGGATCTTGCCGCCGTAATGCTCCCCTGGCAGTTGGATTGCCTGACAACACTTTTTGCAGGGGCAGCCGATCTAGGGAGGGAGTGGTGTTTTCAAGCTCTGAGAAACGAAGGGATGCGGGTTGCGTCTAACAGGGCAAGGCACGAGGCTGTCATGCCAGGAAGAGCTATACCACTTATTTTCGCAAGCGCTTTGCTTGGCTTCGCTGGAGATATTGCCATACACGCGCCAAGTGGCGACCAAACACCTGGAGTCGGTCAATCGCCCCCAGCAGAAGAAGCCGATCAGCTACTTGCAGAGGGTAAAGAGATTTTTCTCGAACGGTGCGCCAGTTGTCACAACGAGCGGGGAGACAAACCGCTCAAAACCGGCGTGCCCTTGAACGAGCGCGGCCTTTCGGTCGAGGCGATCGCTCAAGCCGTTAACGGCCGCCTGCGAGATCGAACGGAGAACGAACGCCGCGCGGTTAGGCTATACATTTCGAGCTTGATGCAGAACCAGGACTCGGGAAAAGAAAGGGTACCGAAACCTTAGCTGGAACGGTCTCTCCCAGAGGAGTGTCGCCCCGTCGATGGAGCTTGGGCAGTCCTTCGCCTGCCAGCGACGCCATGTCTTCTGGCAAAGAGTAACCGCTATGGGACTTGCTAGACCACGCTCTACTCGTGAATCTGCTAGCGTAACGATTGCAGGTTTCCCTTGGTGGCTGCACTGGTCAGCAATGCACAAAGTCATACCTTCGACATCAGGCGTCTTAATCGTATCTTTGACAGTAATTCGCCCAACGCGTAATGCTTGCACAGTGAATTCCTTTTCGATTCACTGGCAAGAACATACTCCGCCATTATCAATTACTTACGGTGATTAGCCTTGCCTCGCCATCGTAGTGAAAACAAGGAATTTTGGCAGAAGGGGTAGGGTATCCCCCAACCGCAGCCGTTCCGTTTTTGGGACATGAACCGCAACTCCCAGTGCACCTCTGTTACGCTTTTTGCTATGCGTTTCTCTCTGAGCTTCTTATGTCTGTTTGTTTTTGCTAGCTTCCTATTTGCACAGAACCCGATCCCGCCGCAGACTCCGAAATCCGTTGCCGATCGCCTCGCCGCGCAGACTGCCCTTTTCGAAGAGCAGTACGAATCCGATCT
>Ga0310914_10000083_pt1 | contig 45295 bp, 38 predicted proteins | sample GREbulkMGAN108_FD_203450 | JGI IMG/M metagenome (GOLD analysis project Ga0310914, IMG submission 203450) | Lab enrichment of tropical soil microbial communities from Luquillo Experimental Forest, Puerto Rico - GRE.bulkMG.AN108 | ecosystem: Environmental > Terrestrial > Soil > Tropical forest >... | reverse complement strand
TTCATCTTTTCGGGACCGCTGGCCGGCACTCCAAATCATCGGCAAAGACATTCTCGTTCCCGCCCACGGAATTTACTGGTTGATCATTCTTCACGCGGTCGGATTTCCCGACTATGCGATGCCGCAATTCCTCGTCCACGGCTGGTGGAACATGTCGGGCACCAAGATGAGCAAGTCGTTAGGCAACATCGTCGATCCAAACACGCTCGCCGATAAGTACAGCACTGAAGCGGTGCGTTATTATTTGATGAGCGACATCGCTACGGGCAAAGACGCCGATTTTTCCGAGGAACGTTTAGTCGAGCGCTACAACGCGGACTTAGCGAACAATCTCGGTAACTTGCTCAATCGCACGCTCAACATGGTGCATCAATATCGCGCTGGCGTCGTGGAACAAGCCGGCGGCGATTCGCCACTTGCCGCGCAATTGGTCGATTTGGTTCGAAATTATTCATTGGCAATGTCAGCGCACGAAATTCATGCCGCACTGGAAAGAGTAGGGGGTTTCGTCACGACGTGTAACGCGTACATCGAGATGGCGGCGCCATGGAAACTCGCGAAAGATCCGGCGCGCGCCGATGCGCTTGATCATACACTGTTTGCTTTGGCTGAAGCATTACGTGCTATTGCAATTTTGATCTCGCCTGTGTTGCCGAACGCTGCGCAGGAAATTCTTTATCAGTTAAACTGCGACAGAGAATACACTTTGGTGGAAGCGAACTGGGGCGGTTTGCCGTCTCGGCATCAACTGGGCAAACCGACTCCATTATTTCCGAGGATAGAAACGTAATCACTGGGCGCATTCTTCAAAGGCCGCGGAGCGGCCTTGAAGATGCGCGAGTGCTTCACCGGCGAAATGCAATGAGCCGGTGATGAGAATAGGTGCATAGCGTTTGCGAGCTTTGCCGACTGCATCGGCAAAGCTCGCCGAGATTTCCGATTTACGTCTGAGATCGGAAAATATTTTTTGAAGCTCGGACGGACCGACCGCGCGCCCAGTTCGTATTCTTGGAAGCAAGATCGAATCGCTGATAGGCAGAAGCGCTTCGCAGATTTTTCTCAGATCTTTGTCCGAGAGCACTGCCAGAATCAGAGTCGCTCGTTCGTCCCCGAAAACTTCGCGCCAGGTTTGAACAAGAATGCCTGCTGCAGCCGGATTGTGTGCGCCGTCGATGACAGTCCGCTTGTCCCAACATTGAAAGCGCGCTGACCACTCGACCGTGGCAAGTCCGCGAGCAATCGCGCCTTCATTGGTGCCGATCTTGGCTGCGCGAATCGCTGCGATCGCGATCGTCGCGTTGAGTTTTTGATGCTCACCGCGCAAGGCAATCGCCGATTTGGAATATGGCTGAGCGACAAACTGTAAAGGCGCTTCGTATTCGGTCGCGCGAGTTCGAATCACTTTTTCAGCTTCAGGAAGTTGCGACGCCGAAACGACCGGCGTTTTCCATTTAATAATGCCTGCTTTTTCGCTCGCGATTTTCTCCAATGAATCGCCAAGCCATTTTTCGTGATCCAACGCAATCGGCGTGATGATGGCAACATCGGATTGAACTGCGTTTGTTGCGTCCAGTCGTCCGCCCAAGCCAGTTTCTAAAGCGACGATGTCAATCTTCGCGTCGACGAAATGTTTCAATCCGAGCGCAGTCGTGATTTCAAAGAAGGTTGGATGCGGTTCCCAAGATGCGACGAGTTTTCGGATTTTAGTCAGGCCGTCGGCAGCTTCCTTTTCCGAAATCATTTTGCCGTTCGCCCAGATTCGCTCCCGGAAAGTGACCAGGTGAGGGGAGACGAAAAGACCGGTGCGATATTCTTGGGCGCGACAGATCGAATCGATCATCGCGCACACTGAGCCTTTGCCGTTAGTGCCAGCGACGTGAAGGATGCGCGCGTTCCGGAGATTGACATCCAACTCGCACATCAGCCGACGGATGTTTTCGAGCCCGAGTTTGATCCCGAAGCGCTGAAGGCTGTAGAGCCAGGCGAGCGCCTCTTTGTAGGTCACGGCACGTGTGAGAAGTAGCCGAGCAAATGGCTGATCGTCTCGCGCATTTTTTTGCGATGCACGATCATGTCGATCAATCCATGCTCTTCAAGAAATTCGGCCGTTTGAAACCCTTTCGGCAAATCTTGGTGCGTCGTTTCCTTAATCACGCGCGGTCCCGCGAATCCGATCATCGCTTTCGGCTCCGAAATAATTACATCACCTAACGACGCGAAGCTCGCCATTACGCCTGCCGTGGTTGGATTCGTAAGCACGGAAATGTAAGGAAGGCGTTTTTCCGCATGTCTCGCGAGAGCACCGCTCGTTTTCGCCATTTGCATCAAACTAAGCATTCCCTCGTACATTCGCGCGCCACCGGAAGCGGATACAATAATGACAGCCGCTTTTTCGTCAGTGCCGTATTCGATCGCTCGCGTGATGCGTTCGCCGACGGCCGAGCCCATGGTTGCGGCCAGAAATCCAAAGTCCATCACTGCGAGGGCAACTTTGTAGCCATCGATCATTCCGTGGCCACTAATGACCGCGTCGAGCAATCCGGTGCGTTCCTGGTAATTTTTTAGGCGATCTTTGTAGCTCGCCATTCCTTGAAATTGCAGCGCATCGACGGATTTCAAATCAGCATCCATTTCAACGAACGTTTGCGGATCGACGAGGTTCTCAATCCGGTCCTTGGCCGAAAGCGCGAAGTGATAATCGCACCGCGGGCAGACCCGGAGATTTTCATTGAGCTCAATCTCCGAAACGACTTCGTTGCAGCCGGGACATTTTTGAAAAAGGCCCTGCGGAATGTCGCGCTTTTTACGCGGCTGTGCCTTAAGTGTCGGTTTCTTGAAAATGGCCATGGCAATCAGGCGCGCGCGGCTGTCGCGGCGTATTGCGGGCCAGCTTTCTTCAAAACCCGTGCGCATTCGCTCAGCGTCGAGCCGGTGGTTAATACATCATCAATCAAAAGCACCCGTAAGTTTCGCACGTCCGCCATTTTCCGTAAATGGAATGCGCCTCGTAAATTTTGCATGCGCTCGAACCGGTCAAAAGCGGCTGAGTCTCCGTATAGAGAATTCGTTGCAGCACCGGGCGCAACGGCAGCGACAGATGATAGCTGAGCCATTCGGCCAGCAGCGCGGCCTGATTGAAACAGCGTTCGCGTTGGTGGCCATAGTTTAAAATTCAGAATTACGTGCCATACAATTCCACGCGTGCGATCCGCCGAAACCGCAGCATCGAAATAGATCGGGCGATGAGCGCAGTTGGCGCAGGCGAATGGCGTCGTGATTGCGCCGTCGAATGGTTTCGAACATTTCGCGTGAAAGCGTGGCATGATGCGCGAAACCTTCGCTTCGCCTTCAGCGCAAACGTACTCGCCGACGTCAACCGGCGCAGAGCAGATCGTCAGAGACGGCGGATAAAGCAGCGACGCGATTCCGCAGAAGAAATTAGGCATCGCGACCATCGACATATTTTAACCAGCCGCGCATCAGCAGCCACGTCAAGGCCGCGACCGCGAGCGGCACAATTCCAACCAGCAAGTTTTTGCCGAGCCAAGGCAAAATGATCAACCGCCGGAGCGCAATTTTGTTGAAGGTGCCGGCAGCTAGGATCCAACCCGCGTGCAAACCGATTGGCAACCAAAGGGATCGCGTCTGCAATCGAGCGTCGGCCAGAATCCACCCGATCAGAAACAAAGTAGTAAAGCCAGCGATGACGAGGAGTGGATCGGCGAACTGGCCAAACGCGTGCGCAATGGAAGTGAATCCGGACGTCCAAGTCACTGACGATGATGTGTGTTCGGCCGCTTTCAAGAAATGGACTATGGAGTAGAGTGCCGAGGTCACAAAGATCGACATGCGGGACCGTTCGGTTTTCAAAAGAGCGCCAAGAATCAATCCGCGGAAGAATGTTTCTTCGATGAAGGGCACGACGGCCGCGGCCAAGGCAGCTTTTCCAACTCCCGCCCAATTGATCGCGCTGCGAAGTGAAAAAATTGGTGTGGCAAGCAGGATCGCGCCGCAACAGAGCAGCGGGATGGCGGAGAGAAGCAATCCGGCGACCAGATCTCCCCATCGGTGCGGATTCGCAAAGAGTCGTAAATCGGTTAGTCCCCGGATGTCTAGTGCGCGAACGAGCGGCCACAGCAAGAGCACCGCAGCGATCAGCACCGCGCGATGGAAGAAAGTTTCAAAATCGTAACGTTTGAGAACACTTAAGAAGCCGTAATAAGCGAGTAGTTGAGCGACCCAAAAGAGCAACGGCGCCAGCAACGCACCGACAAGAACGGTCGCGAGCAAATAAACGAGCAATCTGACTGAGTCCTTCAAGCCTGCTAATGTAAGGTTTTCCAGCGATGCCGAGTCAACACATATGGACTGAGAAAGACGCTGAGGGGCGCAAGCGCGAAGTCCGCGCAACGAAGTTTGGCGGCAAATGGCGCGTGCAAGCGAAGAAGTCCGACGAAAGCGCATGGACGTATTACGATCCGCCGTTGCTCGTTGATCTCGTGAAACTGAAAGAGATCATCGCTCGAAAATATGAACGCCGTCGCGCCCCGGCCGACGACGTTGCGTCAATCGACAAATTAATCAGCGACCTGCAATGAAAAAGAAGGCGCGGATCGATCAAACATTGGTCGAGCGCGGATTTTTCGAAAGGCGCGAGCGCGCACAACGCGCAATCATGGCTGGCGAAGTCAGGGTAGGGTCCCACGTCTTTGCAAAGCCAGCAGAGCTGGTCGATACCGATGCTCCGATTTCAGTTAGCCCGCCACCGCAGTTTGCCAGCCGTGGCGCGTTGAAAATCGGCGGAGCTTTGGATTTTTTCGGGATCGAGGTTGAAGGCAAAGTCGCGCTCGATATCGGCGCATCAACCGGTGGTTTTACCGATTGTTTGCTGCAACGCGGCGCGGCGAAAGTTTTTGCGGTCGATGTCGGTCACGGCCAACTCGCCTGGAAATTGCGAAAGGATCCGCGGGTGGTAGCGATCGAGAAAGTGAATGCGCGATTTCTTTCCCGCGAACAGATTCCGGAAAGTGTCGATCTTTGCGTGATCGATGTTTCGTTCATCTCATTGACTTTAATCTTGCCTCGCGCTGTCGAGTTGGTAACGGAGAACGGCGTGATTCTCGCGCTGATTAAGCCGCAATTTGAATTGCAGCGCAAAGATGTCGGGCGCGGCGGAATTGTGCGCGACGCCGCGCTGCATGGAAAAGCACAGCAAAAAATTGTGAAGTTTGTCGAAGAAGCGAAGTTTCGTGTTGTCGGTGTCGTTCCATCGATCATCACCGGGACGGACGGCAATCAGGAATTCTTTATATGCATCCGAAAACGATCGGACTAATCGCCCACACGGGTAAATCCGGAGTGGGGGAGCTGATCAAATCTCTTTCCGCCGAGTTTACACGCTTCAAGATGTCGATCTTACTCGAAACAGAAACGGCGAACGTAAGCGGCACGCACTCGGGCCTGACGATCGCGCAACTAGGAGCGAATGCCGATGTTCTCGTCGTTGTTGGCGGCGACGGAACAATTTTGAATGTGACGGGTCAGCTCGGTGACGCGATGCCGCCGATTTTTGGAATTAACGTTGGTTCGCTCGGCTTTTTGACGTGTGCCGGTTCGCAGGCGTTTCGCGAAGCCGTCGAATGCATCGCTAACGGACAGATGACGTTCAGCAACCGCGCGCTACTGGAAGTCACTCTGCGGGATTCTGGTGAAGAACAAAAACCGATGATCGCGCTGAACGACGCGGTGTTTAGCCGCGGCGAATTGTCGCGCTTGATTCGGTTGCGCACGCGTGTGAACGGTGAGACCCTGACGGAATTCAACGCCGACGGTTTAATCATCGCGACGCCGACTGGCTCAACGGCGTATTCGCTTTCGGCCGGCGGTCCGATTCTCGAGCCGGAATCCGGAGTCTTTGTGATCACCCCGATTTGTCCACACGTGCTGACCAATCGGTCGATTATCGTCTCGGAAAAATCGTTGATCGAAGTGGAAGCCAGCGAACCGGATTACCCGGTTTATTTAACGGTCGATGGCCGGGAGCCGATCCGGATCGCACATGGCGCGACGGTTCAGATCCGAAAAGCGAAGAAGACTCTGCGACTGGCCGCAATGCCGGACATGTCGTTCTTCAGCGTCGTTCGGCAGAAATTAAAGTGGAGCGGGAGCAACGTCTGAGCGGCGGTTCAGCGCGCCCTGGGCCAAAGGGGCGGTTGGCGTTAATCGCCCTTCCTGCGACTTGTGTCAGACTCTGGCTTCACAATTCACTCTTTAACGCAAGAAAACTCTTGCCTCGGGCCATTTATTGCCAAGTTGGTCGAGGACGTTTCGAGCGAGTTCATTAGTTGCGCAGATCGCAGACTCACGCTTGTATCGCCATCGTGGAAGCTGTGCCACGCAACAACGATCAGGGTTTTGAAAGTCTGACGTGGCTGTTTACCTGTGACAGCCGGAACCGAGGCATTATTCGCCAGGGATTCAATGAGGCCGCGTTGCTATGGCGAGCTGTGAAGGCAACTTCGGGAACTGTTTTGGAAATCGGCAGAAACCGTGGTGGATCGACCGTTCTTCTCACCGCCGCCGCCGGCAGCGACCGGGCCGTGTACTCAATCGATCTCAGATCGAGAGAGCATCGCGCATGCAAAGATTACTTGTCGCAACCCGAAAGGAGCGAGCGTGTTCATCTGCTCGTTGCTGATTCCCGGCAGCGTCTGCCGAATCTGACGTTCGGATTCTTATTCATCGATGGAGACCATTCGTTTGAAGGCGTGCTCGCGGACGTCCTCGCGCATTGGAACGATCTGCAATCCGTCGACCATAAGCCTGCGCTCGCGGCGTTTCATGATGCCTTGCCGAACCTTAATTTCAAATGGCGCGACGAAAACAGGACGCTCAACCGCCTATGGATCTGGTTGAAGAACAAATTCCGCAGACGCCAAAAACCAGAGATTGCGCCCGATTATGAACATGGTGTCTTCTGTGTCTGCCAAGGTTTGGTCCAATTAGGCGTCGCCGCCGAGTGGGGCGTTGCCGGGTCCACGTTTGTGTTGCGCAAACTCACCGATTTACCTGGCGATTTTGCAAACCAATGTAGCAATCTTGCGCCGACCCTTACCTGCGAAATCGGTCTGCCGTGAATTAGGATCGACATCCGCAAGATTTGCTGATGTTGCACAGTTCGGGAGGTTAGGGATGATGGGGCGCGTTAAGATTCGTTTCGTCTTCAGCGCCGCACTTCTTATATGTACAATGCGCTGGCGCTCGCTAAAGTCATGCTCGTTATTCCGGCCAAAGTCCAATAGCTGAAGAACATTGATTCTCTATGTCCCCATCCGATTTACAAAGGTTGGGTAATGACTCGTCGTTAGTTTAAATGACCCCCATCGTTATCGGTTTAATCTCATTCGTGGCGATCTTCGGTGGCGTTCTCATTGGGATTTTTTGCGCCCACCGCCTTCCTGAACATCACCTTAGCGGTCAGACACAGTCAGCGATAACGAGTCTCGGTCGCGGTCATCGGCACTTTGTCGGCCCTCGTCCTCAGCTACCAAGGTCTGATTTTGAGGAGTGGGAAAACTCGATAGCGCCAATATTGGAGCAGGGCAGGGGTGGGGCCTCGGCGCATCGCTTAAGTAGTTTTTCAAAAGTAGCAACCTTGTTCTTTTTTAGTGCGTGCCTGAGGGGACCTGGTGTATGAAGTCGATAAACGCACAAATTCCGGCTATTATCACGCATTTTACATAACAACAGACTTAAGCGCTAGATACCGAAGCATTGCGCGCTACGCAGCTTCAGTTCAACAATCGCGCCATTGAGATTTAAGCCGGTAGCAATACGTTAGGCGAACCGTGTGCGTCTGCCGTTCAGATCGCGACCGACAATTGGCGGCAACATCCGTTCCTCATTCGGGAACATTTCGGATACGAAGGCTACAGTTTCGGCATGGAAACAAAGGTGTTTGGCGAGCCAGAACTATCGGACGGCACGGTGGCGGCACTCGGTAAAAACCAGGGTGTGCGCAAGATGCAGACAGCGGAACGTAAAGCGGTAGTCGGCTCGCCGGACTTAGGCAGCTTACAAGCCACGTTGAGCGGGCTTTCTTGAGCGACCGGCAGGAATTGAAACGATTTCAGCGTCGCGGTCGCGGATACTCAAAAGATTTGGAAGTGCACAAGGCAGCCGTCGCGCTGTATTTCGGTGCCTATAATTTTGTCCGCCGTCACGAAACACGCAAAACAACGCCAGCGGTGGCAGCGGGCGTCGAATTGAAGCAATGGAGTTTAGAAGACGTTGCCGAACTGCGCCGGAAAGAAGAAGCCAAGTTTGAGGAGGCGTTCGGTAAACTTGAAAAACCATAATCAAACCGTACCAATTTTATATGACATATATTGTCTGATGTTATTTGCAAGGCGAACTGGACGCCATTGCCCGGCTGCCCTGATTTGACGCGATTGGGATAATCGTTAGCCTCTGATCGAAAGTTAGCCTGCCATGCTCTCCTATTGTCTGCGGTCCGCCGGCGTCGTCTTTGTCTCCATCCTTGCCATAAGCGCGTCGAGCGCACAGGAAGCGCTAGACTCTCCGACCCCCGAGCCGACTCCTTCTAAGAAAGAAACGCCTTCCCAGAAACCGTCGAAGAGCCTGGAGGAAACAATGCGCCCTGAAGAGTTTAGGGCAGCCGGTCTCGATAAACTGAGCGAGGACGAGCTGCAGCACCTTGACGCTTGGCTCCAGGGTTATCGTCAGAGCACTCAGAAGAAAGCCACTGAACAGGCGCAAGCGAAGGCCCAGGAAGACATAAAAAAGGCGAACGAAAAGGCCGAGAACGCTGAGAAAGCAACTGAAGAGGCCAATCGAAACGCCGCGAGCGCGCGGACAAAGCTCGACTCACTTGTTAGTCGCGTAGATGGCACCATTGATGGCATTAAGGGCCACGCGATCATCAGGCTGGAAGACGGTACCATTTGGAAACAGTCGAATCCGGACGACCATTATCGCGCGACTGTGACCGATCATCCAGGGGCCGTCGTAATGCACACGACCTTCGGTTACAAGATGCGGATCGAAGGAATGCCCGAGTTCTATGTCGATCCGGTGGTCCGCCCGTAGTCTCCGCGCTACTTCAGTCCGAGTGGCTGCATTACCGCGGCGTCGGGAGTCAGCGTCCCGAGACCGAATTCCGTATGCGTTAATTGCGCAGCTCGGTCCACCTCAGCTTCATCAATCACGACTGCGATTTTAATTTCCGAGGTCGAGATCAATTGGATGTTGATTCCGGCCTTTCCCAAACAATCGAACAAGCGCGCGGCCACGCCCGAATGCGAGCGCATTCCAATCCCGACTACGCTTAATTTCGCGACGCCCTTTTTCGTGATCAGGCCCGATGCATTAACTTCCTTTACCACCGGCTCGAGCAGTTTTCTGGCGGCATCAAAGTCGTTCTCGTGAATCGTGAACGAAAGATCGGTTGTTCCGTATTCCGAAACGCTTTGCACGATCATGTCGACCACGATGTTCACGGCCGCAATCGCGGAGAAAATCCGGCCAGCGACGCCGGGCTCGTCGCGTACGTCGTCGACCGTGAACTTCGCCTGACGGCGGTCGATGCTGACGCCGCGAACAACGACTTCTTCCATGTTCGCGGTTTCTTCTTTTGCCGTGGTTCCAACGTCGGGCTTATTGCTCGAACGCACTTCGAACTCGACGCCGAATTTTTTCGCGAACTCGACGGCGCGCGATTGCATCACCTTTGAACCGGCGCTGGCCATCTCGAGCAATTCGTCATAAGCGATCTCATCGAGTTTTTTGGCGTCCTTCACTACGCGCGGATCGCACGTAAACACGCCATCAACATCGGTGAAGATCTGGCAGGCGTCGGCGTTGAGCGCGCTCGCCAGCGCAATCGCGCTTAAATCCGAACCTCCGCGACCGAGGGTCGTCGTTTCGCCTTCCGCGCTTTGTCCTTGAAATCCGGCGACAATAACAATGTAATCATCAGCCAACAGTTCCTGGATCTGTTTCGGACTGATATTCGCGACCCGCGCCTTTGCGTGAATGCGGTCGGTCAAGATGCCCGCTTCGGCCCCGGTCAATGAAATGGCTCTCGCGCCGAGCGCATTCACAGCCATCGCGGTCAGCGCGCTCGCCGCCTTCTCGCCCGTCGCAAGCAGAACATCCATCTCGCGCTTGTCCGGATCGGGCGAAACTTCGCTCGCGAGCTTGATCAAGTTGTCGGTCACGCCCGCCATCGCGGAGATCACCGCGACGACCTGGCAGCCTTCCCGCTGCGTTTCGACAATTCGCCGGGCCACGTTTCGGATCCGTTCGGGATTTCCGACCGACGTGCCGCCGTACTTCTGGACGATCAGACGCATGACAAACTGCCCGACTCTAAACTAAAAACCGATCGCGCTCCGCACAATGTCCATGTTGGCCGGAACGGGTTCAAGGTTACCAATTCCACGTTGAATCGAATCCGGATCTTTCAATCCGTGTCCGGTGACCGTGCAGACAATTCGACTTCCATCCGGGATATTCTGCGACCATTTAAATAACCCCGCGATTGGCGCTGCGCTGGCTGGTTCAACGAAAATCCCTTCGTGGCTCGCGAGCCAGCTTTGTGCGGCAAGAATGTCTTGATCCGTCACAACTCCGACATCGCCTTTCGATTCATCTAACGCAGCGCGCGCTTGCTTCCAACTTGCCGGATTACCGATCCGAATCGCTGACGCGATCGTTTCAGGATTCTGGATTACTTTATCGTGAAAGATCGGCGCTGCGCCGGCGGCCTGGAAACCGATCATTGCCGGCAACTTTGTCGATTTTTCGCGTGCGCGAAATTCCCGGTAGCCCGCCCAGTACGCCGTGATGTTCCCGGCGTTGCCAACTGGTAACAGATGAAAGTCGGGCGCGTCCTCAAACTCGTCGATAATTTCAAATGCCGCAGTCGTTTGCCCGGCGATGCGATCCGGATTGATTGAATTCACGATTGCGAATTCATTTTGCTCGCCGAGTTCGCGCACGATCTGCGACGCGTCGTCAAAGTTGCCGTCGATTGCAACAATCTTTGCGCCGTGCGCAAACGCTTGAATCAATTTTCCAGTCGCAATTTTTCCTGCCGGTAAGACGACGGCGCATGGAATTCCAGCACGGGCCGCATAAGCGGCAGCCGACGCGGACGTATTCCCAGTCGACGCGCAAATCAATGCCTGCGCACCACGATCGATCGCTCGCGAAACCGCCACGGTCATTCCGCGGTCCTTGAACGAGCCAGTGGGATTTAGGCCTTCGTTTTTTACGAAGACTTCGCAGGCGCGGCCGACGTGTTCAGATAATTTTGGCGAGAAAATGAGCGGCGTGCTTCCCTCGCCCAACGAAACAACGGTCTCACACGGCGGAAGAAATTCCCGAAACCGTTCGATCACTCCCCTGCCCTTGCTCATTTGCGCCTCTTTTATCCGCAATTGTCATTCGAAATCAATTCGCGCGATTGTCGAGCGGCAACTGCGGTTGTAAGATCGACGATCATATGCCGGCGCTGACCGAAAAAGATAAACTCCGCCTTCTCACGCTCATGCTCGAGAGCCGGCATGCAGACTTGCGAGAGCAAAATCTAAATCGCCAGGGCAAAGGTCACTTTCACGTTTCAGGAATGGGCCACGAAGCGCTCGCCGCGGTTTCGATGCAAATGGATGCCGGCGATTACATTGTTCCGTACTATCGCGATCGCGGACTCGTGCTTGGCCGCGGAATGACCACTAAACAACTTGCGCTCGAATATTTCGCCAAACGCAAAACCGGTAGCGGCGGACGAATGATGCCGTCGCACTACAGCGACACCGATCTCCACATTTGGAGCGTGCCGACGCCAACAGGATCACAATTGCTGCCGGCATGCGGCTTTGCTTGGGGGATCAAATTGGACGGCAAAAATGATCTTGTTGTAACAACTGTCGGCGACGCGGCGACGCGTGAGGGCGATTTCTTCGAAGCAGTTTGTTTTGCGAAGGAAAGAAGGCTGCCGGTGCTATTTGTTGTCGAAGACAACGCTTACGGCATCAGCAGTCCGACGCGAGAAATCAATCCGCTCGTGCTTGGCGTTCTTGAACCGGACGAATGGACCGAACTTCCCGGCGAGGGCGTCCAGGAAATTTACGACGCGGCGGCGGTGGCGATCGAGAAAATGCGCGCTGGCGGCGGCCCGCATTTCTGGTGGGTGAAAATGGAACGGCTTTCAAGCCACACAAGTTCTGACGATCAGAAGCTTTATCGAACAGCGGAAGAACTGGCCGAAAGCGAAAGACACGATCCGCTCAAGTGCTGGAAGGAAAAATTAATCGGAGACGGTGTGCTGACGGCTGACGAATTCACGAGGATTGACACTGAAGTCAAGGAAAGGATCCGCGCTGAATACTCAGATGCAGAAAAAGCGGAAGATCCTTCGCCAAACGAATTGACGGCGAATGTGATCGGCGCATTGCCAAAAATCGACACGGAGATTCTTCCGCCTGGAAAATACCGAATTGGCGACACCGTGAACGAAACGTTGCGTCTCGGTCTCAAAGAAGACTCGCGTCGTGTGATTTTCGGCGAAGACATCGAAGATCCGAAAGGCGGTGTGTTTCGGCTTACCCAAAAACTTTCCACCGAATTTCCGAAACAGGTCTTCAATTCGCCGTTGGCTGAATCGACCATTCTTGGTGTGGCGTGCGGGCTCGCCGCTTATGGGCGTCGTCCGGTTTTCGAACTGCAGTTTATCGATTTCATTTATCCCGGGTTCAATCAGCTCGTCACCAACATCTCGACGTTGCGCTGGCGGTCGCTCGGAAATTGGAACTGTCCGGCGGTAATCTACGCGCCCTACGGCGCTTATCTGCCCGGGGGAAGTTTGTGGCACAGTCAAGCCAATGAATCCGCGCTTGCGCATTATCCCGGGCTTACGGTCGTAATTCCGAGTACGCCGGAAGACGCGGCGGGTTTGCTTTGGACTGCGATGCACGCCGAGGATCCCGTTCTGTTTCTAATTCCAAAGCACATGTTTTGGGCCGAGCGCGAATCGAAAGAGCCGGTTCGCTCAGTTCCATTCGGTCGCGCCCGCAAATTCCGCGATGGCTCCGACGTCACATTGGTCGCATGGGGAAACACAGTTGAGAAATCATTGGAAGCGCTCGCGAAGATCGGCAACGACGCTAGTGTCGACCTGTTCGATCTTCGCTCTATTGTGCCGTGGGACAAGGAAGCGATCGCTGCTTCGGTCCACAAAACCGGCCGGCTCGTGGTCGTGCAGGAGGACACCGAAAACTGCAGCGTCGGGCAGATGATCATTACCGACATCACATCGCAAACTGATCTCTGGAGCGAAATGGTCAGTCCACCAATTCTGGTCAGCAAAGCCAACGTCATGATCGGCTACAATCCGATTTACGAATACGCCGCGCTGCCGGATGTCGATCGAATCGTCGCTGCAATCCGTCGTTCCGCTTCAATTCAAACGTTTCGAGCCGAATCGCCGATCTTGCGCGATCGCAAACCAGCGACGATAGAAGCGGCGAAACCGGAGCCGCAGAAGGTCGAAATGCCTAACGGAAATGTGCAACCGATCACGGTGCCGATCATGGGCGAAGGCATTCGCAACGCCAAAATCGTTGCGCTTTTAAAAAATCCAGGCGACCCCATAGCCCTCGATGACGATCTTTGCGAAGTCGAAACCGATAAAGCAGTTTATCCAATTCAATCGTCTTTTGCGGGAACCATGGGCGAATGGAAAACAAAAGTCGGCGACACGGTCGATATCGGCCAGGAGCTCGGAACAATTCTGACAAGCGAGGTTTCAACGCCGCGCCACGCTGTAGAGGCCGGTCCGAGCGGGACCGGCAGTGTGCTGGCCGTACACTCGGAGGTTCGCGATCGGCACGATCACCACAAACAAATCGAACCCGCCCTTTCACCGACGATCACGCGAAAACTTTCTCGCGTCATTCCCGCTAATCTCCAAATGGACGCGCGTTGGGACGCAATTCGCAAAGCGCGCAACGCGGCGAAAAAGAAGAATGGCAAGAACGCCCCCTCGCCTTCCCTCATGATTGCGTGGGTCGTCGTTCGCGCGATGGAAAAACACGCGCCCTTCCGCCGATTGATTCTCGAAGACGAGAGCATCGTCGAAAACGAAAACTTCGATCTGGGTATCGCAGTCGCGTTGGAGAACGAACGTCTCGCTACCGCGGTGATTGTCGACGCCAACAAGAAAAGCTGGGCCGAGTTCTTGAAAATCTATGATGAAACGGTCGCAGCAACGCGCGGCGGCAGAGTCGACGCGATGAATGCGCCGGTGGTGATCAGCAGTCTTGGCGCGTTCGGTGTGAGAGCCGGCGCGCCAATTGTGGTTCCGCCGTCGGTGGGAACTTTGTTCGTTGGCACGGCTCATCAGGAAATCGTTCCGAATGGCAAGAAAAATGAAACCGCCCAAGTGATTACGCTTTCGCTCACCTTCGATCACCGCGTCGTGAACGGCGCTGGCGCAGCGAGCTTCGTTCACGACATCAAGGAACGAATCGAATCGTTCAAGATCCCGTCAGACAGAGTCTCCGCAACCACCTAACGGGCGCAGCATTTTTTGTAAAGCGCTTTCGTTTCTTCCGCGATTCTGCTCCAACTGAAGTATTCGTCGGCGCGTTTGCGTCCCGCCCTGGCAAATTTCTCGCGCAATTGCCGATCCTTCATTAGCTGATTGATCCGCGCCGCGAGGTCGCGGGAAAATTTCTGCGGATTAGCGAGCTTGAAAGTTCCTTCCAGAAAATCAATCGGAACCAGAAATCCGGTCTCACCGTCGAGCACGACTTCCTTGATACCGCCAACCGCGCTCGCGACGACTGCAGTTTCGCAGGCCATCGCTTCAAGGTTGATGATGCCGAACGGTTCGTAGATCGACGGACAACAAAACACGGCTGCGTGAGAGTACAGTTCAACGATGGCTTTTCGATCGAGCATTTCCTCGATCCAGTAGATTTTCTTCCGTTCTTGTTGTGCCGTCGCGACGGCTTCCTTCATCTCCTCGCCGATCTCAGGTGTGTCAGGCGCGCCGGCACAAAGCACGATCGGGAAATCGTTGTCCATGAACTGGATCGCACGAACCAAATGAATGATCCCTTTTTGGCGTGTGATCCGGCCGACAAAGAGCAGGTACGGTTCCTTTGGATCGATCCCGTCACGGATCAGCGCATCCGCTTCATCCACGCGCCGATACTCGTCGAGGTCGATTCCATTGTGAATCACGTGAACACGGTTTGGATCGACATCGAACAGCCGCTCAATGTCGCGTTTGGTCTCAGCGGAAACGGCAATGATCGCATCCGCCATTTCCAATGCAGTCTTTTCAACCCAGAGCGAGAAATCATAGCCGCCGCCGAGTTGTTCGCGTTTCCAGGGACGCAATGGTTCCAAGGAATGCGTCGTGATCGCGAACGGAATTCCGTAACTCAGTTTCGCGAGAATCCCGCCGAAGTGGCTGTACCAAGTGTGACAATGAACGAGGTCGGCGTCGATATTCGTAGTGTTGAAATCAATGCAACGCCGAACGGCGCCGAAGACCGATTGGAGCGGTTTCGGACAGGTGAAATTACTCGTATCGAGTTCGTATCCCTTGACCGCAAGGCGGCTGTTTTTGAAATCCTGATTTCCGAAACAGCGAACATCGACATCGATTGTTTTTGCCAATTCGCGTGTGAGATAACCAACGTGCACTCCGGCGCCTCCATAAATGTGCGGCGGATATTCGTTCGTGAGGAAAAGGACTTTCACGTCCTCTCTTTAAACGCACCGTCAGTGAAGCGCACGCAGTTTTAGATTGGTTAGGTCTTGCGTGTCCCCCCGCAACTTTCGCTCGAGCCAGTCAATCGGTGAGAATACATACATGCCAGCAGCGAGCGCTTGCCGAACAGAGCGGCGGGAATGGACGTGAGTTTGCACCCAGCGTCACCACGGACTGCCGCGAGTAACAGAGATACGCCCAAAAGCGCACCGGCTGCGAGTTCACCCTCGCCTCTGCCCAAAAGCAAGCCGCTAGGGCCGCCCACTAAATAGACCGCCACCAACAGCGCATTTGCCACAACTGCGGCAGGCCAACTTCTCAGTCCGAGAAACCAACAGGTAACGAGCAAATGAATGAAACTGTAGACAGCTATTAACCCGATGACTAAAAGCGTCGTTCTAAAAAGAAACCGCGCGTCCACTCGCCAAGAGGTATAGAGCAGGACGACGATCAAAACGAGACTAAGTACAAGGCGAAGCGCACCCCGATGCGTGGAGCCCGTTCCCATTTATCGGGAGCAGGCGTGGCCATTTGAACCAGTCACCCAAATTACTTTCCCGCGCGCACAAGGAGCACGGGAACCTGTGCTTTGTGCCGTACTTCGTTGATCGTACTTCCGAAAAAAAGATCGCCCAGCAAACGATGCCCGTGCGCCGTCATCGCGATCAAGTCGCATTGTTGGTCCTCGGCCGCTTTCAAAATTCCCTCTGCCGGATCGCCGAGCGCCAGATAAGTGAGCACCTTCAAGCCACTACGCCGCAACATCTCGGCCGAATTATCGAGGTAAAGCTGGTCCTCCTTCATTTCGTCAGATTCGACCAGGTTGAGTTGATCATAGTTTCGAGCAACGAACCCGTCGGCAACATGAACCAGGAGCAGTTCCGAATGGTGAACTTTTGCCAGTTCGGCAATGTGCGGCAAAAGCGCTTCGTCGGCCCGGCTGTTTTCAAGAGCGACAAGAATTTTTCGATACATGAGTTTACAAATGACAAATAACGAATGACGAATGACGAAACAGACGCGAAGCGATGCTGGCGAGTTCCTTCGACTTTCGACATTCGAGCTTCGTCATTTTCCGGTGATCCAAGACGTGATTCCTATCCAATCGCAAAGGTACTTCCCGTTTAGGAAAATAATTAGCGCCGCCGTCGCCCAGGCGAGCGTCTTCAGACAGACCGACGATGTGAACTCGCCCATCTTGCGCCGCTCACTCGTGAACGCAACCAACGGAATGACCGCGAAGGAAAGCTGCAAGCTGAGAATGACCTGACTGAGTAGCAGCAATTTTGCCGTTCCACTCGCGCCATAAAGAGCCGCGACGATCACCGCCGGGATGATTGCAATGGCGCGCGTGATCAATCGTCGCAGCCACGGACGGAGTCGAATGTTGAGAAATCCCTCCATCACGATTTGTCCTGCGAGCGTTCCAGTGAGCGTGGAGTTTTGTCCGGACGCTAGCAACGCGATTGCGAAGATCCCGCTCGCCAGCGGAACGCCAAGCGTCGGCGAAAGCAATTTGTGAGCGTCCTGAATTTCTGCGACTTGGTAGTGGCCACGCGTATGAAATGTCGCCGCCGCGACGACTAGGATCGCTGCGTTGATGAAAAGTGAACTTCCAAGCGCGAGCGTGGAATCGATCGTGGCGAACTTGATCGCTTCGGCTTTGCCGGTAGCGCTCTGCTCGTAATTGCGCGTCTGCACCACCGAGGAATGCAGATACAAATTGTGCGGCATGACCGTCGCGCCCAAAATGCCGATCGCGATGTAAAGCACGTTCGGATTGCGCACGATTGCCGATGTTGGAACGAAACCGCCCAGCACTTGGCTCAGGTCCGGCCGCGAGAAAATGATCTCTGATAGGAAACAGCCGCCGATAGTCAGAATCAGAATAATGACGAGCGCTTCCAGAAAACGGAAACCTTTATGTTGGATGTAAAGAATTGCGAGAACGTCCAAGGCGGTGATCCAAACACCGATAACGATCGGAATTTTAAATAAGAGATTGAGCGCGATCGCCGAACCGATCACTTCGGCCAAATCGCAGGCCGAGATTGCCAGTTCGCACAAAATCCAAAGAACAAACGAAACTGGCGGTGAGTAGTGATCGCGACATGCCTGGGCCAGGTCGCGACCGGTGACGATGCCGAGCCGCGCGGACAAGGCTTGCAGCAAAATTGCCATCAGGCTCGAAAGCAGGACGATGCTCAGCAGCGTGTAGCCGAACGCGGAACCGCCGGCGAGATCGGTCGCCCAGTTTCCCGGATCCATGTAACCTACCGCGACCAAGTAACCCGGACCGGAAAACGCGAGCAGTTTGCGCCAAAATCCTGCCGTCGGTTTAACCAAAATCGAGCGATATGCTTCCGGCAAGGTCGGCGTCGTGCGATCCGTACGCCATCCGTTTTGCGTCGAAACCTCTTTGTGCATTCAGATCAAGTTAACGTGTCATCCGTGGCAAACAAGATCGAGCACTGTACCAGGCTGACAGCGGACGGTCAGGTTGATCGGGCAACAACAAACGGTGCAGTCTTCGATTAGCGATTGCTCTCGCTGCGACGTGTCGATTTGCAACGGAAAGACTTCGCCGCAATGCGGACACGTGATTTCCGTTTCGACGATGAGTTCCACTACAACCTAGCGCCCGGCTTGGTCGCCACTTCCACCGGCTTCGTTTCGGCCAATTTCCGAAAATGCAATTGCTTCACACGTCGAGCATCGGTTTGCGAAACGGTCACTAGGTAATTGTCGATCTTCACCTGCTCGCCTTGTTTCGGGAGATGACCAAGCAAATGCGTGACGTAGCCGCCGATCGTACTCACATCAGGACTTTCGAGGTCGAGCTTTGCGATATCGTTTAACTCATAGAGACCGAGCGTACCGTCCACACTGAATTCGTTCGCGCTGATCTTTTTGAATTCTTGCTCGTCGGTGTCGAACTCATCCCGAATATCGCCGACTAATTCTTCGAGCACATCTTCCAGTGTCACCATCCCAACGGTGCCGCCGAATTCATCGACCACAATCGCGAGGTGCGCGTGTTTGCTCAGAAAAAGTTTCAGCAGTTTCTCCAGCGCCATCATTTCGGGAACCGGAATCAGCTCCCGTTTGATCTTCATCAAATCCGGTTTCGTATCTAGCAGCATCGGCATCAGTTCCTTGATGTGAATCAGACCCACCGTGTTATCCAAGTTTTCGCGGCAAAGGGGGAAGCGTGTGTGCTTGGATGTGATCGCCTTGTTCACGTTCGCCTCGAAATCATCTTCCATATCGAGATAAACAACTTCGCCGCGTGGCGTCATGATATCGCGGACGACGCGCTCGCGAAGATCGAGAACATTAAGCACGAGCTGGCGACCCAGTGGCGAAACCTCTTTCGATTTTTCGCTTTGTTCGAGAATCAAGCGCAATTCTTCTTCGCTATGCGCCAGCTCGGTTCCCGCGACCGGTTTCATTCGCAGCACGCCCCGCAAAAGGAAATTCGAAGATTGATGGAGCAGCCAGATTGCTGGTTTAAATAGGAAATAAAACGCTCCGAGCGGCCGGACCAATCGCAGCGAAACAGTCAGCGGATTCGCGATCGCAGTGTACTTCGGCGCAAGTTCGCCAAACACGATGTGCATGAACGTGATCCCGATGAACGCGAGCGCGACCGAAACCGACGTGACCAGCGCATGCGAATGAATGTTCGCCAGCGCAAAGAATGGTTCGATCAGGTGCGCGAGAAATTCTTCGCCGAGCCAGCCGAGCGCCAGACTTGCGAGCGTCACTCCGAGTTGCGTCGCCGACAGGTACGTGTCGAGATGCGAACGAATGTATTTCGCAAAGCGCGCCCGCGAGTTCCCCTCCTCCGCTAATGTGTCGAGCTGACTCGCGCGAACTTTGATGATCGCGAACTCGCACGCGACGAAGAATCCATTCAAACCGACCAGCGCAGCGATCGTTAACAGTTTTCCGACAATGACATTGGGCGGGTCCCATTGCGTGACTGGCACGTTGGCGAGCGGTAAAAGTTGGAGTAACAAAGAGTTCATTTTACGAGCGCGCGCGGCGCACCTGGAAAGCGACCGCTGGAATTTACCAGCTGGATTTCGTTACACCAGGGATCAGTCCCTGCGATGCGAGCTCGCGAAACGTCAGCCGCGAGACTTTGAACCGGCGAATGAACGCGCGACGGCGACCTGTCACTTCGCAACGGTTCACCACCCGGGTCGGGCTGGCGTCGCGCGGAAGCTGCGCCAAACCGGCGTAATCTTTCTTTGCTTTGAGCTCTGCGCGAAGCGCGGCGTATTTCTTCGCCGTCGCGCGCTTGCGCTCGTTGCGATTAATCCAGGCCATCTTTGCCATAAGGAGCGCGCAATGTAACGGAGTCCGGCCCCTTTTCAACCGCCTTTTGCATCTAATTTCGAACCTTCAGCGCGAGGGACTTGCGTCTGCGAATTGACATCAAACCTCAGCCGTCAAACATCAGACTTCACCTAATGATTCCGCTCGGCCGCAAAGATTTTCCTTCACGCCGCGGTGACCTCGCTGAGGCGCTCGACGCTGCTCTGCACCGGTTTGTCGAGAAGCCTGGGCCGATTGTCGATCTTCGCTCGCGCGTTTTCCCATTGGTCGACCAAATCCAGATCAATCTCGACGGTGCGATGGTCGATTCCTCTCCCCCGCCCTTGGCGAAGGTCGAAAGCGAAACGGCGTTCGCGTTCGAGACAAGCCTTATCACCGTCAATGGTAAAAAGATTTCCGCTCGCGGCGTACCGTTGGATCTGCGCATGGAAATGCACGACGTCGTCTTCGATAAAGGGTTCGACGCGAACGGCGACGCGGTTCTTATCCTGCGGAAAGCACGCGACGGCCGGCTCGTTCTTTCTTTCTCTCAGCTCGAACTCGAGGAAGCGATCATTCGGATCGCCGGAGCCAAGGCGCGTTTGTACGCGATCGAGCTTGAACAACTGCGACTCGCGATGCGTGCCCGCGGACGACGCTCGCTTGCCGCCGACATTCACGTTTTGGCCAAGAAATTTTTCGCGCGGGCCAAGATCGACATCTATACCCAGCTCGACATCACCAACGAGTTCGTTGTGAAAATTTCGCAACTGAAATGCAAAGGCGATGGCAAACTCGGCTCTCTCGCGTGCGCAACGCTTCAGCCATTGTTTCAACGACTGCTTGAGAAATCTTTTCCGCTTAAATCAATTCCGCTGGGTGAGATTAAGCTTCGCGACATCCACGTCGCCGTTGCCGATACCGTCGATCTCACAATCGATTTCGGAAGCGTGTGATTTGCCGCTTCGGTCCGGAATGACAGGAGGGCTACTGTCGCGCCAAGCGCCGGAACAGAAGCGCGCCAAGGATGATGAAGAGAACGTTGGGAACCCAAATCAAGAATTCGGGATGGACGTTTGGATTTCCGCGGAGCGTGTCGGCGATAATGACAAAAAGGAAGTAAGCGACGGCGACGATCAAGCCCATCGCGAAACCGATCGACGTTTCGCGGCGGTGCGCGGTTACGCCAAGCGGCACCCCGATGATCGCGAACGCGACGCAAGCGAACGGAAACGAAAATCGTTTGTTGATCTCGGTCCGGCTCTCGCTTTGTTCGCGCGTGCTTCCGCTGTTCAATTGGTCGATCAATTGCTCGATCGACATCGCGGATCGGCTCGGCCGTTTTTTCTCTTTCTCGTAGAGTTCCTCGAGACTGATCGGCAACGTGCCTTCGGTCATGCTAATGCCGTCCTTGATTTTGCGCAGATCGGTCGGGTCTCTCTCATCGCGCTGCTGATAACGCGCGTTGTAGAGATGCATCAAGATGCGTTTGTTCTCGAGATCCGCCTCAAGCATGCCGGTGCGTGCAAACGTCACCCGCATCGGCATCGACTTGTTGTCTAACTCGAACACGGTGATGTTCTCGAGCTTGTTTCCTTCTTTTTTGCCGACGTAAATTTTTCGCCCGGGAAATTGATCGATCACCTGGTCACTGCCGAAAAGCGCCATCGGGTCGCGGGTCGCAAGATCGAAAATGGTGCTGCGCAGCTTTTGCTGCATTGCGGGCGAAATGTAGACCGTGAGCCAGAGACAAATCGCGCAGCAGATGGCCGAGATCACGGCTAATGAAATAGCGACGCGCGGAACGCTGATGCCGTTGGCGCGGAAGGCGATCAATTCGTTGTCAGCCGAAAGGCGTCCGAACACGAGCAGGATCGCGGTGAGCAGTCCCCAAGGAATAGTGAAGATGAGCGAGAAAGGGAAAACATAAGCGATGAATGCAAGCAGATATTCGACCGGCACATCGTGGTTCACGAGCAGCGGCAACAGTTTTCGGAAGATGTTGCCGACCACGAGGACGAGGCTCAGCACCGCGATCGCAAACAGCACGTTCACGATCAACTCGCGACTGACGAATCTGTCGATCAGCTTCATTTGGAAGCGAACGTTAGCACAAAATCGTTTCGGTAGGGCGATTGCCCTCAATCGCCCGCAGGCGGTTCGGTGAACCACCCCTACCAAAACCCAGACATTTTGGTAACGTGGTGTCGGTGGGCAAGATCGACATCTATGACGTCGCGATCATCGGCGGCGGGCCGGCGGGCAGCACGGCCGCGACATTACTGGCAAAAGCTGGACGAAGCGTGATTGTTTTTGAGCGCGAAAAGTTTCCGCGGTTTCACATCGGCGAATCGCTCCTCCCCTTCAGCGTTCAAACTTTCGATCGCTTAGGCGTGCGCGAAAGACTCGACGCGACGTTCATGCCGAAATTCGGCGGCGAGATCACTGCGGCGTGTGGAACAAAAGGCGTGAAATTTTATTTTAAAGACGGTTTTCGTTCGAAGCGCGACCGCGCATATCAAGTGACGCGCTCGGAGTTCGATAAAGTACTGCTTGATCATTCGCGCGAGAACGGTGCGGAAGTCTACGAGGAAACTGAGGTGACGAAGTTCGATTTTGGAGACGATCGGGTAAGGATCGACGTCGAGACGTCAGACGGAACGAAATCATCAATCGAAGCGCGCTACGTGCTCGATTGCAGCGGACGGCAAACGATGCTTGGAGGTTTGTTCAATCTGAAAAAGACCTACGATCATCTCCAAAAGTTTTCGGTCTTCGCGCACTACGAAAACGTCGAACGGTTGTCGGGAAAGGACGCGACCCTGATTCGAATGGTCCGCGGGCTCGATCGCTGGTTTTGGACAATTCCGCTGACCGAAACGCGCACGAGCGTCGGAGTGGTGATGGACGCTGCGACATTTCGCGCAACGAAGCTTCCGCCGCAGGCAGCTCTCGAAAAATTCATCGCCGAGCAACCGCTGATGGTTGAGCGAATGAAAAATTCCGTCCTCGTTTCACCGGTTTATTCAGCCGGCGATTATTCCTATCGCAGCAGGCAACTCGCCGGCGAACGATGGCTGCTCGTAGGCGATGCCGCCGGTTTTATCGATCCGGTTTTCAGCAGCGGCGTTTTTCTGGCGATCATGTCCGCGGAGAAAGCAGCCGACGCGCTGGAGGCGGTTCTGAGCGACGAATCAAAACGACATCGTGCGTTCGCCAATTATTCGCGGACGGTGAATCGGATCATGGACATCTATCTGACGTTCGTGAACGTGTGGTATCTGCGCGGGAAAGAGTTTCTAGAAGTCTTCCTAAGCCCGAGCGACACGGTGCAAATCGCGGCCGCAGTGAATGCGGTCCTTGCCGGGAACGACGGCAAGAGTCTGGCGATCAAATGGCGAATGTGGCTGTTCTATTTCTTTGTTTGGGTGCAGCGGTATTTCACGATTGTGCCGCGATTAAGACTGGTACCGAAAGCAGCTGCGGTGCCAGTGGGCGTCGCCTCGTAATGGGACGGGCGATTGTAGGCAATGGAACTTACCTCTTTGTCGCTGCGCTTTTGGTCACAAGCTGCGCGACGATGTCGACGCACCAGTTCGCCGAGCCGAAGGCTGGTTGGCAAACACGAACCGGACAATTGCTTTATCGTGATCCGAAAACGACCGTCATCGGCGATGTGATCGTTCGCCTTTCCACGACCGGCGACTTCGAGCTGACGGTTTCGAAAGGGCCCGGTGTAAATCTGCTCCTCCTGCGACAAGACGCGACTTTTGCGGAAGCGAAAGGACCTATGACTGGTCGCGGTTGGTCCGGCCCAATCGATCACGCGCCGGAGCAATTGCGCGGCTGGCTGGAACTGCGGGACGCGATTCTGCACGCAAAAGATCGACATCTCGCGCGTCACGTTTCGGGATCGGAAACTTTTGTTTTCCGATTTTAAGCGATTGACGTTAGTTCCGTCACCCCAATCCTCTCCCTGAGGGACAGAATGTCCGAAAAACTCGTCCGCGTTTTGAAACAAGGATAAAACACAGTTATGCAGATGAGTGATTTGATCGCGCGCACCATGGCGCAACGACGTGCGCTCGTTTGGCTGAGCGTGGTTGCACTCGCCGCGATCTGCCTCGGAATTCTCACCGCGCGAATCGAGCTCGACTCGGACGTGATCAACATGCTTCCGAAAGGTTTTCAGTCGGTTAAAGGCCTCGAAATTTACGATCGCGACTTCGAAGAAACCCGCGAACTGACGTTTGCGCTGCGCTGTCAGCCACAGGACGTCGACAAACTCGAAGAATTTGCGCCGATCTTTGCCGAGAATCTGCGGAAACAGCCGTGGTGTGAGCGTGTCCTGGCCGGATCGCCGATGGAGACGCCGGAAGGCATCCGTGATCTGCAATCAATCGCGGTTCCGCTGCTCCTGAATTTGGAACCAGCCGCTTTCGAGCAGACGATGTCGATCTTGCAGCCGGAAAAAATTCGGGAGCGGTTACATCGATTGCGACAGGAGATCGAAGCAGGTTCGCCCCGGCCGGAGTTTGAGCTTGGATTTGATCCGTTAGGCATAATTGGTCCCGCGCTAAAGCCCTTTGCGGAAGCGAACGCGATTGAGCAGGAGCAACCCCTGACCTCGCCGGATCGTACGATGCGCGTTTTTCTAGCGGTCACGAATGAATCATCGCTGAGCGCATTTGAATGTCAGCGATTGATGCGTGTCGTAAATGGGTTCCGCGCGCGAGCGCTCGAAGGCTGGGATGGCGGACTGTTAGACATACTTGTTACCGGTCGCGCGGCTTACGTCGCCGAGATTTCCTTGAGTATGCGCTATGACATCGTCGCCACGCTCGGCAGCTCGGTGCTGCTCGTCGGAATTATTTTCTTCATCGGATTTCGACGATGGCTGCCACTGTTCGGAATGGGCTTTTCACTTTTGTTGTCATGTTTGGTCGCGCTTGCGGCCGGTCTTTTGATCTTTGGCCGGCTTCACATGGTTGCGGTCGGCTTTTGCGCGATCCTCGTCGGACTCGGCGTCGATTTCGCGATTTTGATTTTTGGCCGATACCAGCAAGCCCGAATCGACGGCGAGGAATATCAGCAATCAATCGCGACGTCCGTCGCGAGACTCGGTCGCGCGGTATTCTTCGGCGCCCTGACAACGGCGGTTGGTTTCCTCGCGTTGATCCTGAGCGGATCGATGGGTTTTTCGCAACTCGGCGTCTTGATTGCGATCGGCATTTTCTTCGCCGGGTTGTTCATGTGCACAATCCTGTTCCTGTTCGTGCGACCGCGGCAAGCGATGCAACAACCTGACTGGCTTTTTGAGCTGGTGAAAAAATATGTCCGTTGGAGCGTGCGACGGCCGGCATGGTTGATCATTGTTGCGGGGGGAACTCTTCTGTCGCTGACCGCGATCGGATTTTCTCCAGCGCCACCGCTGCAGTTCGAAGCGAGCGCGCGATCGCTGGAACCAAAGAGCAGCCGGGCCAGCCAGGCACTACAAGCGATCATGGACAAGATGCCGACGCGGTGGGAACCGGTGCTCGCGATCGTGCATGCCCGGGATGCACAGGAGTTGCATAACGATTGGCAAAGGATCGCAGCGCATTGGGCGGAACTGGAGCAGGCGGGGAAACTGAAAGGTTTTTCGACACCGGCGGCGCTTTGTCTTTCTCCGATATGGATGAAAAAAAATCAGGAAGCTCTTCAAAAGGTTGATCTTACGGCAGCACGCGAGGCGCTCGATCAGACTTTGAACGCCGAAGGCTTCAGCCAGGATTCGTTCACGCCTGCGTTCAAGCTCTTGGAGGACCTGCAAGCCGCGGCGCTACCCGGCACGCCGTCTCCAGATTGGCGGAAGCAATTGCCGAAGGGAGCCGGCTGGTGGTTCCTAGTAGATCGCTACTTTGCCAAGAATCCGCTGCTTACGACTGGGTTCGCGACAACCAACGAGCCAGTCACATCACACGCGCAACAGGTGGAGTTGAGCCGCGAGCTACCGGTTGCCGGAATACCGATGGTTCTCTCGGGCTGGAGTTACGCGCTGGCGGAGTTGCAACCGTGGTCGCATCGACAGCTTCTCATCATCAGCGCACTGATGGCGTTGTTCGATGTCGGGTTGCTGGCGATTTTGTATCGCGACTTTCGACTTTGGCTGATTCAAGTTGTAACGCTCGCCTTTGGAATCGGCGCGATGATCGCAACAATGAAGCTCCTCGATCTTCATTTGAACCTGCTCAACGTGCTTTCATTTCGGCTCGTGCTCGCAATCGGTGTCGACTATGGAATTTATGTCGTGTTGGTCTGGCAAAAGGCGCAGGAGTTGGAGCACGACGTCGCTGGTGTCATCAAACCAGTGATTCTTGCCGGACTGACCGCAGTTAGTGGGTTCGGCTCGTTGGGTTGGGCCCATAATCCGTCTCTCAGCGGACTTGGGGTGGCCTGTGCGATCGGAATTTTCTGGAGTTTGCTCGCGACAATTTTCTTTGAATTGCCGGCGCTAGCAGCGGCCAAACCGAAAGCTTGGCGCGAGCAATGAAGGAACTGCATTTGATACACGATTGAAATCATGCGCAAACTCTCGCCTCTCCTGTTGTCTTTAATTCTGTTCGCGCCGATCGTCGGTGCGCAGTCGCTTTCAGAAGCCGACATTAGGAAACTTCTCGCACGGATCGCGGAACGACGCGCGTCGGCGCCGGACGTCCGCGCAGATTTTCAGGAACAAAAAAGGATCCATCTTCTGAACAGGCCGATCGTTAGCTCCGGAAAAATCTGGTTTCACGCCCCGAACAAATTTCGCCGCGAAGTAGCGGGCAATTCATCGAGCGTGGCGGTCAGCAACGGTCGCGATATCTGGATTTATTACCCAAACTTCAAATCGGCCGAGCATTACGCGTTAGGCAAGCGCTCGCCGGTCGACGCCGTCATCGCGGCGATCAATACAGGGCTCAACCTTGAGAATGTTGAAAACACATTTCGAATCACGGGCGCGAAGATCGACACTGGCTATGACCTGCAGCTGCTGCCGCGTTCGCCGTCGATGAAGCGAATGTTTCAGAAATTCGACTTGCGCCTGAACGGCGACCTTGTTGCAGAGCGAACTGATATGATTCAGCCAAACGGAGACCAGGTCATCACAACTTATTCGAATCAAACGCGTGCCACGATCCCGGCGGCGACGTTTGAATTCACGCCACCCACCGGGACCGCGATCTCGACTCCACTTGGCCGTTAGGGCCTGCCGTAGCGATTTTCAGTGATCGGGCGCGCAGTTTTCGTTTTAAACGCGACCATTCGAAAAGAAGCTGGCCGCGCGTTTCGCCTCGCAGAACCTCTTGCGTCAGCAACCCTTCTCGCCAGGCCGCGATCAAGCCTTTGGTGTCCAAGTATCGCGAATGAACCGTCCGAAGCCGCATTGGCAACGATCAAAGATATTTTTCAGGAAGTGGGTGTAGCGCAACTTCGTGCTGCCAGTAGATCAACAAGATCCACCAGCGTTTTCCGTCGTTGAAGAACTGAATGCTGTTGATGCCGCGCATGAACGGCTTCGGATCACTCGGGTCGTGGCGTGATTCGTATGTGCTCCAAACGTGTGCGATCTGGCCGAATTGTTCGACCCGCACGCTCGATTTCCTTTTCATAGAATCCGCTTTTCTCAAAAAGCCGTTTCACGCGCGCGATGTAGCCTTCGATATCCAAGACCAACGGCGGAAGATCAACGTCATTGCGCCCAGGTTCGACTGCGGTTGGAATTAGTCTCGCGCCTGGAATAAACAGCGAACGCTCGCGATCCCAATCACGTTTCTTGCCGGCCGGGCCAGAAATTACGTCATACACTGCCCCAATGATCGTGTCGATCGATTCGATATCAGCGGGATTAGCGACTGGCTCCGATTCTCGACATTGGATATTGGACGTTTGCCGCCAGCCGGGCTCGGGCTGTCGGATGTTTTTTAAAGAACTTCAAGAACCTTCTTCGCGGCGTTGTGTCCGGGAATTCCGCTCACCGCTCCGCCGCGCAGCGCGCTCGAGCCGCAGAGATAAACATTTTCCCATTCAGTTTCCACTCCCCACGTCCCCGCTTGCTCCCTCTTCGTTGCGAACGGCCACGTCGGCGCGTCCTGAAAAATGTTGCCGTGATACATGCCTAATGAATTTTCGATGTCCACCGGACTTTTGCTTTCGATGCAAAGACTTCCGTCACGTGCGATCGCAAGACAATCTTGCAACGGTTCCTCCAGCCATTGATTCATGCTCGCGAGAAATCTCGTTTCCGCCTGCTTCCGCATCGGTCCATTGTCTTTCGCGAACAATGAGTAAGGCGTGTCGAGACCGAACAGGGTGATCGTGTGAAAACCTTTTTCGCGCAGGTCGGGCGAAAGAATCGTTTCGTCAGTGATCGTGTGACAGTAAACCTCGCACGGAGTCTTCTCCGGCAATCGTCCCTTTGCCGCCTGTTCGTAGCTGGCTTTCATCCGTTCGTAGCCTTCGTCGCTATGAAACGTGCCGCACCACGCCTGCTCCGGTGGATATTTCTTTGCTTTCAATTTCGGGAGTCGACGCAGCAACATGTTGATCTTGAATACGCTCCCCTCGTCCGCCGCGTCCGGCTCGTAACGCCGACCCGAATACTTTGCGAGCACGTTGCGACCAAAATTCACCAATAGAAATCGCGCGTCGACTGATTGCCGCTTTCCGTCGACTTTGAAGTTCACGTTGCGTTTCGCGAGGTCGACATCGACTAGATCGACATTCGTAAGGAATTCCGCAGCCACTTCGCGCGCAGCGGTTTCCAGTTCTTTTGCGACTGCGCCCATTCCGCCGACGGGCACCTTCCACTCGCCAGTTTTGTTTCCAATCAGGTGATAGAGAAAACATCGGTTCTGAAGAAGCGAAGGATCGTGCGGATGCGTAAGAACTCCAATTTTCGCGTCCGTGAAAACCAGCCCACGAACCAGATCGTCTTTGAGATAACGCTCGAGCGATCGGCCGAGTGGTTCTTCTGCGAGACTTCGCCACGCTTCGCGCGAAACGTCATCGACTTCGAAGCGTCGTTTCATTTCCGCCTTTGACACCAGCGGTTCCAGCATCGACTCCCACGTGTGCTCGGCGAAGACGCGCGAGAGATTATAAAACTTCCTTAGCTGATCGAACTCGGTTTGACTCCCTGTAAGATCGACCATCGACCGCCGACTTAAATGCTCGTCGACGTTACTAATTAATAGAGCGTCGCGTGCGCCGTCCTCCTTAATATAAGGGGTAAATGAACCGGTCGCTCGCCGGCGCAGCTCGAGATTCAAGCCGAGATCGCGAATGATGTTTTCCGGGAACAAACTGACCAGGTAGGAATAACGCGAGAGCCGAGCATCGTAATCCGGGAAGACCCTCTGCGAAGTCGTCGCGCCGCCGATGTAATCGGTTTTCTCTAATAAGAGTACACTCAGTCCGGCGCGTCCGAGGTAACTCGCCGCGACTAGTCCGTTATGGCCGGCGCCAAAAATAACGACATCGTAGTGAGACTTCATCTACCAAACATCCACAGATTACGCAGATTTTCTCTGTCGATTTTGCGGCTAACTGTTCTTAATCTGCGAGAATCTGTGAAACCTGCGGATGAATTCTTTTTATAAGCCGCGAACTCGCTGCGTCGTCGTCGGTGGTGGGCCGGCCGGCATGATGGCCGGTTATTTACTCGCGCGCGCCGGCGTCGACGTGATGGTGTTGGAGAAACACGCGGATTTTTTCCGCGACTTTCGCGGCGACACCATTCATCCGTCAACACTGGAAGTGATGTACGAACTCGGATTACTGGAAGAGTTCCTCAAACAGCCGCACCAGAAATTGCGCGAAATCCGCGCAATTTTTAATAGCCATCCAGTTCCAATGGCGGATTTTTCTAAACTGCCCACGCGTTGCAAGTTCATCGCCTTCATGCCTCAATGGGATTTTCTGAACTTTCTCGTCGCGCAGGCCAAGCGCTTTCCAACGTTCGCACTCAACATGCAGCATGAAGTTGTCGATCTTTTATTCGATAAAGATCGCGTGGTTGGCGTGCGTGCAAAAACGCCCGAAGGCGAACGCGATTTCTATGCCGATCTGGTCATCGGCGCCGACGGTCGTCACCCAGTCACGCACACCCGAGCAAATCTCGAGCTCCAGGAATTCGGCGTGCCGATTGACGTGCTTTGGATGCGTTTATCCAAACGCGTCGGCGATCCGCCACAATCGCTCGGATTTTTCCAGCACGGCAAGTTGCTCGTCTTGCTCGATCGCAGCGATTATTTTCAGGTTGGGTTCGTGATTCCGAAAGGCAGCCTAGACGGGCTGAAAACGCGCGGGCTGCCCGCGTTGCAGCATGACATCGTTGAGATCGGCCCGTTTCTGCAGGACCGAATCACTGAGCTCGACAATTGGGAAAAAATCAAATTGCTCACCGTTCAAATCAATCGCCTGAAGAAATGGTACCGCGATGGTTTGCTTTGCATCGGTGACAACGCGCATGCGATGTCACCGGCCGGCGGCGTCGGAATTAATCTCGCGCTCCAGGATGCAGTCGCGACGTCGAATTTGCTTGCGACAAAGTTAAGAGAGCGACCGGTGACGGTGACCGAACTCGAAGAGGTTCAGAAGCGTCGTGAATTTCCGGTACGATTCATTCAGGCCCTTCAAGTCCAGATTCATCGCCGAATCAATGGTCGAAGTTCCGGCAGTGGCGATCGGCTGCCGTTTCTTCCGCGACTATTTCTTTGGTTGCCTTTTCTGCGCGCGATCCCGGCGCGCTTGATTGGGATCGGCCCGCGTCCGGAACACGTTCGCTCGCCAACAATCGGCTGATGGATCCCTTTAGTTATCTTTGAGTTTTAATCTCGATCGTGCTCGCCTTGCAGCAGGATCTGCACGGATGACGCGCAGAAGATCGACAATTTTGTCCGGTTACGCACGGTGGAAACTACAATCAATCACTTGTTCCTAATTCCTCCCTGTGGCAAAAACACAATTCAGTGATTCCCAGGAATTTTTTCGCCGAGCTGAAGCGGCGCAACGTTTACAAAGTCGCAGTCGCGTACGCGGTCGTCGGCTGGCTCGTCGTTCAAGTGACCGCGACCATCGTTCCGACATTTCGTCTTTCCGACGAACTAACGGCTGCGGTGGTCGTGTTGACTGTGATCGGTTTTCCGATTGCGCTCGTTATCGCCTGGGCATTTGAGATGACGCCGGAAGGAATGAAGCGCACGGCGGATCTTTCGCCGGACGAAGCGATCCCGCAGTGGAGCAGACGTAAATTCGCCGCGTTCATCGGCGGTACTGCAATCATCTCGGCTGCGTTGCTCGCCTATCAATTTGCGCGGCCGAAATTCGCGTCGCTAACTCAACCGGCGGAGATCCCGTCAGTTTCTATTCCACAAAAATCGATCGCCGTGTTGCAGTTTGAAAATTTGAGCGACGACAAGGGCGCCGCTTATTTCGCCGACGGCATCCAGGACGGGATCCTGACCAAGCTCGCAAGCATCGCCGATTTGAAAGTGATCTCACGCACATCGACCGCAAAATATAAAAGCAAACCGGAAGAACTGAAAACGGTTTCGCAACAGCTCGGCGTCGCGCACGTGCTCGAAGGCGCTGTGCAAAAGGCCGCTGACAAAGTCCACATCAATGTTCAGCTCCTCGATGCTCGCGCCGATTCACATCTTTGGGCGAAATCGTATGATCGCGAGATCAAAGACGTCTTTGCCGTGGAAAGCGAAGTCGCGCAGGAAATTGCCGATTATCTTCAGGCAAAGCTTTCGCCCACGGAAGCAAACACGCTCGCCACCGCACCGACGCAGGATGCAGCTGCTTACGATTTGTTTTTGAAAGGGGAATTCGAAGCGCGGCTCGCCAACAGCTCGTTGCGGCCGGAGTCATTCGACCGGGCCACCGCCTGGTATCAACAGGCCATCGCACGCGATCCAAATTTCGCGGTCGCGATTGCGCGGTTCGCCGAGTGTCGAATGCTGCGTCATTGGTTTGTCGAGAATCTCAGCGACAGTGAGCTGGTGGACGTTCGGAGGATGGCCGACCGCGCTCTTACGCTCGCGCCGAACCTCACCGAAACGCGCATCGCTCTGGGTATGTTTTATTATCTTGGTTTTCTCCAGTACGATCAGGCGCTAGCCGAGTTCACACGCGCGATTCAGTTGCAGCCGAACAATGCACAGGCGTTGGAGTACTTGGGTTACCTCCATCGACGCCAGGGGAAATGGCAGGTTAGTGTGGAAGAGCTCAGAAAGGTGCTCGAACAAGATCCGCGCAACGCGTCGCTGGCGGGAAATTTCGCTTCTGCTTATCTCCACTTACGAATGTGGAACGAGGCCGAGCGCGGGGCTCGACATTCAACCAGTATCGATCCGTATGAAATCATCGGGATGCGAGTGTTGCTCCTCGCCATTCTGAATGGACGCGGCGATATCGATGAAGCCCAACGCGTTTTGGCGACGTCTCCGTCCAATACTAAACTGACGCCGACCTCCATCTTCGGCAGCGTGGCAGCCGAGGTTGGCGACTGCGCTTATGTTTTTGTCATCGCGCGCAAGTTTGACGACGCGCTGAAAGTTTGGGAGAGGCCAAGGACGTCCGCGGTGGACGAGCGCCGAGAAATTTCTGCGCGTGTGGCAATTCGTGTTTTGGCCCGCAAAGTCGGCGACGCACAGGCGGATGCGGAAAACGCGAGACAACTTTTGGAAGAACGATTGCGTGCGCGACCGAACGAAATTCAGACCATGACCGAGCTGAGCTGGGTTTATCTCGCGCTCAATCGCAAGGTCGACGCAGTCAAAGTGTCGCGACGAGCCGCGGAATTAGTGACTCCGGAAAAGGACGCGCTCATTGGCGTTTACAACCTCACTGGCTTGGCCGAGATCGAAGCTCACACTGGCGATACCGCCGATGCGGTCGCGATTCTTCGGCAACTGCTTTCGATTCCAGCCGGCGATACCGTTTCCATCGCACGCTTAAAAATCGACCCCGTTTGGGATCCGATTCGCAACGATCCCGGTTTCCAAAAACTGCTGACCGGCTCGGAACTGGTCGGTCCAGGCAAGTAGGGCGCGCCTATCCCAGGCTTTCGCCCTTGGCCCCAGGTTGTGCCGACTAGCTTTTGGCAGAAATATGATGATTGTTGTCATTGCTGCCATGGGCCGGAAGCGACATGATCAATGCCATGAATGCACGATCACACTCAAAGGAAGCAATCCTGACTGCACTGGCACTGCTGGTTCCCGTCGCAATCTTCATCGCGGCGGCTCCGGTCGACGACAATTCATTAAAACCGCCAGCCAAAGATCCGATCCCGGTCGCCTTTCTCATTTCTGATGGCGCGGTCGTGATCGATTTTTGCGGACCGTGGGAAGTTTTCCAAGACGTCATGATTCCAAGTCGCCACGATATGCCGTTCCGTCTTTACACCGTCGCCGAAACCAAGAAGCCGATCCGAACCAGCGGCGGAATGCAGATTGTTCCTGATTATACGATCGCGGATGCACCCGCACCTAAGGTTATCGTCATTCCTGCGCAAAGTGATCCAACTCCAGCAGTGTTGGACTGGATTAAAAAATCTTCGAAGACAACCGACGTGACGATGTCGGTTTGCACCGGCGCATTTGTTCTGGCGAAAACCGGACTGCTGGACGGCAAATCCGCTACGACGTATCACGGCGCCTTCGGACGTTTCGCAATGAAATTTCCCGATGTTCAGCTCAAACGCGGTGCGCGCTTTGTCGAGAACGGAAATCTCGCCACTGCCGGCGGACTGTCTTCCGGGATCGATCTCGCATTGCGCGTGGTCGAGCGTTACTACGGTCGCGAAGTTGCCCAGAAGACCGCCTACAATATGGAATATCAGGGCCAGGGATGGATGAATCCGGATTCAAATCAGGTTTATGCCACCGCGCTTGTTTCAACCGCCGAACATCCGCTCTGCGCGGTTTGCGGAATGGACGTCGATCCAAAGATCGCGCCAAAGTCTGTCTTTAAAGGAACGACTTACTATTTCTGCTCGGACGACGATAAGAAGACGTTCGACGCCGCGCCGGACAAATTTGTCACCAAGTGACGAGCAACAAGTGACTCGTGATAAGCAGATGAACGGAGCTCAGACGACGCGGCGGATCGTGTTCGTCGCCGCGCCCGGCGTCGAGATCCTCGATCTTGTAGGTCCACTGCAAGTGTTCGCACGGGCAGCTGACATCTACAGCCGCGAAAACCCTAAATCGCCGCCGATCTATGCGGTCGAAGTTGTAACTGTCTCCGCTCGCCGCTCGCTGATTGCAAACTGCGGGCTGCACGTCATCGCGCACAAAACATTTCACGAAGTGCGCGGCAGGATCGATACCCTGCTCATCGCCGGCGGCAGTGCGATTGAGCAGAATGAAATCGCCTCTGCCGTCGTGCGCTGGCTAAGAAAAATCGCCGGACGGATTCGCCGAGTCGGTTCCGTATGCACCGGCGCAATGCTTCTTGCGCGCGCAGGTTTGCTCGACGGCCGTCGCGCAACAACTCACTGGAACTGGTGCCAGACTCTAATCAAACGCGCACCGCGCGCCGTTGTTGATCCCGATCCGATATTTGTTCGGGACGAAAATATTTACACATCGGCCGGTGTGACAGCCGGAATGGATTTGGCGCTGGCTTTGGTGGAAGAAGATCACGGTTCGCGCCTCGCGTTGCAGGTTGCGCGCAACCTTGTACTTTATTTGCGCCGGCCTGGCGGCCAATCGCAATTCAGCGCCGCGTTATCGTTGCAGTTGACCGATCGAAAACCATTGCGCGAGCTGGAAGCATGGGTGCTCGATAACTTGAGCAAGCCGCTCACTGTTCCGGTGCTCGCGCAACACGTGGCGATGAGTCCGCGCAATTTTGCCCGCGTCTTCACCAGGGAAATGAAAACAACGCCCGCGAAATTTGTCGAGCGCCTGCGTGTCGAAGCCGCTCGGCGTCGACTCGAAGAAAGTCAGAACAGCATGGAAACGATCGCGGGCGAGTGCGGTTTCGGAAACGTCAACTCGATGCGCAGCGTTTTTCAGCGAATGCTAAAAATCTCGCCCGGCCAATATCGCCGCCACTTTCGACACGTGAAGCCAGCAAGGTCCAGGTAGCGGGGATTTACTCAATCACCCGCTTCTCACATCCCGTGCGACTGCGTCGTTTGAGAAGGAAGTCCGGTGCCTTGTTGATGACTTGGAGTCGTAGTTGCTGGAGTCGTCGTTGTGGTCGTGGTCTCGCCCTTATTCGACGCGCATGAGTTGAGAACTACGGTAAACATCACGATAGCAAAAACAGCAGTTAGCTCCTTCATGGTGAGGAATTAATCTTTGGAACCGGCATTAAAAGCAACTCCAAATCTCTCTCACTGTCACGGCCGCAACAGCGATCGATCGACATCGCTCAGCTTGGTGCAACCGCAAAGCAACATCGCTTCGTCAAGTTCTCGTCGTAAGATTTCCAAAACGTGTGTAGCGCCTTGTTCGCCAGCCACGCACAATCCCCACAGGATCGGTCGGCCGATCATAACCGCGCGCGCGCCGAGCGCGACGGCTTTCAGCACGTCGCTCCCACGGCGAATTCCGCCATCAGCATAAATCTCGCAACGATCTCCAGCGGCATCGACGACGTGCGGCAAGACTTCACAGGTTGCTGGCGCTGTATCGAGCTGACGACCACCGTGATTTGAAACCACGAGCGCCTTTGCGCCGTGATCGGTGGCGCGGCGCGCGTCATCTCCGCGGCAAACGCCTTTTACCACGACCGGCAGGCCAGCGCAGCCGCACAACCAATCGAGATCGTCGAACCCAAGATCGGATTTGAAATTGTCGCGCACGTACGCGGCCAAGCCTGAGCCGGTGACGTCAGGAAGACTCCCCTTTCCCAGCGGCGCCAGATTTTCGACGGACAAGCCTTCCGGCAATGTGAATCGGTTCCGCATGTCGCGTTCGCGCGTGCCCAAGCCAGGCGCATCAACCGTCAGGACGATCGCCTCCGCCCCAGCGGCTTCAGCTCGTTGCACCAACGCGCGGGTGATCTCCCGGTCCTTGTATATATAGAGCTGAAACCAGCGAGGGCTCGCCGCCACGGCCAAGACTTGTTCCATGGCCGTGTTCGAGAGCGAGCTCAAAATGAACAGCGTCTTCGCCGCCCTGGCCGCTTTCGCTGCCGCGACCTCGCCTTCCGCGCAGGCGAGTTTATGAAAAGCCGTCGGCGCGACGACAATTGGCATTGAGATCGCTTGGCCGAGAACGGTGGTGTTTATCTCGCGCGGGCCGATTCCTGCAAGCACGTGATAGTAGAGTTTTAGTTTTTCCCAACTAGCAGTGTTCTCTCGCAACGTAATTTCATCCAATGCGCCGCCTTCGTAGTAATCGGAGACATCCTTTGCCAGTTTGCGCCGCGCAGCCCGCGCATAGTCAGCAACATTAACGAGGACGTCCTTTTGCATGATCGCTCGAACAAGACAGGATTAGCAAGATTGCCTCGCTTCAGAACAGACAATCCGCGGAATCCTGTGAACCCTGTCCAGTTTCTCGACGACTTCGCTACAGCAATTCTTGAATCAGCATCTTCGCCTGTTCCGCCGACACGCCAAGCTTGCGGAAGGCGAGCGGACCTTCGCCCGTGTGCAACACCGGTTCGAGTTCTTCCAATGTCGGCAAGTCGGTTCGGCGCCAAAACAGGCCGATCGGGATTTCTTCGCCCCATTGATAGCCGCGCTCGATGGCCTTGTGGAAATCAGTCGCATCGTGCCCCTGTTCTTCCAAAATTCTCACGCGCGGATTAAACCATTGATATGTGTTGTCCTTGTTATAAGTGACACACGGACTGAAGACGTCGACCAAAGCGAAACCATTATGCTGGATCGCCCCCTTGAACATTTCGACCATGTGCTTCTGTTTACCGCTGAAGGCGCGGGCCACGTAAGTCGCGCCGCCGACGATCGCCATCGGGATCGGATTGATCGGATTCTCCACGCTCCCGTAAGGCGTGCTCTTGGTTTTCATTCCCTTTGCGCTGGTGGGCGAGACCTGGCCGGTCGTTAGGCCGTAAATCTGGTTGTCCATCACGATGTAAGTCAGATCAACATTGCGGCGCATTGTGTGGACGAAATGGTTGCCGCCAATCCCATAGCCGTCGCCATCACCACCGGTGCAGATCACTTTCAACTCGTGGTTACCCATTCTCACGCCGGTTGCGACCGCCAAAGCGCGGCCATGCAACGTGTGCATTCCATACGTGTTGATGTAGCCCGGCAAATTCGATGAACAGCCGATGCCACTGATGACGCAGGCCTGATGCGGTTGCAGTCCCAGTTCGAACATCGCCGATTGCAGGGCGGCCAGCACCGAGAAATCTCCGCAGCCGGGACACCAGTCGGGATGGATCCGGCCGCGATATGTGTCTTTTGTCAATTGCCCAGGCTCGGTGGCTGGCGGTGCAACGGGAGTATTCATATTCGTTAGGCATTCACTTCATGAGCAGGGACTGACAGGCGTGTTTTGCCGCTCAGTTGCGCTTTGACCGCTTCGACGATGTGGTGCGGCATAAACGGTTCGCCGTCGTACTTGCGGATGTGTCCGTGTGCATCGAATCCCGTCTCGCTCCGGAGATAACGGGCGAATTGTCCGCTCTGATTGTTCTCAACCACAATCACTTTCTTGGTGCACGAAAGAGTGGCGCTGATCTCCGCTACGTGCAGCGGCCACATCCATTTTATGGCGAGTTGATTGCCTACGATCCCTTCTTCACCCGCCAGTTTTTCCACCGCTTCTCGAATCACGCCTTCAGTAGAACCCCAACCGACCAGGGTCACATCAGCGTTTTCCGGACCGACCAGTTTTGGCGGCGCGACGTCCTTGACCACCCCTTGCATCTTGCGGGCACGCTTCTCAACCATCATTCGGCGTTTTTGCGGATTGGTAAATTCGTCGCTGATCAAGGTGCCATCTTCATCATGCTCGTCGGTCGCGGCGGTAAAAATGTGTCCGGGGATGCCGGGGACTGCACGCGGCGAAATTCCGCTCTCGGTGTTTTTGTAACGTAGGTAAGCGTTGTCGTTGTAGCCGCTCGCGGAATTCGTGCCGTTGCCATTGCCGTTGAACAGAATCAATTCACCGCGATCGATCTTCACTTTGAAATCCACCTCTTCCGGATCAACGCTCGCCGTTCCTTCTGAGATCAGGAGATCGGAGAGCACGAGACCTGGGCACTGGTACTTGTCACAGAGATTGAACAACTCCGGGATCGTCCGAAATAGATCGAGCTGATTCGTTGGCGCGACGACGATGCGCGGATAATCGCCCTGCCCCGCGCCCAGGATTTGCCAGAGATCACCCTGCTCGGTCTTGGTCGGCACGCCCGTCGCAGGTCCGGCGCGTTGCACATCAACACACACAACTGGAGTTTCAATCATGCCCGCCATTCCAACTGCCTCGGTCATTAGCGCAAATCCGCCGCCGCTCGTCGCGCACATCGCCCGGCAGCCGGTATGCGCCGCACCGATCACCATGTTCATCACGCCGATCTCGTCCTCGACTTGCCGGACCATGATCCCGAGCTCGCGCGCGTGCGCCGCCATCCACATCAACACACCGGTGGACGGACTCATTGGATACGCCGCAAAAAATTTTACGCCAGCGGCCGCGCCACCCATGGCGATGGCTTGGTTGCCGGTAATCACGCCCATCGGTTTCACTCCGCGTCCCGCCTTCCAGGGAAACGCTGCGAAATTCTGGGCCGCGTAATCGTAGCCGGCGCGAGCAATGGCGACGTTTTCGGCCACTACCGCATCGCCTTTCTTTTTAAATTGTCGAGTAATGACGGTCTCGAGCGGCTCCGATTCAATCCCAAGGAGTTGCAGCGCCGCGCCGAGCGCGGCGGTGTTAATAGCCAATTTGTTGCCCTTGGTCAATTCCTTCATCGGCATTGGGCACAGTTGCACTCCGTCGGCCGCTTCACCGGGCGTTACCTTTTCCTTGTCGTAAATCGCGCACGCGCCGCTCTTCAACAAACGAAGATGACGATCCATCGTGTCCTGATTGAGCGGAATGAAGACGTCGATCTTGTCGCCCATGTTGCGCACGGGCGTGTCGCCAGCGCGAATCGTCAGGAACGTGTGTCCGCCCCGAATGATCGATTGATAGGCATTGTAGGCGTTCAGATGAAGACCGCGCCGGGCAAAGATGAGCGCGAGAATGTTCCCAGTGGATGCAATCCCCTGGCCGTTCTCGCCGCCGATGCCAACCGCGAAATCTACCTTAGTTTTCACTGGACCTCATTTTATCGGGTGCCGCGTGAATTTGCTGTGGCTCACGGTTCTACGCAAGCCTAAGCCGCAAGATCGGGATTCGCGACGTTAACGATCAGCGTTGTGAAATCGTTGGGCTAACACCATAGCGATGGCCATTGCCGGCACGAGACCAGCACAAGAAGTAGGAACAAAGCTGAAAAGCTGAAATCGGAAGGACTGAATTCGATGATGGAGATGGACAAGTTTGACATCGCAAACCTGAAGAAGACGGCGGAATATCGCTAAAGAAAGCAGGAAAACACGAATTTTGGTTTGTTCCTTCGTTTCAGAGTTCTTTAGATATTGGCCTTCATAAGAGCAATTCTGTTAATCCTATCGATTAGTTGCTCCGCGCAGGCGCTAGCGGTGTCGAAGGATGATGAAGCTGCGCGAGACGCGGCGCTGCAATGGCTGCAACTGATCGACGCCGGTCGTTACGAGGAAGCTTCTTCGCGAACATCGCAGGAAGTTCGCACTTTGGAAAATTGGTTAGATTTTTTCTCGACACAGCGCGCGCTGCTGGGTCGCTGCAACAAACGGCAGGTTGATGAAGTGAAGCATGCGTCGACCGTTCCCGGCGTTCCGGAGATTCGGCGTTACCACGTCGTCCGATTCAAGACTTCATTTGAACACAGGCCTGCGGCGGTCGAAGAAGTCACGATCACGAAGGTGGGCTGCTGTTGGGAAATCTTCGGCTATGAAATCAGCAAATAGTCGCGTCCGCTGAATCCAGAGGGGCGGCATGGCGCATCTCACTGCTAATATGAGCAAGCGCGCGCTCTTTGGGATCGTCCTGTTCGCACCCGTTGGTGTCCTGCCGGTGGCAGATGCAAAAGTGGTCGATGGCGGGACGCTGATCAAAAACGTCACAGTTATTTCACCGGAACTGGTTGCTCCCCGCGCGCACGCCGTTGTCGTGATGCGCGATGGAAAAATTGCAGAGATTGGAACCGACATAACTGCCGGCGCGCATGCGAACGTAATTGATGGTCACCGCGGCTTATTGATTCCGGGTTTGATCGATTCGCATGTTCACGCCGCGGCCGGGATGTTTTTGATTCACCACCAGCTCGTCAATATGACCGAGTTTCGCCGCCTGCCACAGATTGTTTTTGATCGTCAGCGATACGAAACCAGTGACGCTTTCGCCATCGACGGCGCAGAGATAAACTTTCGAGTCGGAAACTAACGCGCAATCGAACACATTTTTAGCCCTGGTCGGTTGAGTTCTTCGTCCGGCCAGAGTTGTCGCAACAACATGAGCACGTCTTCAAAATCGTCGCGGCGGCATCGTCTGATCTCGAATTTCGAGTTCATTCGCCTGTCCTTGCCTACAACAGATAACCAATAACGAATAAACGCCTCAACCTTCCGCTCGATCAGGGCGAAACAGTTCTTGCAGTTCGTCGTAAGACGCGGCGTTCTTCAATTCGTCGAAGGTCCCCTTTTCCAGCAACTCCTTGGCCGAGCGAATGAATCCTCCCCACCCCGCGCGGGCGAACGCGCCGCCGACGCTCACGCGACGCACGCCTAGCTCAGCCGCGTCGCGCATCGTGAGACCAACGGCGCCGCCAATCAAAATGTTAACCGGCTTCGGCGCGACCGCTTCCACGATCGCCTTGATCTGATCGCGTTCCTTGAATCCTGGCGCGTATAAGCAATCGGCGCCGGCGTCGGAATACGCGACAAGGCGTTTGATCACCTCATTGATCTTTTCGCGACCAACGAGAAATCCTTCCGCGCGGCCGACCAGCAAAACTCCTGTGTCATGAAGCGCTTCGCGAACGGCGTGGATTCGTTCGACCGCAAGATCGACATCGTAAAGGTTTTTATCCTTTCGATCGGTCGTGTCCTCGACCGAAAGACCAGCGACTCCGGTTTCAGCGCACAGCCGCGCGTTTTCAGCGCACCAGTTTGGATCGTCGGCATAACCGTTTTCGAAATCGGCGTTCACCGGAATATCGGTTGGTTCAACCAGCTCACGGATGTGCGCGAGCATGTCGTCGCGCTTGACCGAGCCGTCAGACAATCCGCGCGAGAAGGCAAAACCGGCCGACGTGGTCGCGATCGCTTTGAATCCGAGATGCTGCAAATACTTCGCGGTCCCGATGTCCCACGGATTGGGAATTGCAAAACATCCGCGTTCGTGCAGACGGTGAAAGTCGCGGCGCTTCTCTTCGGTTGATCTCATAACACAGTTTTGCGAAAAGCTGGAACGCTGCGCGCCCCGCAACAAGCGCAATCTTTGTGCAACGCCGATTGACAATCTGGCTAGCAGCGACGTCGTCGGCTAATCAGACTGTATGTTGGACCCCGCCAATGGCAGCCCGAAACAACCGTCAATCTGTACCGTGACGTCAGCCGGCATTTTTGCAAGAATCGGAACATGAATAGGCCTCTACGGGTGATCGGGCGTAGTGTCTGGACTCGCTCTGCAGAAAAATGATTGACCGGCGAGCGAATTCGGGTGTCGATGGTGGGATGAAAAAACTGCTTCTAATTATTTGCGCTATTGTGCTTCCGCTCGCAGTGGTCTGTAATTTTCCGCCCACGGCTAATGGCGCGGATGATAAAGCTGTTCGCGACGCCGATGCGGAATGGTCCAAAGCTGCCGGTGCCAAAGATCTCGACAAGGCGGTGTCGTTTTATGCCGATGATGCGATCGTTCTGCCGCCGAATGAAGCGGCGATCACGACCAAAGACGGCATTCGAAATCTTTGGAAGGGTTTCATCGACACTCTTACGAGCGTCAGCTGGGCTGCAACGCGCGTTGAGATGGCTAAATCCGGTGACATGGCGTGTTTAACTGGCACTTACGAGACGACGATGAAGGACGGCACAAAGGATCACGGCAAGTACTGCGAGGTTTGGAAAAAGAAAGCCGACGGAAAATGGAAATGCGCGACTGAGATGTTCAGTTCCGATCTCCCGGCAACGCCTGCACCTTCTCCAGCGCCGGGCGCTGCGGAAAAGAAATAGCAACGAGACGCAGGCGACTACGAACTGCCAAAGTTTGAGAGAGCGATCGTATGCCAATCACTGCTTTCAATAGCCACACTGACGGCATGGATCAGAGTTTGCGGCGTCGCGCAACGGATGCTTTGCCGCTTATGAGGATGGATTCACACATCTCGAGTTGACCCGGAAGCATTACCGCGACGCCGGTCTGGATTCGAAAAGGCTGGATGCCCTCATTCGTTAGCCCAGTGCCGAAGTTGGGATGAGTGAACGTGCTATTTGCTTCAAGCCTGCACGGAAGGCACCAGTAGTCGGTTACGAAAAATGAAAGCCGTGCGACTGGTGCGGATCGGAAAGCCGCTTGAAGACGCGGACGTTGCAGTTCCCGAGATCGGTCCGACCGACGTTTTGATTCGCGTTGCCGCGGCTGGTATCTGTCACTCTGATGCGCATTATCGCGCCGGCATTTCGACGATTGATGCGTTGCCGGTGACGCTCGGGCATGAAGTCGCGGGCCGCGTTGAACGGGTCGGTGAAGACGTAACCAGTGTCGCGCCCGGCGACCGTGTTTGTGCACATTATCTAGCACACTGCGGACGCTGTGAATTTTGCGTGCTCGGCTTGGAGCAGTTTTGCCCGAAGGTGCAGATGATTGGAAAACACCGCGATGGCGGATATGCCGAGTTCGTCAATGTTCCTGGCAGAAACGCATTCGCGCTTCCGGACGAAATCTCATTCGAGATCGGCGCAATCATGATGTGCTCGTCAGCGACTGCGCTTCATGCCCTGAATAAAGCGCGCCTAAAATCCGGAGAGTCAGTCGCGATTTTTGGATTCGGTGGATTGGGATTTTCGGCGTTGCAGGTGGCGCGAGCACTTGGCTGCGGTGATGTTTACGTTGTTGAAATCAATCCGGCAAAACTCGCGGCAATCCGAAGGCTCGGCGCCGTCTCGATCGACGCGAATGCGGGAGATCCAGTCGAACAGATCACAGAAGCGACCACCGGAAGAGGCGTGCACATCTCGCTCGAGTTGATCGGCTCGGCGACAACAATGAGGCAAGCGGTCCAATGTCTAGGCCCGCTCGGACGCGCTGCGGTTGTCGGATTAACGGCGGAGTCGATGCCGATCTTTCCGTACACAGAGTTGATCAACAAGGAGACGGAGATCATCGGTGTGTCCGATCATTTAGCGACTGAGCTGCCGGCGCTGATCGAATTTGCGCGCAGCGGCGAACTCCGCTTTCCGCCGGATACTTTGCGCTTTGTCGATCTCGATGCTGAACAGATCAATGCAGCGCTCGACGCATTTCAGCATTCCATTGATCACGTCAGAACTGTAATTGTTCCGAGAGAATGGGACAGACCACGCCGTGACCGGTGATCCCAGTTCCGACATGCGCGCCTACAACAAAGTCGACGATCACACTAGTTGTAGGCAGCGGCAAGATTGTCGTAGCGCTGGATGGGAAAAGCCGGATGGTGACCTCGGTTAGCCGAAACGCCAAAGGCAAGCAGTCGAGACGATTGCAGTTTACGACAAAGTCGGCTGACGACAGAGCCGCCCAGCGGTTAGAATTTCCGACGGGATTCGGCAGAAAAATCGTCAATCCTCTTTTGACAATTGTTTGACAATTCAGAGGAAATTCATAGCTTAGTGGCCCGCAAGTAAGCGGCCCCGGCGTGGCCGGGGTTGTTCTCCTCTGGCTCGAATCGAGCCGACACACTGGTCAGAATTCTGGCGAGGGACGGGCTTTGCTTTGTACCATATGAGGATGTTGATCTTTGACAGTTGGGTTTGGAATTTCGATCGGCGAAATTTCAAATGTTCGTCAGCAAACATTGAATTGTGCGTTATCTGTCGATTTTCTTTGGCAAACAAAGATTTAGATCGGACAACTCCCACCCGTTTTCTTCGGAAGGCGGTTGGGCAATGAAAAGTCAGATCGCAAACTTTCGGTTCTCTCACGGGAACCGAGTCGTTTTTAACGGAGAGTTTGATTCTGGCTCAGAACGAACGCTGGCGGCGTGGATAAGACATGCAAGTCGGACGGGAACTTCCGTTGTAGCAATACGGTGGAAGTTTCAGTGGCGAACGGGTGCGTAACACGTGGGCAATCTACCGAGAAGTGGGGGATAGCTCGCCGAAAGGCGAATTAATACCGCATGTGATCAGGAGCGGCATCGCTCCGAAATCGAAGGTGGCGCAAGCTACCGCTTTTCGAGGGGCCCGCGGCCTATCAGCTTGTTGGTGAGGTAACGGCTCACCAAGGCGTTGACGGGTAGCTGGTCTGAGAGGACGACCAGTCACACTGGGACTGAGACACGGCCCAGACACCTACGGGTGGCAGCAGTCGAGAATTTTTGACAATGGGGGAAACCCTGATCGAGCGACGCCGCGTGGAGGATGAAGGTCTTCGGGTTGTAAACTCCTGTCATTTGGGAACAAGGCGCATTTATTAACTGTGGGTGCGTTGATAGTACCAGAAGAGGAAGAGACGGCTAACTCTGTGCCAGCAGCCGCGGTAATACAGAGGTCTCAAGCGTTGTTCGGATTCATTGGGCGTAAAGGGTGTGTAGGTGGCGCGCTAAGTCGGGTGTGAAATTTCGGAGCTTAACTCCGAAACTGCATTCGATACTGGCGTGCTTGAGGACTGGAGAGGAGACTGGAATTTACGGTGTAGCAGTGAAATGCGTAGATATCGTAAGGAAGACCAGTGGCGAAGGCGGGTCTCTGGACAGTTCCTGACACTGAGACACGAAGGCCAGGGGAGCAAACGGGATTAGATACCCCGGTAGTCCTGGCAGTAAACGGTGCACGTTTGGTGTGGGAGGATTCGACCCCTTCTGCGCCGGAGCCAACGCGTTAAACGTGCCGCCTGGGGAGTACGGTCGCAAGATTAA
>Ga0310914_10000080_pt1 | contig 45689 bp, 63 predicted proteins | sample GREbulkMGAN108_FD_203450 | JGI IMG/M metagenome (GOLD analysis project Ga0310914, IMG submission 203450) | Lab enrichment of tropical soil microbial communities from Luquillo Experimental Forest, Puerto Rico - GRE.bulkMG.AN108 | ecosystem: Environmental > Terrestrial > Soil > Tropical forest >... | reverse complement strand
TCAGGAAACAGGGCAAACGCTGATGGCCAAATGGATCGAAGTTAGCGCAGAGAGTGTGCCGAGCCGTTTACGCGACGGCGTGCGCATCGGGAAGGATTTGCGCGTGTTCCGCAGCGGTATGCTCACCGTTTTTGTCGCCACCGAGGACGGCCTGCTGCACCTGTCGATCTCGCATCCGATGCGCTATCCCGATTGGGACGAAATCAAATCCGCCCGCTACGACCTGCTGCCGAACGGAAAAACATTCGCCATATTGTTTCCGCCAAAGGAAGTGTATGTAAATTTCCATAAGAATTGCTTTCATCTTCATGAAATCTGAAAAGGAGAACTCCGATGCTTCCGACAAAAGAACGACTCGCTCAACGCCTCCACGCTCTGGGATTCTTTGACCTCGAGCGGGAGGCCCGCGACGGCCAGTTCAGTGATTTCGAAAACCAAAAATACGCCGCGCCGAAAGCCACGCTCATTTACTTGCTCGCGAATCGCTGCGGCACGTCCAAAGAAGCCGACGCGCCAATCTTCAAATTGATCAACGAAGTGAAAGACGGCGCCTGGGACGATACCGCGCCATCGGCATTGAAATAGAGGAAAAGTATTGCGAGATCGCGGCGAAGCGGCTCGGGCAGGAAGTGTTTGCTTGGGAGGAAAGCCGTTGATCTCAGTTTCAGAACGGAGTAAGGTTCGACTGCGGTAAATCCTGATCAGGGGGATTTTATGATCAAACAAAAATATCAGCCGTTCGTTGTATTCCTGCTGTTCGTGCTTGCCATGTCGCCGCTTGTTTTCGGTGCGCTCGTTTTCGACTATCCTGCCGGACCGTTCGGCGGCGGCGGCGGTGACGCGTGGCCGATGAACACGGTGGCCAATATGGGCGCGCGCTACGTTCCCGTGTGCGGCCCGATCTGCGGCGGCTTCGTTGCATGGGCCATCGGTAAGGCGCTCGACTACATGATCGACCATTGGAACGATCCGGCAGGCTGCGCCACGGGCACGTGCATCGGCAACGCCTCGATGGGCGGCGCGGGCAGTGCGGGTTCGCTTGGCGGCGGGGGCGGGAACGCTTTTTGATCGCCGCCATGTCCTTGACACAACGCTCGTTCAGGTTTTAACCTTCTCGGCCATCAGGTAGATCAGGCGCTCGCGCCTATAAGGCGCTGCAAGACCATTCGCGCAGAAATGGTTGTATCTCGTGGCAGGAGTAATTTACCTCCACAGAAGCGGCACGGAGAACCTCGTCTACATTGGACAGACGATGCGCTTCGAAGACCGCTGGGACGAACACGTTCTCGCGGCCTTTATCGGAAGCACAACGCCGTTCCATCAAGCGATCCGCCGCCTCGGGCCTTCTGATTTTTCCTGCGAGATACTCGCCGAAGCGAAAACGCGTGAGGAATTGAATCTCCTCGAGAAGCGTTTCATCGCCTACTACGACGCAACCGATCCAGCGAAAGGCTATAACGTCATGGTTGGCGGAACTTCTTCGCGAACATTGCGGCCAGAAGAAGCGATGGCTCCGCAAGGCATGCCGCTCGAGCAGGCATTGCCGCTCTACAATTGCTACGGCGAATTTATCGGGAAAATTCGAGTCCAACACGCACTGCAGATGCATGGCGTTTTTCTTCAGGTCCGCGCTCGAGGGACCGGGCGAAGACGTCACTTTACTTCCGCAAAACTTTACGCGCGCAGAACATGGCGATGGGAACCGAAAACCTCGGACGGTTTCATCGTGATGCAACTCGTGCGTGCATAGGAGAAAAATAAATGGCACCTCCGTTTGTAGTGGCAGCGAATCCGTCCACCTGGAACACGCTCGTCGGCGGGCAGGGCGGCCCGTCATTCGCCACAGGCCCGCAACCGTGCGCCGGATTTCAGGTCAGCGACATCACGCTTTCAAGCGCGCAGATTCTTGCAATTCAGACTGGCGCGATCACGCTGATTCCCGCGCCCGGCGTGACAGGCTGGTTTCTGAATATCGACAAGATCATCATGCGTCTGATCGCGGGCAGCGCGGCTTACACCGACGTGGGCGGCGCGGTTTCGTTCGCGGTCGGCGGCCTTTCGATGGCGCTCGCGTCGAATGCAATCTTCCTCGTGACGACCGCACCGAACCGCAGGCAGCAAGTCGTCGACTTCGCGGCGGCAGCTGCAGGCACAGGCGTCACGGGCACCGCAGCGAATCCGCCGACTGAAGACAACGCAGCGTTCCAGATCAGCAAAGCGACGAATAACTTTGCTGCCGGGAACGGCACGATGCACATCACGACGTACTACACGACCGAAGCGAGCCTCTAATGCCGCCCTTCATGACGCAGCCGCCGCAATTGCAGCCGCGCCGTGGAATCACCGGGGGATTGCCTGCGTATTCCTTCGGCTCGTTTCCCGTCGGCTTGCAGCCTGCGCGCATGGTCGTTACCTCGGTCGCGGTCGCTTCAAACGTGGTGACGCTCGGCGTGAAACTGCTCGAAGGAAACATTCCGACAACCGCAAACTTCGTCACGGTGACGGGCACGGTTGTCGGCGGCTCGACGGTGAACGTCACGAACACTGCGCTGACTGGCGTCACGATCGCGCCAGCGACAGGCGTCGGCACGATCACGTATTCGCTTACGCTCGCGAATCTTTCGACGACGCCCGACGGCGGTCAGGTGTTTGTGCTCGCGCAGGACGTTGGCGAAACAACTGCCGTCGCGAAGGGGCAGCAGTTCGCGCTCGCGCCCGACGGCGGTTACGGCCTTACAGTTGTTTGGGCGTGCACCGCAGCGACGGTCGCACTGCAACTCGAAGGCTCAGTCGACGACGTTGACGCGCAGTACGCGATCATCGGAACGAGTCAAACCACGCTCACAGGCTCGGTGCTTGCGCAGGTGCCGACCGATGTGCGTTTCGTTCGCGTGAATACAACTGCGTTTACGGGCGGCCCCGGCACGCTTTGGGCGAAGATTTATCAGTCGACGAATGCCGGGAACTGATGTTTGTTCAAACTGCTTCCGACAATTTCACGCGGGCGAACGGCGCGATCGGGGGCAATTGGACGGCAAGCGTGGGAGGGGCGGTGATTCTGTCAAACACCGCTGCCGCAGCGGTCCCTTCGTCAGGAGCGGGAAACAGAAACAATCTTTTCTGGTCCGCGCAGTCGTTTCCGAATGATCAGTACGCGGATGGAGTTATCGCAAGCGTAACGACTGGAGCATTCGCCGGGCCTGTGGTACGCGGAAGCGCCGGCGGTGAGCACGGCTATATCTGCCTTGTGCCGCCGACAGGCGTGTCAGGTTCCGTGATCGTTCAGCAGGCGCCGACAAACTTGTCGATTCTCGTTCTTCCGGGCATTACGCCGCAGATCGGCGACGTTTTCAGGATCGCGGCGGTCGGAACACTGATCAGCGTCTATCAGAACGGCGCGTTTCTCGGTTCGATCGTGGATTCGTCGCTCGTTTCCGGCGCGCCTGGAATATTTCTTTTTCCGAACGGCAACGGACAAACTGCTGCGGAATTGTCTTCATGGGCTGGCGGTTATGTTTCAAGCGGCGGCGGCGGCGGTGACATCGGCCCCGGCTTCGATTTCAAATTAAAATTATGACACTTGTTCGTGACAGTTTCGCTCGAGCCGATGGTTCCCTGGGACCAAACTGGGTGAATAAATGGTCCGGCAATTCCGAGGGCGCCGTCGGCCTCGGCGACATGGCCATCATTTCGCAAGGCTATGGCCCGACAAACAATCATTCCGCTGAACGGCTGATGATGTGGAACGGCGGGCAAACCTTCGGAAACGATCAATATTCGCTCGCCGTCGTGAAAACGATTGCTCCAAACATTGCGACGCTTTCGATCACGGCAGTCGCCAATGCAGGCGTGAACTTATGGACGTACACCTATACGGTCACGCAAGGCAGCGTGGCCGCGGTGATCGCAGGCGGCGGTTTGTTTGCGCAGGTCAGCGGCATGGCGAACGCCGGAAATAATATCACCGTCAAGCCGCAGATCATTACCGCCTACGGCGCGGGAACATTCACCGTTTCGAGTACGACGGGAGTTGCCGAAAGCGGATCAAGCGGCATCGGAAACTGCCCGAGTGATTCGACGAGTGGCGTGGCCGTTCGTGCGTCGAATCGAACCTGCTATTACCAGATTCAAGGGCCGAACACGTTTAACGCTCTAGGAAGTTACACGCGTGAAATGTGGAGTCTGATAAACGGTGTCGGCAGTGCAATCGAAGGAACGGGAATCAATAACACGCCGAATCTTATCGGTGACATCGTTTGCATGGTGGCTGTCGGCACGCAGATTAAGGTGCTCGAATTAAGTGCGGGCGTCTGCACAACGCAAGGGCCTACAACCGACGCGAACATTGTTTCGGGAACGCCCGGAGTTTATGACTGGTGTTTTGGCGGCCCGCAGGAATACAACTGGGGTGCATGGGGCAATTCGGGAGTCGTCGGCAGCGATCCGCCGGGAAACGCAGGCACAACGTGGAACAACTGGCAGGCCGGGGATTTTTCTCTGGTCGGAAGTCTGCCGCTCGGCGTCGACAATTTCACGCGAGCAAACGAAAGTCCGCTTAATCCCGCCAACTGGACCGTGCCGAGTGGAACGGGCACAGGAAATTTGCAGGTCGTCAGCAATCTTTGCGTGTGCGGTGCTTCAGTTGTTTCGTTCAACGTTGAAATCTTTACGGGCGGCGGAGCGCCCGCAAGCGCCGATCAGTATGCGCAGATCACCGTGCAGAACGTCGGTTCAGCGATGGGAGTCGTTGTGCGCGCCTCGACAAGTTCCGTCACGTTCTATTATTTTCAGTGGAACAATGCGGGCGTTTTCAATTTGTTCAAAGTCGTCGCCGGAACGGTGACGGGACTCACTAGCCAAGGCGGCATAGCGTTTCCTGTCGCGGGCGATACGATGGGCCTCATGGCGCTCGGGCCTTTGCTCGTCTGTTTGCACAATGGCGTCGTAATCATGTCGTGGCTTGATACTTCGATCGCTGCGGCGAATCAGGGTGCGGGCCTCTGGATTCAAGGCGGCCCGGGTTCAGTCAGCGCGTTCTCGGGCGGCACAATTCCGATCACGCCGAACGTTGCAGGCGGCGGCGGCGATCTCGGTCCAGGCTACGATCTGAAATTCGGTTTTTGAGGAAAACATGTTCGGAAAAGGCGTCGACCCGAAAGTCGGCAAAAGCACGCAGTTCAAAAAAGGCTGCAATCATAATCCGAAGGGCCTGCACGGCGAATCGGAAGATGCGCGCAAGGTTGCCTCGATCCGCAAGGTGCTGTTCGCGCTCGTGCCCGAAAAGGAAATGAAACGCCGCTGGAAGTTTTTCCTCGATAATTCGAACACCGATATAAAGTGGACCGCGTTCAAACTCGCGCTTTATTACATGTACGGACGCCCGCCGAAGCGCCCGATCAATCCCGACGATCAGGCGGAATCGAACATGGGCGAGGCGTTCGACTTTTCGGATTTCCCGACGGGTAACACTCCGATCCAGTGAAGATCAGCGACTGGTACAAACCGCAGCCCGTGCAGCGCCGCTTCCATGAAAGCGAGGCGAAGTACCCGCTGCTCGAGGGCGGGCGCGGCGGCGGCAAGTCGACGGCTTTGATGTGGGAAGCGATCATGGAATGCTTGCGCGTTCCAGGCTCGAACTGTTTGCTGTTGCGGCGCACGCTGACGAGCATGGAAAAGGGCGGCATCGAGGATCTGTTCACGAAGAACGTGCCGAGAAAACTTTACTGGCGATACAACGCCTCGCGGCATATCGTGATGTTCGCGAACGGCAGCAAACTTTTTTTCGGGCACATTTCGAATGACGCGGACCTGCTGCAGTATCAGGGCGCGGAATTTCTTTTTATCGGCTGGGAGGAATTGACGCAGTTCACTTACGGCCAGTGGGAATTTCTGAAAGGCAGTAACCGCTGCCCGATCAAAGTCTACATGCACGGCGGCAAAACGTTTCCGGTCAGGCCGCGCATGGCCGCAGGCACAAACCCGAACGGACGCGGCTCGGGCTGGGTGAAGGCGCTGTGGATCACGCGCAAACCCGTCGGCGACATGGCGCTGAATTACGACGCCGGCGACTACGAAGCGATCCACTCGACTTACGAGGACAATTTCGTTTATGCGAACGACAAGGATTACATTTCAAAACTCCATTCCATCGTCGATCCTGTCCTGCGAGCCGCTTGGATCCCCGGCGACTGGAATATCCTCGCTGGACAGTTTTTTCAAAACTGGGATCCTGCTCGACATGTCAAGCGATACTCGGACTGCATTTTTGAAGACTGGCAGGACCGATGGATCTCGATCGACTGGGGTTTCGAGCACGCGACTGTCGTGCTCTGGTGGACCCGAGTCAGAATAAAAACGGAATTTGATCCCGACGCGAAGAAGAACGTGATTCTCTGTTACCGCCAATTGGTTGCGCGGCAGACGAACGAAGAGATCCTCGCGGAGAAAATCGTCAATGCCAATGCCACTGGGGACAAGTTCGATCGTGTGGGGCGAATTTATCTTTCTCCCGACCGATTCAGTAAAATCGATCAGCACCACAGCATTGCGGACAAGATGGGCGATGTTTTTGTACGATTCGACCTTCCGCGTCCTGAGCGCGCAAACAACCGTCGCGTCGACGGCTGGCGGCTCTGTTACACCCTGCTCGACACTGATGGAGTCGCTGTACTTGACAACTGTCCAGATGTGATCGATTCGATCCCGAAACTCATGCGGGACGAGAAAAACCTCGAGGATGCGGCAAGCGAGGGCAATGAACTTTTTCTCGACGTGTGCGAGTCGTTTCGCTACGGCCTTATGAGTTATGCTTCCGCCGCCGGGGTGCCGAGAGAAGTCGCCATGCAGCGCGAGATCCAGGCGATCAAGGGAAACACGCAGAAGTACATGCGTTATCTCGAGCTTCAGGCGAAGCCGAAATCGAGCGGGATCACGTTTACGGTGAATCGCGGAAGGCGGCTCAGATGACCGATTTCGTTACCGTCGTCGGGATCGTTACGATCTCGCTTGTCATGCTTCTCGTCGCGATCCCTGTTCTCGTCGGTGCCGTGCAATTCTGGATTTATTACATTCGAATCCTGCGAAAGACGCGGAAGGAAGAACGTGAAAAAGCCGCGAGCGAACAAGTACCTAACTTTGCTCGAAAATGATCTGGCGCTCGAACGCAAGCGCGCCGAGCGGCTCGAGAAGGATCTCGAATTCTTTCAAGGCAAGTGCGAACGCCTCGAGCTCGCGCTGGCAAAGAATCCGCAGGGCCTGCTGCAGTACGGGCAGACAACGCCGCTGCCGCCAGCGCCGCCCGCCCCGCCGCAGCAAGGCCCGCGGCGCATGTCGCGAGCCGATATTCTTTCCGCGTGGAACGAGAAGTCGGAAGCCGAGCAGAACGAAATCCTCGAGCGAGGCGAGTGGGATCCCACGAAAGAGGTGAACAATGCAAGGCAGTGAAACGTTTGATGGAAAAATTTCAGGCAACCGGCAATTGGTGGATCGCTACAACGAAGCGAAGGGCAAGAAACCGGGCGCACCGAAAAAGTCGCGTCCGAAACCGGGCGGCGGCTTTTCAGGCGGCGCTCACGAACCGAGCGGGCACGACGAGATCAAGCAAGTAGTCGCCGAGCACGGCCCGGCGCACTCGCATCACATTCATAAAACCCCGGACGGCTATCACAGCACAAGCCATCACGAGTCCGGCCACGTGCACCACGCCGATCACGCAACACTTGGCGAAGCGCACGAGCACGGCGCGCACGCGTTCGACGATACAACGCACCTCGGCGATATGGGCAAAGACGACGAGCAGGTCGCGGGCGAGCATGCGCGCATGGAAGAAGGCGGCTCGGGTTCGAGTTACGGCGGAACGAAAAGCGTCGGGTTCATGAGTTGAGTGAACAAAAAGATTCGAAAGCCGCGGTACTCTACTTCAAACCGAGCTCGATCAACCGTGCGAGCGGTGCGCGATGCGGTGCCTGCTGGAAGTTTATTCGCGATCCCGGCGAGTGTTTGGAAGTTATTGGAAACATCGCCGCTCGCGGTGTCTGTGGACTGTACGTCAACGGCGTTCCGCATTCGACTCGATTGGACCATCTCTGGCGGATCACTAAAATCAGTAAAGAGGAATCTGGATATACCGACGAAGGCGACTCGCACTGCGTAGGCTGCGAGCACATGGCGAACCCGGGAAACGCGACGAGTCCGTGCGAAAAAGTCGAGGGCCTCGTCGAGCAACGGGGGTGCTGTAATGAATACGAAGCTCGATGAGATGTTTCAAAATGGCGCGAATGGCGCGAGGAATACCTCGGCACAGTGGTACGACAACTCGCGTTCGAAAGCAGGATTCGCAAAATGAGCACAGGTGAAAACGACAGTCCATTCGAGATCGAAACCGATGACGAGCGCGATCGCCGCATCGGGCGAATGATTCGCGAGAACGTGGGTAAACGAATGAGTGAAGACAACATCAACGCGAACGGCGCGGTACTTTCCGCCGACATGACACGCAAGGGATTTCACCGCTTCCCGCAAAGCGATCGCATTCGCATTTCGAAGACGCTTTACGATCAGATCGCGAGAGTGCCGTGGCTTTCCGGGCCGCTCGTCGTTTACGTCGACGCGAACGTTCCCGTCACCGAGGTGTGGTATCAGGACAGCACAAACAATCTTTTGGGCCGCATCGTGAATCTTGGCGCGCCCATCGCCCCGCCTGTCGCGCACGTCACGCAGAATGACGCGCTCGATTTCAAGGACGACGAAGGAAATCAGCCGAAGGTGAAGAAACAAAAGGATCGCCGCGAAAAGGACGCCTTACTGTAATGCCTGCCCGCGAAATCATGAATCTGTATCACCAGCGAAAATTGCATTCCGGGCCCGGCGGGCCGATCGTCAAAAAGAAATCACAGGCTACGGCGATTCAGATCGCGATGGCGCGCCGCGAAGGTCACGACATTCCCGAAGTGAAAGGTTCGATGCAGGACGGCGGGCTCGTGCCTGAAACCGGAGCATACAAACTGCATGAAGGCGAGCGTGTCGTGCCCGTGGCGAACCGCACGGAAGCGACGGATCTGTTCGCGAGTCGGCCCGAAGAACGTCCGCGAAAGGAACCGCCTGGACGCGTGCCCGGTTATCGCGCCGGGAAAATGCCTACAGGAATGGGCGGCGCGTTCGAGAGGAGATGAGCGAATGGCCGAGGAAAAATGGATGCAGCACGTTTCGAAAGGCATCGAGCACCGCGGCACGAAAGGCGTCTTCCGCGAAGCGGCACACCGCGCCGGAATGAGTACACACGCTTACGCCGAAAAGAAAAAGCATTCTGCGGGTAAAACTGGCCAGCGTGCACGCCTCGCGCTGGCGTTTATGGGCGCAAAGCATGGCGGATGAAGAACAATTGGAAGGCGCGGGCCACGAAGAAGGAATCGAGGAAGAAGTCGAAGAGTTTCTGCCGGGCGAACTTTGCGCCGTCGACGGTGTTACCGAAGAAGATAAAGTCGATCTCGAGGAAGAAGACGATTCGGGCCTCACGCAGGAAGAAAAAGAAGGCGTGCTCGCCGAACTCTGCAACGCCGCAACGCAGCGCGATCTCACTTCCTATCGCCTTGAAGTCCGCGACGCTTGGAAAGCGCGGTATTTCTGGCGTGGTAATCAGTTCCTCTTGCCTGGAAGAAATGGTGCGTGGGTTCTTCCGCAATTGATTCTCGTCGGCGGCCAATCTTACGACGACCACAATTCGGAAACGAATATTTATCTGGCGTTCGGCGACACGATCATCGCCTCGCTGACCGCAGGCACGCCGAGCGTCCGGTTCGAGCCGGACGACCCGACGAATCCCGCCGACGTCAGCGCCGCCGAGAATTCCGAGGGAGCTCGGCGGCTGATTGAACGTGCGAATAACATGATCGTCGCGCAAGAGGATCTTTGCCGTTTTCTGTGGACGGATTCGCGCTGCATCACGCTTACGAAGTACGTGCTCGACGCCCAGCGGTTCGGCTATGAGCAGCGCAGCGAACTCGAGGATGAGCTCGGCTATCTGCCAGAAGAAGGCGAAAAGGTCGGCGAAGAATCCGGCGAGGAAGAAATCACCATCGGACGCGGCACGCCTCGCGGTCAGGAAATCGTTGAAAACTTCGGCGCACTCGAGTCGAAGATTCCCATGCAGGCGAGTTCGATCGACGAATGCGATTACGTGCAGATCGCGAAAGAACGCGACATCACGCGCATGAAAACGAAGTACCCGAAGAAGGCGAAGGATCTGCAGCCCATGCAGACGCCGACCGCGAACACCGAATATATGCGGCTGGCGCGTACTTCGATCATGACCGGAATGCGTCCGTCGAACATGACGAACGACGCGATGACGTACAACTGCACCGAGCAATGGATGTGGTTCCGTCCGAGTTTTTATCCCGAGTGTAAGGACGAAACGAAACGCGAATGGCTGTACGACACGTTTCCGACGGGCTGCTACGTTGCAATGGTCGGCAAAACAGTCGTCGAAGCGCGCCGCGAGCAGATCGACGATCACATCACGCTGACGCACTGCCGCCCCGGCGACGGTTCGCATCGGCCGGCGCTCGGTTCGCCGCTGATCCCGATTCAGGAAAAACTGAACGACTGCATGGACTACATGCACGACGCCTACATGCACCTCGTGCCGCTCAAATGGGTTGACTCGGAAGCGGTCGATAAAGAGGCGCTCGAGGAACTGCAGACAAAGCCGAATCAGTATGTCGTCATGAAGCGGCGGCCAGATAAGGACATGGCATCGAACATTTTCGTCGAGCCGCAGATCCAAATTGCCGAGGGCCTCATGCTGTATATTCAGCAACTCTTCGGCGAGATCCCGCAATTTCTCTGCGGCGCGTTTCCGGCGTTGTTTGGCGGTGATACAGGGGCGAACGATACGGCCAAGGGCATCGCGGGCCAGCGCGATCAGGCTCTTGGCCGTGTCGGGCTGACGTGGCGAAACCTGAAAGCGAGTTATGCGCGGATCGTGCGGCAGGCCGTCGCCGCCGCCGCGAAATTCCGCAATTCGCCGATGTCCGGCGAAATGCCGGGCGCGGGCGGCGCAAAGGAAATCATCAACGTCGACCCGAACGACCTGAAAGGGAACGTGCGGTGCTATCCCGACACGGATGAAAACTTTCCCGAGTCATGGGTTGCGCAGCGCGGAATTTGGCAGGGCCTCATGGCCGCAGCGGCGGCGAATCCGATTCTCGCGCAGGTGCTGCAGGTTCCGCGCAACCTCGCGATCGCAAAGGATAAAGTCGGCCTGCCCGAGCTCGTCATTCCGGCGGCAGCAGCCGCAGCAAAGCAGCAGGCCGAAATCATGGTGCTGCTCGAGGGCGCGCCCGTGCCGAACCCGGCGCTCGAGCAGGCAAAGCAGGCTGTGCAGTCATTGAACCCGCCGCCTGGAACGCCGCCCGAGCAGATCCTCATGGCGCAGCAGAAAATGGCGCAGGCGATCACGCAGATTCCGCCGCTTGTGAGTTCCGTGCCGATCGACGAGGAACTCGACGACCATCAGAACGAAATGGGCGAGATCCTGACGTTCGCGAATTCGCCGAAGGGGATCAAGGCGCGTGTCGAGAAGAAGGACGGATTTTTGAACTTGCGGCTGCATTATGACGAGCACAAACGTGCGCTGGCCGCCAAGATCGCGCAGCAGCAGGGGCAGGGCAGTCAGTTCAAACCCGTTTCGGATTCGGTCAGCGTGAGTTTCAAGGATCTGCCGCCCGAAGGGCAGGCACAGGTCGCGGCAAAGATGGGGATCCAATTGAACCCGCAGAATCTCATGGCCGAGGATCAACTCGAAAAGGCGCACGACATCAAGGCGCTCGCGACGACTCCGAAAATTCCGCCCGGCGGTGATCAGGCACCCGGGCAGAAACCGCCCGTGATGTAAAAATCAGGAGGAAAAAAATGGAAGGCGAGGATCTCGGCTTAATCGAGGATTCAGGCGTAGCCGACTTAGGAGGAGAAGAATCAGGTGGCGAAGAAACCCCAATCGAAGGAGAAACGGAAACCGAAACGCCCGAAGACGGCAGTACCCCTTCGGGAACCGAGATTACCGGGGAGTCCGAAGAAGGCGAAGGCGAACGATCAGGGCGAGCTTTACCCCAGCAAGTAAGGCTCGCGCTTCGGGAATTCGCGCAGAACAATCCAGAGTTCGCGAAGAAGTTTCCGCGACTCGAACGGCAACTGACCGATGCGATGTTTAAGACGGCGCAGTTGTCGAAACTTGGCGGCCTCGCGGCGCTCAGGGAAGCACACGAAGCGATCGAGGCGCACGGCGGTGCCGAGGGCCTGCGCGAGCTCGCCGAAACCGCGCAGGCGTCCCGTGTGCTCGAGGAAGGTATGAACACGGGCGATCCCGTGCTCGCGAACACGTGGGCCGAAACCGCGCCCGAGGGGTTCAAATCCTTCGGGCGTCCGTATCTCGAGAAACTCGAGCAGCTGGATCTCGCGGCGCACGACTGGAACGTCGCGCCCGATATGGTGAAGACGCTCACACGCACGGGCGTTTACGACAGCATGGCGGAACTTGAAACCGCGATCGCCGGCGAACGCTTAGCCGATGTACAGTCCACGTTCCAGAAACTCAAAAAATATTTTCTCGACTTGCGTCATTTCGGCAACGCCACGAAAGGCCCGGACCCGCTCAAGGCCGAGCGCGAAAGGTTCGACGCCGAACGGCAGGAATTCGCGACCGAGCAGCGGAAAACTTTTTATGGCGGCGTGCGCAGTGAAGTGAACACGCAGGTGATGGGATTCACGAACCGCCTGCTGCGTCAGGAACTGCACGGACGGACGATCCGCCTAGAAACCGCGAACCGCCTGCGGAAACAGATTAACGAGGATCTCGCCGCTGCGGTGAATAACGCCGACGGCTACGCCGACCGTTACAAAGCGGTGATGGGGCAGAACGACCACGCCAAGTCGGTGCAGTTCATCGTCGCCGCAGCAAAAGCGAAATTGCCGATGGTCGTGAAACGCGTGCTGCGGGATTTCAATCTTGCCGGAACGGCCCCCGCTGGTGTCCGGCGAGCGGCACCCGGCGCTGGCAGACAGGGGACGTCTGTCAGCGTCGGACGTCCAAAAACGGAAGACGTCGACTTCACTCGCACGGAAAAATCCAATTGGCTGACGATGCGGAACCACGGAGAGGCATGGTTGAAAAATGGAAAAAAAGCCAAGTGGTAGATTCATGCGAAAGCATGTCGAGCATCACGAGCCGCCGACGCTCATGCCCGCACCGCCGCCCGAGCCTGCGCCTGAAACGCTCGAACCCGAACCCGTGGCCGCTCCGCAGTCAGGAATGATGAAAGCGCCCGCAGGCTACAAGATTTACTCACTGCCCATCGCCGTGGCCGTCGCGCCGAACGGTCATAAACTCTACACTTCGAACGGTCAAGATTGGTTCGACGAATCTGCTTATTACGCGAGGTGACTATGATTCCTGATCATTTCATGCCGCTGCAATGTGTCATTCTTCTTCTGTACGCATTCTTAGCCGGAGTCGGCTGGAACTTTGGAAACTGGGTTGCGACGAAAATCCACAAGTAAGCCGGAAGGGAAAAAGAAAATGACCATACCCGTGCAAACTGACAGCGTTGCTTCCCTGCTCGAGCAGATTCTGGCGGTCGACAAACAAATCCTCGACGCGCTGAACGCGACAAACATGCTGCTGACGAAGGCGAACACGATCGCGCAGGAAACGCTCGATTCGTCGAAACGCATCGAGGTGCTGCTCGGCGGCGGCGAGGAAGTTTCCGTGCCTACGATGATGAAAGTCGTCTATAAGCACGTACTCTCACAGAAAAAATAGAGGAGCAACCAATGGCAACCAATCAAGTGACAGTGCCCGTCGGGCCGAATACCGCGACGGTCACAGTTCAGGATTCAACCGGAGCGGACATCACGGGATCCTGCAGTATCGCCGCCGTGTCGTCCGACCCGACCACGATACAGATCGGATCGCCCGACGCGACCACGCCGAACGTGATCCCGTTCACTGCGGCTAATCCGGGCACGCAGGGAACCACGATCACCTATACGGCAACGAACGCCGCCGGGCAGGTCGTGCAGACTGATACCGTCGACGTGATGGTTACGGCACCCGTGGCCATGACGATCGTTTACGGCACGACCATTCCGAACGTGATCAATCCGCTGAAAAAATGAGCACGAAGCCGACCGCGCAGCCGCCGACGCCGACACCGCCGCCCGGGTACGTCACGTATGCTTACTTCGCGTTTAATCCGAAGACGCATCACGTGATCTATTCGAATGACGGGCAGGCGTGGGTTGACGAGGCGGGCAATCCCGTTCCCGCCACAGGCGCGAAAGAAAAGAAATAGAGTTTTGCGTTCCCGGTCAATCCGATCGTGTCCCGAGTCACGTAAAACGGAAAACTCGGACCCGAGCAACGCAATGCAGCAAGTGTGACCAAAAACCCTTTTGGGTTACGGTTACATCACTGTCGTTCCACACTCAGCAGACCGATGCTGGCCGACTCAGGCGGCGAAACCGAAAACGACAAGTCCACAATGGAGCAGCCCAAGAATGGCCGCTCTTAATGAAGCCGCAGTGCAAGCGGTCGAACTCGAAACAGTACGGGAAGAAATTCCCGATTTGATGCTGACCGAGGACACGCTATACGCCCGGCTTAAAAAGGCGGGCCGCGTTCTGCCGATGTCGACTTCGACAGGCGGATCAAGCGGTTCGACTTACGATCCGACGGGCCGACCGTCGCTGCGCATTCCGATGCGCATCGCGGCAGGCTCAACGCACCAGCAATTCAGCGCAGACGGCGGCGACATGGGCCGTGGCACGGGAAGTTTCTATGCCGCGCAGTTCATTACGCCGATCAGTTTCTCCGAGGCGTGTGAGATCACCGCTCAGGCTCTGTGGTCTACTGAAACGGGCAAGAAATCACGCGTCCAGGTGAAGGCTTCCGAGTTCACGCATACTTTGGAGCAGTTCAAATCCAATTTAGACGCGGACCTGCAGGGCGACGGCAGCGGAACGCTCGCGACCGTCACGACTGCAAACTCGGGCACTGGATCTGCCGGACCTTCTTTTTCAAATATCATCTGCAGCAACGCAAACCAGTTTTACGACAATCAAGTCGTGCAAGTGTTTCCTTCGGTCGGCGGCGTAAGCCGCGGATCGTTCCAGATTTCCTACGTCGACGGCGTAGTGAATACGATCTGGAGTGCGCAGGCTCTGCCTGCCGGAACCACGGCAAACGATTTGCTCGTCGTGAACGGCGCGCCGGGATCCGCTTCTTCTTCGCTGATGGGAGTCAAAGCCTATCAGGTGAACGGGAACTCGGGAACGCTGAACGGCCTCGCCCGTTCGAACTTCCCGGGGCGGCTTTCGACGCCCACGGTCAACTTGTCGGGCGCGGCGATCACCGTACCAATTGGCCGCCTCGTCGTCAGTAAGATCGCGCTCGCGCTCGGCAATGAATCGCCGGCGCTGGCCGATCTGATCTGGTATCTCAACGTTGATCAGGCTGCCGCGATCGAAAACCTCGCGATCCAAGTCGCGATCACAAATCAGCAGGAAATCAAAGGCGATTCTTCGCAGGACATGCTGAAAAAGTTCACCCCTGCGACCTTCGTCGGTTACGACCTAGTGAAATCCGTGCACGCCACGCCGGGCCGTGTCGACGCCCTTTGCCTGAAATACTGGGGTATGGGCGAGCTCAAGGCGTCGGATCTTTACGACGTCAACGGGCAAACCGTTTTCCCGACCATTGGTGCCAGTGGCGGCATCAACGCGTCGACGGTGTTTTATTTCGTGACATCGTTCAACGTGTTCAACTCCAACGTGCGCGCTGGCGCTTTCATTCAGAACGCACAGATCCCCACGGGGTATTTCAGCTAGTCTTTTCTGTGATACCCTTCGGGCTGTCCATAGGAACCAACCGGATCCGCCGGGGTACGGGGCATGTCCTCGGCGGATCCAAAATCAGGAGCTCCCATGAACTACGAGGAAATCGTTCCGCCCGCGTCGCCGGAATCCGAACCCGGTATGCCGATGTACGACAAAACACTCGCGCAGATGAAAACCGAGGCAGCGACGCTCGGCATCGCCGGGAGTCCCGTTTACCCGACCGTGACCGAACTGCTCGAAATGAAAAAAGCCAACCTCGAACACGAACTCGAGCTCGTGAACAAGGCGCTCGAGCAACGCGAGAAAAACAAAGGCGCGATGGATCTGATCGACGCGATCAGCAAGACGCGCGTGAGTTCGCGCCTGTGATCTCGCGGCGCGGTTTTCTCGTGCAGGGCACGCTCGGCGTGCCGCTGTTCGCTTTGAGTGACGGCAATTTTTCCCGCGAAGCCAAGATCGAACCCGGGCAATACTATCTCCTGTTTTATGACGCCGAGGTGCTCGACGGCGAAGACGTCGCACGCCGGGAATTCCCGACGTTCATGAAGGACACGGTGATCGAACTCGTGCCGCTGAAACTTCACGGACGTCCGATCGAGGAAGCGATCAAACTTTATAAGGTCGAACATGCTTGATCTCGAACCGCTTGGCGATCGCGTGATCGTGAAACGAATCGACGAAGATTCTGAAATGCAATTCGGCCTGCACGTTCCCGAAATTGCGCAGGTAAAATCCTGCAAGGGACGCGTCATGGCCGTCGGAGAAGGACGGATCATCGGCGATCGAATCGTGCCGCTAAATGTCAACGTCGGGGATGTGGTGCTGTTCTCGAAGTACGGCGCGACGGAAATAAACCTCGACGGCGAGGAATATCTGATGCTGCGCTACGACGAACTTCATCTGCGGCAGAAACTTATCGCGGTGGAAACGAATCCGCTCGAAAAGTTTGATTACTTAAAATTCAAAGGTTCCAGCGGATGAGTTGGACGATTCCAGGCATGGAGCGCCGCGAAACGCCGCGCGAGTTTCAGGCGCATGTAAACGCGATCGGCGGCATGAACCGATACGGCGAGCCGAACTTCCGCCTCGTGTGGGGGCAGAACGAAACCATGCTGGTGTATGGCGTCGACGCGAACGGAAAGAAGGGGCAGCATGTCGTTCTGAAGCATGGCGGCGTTCCTGCGTGGTTCATCGATTGCTGGAAGCCGCCAGAATGCTACGGATCGCCCGAGCAGTGGTACGCGCTCACGTGGGACCTCGAAGCGGACGCCCCGGGAATAGGTCCTTATCCCGAGCGCGGCCTGTACGAAGCCGCGCCGTTCAATCTGTTCGCGAGGCGCTTCGAAGGCGATCGCATGATCATTGACGCGATGCCGCTCGCGCACTGGGTGATCGATCTGCTGATCCCGAACCTCATGAAGGACCTGGACACGACGTATGAGCAACGAAAAAACGCCGTCAGAAACCGCCTGCTCGCCGAAAAAGAACGGGCGGCTCGAATTGCTTTCGATGCTTATCTTGGCGCAAGCGTGGCTTTTGGCAACCGAGCCGGAACTCATGAATCGAACCGCGAACGCTGGATGCAGCGACTGCACGAGAAGCAAAAAGGAATGAAGATCAGCCGCGATCAAATCGTCGCCCGCATGGGCCTCGGCCATCGTCAGAGATAAGAAATTCATCCAACACTGAACGGATGATTGAGCGTGGGGGATCGCTCGATAATCTCTCCCCCGTTTTCAAATCAGGGAGGAACTAATGCCGCACGACACGCCAGTCGCATTGAGAGAAAAACGCGAAAGAGAAGAGGCATTGAACGGCGTACTCGTTTACACGCCCGATAACGCGGCATTATCGCCGGATCCGCCTTACAAGGTTTACATCTGGAACCTCGGGCCCGTGCGTCACGAGGTGCCGAAAGGTTCGCTCGGCGTGTTCGTCATTCCGGCCTGCGGCGACGACGGGGAGCTCGGCGCGCCGCTCGTGCTGCCTTCCGTCGTGCGTGACAGTTACTTCGTCGAACAGGAAATGAAGACGCATTCGGTCAGCGGCGAGTACACCGCGCAGGACATCGTTCACCCGATGACCGCTGGCGGGAAAACGTGGTGGAGTTTCGGCTCGAACCTCGACGATCTCGGCGTGTTCTGGACAAAGAACAATCCGCCGAGTGATCAGGAACTCATGGCCGCGCGGACGAAAATGGAAGCGACGTACCGCAGACTTTTGAACATGGCGGCCAGTATCGAAGCCGCCGGACGGCTCGACGATATTACGCCGCTTATGCGCATCGCGGCGTCCTATTTCGGCGAGGATCGCGCATGGAATCGGATCTACAAAAAGACGCTCGAGTGCCCGGGCTGCGGCGAGCCTGCGAAAGCCGGGATCGTCAGACACCCCTGCGGGTTCGTTTTCGATCCCGACAAGGCGCTTTTGAACGGCATGATCTCGGAAGCGGCATACCGCGAGATCGTCAAGGCACGGCAGCCCGAACCTACAAAACCGACAAAACCCCCGAAACGCTAAACGATCTTCGGGGGGCGGCAGTCTGCCTTCTGAGCACCTGATCTCAGTAAGACGGCTGGATCCATGCTCACGACACGTGGATCTCTCCCGCTCCCCGTCGCATTTTCGGAGTCATTCATGACGCAAGTACAGGAAGGAACGTACCCGATCGCCGAAGATGTGCTGAACCTCGCCCGGGCGATCATAAACGACATGCTGCGCACGACTGCGGGCTCGATCCTCGTCGACTCGGCGCCGTTCACGAATGTCTTCCTGAACAACGCCGTGCGGCGCACGCAACGCTATCTCGCGAATAACGGGCTGCTTTCGAATGTCGTCGACAATGCCATTCTCACGCCGATCACCCCGGTCGCGAATCAGAACACGGGCGTGCAGGTGTTTGTTTCCGCGCTCGGTTATTACGACGGCATGACGACGCACTCGCAGCCTGTTCTGCCGCCGGATCTGATCCTTCCGCTTTCGCTCATGCAGCGGCAGACAAACTCGGGCGCGCAGTTCACGCCGATGTGGCCAGCGAAGCAGCCGCTGCAGGATCGTATTCCAGGGCCGTACTTCGGCGAGTGGGAATGGCGCAACGACGCGATCAACATGGTCGGCTCGACAAGTACGCTCGACATCCGCGTGCGCTACGAGGGCCGACTCGCCCGCATTTCACCGACCGCCGATTACACGAAGACGACGATTAACATCCGCGACGGCGAAGACGCGCTCGGCGCTGCGGTCGTGTTCGTTTACGCGTTCAGCCGCGGAGCAGCGCAACGGGCCGAAGCGCGGGCAATGTGGCAGGAAGAATGCGATCAATTGATCAACCGCTACGTGCGCAAGGATCAACGCATCGCCGTGCGGCCTCGCGGCTACGCTGCAGGCGGCGGTTCGATCGACGGCGCGCTTAGCGGCGACTACCGATGACGATCGGCGGCATGGGACGGACGCTTGCGAGCTCCTCGTTCAATTTCGTCATCCGTTCCATGATTTCAAGTAAGTGTTTGTCGAAATCGAGCAGCGCCTCGACGAACTGATCGTGCGTTTTCGGCAGTCCGCGCATTTCAGCAAAGCGACTCGCCAAAAAATTTTTCTGGTCTGACAGCATGGGGGAAAGCATAGCATGAGTTTTCGTTACGAGCAGGTGAGGGGCGCCTCGGGTTGCGATCCCAGGCTCGCCGCCTTCAGGCGGCTATCCAGCGCCCACACTGAGGCGAGAATACCATGAGCTTTCGCTACGACGGACGCGTGCAGGATATTGTAGGCAACGCCATTGCCGGCGCTTCGATCGCCGTCCTTACGCAGCCCGCAAACACCACGACGCAGCCCGGCTCGCCGCTTGCCACGATCTACAACGGGCCGAACACGGTTTCGAACACGGTGTCGACGGCCTCGTGGTCGAACCTTACGGCGCAACTGACTTTCGTGCTCGGCCTCGCACCGAGCGCCGACGTGATCCCGGGAAACTTTCTCGGCATCGCGGGCGTAACGCCCGTCGGCTATAACGGAATTTGGCAGATCGTCAGCGTGGCAGGCACGACGGTCGTCGTCACCACGCCGTACACGCTTGCCGCGATCGCGAACCCCGGCACGTATCTAGCAGGCGGCACCGTCACGACGTCGATCATGCCGAACCCGTTCCCGACCGATACACTCGGAAATTTTTTCTTCTATGCCGCAGCGGGGATTTACACGGTTCAGATTTACGATTCGCTTTCGCGCATTGCGCCGCTCGTGCTCGCCGATCAGAACGTGACCGCAGGCAGCGGAACGGGCAGTGTAACAAGCGTTGCGCTGACGGTGCCCGGGGAGTTCAGCGTTTCGGGCAGCCCGATTACCACGTCCGGCACGCTCGCCGTCACGAAGGCAAATCAGAATCCGAACCTCGTTTATGCAGGCCCCACAGGCGGCGGCGCAGCTGCACCGACTTTCCGGGCGCTTGTCGCAGCGGACATGCCTGCAGGAACGGGCACTGTAACAAGTATTTCACACACGCTCACGGTGCCGCCGATCTTCAGCGCAAGCGTGGGCGGTTCGCCGATCACGACAAGCGGCACGCTGGCCGATGCGGTTTCACTTGTCAGTCAGAACGCGAACCTCGTGTGGGCAGGGCCGTCGTCAGGCGCTGCCGCGAATCCGACCTTCCGTTCGCTTGTCGCGCAGGATTTGCCGTTCACCACGACGACGCTCAGTTCGGCGCAAATCCTCGCGCTGCAAACTACGCCCGTTACGCTTGTCGCCGCACCAGGCGTCGGATTCACGATCGTGCCGACGAGGATCGTGATCAAGTTTTTCGGCGGCGGCATTGCCTACACGGACGCGGGCGGCGCGGTAAGTTTCGCGAACGGCTCGATGAGCGCGGCGCTGGCAGCCAATGCCATTTTCCTTGTCACCGTATCGCCGAACAGGCGCATACAGGTTTTCCCGTGGCCGGGCGCAACCGACACGGCGGCTAATCCGCCCTCGGACGACAATGCCGCGCTCACGATTCAGAAGGCGACAAACCAATTCGCCGCCGGGAATGGAACGGCGACGATCTTAGTCTGGTACTACATCGTACCCACGACGTAAGGAGAAAAGATGGCAACCGCTACAGTCAAATGGAATATCACCACGCAGCAGCCGACGAGCCTCGGCAGCATCGATCAGGAAACGGTAACGTTTTCGGGTACGGTGACTTTCAGCGCCGCCGCGGACACTTACGCGACGGGCGGCCTGCTTCCGGCTGCCGGATTCGCGCTGAAAAATCTCGGGCCTTATGCCGATCGCGCTCCGCTCGCGTGGACCGTGGCATCGCAGGCGGGCTCAGGCTGGGAATACGAGTACAACGTGAGCACCGGGAAACTGATGATCATTGCGGGCGGCGGTTCGGGCACGGCGGCGACTGTCGAACTCACGAACGGCACGGCACTGAACGCCGCAACGCCGAACATCTTTACCGACGTCGTGAAATTCCAGATGGTTTTCCCCCGGATCTGATCTGAACCGTGGACAACGTTCTCGAAACGAACGGCGTCCCGCTGACCGTTTTCGGCGGGGCAGTTCCCGAACTCGCACCCGAGGACCTGCCCGAAGGGGCCTCGCCGTTCAATCAAGATTGCGACTTTAACCCGGGATCCGTCTTCACACGCGGCGGTCGCACGAATCAGTATTATTACCAGAATCTTTTTTACGACAAGATCACGCAGTTCGCCCGCAACGCGCCCGGGCCGTTCTTCCCGAACGAAGTCGCGTGGATTGCGCCGCAGAACGTGCAGAACAACACGCCGGGCAGTTACGCCGTCGCGCAATTGAATCAGGGCGTGAACATTTCGAACGTCGTGCAGTTCAAACAGGTGCAAATCAACACGACGACGACGACGTTTACCGCAGCCTTCGATAATCCAGTCGCGGCCGGTTCGGCGGTGTTCATCGCGCTGTTCATTCACGATTCGAACGGTTCGGTCGAGGGCGTGAACTGCACCGCCTGCGTCGACAACCGCGCGCAAACCGCCGATCACATCGTCGCGAACCTTTCAACGCCGAATAATAACGACATCTGTTTCTCGATCGGCTACAAGTCCGCACTCGGCGGAAATCAGTCGTACACCTTCACTCTTCAGACAAACGCCGCTGGAACCCTCACCGCTTCAAACTACGCCTATTGTCTTTGTGAAATCATTGCCACGCAAAACGCGGCCAGTGCCGATCCGTTCGATCAAATGGTTGCCGAAGTTGTTTCAACCGTCACGGGATTCGGCGCGGGCCTCGTCACCACGGTGACGGCGAACGAGCTCATGCTGTCCGTCGTGCAATGCACCGGGGCGTCATGGAACGGCTTTTTGATGCCGTCGCAGTATTACTTCACGGGCGGCAATGAACCGCTGCAACGCGTTATTTCGACGATCGCAACACCGACTGGAAACTTTCAGGAACAGGCTTTGATCGGTCGGAATATCCCGACGAATCCAGGCGCTGCCGTACCGATCGCAAACTGTGGTCCCGTCACGTCCGTCACCGGGCTTGTGGTGTGGATCACGCTCAAGATGACGAACGCGAACGCCATCGGCACGCCCGGAATTCTGGCGCTCGATTCGGTCGTTGCCGGCTCAGGCAGCGGCGGCACCACGATCAGCTTTCCCCCGATCACCACGGCGCACGACAACGAAATCATTTACCTGTTCGCCGCGTACACCACGAACTTCGGCTATCCCATCATTGCGCCGCCCGAAGGTTATGTCGGCTCGAGCCTGAACGGCGGAAACGGTTTCGTCGGCTGCATGTTTGCGCCGACTGCCGGAACCTATTCGCCGCCTGCCGCGACCGTGGCCGCTGGCGGCTCGAGTGGCGCAATCGCGGCGTCGATCAGTTTCAGCGTTGCAGGCCCCCTCGCGCAGCCTGCGTTGCTGCAGATGATCGGCAACGGATCGAACATTCCGGCAGGGCCGCAATTGTTCACGTGGCCGAATCCCGTCACGCCGGGCAGCACGATCATCTGCATGTTCTCGAGCGGCTTCGCGACAGGCGGGTTTGCCGGGCCGTGCTCGGATACCGTCGGCGATGTTTTCACGCCCGTAGTGCAAAGCGCCGCCACGAGCACCGGAGTTCCGCCGCATAACTTCGTCGCCTTGACGATCAACATCTGCCAGAACACGATCGGCGGCAACACCGACATGACGGTGCAGGGCGGCGGCGCGGGCCTCGGCGGCGCGCAGTTCATCGCCATTGAGATCGCTCCGGGCGCGCTGGCCATTTCGCCGACGCCGCATTCCGAAATCCTCGCCGCGAGTAACTTCGGTTTTAACTTCCCGTTGACGCAGCCGATCCTCGGCATGGAGATCGAAGTTAGCGGGCACCAGTCGACGCTCGATCCGAGCGCCACGATCAGCGTCACCACAAACCAGACGGGATCCTCGACGGTCGTGACGCAAATGCCGGGATCGGACGGCACGATCACGATCGGCAATCCACTCAGCAATTTCGGGCTCGCGCTGACGCCCGCCATGCTGAACGATCCGGGGTTCACGGTCGAGATCCAGGCGAACGAGTCGAACCTGACGACCGCCGCGACGTTCGACCTGTACGCGGTACGTGTGCGCGTATTCGTCACGCCGTTTCCGCCGTGCAATTTTGACTGGATCAAAACTTACGAGCAAACGGATGGCGAGATCGATACGCTCGTGCTCGACGCGAACGGCATTCTGTGGGACGAAGATGTGGACACGAACCCCGGGGTGCTCAATTCCATTTTCACGACGATCCTAAAAAACACTTACGCGAAATCCGTCACGTTCGACGACATCGAATACATTGCGTTTTCGAACCTTGTGAACGGCACCGACGTGCCGCGGCAGTGGAACGGCACGAACCTCGACCGTATTTCGATGGTCGGCCCGGGCGCAAAGCCGAGCGCGAGCTCCGCAGGCAGCGGCTCGAACACGTTCGCAATTCAGAACACCACGCAGCAGTCGCCCGTTGAGATCCGCCGCATCGCGTGGGGCACGGTGAATTCGCCGAGCGTTTCAACTCCCGGCAATCTTCTCGTCGTGTTCGGGCAGGGCCGTCAGGTCAGCCCGCCCGCGCCGCCGCCCGACTATTCGACTTTGAAACCGTACACGCCGACCTTCGGCTCGGGCACGCATGTCGTGCTGTCGGGCATTCCGAGCCCGTTTCCGAAAAAAGGCGGCGGCACGCTGCCCTACAACATAAACGGAAACTATCTCGTCGGGACGGTGCAGTTCGGCAATGTCGGCGGAAACGAAAACTGCCCGACGTTCACGCTGCCCAGTCCGACGACTACATGGGCGTATTCGGACGACTTCGGCTCAGGTCAAGCGCCTGGAGTTCCGCCGCCGTCCGGCTGGTTTTACCAGTCGTGTATCGCAACCGTGACGATGCAGGTCGGGCTGCCGAACGTCGGCCCGGGAAGCCAGATCACGATCTCGGGCACGGGCGGCTCGCCGCCTTCCGGCTACGATGGCACATGGACCGTGCTGCAGGCCCCGAACGCGGTTCAAATGACGATCAACTCGACGCAATTGACTGCGGCGACGTCGATCGCGACTTACTCGTTCACGCTGCTGCCGGGGTTCGTGAACCCGCCGCAGCCCGGGCAGGTCGTCACCATCACGAATTGCGAGAATCAGGCCCCCGGGGATCCGAGCTCGCCTTTCAATGGCACCTTCACGATCGCCTCGGTCGGCGGCGGGCAGTTTACGGTCAGCATTGCCCACGCGACCGATATACCCCTCGCAACCGAGTCCGGCGAGGTGCCCACGCCGACGGCAGTCATTGCCGGAACGATCTTCACCTTCGACGCTGGGGTCATAGTGGCGTCAGGGAGTCCCGTAAGCGGCGGAACTATCACGCAGCAGGGACAAGTCGCGACGGGGCCCCGGAAGGTGTGCTATTCGTTCCTGACGCGCTCAGGCTATATCACACAGCCGTCGCCGATCGCGATGACGAACATCACGACCTCGGCCGGCTCGATCACCGTGTCCGGGCTCGCCACGGGGCCGTCAAACGTCGTCGCCCGGATCGTGTCCTTCACCGGGGCAAACGGCGGCAATTTCTTCTATATCCCGCAGCCTGTATACGTTACGGCTGGCGGCGTCACCACGAAGAACGATTCGACGATCGTGAACGACAACACGAGCACGAGCGCCACGTTCAGTTTTTCGGACGCTGTGCTGCTGTCCGCGACCGCGATCGACATCACGGGAAACAACCTTTTCAACGACATCGAGCTCGGATCCTGCAGAGGAATCGTGACTTACGCCTCGCGGCTGTTCGCGTGGTCGGAGCAAAACAAGATCACGAACCTGCGGAACTGGAGTTTCGACGGGGGAGTCGGCGGCACGACCGTCGGCGGCCTGTCGACCACGTACCCCCTCGGCTGGACACTCGACGCCACAAACGGCGCAGGCGGCTCGGTGTTCCAGAATTCCCAAGTGTTCGGCTGGTGCTATCAAATTCAAAACAATACGGGTTCGACGCAGGCGACTTACGGCATGCTGACGCAGCCCGCCTATCAGGACGAGTTCGGGGTTGCGATCGTGAACGCGTCCGTCGCCTATTCGGTGCGCCTGTGCGCGCTTGTGACGCCCGTGCCGCTTTCGGGAAACCTCGTGGTCGATCTGGTGTCGAATGGCGTTGCGGTCGGAACGTTTTCGCTGCCGCTTGCGAGCATGACGAACTTCATGCAGATATACACGGGCACGCTGCTAACAAACGTGCTCGCGCCCGTGCCGCCGGATCTTACGCTGCGGATTTGGGCGCAGAACATCACGAACGGCACGACGATTCTGATCGATCGCATTGAACCGTTCGCAACGTTCAATCCCGTGCTGTCGACCGCCTTCAAAGCGTCTTACGCAAACAATCAGGAAGCCTTCGATCAGGTCACGGGCGTGTGCGGCCCGGCGCAGAATTCGCAGCCGATCAACGGCGGCGCGGTGCTGTTCGATCTGCTGTACGCACTCAAGGAAAAATCATGGTATTCGACTTCGGACAATGGCGTCACCGAGCCGTACCAGTGGAACTGGAAAGAAGTTTCGAATAAAGTCGGCGCGATCGGGATCCACAGTTACGACTACGGCGAAGGCTGGATGGTCGCGGCGAACCGTCAGGGCGGGTATTTTTTCGAAGGCGGCGAGCCGATCAAGATCACGCAGGAAATTCAACCGCTGTGGGACATGATCAACTGGAACTACGGGTACACGATATGGATGAGAAACGATCCCGAACAGAAAAGAATGACGATCGGAATTCCGATTCGGACGCCGAATGCCTACATGCCGGAATTCCCCGTGAACGCGAACCCGACGTCGCCGAACGTCGTCCTGATGTGCAACTATCGCGAATTGAACACGGGCGCGGCGCTCGCGCAGACAGGCCCGATCCGCAGCACGTATATGGGCCGACTGATGTCGCCGGAACCCGCGAGGAAATGGAGTTTCTGGAACATCTTATGTCCCTATTCGGATTACATTTCCCGGGCGAACGGACAGTGGCCGCAATTCTTCTGCACCGGATACAATGACTCGAAAATTTTCCAGCTGCTCGCGTCGACGCTGAATGACGACGGCACAGCGATCAATTCGTTCTGGATCAGTTACGGGTTCGTGAAACCGGAAGCCGCCGACGCAAAGGGCCTCGGGCTGTTCCGAGTCGAATTCCCATACTTCACCATGCTGTGCATCGGCAGCGGCACCGTGAATACTTATGTTTACCCCGAATCACCCCAAAATCGGCCTTATGTTCTCGAGTCGGAAATTCTCCCCGCCATCACGCAGGGCGATCTTGAGATCGGCGTCAACATCAAAGGCCAGCGGTTTTTTGTGAGAGTGGGAACGAACGCCGTCGGAAATTTCTTCCGGCTTTCGAAGATGGTCGTTCCACTCGTGACTGACAGCTGGAGTCCGATTCGCGGATGGAATCAAATTACCGCTTGATTGCCCAGCGGATTTTCTGCGCTTCTCTCATGTGCCTGCGCAAATAGCGTAGTCGTTTCGGCGTCATGCGGCGATTCTTTCCCGATTCGCTTGCGGTCGTCCAGCGCATATTTCCCGGTTCGTAATGCCCATCGTTGTCGATACGGTCGAGCATGTGTTTTGGGGAGGGCCGTCTGCCGACATCGGCGAGGAATTCTTTGTAGGAATTGAACAAAAACTTGATGCCGCGACCGCCCCAATCTTTGAATCTTGCACTGCGCGGATTAAGGCATCGGTTTCTTGCGTTTCTCCACGCTCTATACTCTGGCGTTAAAGGGCGTCTTTCTCCGTGGGTTAACCGCATGAATGGAGTGTACTATAAGTGATAGATAGCAATCAATTTATCAAGGAGATCAAGAACCGCGATCCGAAACTCGGTTTGCTGCTCGAAACATGGTTCGACTCGTGGAACACGTCATTGAATCACCTCGGCATGAGCGCGACGGGCCTGCACCAGCCGCCGCATCCGATCGCCGGCGTGAACGTCGCGGCAGGCTCGGATCATGTGCACGTCACGCTCACGGACGCTTCGGCGGTGAAGAAGAACATCCAGTATTTCGTCGAATACTCGGTGAACGATCCGACGTTCGCGCAGCCGCACGTGCAGGATCTCGGTGCGTCCCGCGGGCACGTTTTCCCGCTGCCCGCAAAAGACGGACTCGGTGCGCCGATCAACTATTATTTTCGCGCCTATTCACAGTACGCCGGAAGCGATCCGCAATCGAAGCATGCTTATTGGGGTACGCTCGGCGCGCCAACTGCCGTGACACTGACAGGGAGTTCGCAATTGACTTTGCTGCCGTCGACCGGAAGCGGCACGGGCCGAAGTGACGGCACGCAGGGCGGCAGCGGGATCGGCTCGGTGCTGACGCGCCCGCCCGTGCAGCCGAAGCAGTGGCCGTTGCCGAAGGTGACGTGACATGTTCAACGAACCGCATCGCAGACAACCGCGCACAACTCGCCGGGCGATTCACGATCCGATCGACGGCGTGACCGAGATCGCCGGGATCCGCGCCGCGACAGGCGCGGCTTCGAATGCCGCAGCAACCGCAGCGGCCACGGGCGCAGGATACGGCGAACAGGCGGGCGGCATCGGCGGAATGCTCGTGCCGTATCTCGAGAATCAGATCACGAACCCGATGGGATTCGGGCCTGCGGCGACGAACGCCATGCTCGTCGAGGGACTCGAGGGCGCAGGCGGTGCGGCATCGAGCCTCGCCGGGGAAGCCGGGCTGCGTGCCGCCCGCTCGCGCAATGTCGGCGGCGCGACCGGGATCCTCGATGAACTTTCCCGCGAGAAAATGCGCACCTCGGCAGGCGTCGGCCTGGATGTCGCAACGAAGAACGCGCTATTGCAGCAGCAGCAGCGATCGCAGGCGCAGGGGCAACTCGAAAACCTGTACGGCACCGACGTCGGCGCGCAATTGAAGGCGCAGTCGCTTGTGCCCGAGGACATCAATGCATGGACGAATGCCAGCAAATCGGGCTGGTTGCAGAACGTCGAAGGAATGATGGGCGCGGTCGGCGGCCTCGCAGGCGGCCTCGGCGGCGGCCCGGGAATCGCAAAACTTTTTAACCTCGGCGGCGGCGGAAATCCTTACGCCGGGCAGACGACTTTCGGCGGAACTGGCGGCGGGGCGGCTTAAAAATGGCAGACGAACTTGTCCGCAAACCGGACGACGACGAAGAAGACGAAGAACGGCGATCACGCTACGCCACGGGCGAAGCGGAACCTGCGCGACCTTTGCCGCCCGTCAGTTTCGGCGAGCCGGACACGGCGGGCGCAATGCCCTCGATCGAACAGCGCCGTCCGCTCGAGGGCACGAGTCCATATACGCGCAGCGTGATTCGCGGCCTTGAGGAGCAGCAGGCGCGCCATGAAGCGCCCGTGCACGGCGTGTTTCCGAAGATCGGACGCGTTGCACGGGACATCGGCGAAGTCGCGGGCAGTGCCGTTGCCCCGGGCGTCATGATGCAGATCCCGGGCACACGTCTGAACACCGCAGCGCAATTGGCCGGGCAGCGTGAACTTCTCGAGGGACAACTCGGGCGTGAAGCGCGCACCGAAGAAGCCGCCGAACGATCGCGCATCGCGCAGGAACAGGTCGACGTTGAGCGGCAGAAAGCGGGCTTGCCAAAACTGATCGAAACCCCGGGCCTCGAACGCCGCTGGACAGACGAGCAGGGAAACGAGCACCTCGAGATGCCAGTTGTGACGCCGGGACAGGGCGCGGAATATCGCGAGCTCGGCCCGACGATGCTGCAGCCGCGTGCTGCGCCGGGAACGATTCAGCCCGTCGCAACCGGACCCGCACCGCCAGCGGGCGCGCCTGCCGCAGCACCGCCAGAACGCAAATACACTTACGGGGCACCGAAGCAACTGACGCCCGAGCAGCAATTGAAAGAAACTTTCATGGGGTACTGGGGGATCCCTGAACAGAATCGCACGCCGGAACAGCAGCAATTCGTGAACGAGCACATCGGACAGTTCGGCAAGGAAGCGCCGATTACGCAGCCCGATATGCGGCAGAAGAACGACTCGATGAACGACGACTACGCCCGGGCGCAGAAGGCGCTCGGAAACGATGCGCCGAAACCGAATCTGATCCAGGCGAACGATAATTACGACACTGCGGAGAAAAAGCGCACCGACTACGCCGACAAACTTTACAAGGCGTACGAGTCGAAGAAGCAGCAGGACGACCGTCGCGGGCTGCGCGACATTCAGACCGAGCTCGCGAAAGATAAACTCGACAAGGAACGGAACGATGCGTCGGCGCAGTCCGATCAGGCTTATTACGGCTTGTACGCGCAAAAAAATTATCAGAATCGGATCCATACGTGGCACACGAGTGGAAACTTCGGCAAGGATTCCGGCCTGATTCACGAGCAACTCGGCGAGCACGGCGGCGGCGGCATGAACCTCGGACCATTCGCGGGCCTGCTCGCATCGACGCCGCAGGGCGCGGTCGCGGCGGTCGGGGCCGACATGCTGCTCGGTTCGGTGCGCAATACGCTGAACGGCTACCTCGACACGGCGAAAAAGGCGGGCATCTCGGATCCCGGTTATCAGGCGATGACCGCTTACGCGAACGCGATCGTCGGGCGCATGCAGTACGAACTCGGTGCCGCCGGCGTGAAGGCAAGCGCGCTGCGCATGCGTGACGTGATGCAAAAAGTTTTGATGACCGTACCGCCGCCGAACACCCCGCCCAGCGAGTTCGATCGCGCCTTCAACCAATACTATAAAACGATGGAGCAGGCCGTCGGACGCCGGAAGTTCGGCACGCCGAAGGATTACATCGCGCCGACTTTTGAAAGCGTGTTTCCGCCCGAGCAGCCTGCAGCTGCAGCGCCCGCCGCAGGCGGCAAAGGAAAATGGAATCCGGTCACGGGCAGGTACGAATAAATGGCAAACGGTGACGATCTCGAAACCGTACAGCACGAAACGCTCGGCGCGCTGAAGTTTCCGCGTGACATGCCCGCAGCCGAACGGCAGGAAGCGATCGATCGCGTGATCCGCCAGAATCACGGGCTGCCTGAGGGCACGGACCTGCACGCAAAGGAAGTGCCCTCAGGCGTCGATCGCGACCGATATATCAACGCGGCGTATGAGGCGAGCGGCGAAATGAAAGGCGCAGCCGCACCGACATCGGCGCGCAACGTGTTTGCAAAGCCGGAAGGAAAAACGGCAAGCGAACAAGCAGGCGAAGCAGTCAAACGAGGATGGCGGGCGCTGATCACACCGCCGCCGCCACGGCTTGCGGCTCAAGGCCCGCCTCGAGAAACGATGAGCGCGCAACCGACGTTCTGGCAGGGAGTCGAAAACTTGGTGGGGCAAGGGCCCGGCCAGATGGAATCCCGCGCGCCTGCTTACGAGAATATGACGCCGGAAGGCCGCGCCGAGCATCCGATCCTGTCCCGTGTCGGCGACGTGACACGCGGCGCGAAAGAATACGGCGGCATGCTGCTGAACCTTGGCGGGCTGCTCGCCGGGCCTGAGTACGAAGAGTTTCCGAACGCAGCGCCTCGGCCTGCGGCCCGTGCTCCCGGCTCGCAGATGCCAGCGGTGCCGCGCACGACGCTGCGCGACATCGGCAATGTGCTCGAGCAGGAAATGAACCGGCCGCCGCAGCCGCGTGTCGAAGCACGGTTTGATGAAGCGGCACACGAACTTTTCGGGCAGTCTTACGAGAATCTGAATGCGCAGCAAAAGCAGGCCGTCGCACGGCGTGCCGTCCCGGCGCCGACCGAACGCGGAACGATCCAGCCTGTCGAGCGCCGCGCTGGACCTGCAGGGCCGCCGCCCGCTGGCCGCACCGAGCAGCGCGGCATGCCTTGGGTTCAGGAAACTTTCGGACGCGCTGCGCCGGGCGCGGAGTCCGACATTGATCTCGAACTGCGAGCTCCCCCTGCGCCCGGAACGATCGAACCTGTCGGCACGGCACCGCCGCCGCCGAAACCAGCAGCAGCACCGCAAGGCGGCAGAGTTGTCCGTGGCGGCAAGGTTGTACCCGAAGCAGGCGCGCCGCCGCCCGGCCCGGGGTTCACGCGGGAAACAAAAGGCGGCGCGGAGTGGGCCGTTGATCCAACCGGGAAGTACCGCATTTCAGTTACGCCGCAGATGAGCGAAGCAGACATCGGCGCGAAATTGAACGAACAGATCAAGGCGCAGCAGGCATTGCAGGCGCGACTGAAGCAACCGCCGCCGCAGCCTGGAACACCTGAACGACCGCCGCCGACTGCCGCTGCCGAAGAAGCGGATCCACTTAAACGTGAATTCCCTGACGCTGGGGTTCGGCGCTTCGCCCGGGCGAACGGGCCCGAGTTCGTGCGCGCCACGGAAAGCGAACCGGAAGCGCGGCAGGCCGTTCACGATTTGACGAACGTCGAAGTCCGGCAGGCGGCGATCAACGCCGGGATCGACGTGGGCGCAAAGCATGTCGGGCAGAAGATCGGCCTCGGCCCGGAGCAGGTTTCGCGGCAGGAACTGATCGCTGAAATGCTGAACCGGGGGATCCCGGCGCGGCAGATTCCCGATCTCGCAAAGCCGCAGACAACGGAATTCTCGGCGGGCGAACTGAAGCAGGGCGACACGTTCGTCGACGATAAAGGCGAGCCGCGCCGCGTTGTCGACATTGAAGACGGCAAGATCAAAACTGCCGACGGCACCACGCGGACGTATGAAGGCTCGATCGAATCGCAGACCGATCTGAACTCGCCGAAGGCGCAACTCGCCCGCGGCGGAAAGTTTATCGCGCACGAAGCGGCAGGCGTTCACGAGGATGATCTGCCACGGGACGCGAAGGTGCCCGACGTGCGCTGGCAGGAACAGGACCTGCAGGACACGGCGAAGATGGTCGACGAGAAATCGATCGCAAAGGATTACGGCCCTCGGAAAAAGGGCGTGCCGTTTTCCGTTTATCAGTCGTACATTCCGATGGAAGATATGCCGACGCCGAGGATCGTCGAAGAGGAAGAAGAAGATCCCGAACTCCGCAATTTCGGCTGGCGCGAAGACTATGTGCCTTTCCGCAGCAGCCCGCCGATCAAAGTCCGCATCACCCCGGAAGGAAAACTCGAGATCCTTGATGGCGCGCACCGCACGGCGTTATGGGAAGACATGAACATGACGCACGCGCCGGCATGGGTTGTCGACGAACGCGGAAGCGGAATCGAGAATCTCGCGGAAGAAGAAAAAGGCGAGCGCGGCTTTGCGCCTGGAACTGAGATCCGTTACGCAGGCGAGAAGCCTGAACACATGGAAGAGTTTTTTACGGCGGTGCAGAACACGCCCGGCGCGGCAATGAATCGCGACGGCTCGATCACGCTCGATCTCGGTCGGCGGCAGTTGCATGAACAGATCGGGCAGCGTGCGATCCGCAGCGGGGTGTTCTTCTCGCCGGAAGCGAATTCACCTTTCGGTCGCGGGTACACGGGGCGCACGGGATACGGCGGCCCGATGCGGATCACCGAGGAGCAGGTGACGTTCCGCAAGCCGATCGTCGCAAAGGGCGCGACAGGCGGCAAGGTTCCCGAGCGCGTGTACGACGAACTGAAAGGAAAAGGCGCGTATCAAGAGATGCGTCAGGACGTAATCGATCGCGTGGTCGGCTGGCAACTCACGCCCGAACAAAAGATCCAGCGCGTCGGCGACGTACTCGAACGGTACGGCAGTCGGCGAGATTTCGCCGACGACATCGTGCGTCACAGCCGACTCAGTAATCAGTTGCCTTACGCCGTGCAGGAACACATCGTCGCGCAGGCGGTGCGTGACGCTGGATACGACGCTGCGGTCGGCTATTCGAAAACGAAAGGACAGTGGCGGCTCTCGGAAGTTTTCGATGTGAAGCGGCAGGCATATCCTACAGGCAGCACGCGTGCTTCACGCGAACCGTGGGATCTCGGAAAGCAGAACGATGTGCCGTCCGAGGAAGGCTACGTGTACCATGCAACGAATGCCGACCGTCTGCAGGAAATCGCGGACAGTGGAAGCCTGAAAACACACCGCCCCGACTACGGAACAGAACAGGATCGATGGCCGGACGGTTCGAGTGACAAGCGCAGTTACTTCACACGGCGAGCCGACCACGCGTGGCAATTCGCGCCCGAAGAAGGCCGTGGCGTGATCGTGCGCATGAAGGAAAACCCGAAGTTTCATTCAGTCGAATCGACGGGCGACGTGTACGCGACACAAACGATCAACTCACGGCATCTCGAGTATTTGGACGCGAGCGGAACGTGGCGTCCGGTTCAGGATCTGCGCGGCGCGAAATAGTGTGATACTCTGCTGCGGGTTGTTTCATCTCCTTTCGGGTGAACACTCGGTCACTTCAGGATCACCGGGGCAGGTCGGACAGCCTGCCCCTTCTTCTCTCGGAGGACAATATGCAAATCGGCGATCCGATCAAAGTAACGGGAACGGTGAAGGACATCGTGCACGCAAAGGACACGAACATCGTGTCGATACTCATGCAGTCGGACGATCTTCCGGGCGCGCCGGGCCGCGAATTCTGGTTTCCAGAGGGACAGGTGCAGGACAATCCGCCCCCGCAGCCTGCGACTGCGACTGCGACTGCGCCCGCAACGGAGCATGCGGCAAAGCATGCGGCTGAGCCTGCGCCAAAGCACACGCCAGCGCCGCACGTCGCGCACGGTTCGTGATAGAGTCGCCGTAATCTACGTTCTATCTTTTTTGCTCTAAGGGCCCCGTCGTCATGGCGACTGCGGGGCCTTTTTTATTTCGAGGTATGCTTCGATGAACGCGACGGCTTGCGGCGCACAGCACGCATTCCCCGCTCCGCGCAGGACGCCCACTCGTCCGGCAGTCCGAGCAGCCAAAGGGAAAATCTCGGGTTCAGCAGGAACGAGCCGGAAGCGTCCGTCGGTGCAGCGGTGCTGCCGAGCTCCGTGCCAGAAAGATGCGCGAGGCGCGGCAATTGGTCGAGCCGCTTGCGATCCTCGGTTTGCTGCGTCATTCCGGGCGTGTCTTTCCAGTCGCGGCTTGCGGGCGTCGTCCAGGCTGCGACTTGATTGTGCAGGCCGTCCGGTTTCCCCCGATGCGCCCCGATATATTCCGAATCTTCCGCTCGTGGTGTCGCCCAACTGGCCGCCCTCGTCAGCGAGTTGTATTCCCCGCTCGCCCGCGTCCCGTTGTTTGGGTCGTCGCAGTTCGGCGTCGGCCACCCTGCCAACTGTGCTGTTTGTCCCACGGTCAATCCGAATCCGTTGTTGTGATATTTTTCCCGACTTACGGCCCGGCGCTGTTTCCACGTCGTATCGCTGTCGTTTTGCGGGCCCGCGTTCGGCGTCGGCCACCCAGTCAAAAGCGCCTTGTCGTTCAGGCAGAACGTTCTCCCCTGTCCGCGTTGCGGTTTCCCGCCCCGGTCGTCCCTGCCCGTTGCTGTCGGCCACGAAGTACAATCGCTGGCGGATGTGCGGCGCGCCGACGCCCGCTGCGCAGGTATCGAGCGCCCCGACGGCGTAACCCTCGTTTTCCAGATCAGCCGAAACAGTGTCGAACCACGCGAGTCCGTCTTTTCCCGATACTTGTTCGCCAAAAATGACGTCAGGGCGAAACTCTCTAATGAGCCGGAACCATGCAGGCCAAAGGTGACGGTGATCGCTAAAGCCTTCCCGGTTCCCGCTTGCACTGAAACCTTGGCAGGGACAGGATCCACTCCACACGGGAGAATCATCTGGCCATCCAGCCGTTCTAAGGGCGTAACTCCACACGCCGATCCCGGCGAAGAAATGGTGCTGCGTGTAGCCTTTGAGATCCGCGACGGTGACTTCTTCGATCGATCTTTCATCGATTTCTCCCGGGCATATAAGTTTAGCGGCGACGAGCTCACGAAGCCACGCCGCCGCAAAGGGATCGTTTTCGTTGAAATAGGCGGTCACAGGTCGAACGCCGCCATGCAGTTCGTCGAGCACCAGTACATTCCGAAGCGCGGAAAATTGCATTCGCAATCGCGCTTCACGATCTTGTCGCACTGCTGACAGGTGTGCGAATGCGGCTCGCCATGCAGGCCGAGCGCGTCACGCGCAATTCCGACGGCCTGCGTTTCGGACTCTTCTTCGATGTCCGAAATCTTTGTGAGCGCCTTGCGGTACTCTTCAATGACGCGCAGGTACTTCGACACGTCACCTTCAAGCGCCTCGATGCGCACTTCCTGTTTGCGGATCAGTCCGCGTGCTGCGCTGATTCCGCCGCTCATGACCGCCGCCTGTTCTGCGCCCACACGGCGACGAGCACGTCGGCGATCTCGCTGACCGCCTGCCGTTCGATCTCGGACTGTTCGGGCGCAATGTCGCCGGATTCCCGATCGCGCATAACTTCGGTTGCGACGTTCAGTTCGATGAAGTCGCTGATCACTCGGGCGATCGACTCATTGAACGAAGGAAACATGCCCTCGCCGACCGCGAATTCCATCAGTTGCTGGCAGGCTGCGGCTTCGTCGGCGGTATCGAAAGCATATTCGTCATTGCAGATAGGCACGACGTACTTGATCCGCCCGTCGATCTCGGCCATGTAGGCATAAAGGTTTCCGCGCTCGGCTTCGAAAATGACGCCGCGCGTCGGTTCGTCGAATCCCGTCGACACGCCGTGATCGTCAAGGTTCGAAACTTCGCGCACGCTGCGCCATGCTGGTTTGATAATGTTCACGACCGCACCTCGTCTTTCACGCCGTAAGTTTGCCGCACGACGTCGACGTCAAACCAGTATCGTTTCCCGTTGTCGAGGCGTTCCATGAGCACGGGATTGCGGCGGCGCGTGAGGGCATAGCCGACGACTTTATATTGCAAGCCGCCGCGCACGGTGACGGGCTGATCAAGCCATTCGGGTTTCAGGCGCACGAGTTCGGCGATGCGCTTGTATTCCTCGCGTTCCTTGTCGTTCACGACTCCGCCCTCGCCCTTCGTCGCGAATTCGAGTTTCCACGTGCAAGAATTGCCGCTTGGGTCGTACACGCAGCGCCCGACCGTCACGCTCAGGTCGAACTGCGTGCGCACCGACGCAAGTGCCTCGTTCAGCGCGAACCGCACATGCTCTAGTGTTTTCGGATCCAGCCTTTTAATCTTCGTGTTCATTCGCTTTCCCCTTTCGGACTGTAGTCACTTCGCCCCGGGCCCCGTAAGGCCGAGGGCACAGCAACTCAGTCGCTCGACATGGCGATTTCGTGCAGCCGCTGCCTGCTGATCGGTTTCCATTGGATCTTATATTCCGGCAGAACGACGGGCGCGAAATTGGTGCACACGCTCGCGACGATGGGCACCCCGGGATTGTAGCCAATGTGATCAAGTACGGCGTTGCGCGCTTCGTCGCCGTTCGGCGCGCCTTCGACGGCATACAGCGCAGGCACGCCCGGATCGTATTTAACCCAAACACTGTGCACGACGGTATCGCCGAAGTGCGAGGCGACATGCATGTCGCCGTACTTGTCGTTCAGCACCGTGCCGCAATAGCGGCACATTCTAGGTTCCCAGCGGATCACTTTGCACCCCCGATCGCTTCGATCACTGCGTTGCCGTGCTTGCAGTTCGAGAAAAGGTTCGTGTGAATGAAAGGCAGTTTGCGATAGAAGAAGTCACCGCAGTTGCAATAGTACGTGGTGCCGTCGCGTTTCACCTCGACGACGACATACTTCGTGTCGGGTTCGGATTCGCTCGTGACGGTGAACGTTCTGACGCCCGCCACGGGGTTTTTCTTGGCGAGTAGGACGGTCATTCCGTTTCCTCGGCTTTCCGCAGTTCGGCGCTGTTAAAGGATTCGAAGTCGACGTCGCCGCACAGGCACGGAAACTCTTCGCAGCGGGCGCACTCGATCTCCGGGCGGTCGGCGGTTTGCTCGGCTTCCCGCGCCTCGCAGAACGCGCACAGATCGCCGTTATTCTCGCAGGTGCAGCGGGTTTCCATGACGCGTTCGAAAACGTCATTGAGCCGCGCCATGCCCGCGAAGAAGGTATAGGTTTTCAAAGGCTGTTCCATTCGGTTTCCCCTTTCGAGTCGGACAACTCGGTCACACTCAGGAGTATCTCAGAAAATCCTGTACCGCGTCAATACGGAACAAAAGGCGAAAGTATTATCCTGTACTTTATACCTTACTTTCGTGTATTATTCGCCCCGGAGGTGTCTATGGCGAAGAAGGTGAAAGATCGCTGGCAAATCGCGCTGTACGTGCCGCCCGAACTCGAGAAACGGCTGCGCAACGAAGCGAAGCGGCAGCGGCGTTCGCATAATGCGACGGTCGTCGAAATCCTGCGGGCGCATTTTTATCAGGAAGACGCGAAGCAGCCGACCGAAGGGGACTATGCAAACCCCGCGTCACAGTAGTCACTACGGGTACGTGGTGCTCTGCGACAAGTGCCACGGCAAAAGATTTCTCGACGTCGGCGTCGCTTGTCCGAAGTGCGATGGCGTCGGGGAGTTGTACGTGCCCGAGCTCGAACGCCGCGTCGACTGGTTTTCAGTCGGCGTGATCCTCGCGCTCGTGCTGTTTGTGATCGGTGTGTTCATTGCAATCTGGTTTATAAAATAAAAAAGAGGAGAAACCTATGCCCGAAAAAACGGCCCTCGAGAAGCCGCAATCTATTTTCTCGATGCTCGACTCCGCAGACTTCAAAGGGAAACTTGCGAAGGCGCTGCCGGAAACGCTGAAAGTCGAACGCGTGGTGCAACTGGCGTACACGCTGCTTCGCAAGAATCCGACGCTCGCGAAGTGTTCGCCCCTATCGATCCTCGCCTCGCTCGCCGACTCTTCGGCGCTCGGGTTCGAGATCGACGATGTGCTCGGCCTAGCATATCTCGTTCCGTTCAAAGGTGAATGCAAACTGATCGTCGGTTATCGCGGCTTTGCCGAGCTCATGTATCGCACGGGCCTCGTGAGTTCGATCTCGACCGAGATCGTGCGTGATACGGATCGGTTTTCGTTTTCTCTCGGAACGAAGCGGCAACTCGTGCACATTCCCGCCGGAACGCCGGCAAAAGACGGCCCGGCGAACTGGCGCGGCGCTTACGCTGCGGTGCAGTTCATCACGGGCATGACCGACTTCGAATACCTCGACAAGGCGCACATTGAATCGGCGCGCAATCGTTCGAACGGCTGGCGGGCCTTCGAACGCGGTGACGCGAAGGATAACCCGTGGCACACGGACCCCGAAGAGATGTGGAAGAAGACGCCGATCCGGCGCATGGCGAAACGCATGCCGCGTTCGGTTGTCGACAAGCGCGGCGATCTCATGCGGGCCGCCATGCTCGACGAATACGGCGAGAAACCCGGGCTGCTCATTCCAACCGATACAGGCTGGCAGGTGAACCCCGAACCCGAGCTCCCTGCCGCAGCCGAGCCGATCGCCCCGACGCTCGAGGCGCAATTGCAGGAATCGATCGAAGACGTCGAGCAGCGCAAGAAAAAGGTAGCCGGCAAGAACAAAAAGATCGCGCCGAAGGCTTCCGCTGACGTTCCGAAGGCGCAGATCCCGGCGAAGATCGACGACCCGTACATCACGCAGAAACAGCAAACCGACTTATACAATTCGGCGGCGCAGGCGGGCTGGACACTCGACGAGTTCATCGAATACGTGAAGAAAAACTATAAATCGATTCGCGAGGTGCGGCAGTCGCAGTACGCGGCGCTGCTCGCGAAGGCGAAAGGAAACGCACGCTGATGAAGCGCACGGCGCGCATGAAGCACCGCTACGAAGCCGCAGAAATCGACGGTAAATGGTTTGTGATCGATCTGCGTCTTCCCGACAAAGGTCCCGTGCTCGAGGAACGAAGCGAACGTGACGCCCGCGTCACCGCAGACATCTCGAACATTCTCGAAGGTTACGCACGTTGCTATCAGGATCATAAACATGGCGACGAGTGAACTTCCGGCCTTCACTTTTGACGAGGCGAAGCACGAATACACTGTGAACGGCATGCGCGTTCCCGGCTGCACGTCCATTCTGCACACTGGCGGGCTCGTGCCTCGCTTCTTCGTCGACAACGAATACCTCGAGCGGCGTTCGGCCCTCGGCAGGGAAGTGCACAAAGCCTGCCATCTGCACAACCTCGGCACGCTTGGCAGTTACGACAAAGCGGTGAAGCCGCACCTGCACGCGTGGATCGCCTTCAAAGAACAGAAGAAATTCGTGCCGCGCCTGAGTGAGCACCTGTGCGTTGCGTATGTAAACGGCATGGGATTCGGCATGCAACTCGACTGCGAGGGTTTGCTTGACGGAGAAGAAGCGATCATTGACTACAAAATCGGCGAGGTGTACCCGCACCACGCGATACAAACCGCAGGCTATGCCGCGGGATTGCCGCATGCGAAATACACCACGCCGATGGCGCGGTTTCTGAAGCGCAAGCGTTTCGGCGTGCAGCTGCGGGAAACTGGCGTGCCGAAAATTGTGCCGTTTGATTTGCGAAGTGACTATGAGGCGTTCGTGTCCGCGTTGTACGTGACCGCCTGGAAACGGCGGAACGAAAAATTTTACAGGGAGATGGAACGATGACGAAAAAGGCGATCCAGAAATATGAAGTGCCCGAACGTCCGAAAGAGGCGCTGCTCGAGAAACGCACCGCGCCGATACTCAAACAGTGTCATGCATTCACGGCGATCACGAGCGAAGATCATTATCTTGCCGCAGGCGCTTTGATTCAGCGAATCGACGACGCGGCGAAATGGATTGAAGCGGTCGGGCGTCCGTTCGTACTCGGCCTCGACCGCATGCACAAGGCCGGCGTTGCTTGGCTGAAGAAGCAGACGGTGCCGCTTGCGGATCAGAAGTCGCGGCTGCTTTCCATGCGCATGTCGTGGAAAGCGATCGAAGAGAAGAAGCGCGAGGAAGCGGCGGCAAAGGTTGCCGAAGCATTGCGAAAGAAGCAGCAGCAGGAGCTCGGGAAGATGGCGCGCGCCGCCGAGAAGAAGGGCGACACGGAGCAGGCCGAGGTGCTGCGCGAGCAGGCTGCCGAAATGCCGCTGCCGTTCATTGATACGGGCGCGCAGATCATTCAGGAAGGGTTTTACGTTAAAGAACGCTGGGTGTTCGAAGTGACGGATCCCGACAAAGTGCCGCGTGAATTCTGCTCGCCGGACGACAAAAAGATCCGCGCTCACGTCGACGCTTACGGGCCGACCGCGACGATCGCCGGGGTACAGATCAAAAAAGAAGTGAAGGAACATTCACGGAGCGTGGCGTCATGACCCCGGAGCAATTGTTTTCGACGATGACCGAGAAGCAGAAACTCGTGCTGATCCACGACGTGTTCAATTCCTTCACGCCGGGATTCAAAAAACTGCTGCTCGAGGAATTGCTGCCCGAGCCGACGGGGCCCGTGGACATACAGATCACCTCGAATGATGACGCGGTGCGCGTGACATTCGATCGGCGCGTAGCCTGGCTGAACTTTCCGAAGCAGTACGCTTTGCAGTTCGGGAAGATGCTCATGGAGCACGGCGGCGCGACGTTCGAAAAGGCGCAGAATCCGACCGAGAAGTAATCCACACTTTCACACGTTTTCCACAGAGGCGTCACCTTGCATTCATGGCCACACTGTGAAAGAGTCCGCATGCTCCGCTATCCGCGAGCATTGAGCCTGCGCCGACGGGCGCAGGCAAGGCAAGGGCGGTGCCCTCATACATCGCCCTTTCCGCCCGTTATGAGGGGGTTTTCGAAGTGTCCCACGATGAAATATGGCCGAAAGACGCGCCCAAAGCAGACATAGAGCGCCTCTTTAATTTCGCAAAGCAACTCGGGCTCGACGAACTTCTCGCCGCGAAAATGCAGAAGGACGTCACTGCCGCCGAGAAAATCGTTGCCGCGCCGCTGCCCGAAGTACACCTGAAAGACATGCCGGAAGCGTGCCTAGTCGGAAGGCTCGGTGAAATCTGCGATACGCGCATGGCCGACCTGCCGCGTGCTTACGCATGGCCGACGCTGCTCGCGATCGGCTCGGCGTTTCTCGATGAACAGAACAGCAACCCGCCGACCATGCTTTATGTCGCGCTCGTCGGGCCCGTGCATTCCGGCAAAACTCAGGCTATAGAACGCGCGGTGCACGTGCTCGGCCTCGAGAAACCGCAACTCATGCGTACTTACTCGGGCAGCGCCGAGCAATTGGTGCGCCGCCTCGGTGACGCCGACGGAAACCCCCGGCTATTGTGGATCGACGAACTCGCGCACCTTTTTAAGAAGCAGCAGATCGATCGCGCTTCCTTTCCGCAGATCCTGAACGAAGCCTATTACAACACCGCGTTTGAGGTGCTCATGGGGCACAAACAACGCGTCGACGTATCTGTCAAACTTTCCATGATCGGCGGCATCGTCGAGGAACTCTTTCAGGATTCCTTCGCAAAGGAAACCGTCGGCGGCCAGCATGATCGCTTTCTGTTCGGCTTGTGTCCAGGCGGGTTTAGGTTTGATTTCATGCCGCTCGATGGACTGCACGAGAAATTCGACATCCGCCCCGTGAAAGTCGACCGCAGCGTCTGGGAAGCGAAGAAGGAATACCTCGAAAAACATCCTGAAATGAACCCGCGCATTCTTGAAACCTCGATGCGCGGCACACTGATCGCCGCTGCCTTCAATGGCAATAAGGCGCTGAAAGGCTTTCAACTCGGCCCGGCCTTCGCCCTCGCCGAATATCAAATGCGCATTCGCGAAATCCTGCAGCCTGAAAGCGGCGAAACCGTCGAAGGGCGCATGACAGGGCGCATTCTGAACTTTGTCAAACGCTACAAGGGCAAGTACGTTTCACGCCGCGAGGTGCTGCGTGCCACGCGCGCTTATGATCTCGGTGCCGTGCTTTGCGATCGCGTCGTGGCGGTGCTCAAAGCGAACGGCGATATTGAAGTCGTGAAGATCGGAAAGCAAACCGTCATGCGCTGGATTACCGACGCGGAAGAGGAACCCGATGACACCGAAAACTGACCTGTCAGCAGCGTGCTTATATATGTGTGTAGGGGGGGGGGTAAAAAGCCTGCTGACAGATGCGCTGACAGTTGCTGACAGTTGCACAGATAAGGTATTTAAGTATGAATACTTTAGGTTTTTTCTCACACACATATATAGGAAACGCGCTGACAGTTCGATTTTGGGCCTGAACTGTCAGCAGTTGTCCGGGGGGGGTTGCTGACAGTTGCCGGGGGCCTTTATGAACCTTCCTAAACCTATCGCCGAACCCTTCTGCCCATGGTGCCGCCGTACCGACCTGCCCCTGCACCGCCTTAAATTTCATGTCAAATACTGCGACAAAGCACCGCAGCCGAGAGGAAAGAAAAACGCCCAGCGCCGCCTTCTCGAGGCAACCGGGAAAGGGAGCTCGCCATGACGGACAAAAAAATCGTGATCGAAAGTGACGATGAAGCGTTCAAAAAACATATTGCACTCGTGTGCAAGGACCTGCTCGACTTCGTTATCGACCGCACACGCGGGCCGCTCGAGGCATTGATCGTGCTTCAGTGCGTGAAGAATGCTATTGCGCAGGAACACCAGATCGCCGAAGTGGATCTCCTGGACCTGCCCATGCCGACGGGAATGAAACAGTGAGCACACTAAATCAATTCGCGCTGCGCCGCATGCTTATCGACGCCGAAGAACAAGTCGCCGAGGTGCGCACACTGATCGCGTCCGCACCTGACGATACGCGGGCACTCGTTGAAATCTGCGATGAAACGCAGCGCCAGATTCTGCGGCTCGAGAACGCGATCATTGAGGTATTTCGATGAGCTCGCGCTGGTTTGAACGCGGCACCGCCGCAGGAATTATTCTCGTGTGTCTTTCCGTGGCGCTTTGGCGCGCACGCAATCGGCGTTACTGCGATCGCGTGTGTCCGCTCGGTCATTGTGTGTGTGTCGAAACCTGTCCGACTGCGAGGTGAACGATGAACGATCATTTTATCGAAAGCGCCGTGAAATTCGACTGCGCGAAAATTTGGCTGGATATTCTCGGCACAGACTTTTCGCATCCGTGTTTCCGTTGCAATGAAATGCCGCACGAAGGCGATGTGTGGCGCGTCGAAACGATCGGCGGCGTCATTCGCGAAGGGCATTCACGCTGCTTCGCCGACATCGAGAAAACACATGCGCCGATGCTTTACGAAATCGTGCGCACCATTCCCGAAGCGGTGCGCAATATGTATCTCAGTCCACAGCAGATTCTCTGGCTTGCGGCGATCGAGGAAAAGAAATGCTGAGTCCCACGCAACGGACCGAACTACGCAGTACGCTCGACGTGATGCGGGATGCCGGACTGCTGTGCGGGGATGACGAACAGATCGCAGCAGTCGAAGGCGCGCTTGTGCGCGTGATCGATCTGTTCATCATGGAAACGTTGCTCGATGCGTTTGTAATTCTCGAGGTGAAACCGTGCGACCTATCGAAGTAACTCGCAAACAATTCGCCCGACTCTTGCGCAACGCAAAGCAGGCCGGCAACGACCGAAACGTCACGAGCGAACGCAAACAGATCGCTCGGCAGGTGCGGCGCTGGATGCGACAGGTTGCATGGTCGCTCGACGACGCAGGTGATCGCGACGTCGTGCTCGACTGTGCGGAAGCGATCTACAAAAGAATCCTGGAGAGCAAAGTGTGAAACTCAGGAAACAGGGCAAACGCTGATGGCCAAATGGATCGAAGTTAGCGCAGAGAGTGTGCCGAGCCGTTTACGCGACGGCGTGCGCATCGGGAAGGATTTGCGCGTGTTCCGCAGCGGCATGCTGACCGTTTTCGTCGCGACCGAAGAGGGCCTGCTGCACCTGTCGATCTCGCATCCGCTGCGTTATCCCGAATGGAACGAGATCAAATCCGCTCGGTACGATCTGCTGCCGAACAATAAAACTTTCGCGCTGCTGCTTCCACCGATGGAAGAGTATGTGAATCTCCACAAGAATTGCTTTCACCTTCATGAAATCTGAAAGGGAAACGCCGATGAAACGCCCGACGCTTTCGATCGAAGAAGCGACTATGGTGCTCGCGGCCATCGCGCATGATTCCACGCCGGAAGAACAGGACCGTGCGAACGCGCTGGCCAAAGTGGTCTACACCGAACACTTCATGGACAAAGCGCCTGTGCGCGAGTTCGGCTTGTTCATTTTTTCCCTGCTGTGGGACTTTGCCGAGAATTGCGAACTGCTCGAGGTGAAACCGGAATGAATCGCTTGACGCGCAATCGAACTCAGTGATAACAGTTTGCTCGCAGTAAAACTTCCGCAATCAGGAGGAAGCCAAATGATCAAACAGAAAAATCAGCCTCTCGCTTTGCTCGTGATCTTTGCACTTTCGATGACTCCGCTGACGCTCGGGTTCGTTTCGTTCTACACGCACCCGTATCCTGCAGGCCCGTTCGGCGGCGGCGGCGGTGACGCGAAAATGAGCGGCTACGTGTGCGGCCCGATGTGCGACGGCATTGTCGCTTGGCTGATCGATCGCGGGCTGAATTACGTTGCCGACCATTGGAGTGATCCGAGCGGCTGCGCGACGGGCACGTGCGTCGGCAATGCCTCGATGGGCGGCGTGGGCAGTGCGGGTTCACTTGGCGGCGGCGGGGGAAATACCTTTTGAGCGTAGCGAAACGGCTGATCGAAGCGGTACGCATCGGACGCTGGCGGCAGGCGGTGCACGTTATGCACGACAACGATTGCACCGACGGCGAAGGCGAATGGACGAACCCGATCGGCGTTGCGGGCGAACTGCAGTTCGAACTCGAAAGCGGCTACACAATGAATCGCACGCTCGATCATCGCGGCGATAGCGGCATTGATTTCAATTGTCCAGGCGGAACGGTCGACGTGAAATGCGTGCAGAAAAAGCCGCATCACCTGTTCATTGAAGTCGGCAAAGCGGTCGCAGATTATTTTGTGATGTATCGCTTTTTCAGTTTCACCGACGTGCGTTTCATCGGATGGTGCACACGAGCCGACGCATTGCGAGCTCCGCAGCGCGTCACAAAAAAACTGAATTATGAGCCGAACTTCAGGCCGAGCCGCGCCGACCTGCTCGAACTGCTTCGCACTGTGACGAAGCGTGTTGACGAGCGGCCAGCGTCCGGCTTACTCTTCTGAGCCATCAGGTAGATCAGGCGCTCGCGCCTACAAGGCGCTGCAAGACCATTCGCGCAGAAATGGTTGTATCTCGTGGCAGGAGTAATTTACCTCCACAGAAGCGGCACGGAGAACCTCGTCTACATTGGACAGACGATGCGCTTCGAGGACCGCTGGGACGAACACGTTCTCGCGGCCTTTATCGGAAGCACAACGCCGTTCCATCAAGCGATCCGCCGCCTCGGGCCTTCTGATTTTTCCTGCGAGATACTCGCCGAAGCGAAAACGCGTGAGG